>ERZ773158.97-NODE-97-length-110963-cov-13.088154_pt1 | contig 110963 bp, 104 predicted proteins | sample MGYA00511918_ERZ773158 | MGnify/ENA primary metagenome ERZ773158 (study PRJEB29015, sample SAMEA2737876) | human gut metagenome | biome: human gut; feature: human-associated habitat; material: faeces | place: China | collected 2012 ...
TATAGCTTAAATTTTTATTAAAAACAACCTAAGCTATGACTATATTATACGAGGGAAGTTGTTCATTATTGGGGTTGATGTGGCACTGTGCAAAAATGCCATTTGCCCAAACCTCTCCGTATTCACCGCCTTGTGAATGTAATTTAATAGACGTAGTATTCTTAATATTAATGGTAGATTCTACAGTTTCTTCGCCTTCACTCTGCATTACAATGCCATTTGCTCCAGCAGATTCTTCATGGTTAGTATCTAAAATAATATTAAGGTTATCGGCTGTTATATGGTTATTCGGGCCATAAGCTTCGATACCGCTGGCATAGCTGGGAGCTGAACCTTTGATGCTGATATCTGTAGCGGTTAAATTACCTTCATAATCAGTATAAATACCATTGATATGACTATTATCGTTAGCAATATCAAGATTTAAACCATTAGAGAAAATAAATTTTTGGCCTCTTTCATTATAGAAGTCAACCCCTACATTGTTGTTATTCAACTTGACCAAATCACCGTCAGCAAATTGGTAAGTGTAAGTAGAGGTACTGGTATCATCGGTACGGATACCTAATTCTTGATAGGCATCATTTCTGCCGAAAATTGCTTTGTCATACTCTTGTGCAGAAATAATGGATGGTTGTGCCCCCCCAATGTACAGCGCAAGCATTACAGCTGTTGTCAGGGTTTTGGAGATTAATTTTTTGCGTTGCATAAACAAGACCACCTTTCTTTAAATCGGCTGATATAAAGAAAACTTTAAGAATATTACAATAATTCATCAACCGATTCTTTTCTACATCTGCATTATATATCAGATAACAGAAAAACACCCCACCCCAAAGGGCAAATTCGGGTAGGGTGAAGTGAAAAATTTGCTGATTTTGCGAAAAATTCTGCAGTCACCTTATCCTTCCTACCCAAAATTACCTTTTCGGGTGGGGACAACGCACCGCAAATACGCTATGCTATCATCAGAAGAATAGCAAAAGGCGGTGAGCAGCATGCGCAAACAAAAAAGCAATAAGCTGAGAATTATTCACCTGCTGTTATTGGCAGCGCTTCTGCTGCTGACAGCAAAGCTGATTTATGCCCAGGTGCGGGGAGGCGATAGCATGGGACGTATAGAATGGACGGGTATGCAATTATACAGAAACGGCTCGAATTATGATTATAGCTATAATTATGCGCTGCGTTTGGATGCTAAAAGCGGGCAGATGCTTTATGACTGCAGCTTTAAGGCTCCGGCAAATCTAAATGACGAAATCTGGCGCTGTGAGCTGGAGAGCGTGCCCGTGACGCGCGAGGAGCTTGCGCCTCTTGATGCGCTTATCCAAGGACTGCCGCTGGCACCGCCCAAGGAACCTGAGCCGGTAGATGATGATATGTTTATCTGCGATGAGACTAGGGAGATTTTTGACGTGAGTGTCGCCAACTATAAGGATAGAAGCGTCAAGAAGCTGACGGCGCCTTTGAGCTGGGAGCAAAGAGAGGAAATGCAAAAGCTCTTTCTGCAGCTGTATCTGAAGGCTAAGGACAGAGCGCCGATTCACAGATAAGAATAATGAGGCGGTGAGCAGTATGTACAGCAAATTGTGGAAAATTGGCAAAATGCTGCTGGCGGTGCTTGTACTGCTGACAGTTAATATAGGTTGTGCGCCGGTACAAGGAGAAGATAAGATGACACACGTAGAATGGTCTGCTTTTTATATGAGCCGGAACCATCAGTTCCGCACCCTGTGCTACAGGTTTGAGGTTAATTATGATCCTTTTAAGGAAGGGCAGGGTACCTTCAGCTGCTTTTTTGTCGATAAAAAGGGCGGGAATTGCCTGCTGTCGTCAGCAAAGGTGACAAGTGAGGATTTGACAGAGCTGGATGCTTTTATCCAGAAGCTGCCGCTTGCGGAGCAGGAGCAAAAGCAGAAGCAGACGGATATGCTGTTTGCGCATGATGCGACGACCTCTGAGTTTTATATTGCTCTTGGCAGCTATAAAAATAAGAACAGACGTAAGGTAAGGCCGCAGCTAAGCAGTATGCAGCAGGATGAAGCAATGGATATTTTAAAAAGGCTGTATGTTAAGGTGAGCAAGCGAGAAGGGAAATAGCGCCAGATGCTTGGAGTTTAGAGAACCGCCGTGAGGCGGTTCTTTTTATGTTTGTGTGTATGGATGCTATACGAAGAGAAAGGCTCTCCTTGGGAGAGCTGTCGCCAGTAGGGCGACTGAGAGGGGTTGGGGTTATGTATATGTCTTATTTTGCTGTAACCCCTCTCCGTCATCGCTGCGCGATGCCACCCGCCCCAGGGCGCCTTCTCTTGCCCTACGGGCAATTCACCTTGTCTCCCCGAGGAGAGGCTTTATTGTTTTGCAGTCTGATATTTAAAAAGCCTCTTTTTCCTAAAAATATCCCCGCAACCACTGCCGAACCACCTTACTCAGTGTACTTTGCTCAGTAAATGTGTTATAATAAAACAGGTTATTTGTAAAAATAAAACGAGTTTTTATAGGATGGTGAAAAAATGAAAGTTTCTGCTGAAGACGTAAAGCATATCGCACAGCTTTCCCGTTTGACTGTTCCTGCTTCCGAGATGGAAGTATTCACCGAGCAGTTCAACCAGATTCTTAACTATGCCGACATTCTTGAAAAAATTGATACCGCAGGTATCGAACCTACCCCGTACGTATTGCCGGTAAGCAATGTACTGCGTGAGGACGTTGTAAAAGAAGGCGTATCCCACGAGGAAGCATTGAAGAACGCTCCTGCTGTTCACAATGACGGCTTTAAGGTACCGCGCGTAATCGAATAAGAAGGAGGTAAACGCTGTGGATTTGTATAAACTTACTGCGCACGAGCTGCATGAAAAGCTCGTCAACAAAGAAGTAAGCTCCGTCGAATTAACTAACGCCGTTATTGCGCGTGTCGACGCAGTTGAAGACCAGGTTAACGCTTACGTAACCCTGGATAAAGAAAACGCTCTGGCACAGGCTGCCAAGGTTGATGCCAAGATTGCCGCAGGCGAGAAAATCGCTCCGCTGGCAGGTATTCCCGGTGCAATCAAAGATAATATCTCTACCAAAGGCCTGCGCACTACCTGTTCCTCCAAAATGCTGGAGAACTTCATTCCCGTATATGACGCACACGTTATCAAAAACCTGCGCGCTGATGAAACCATTTTCCTGGGCAAAACCAACCTGGATGAATTTGCTATGGGCTCTACCACCAAGACCTCTCATTTCGGTGTAACCCACAACCCCTGGAACCTGGACCGCGTTCCCGGCGGCTCCTCCGGCGGCAGCGCTGCTGCTATTGCTGCAGGCGAAGCTATCTGGACTCTGGGCTCCGATACCGGCGGCTCTATCCGTCAGCCGGCATCCTTCAACGGCTGCGTTGGTATTAAACCGACCTACGGCCGTGTATCCCGTTATGGCTGCGTAGCATTCGCATCCTCTCTGGACCAGATCGGACCTATCACTAAAGACGTAACCGACGCTGCTTTGGTACTCAACAGCATCTGCGGTAAGGACGAGATGGACTCCACCTCTCTGAACGTAGAGGTTCCCGACTTCACCAAAGCACTGGTAAATGACGTTAAAGGCCTGCGCATCGGTCTGCCGAAGGAATATTTCGGTGAAGGCGTTGATGCTAAGGTTAAGGCTGAAATCATGAAGGCCGTTGAAAAATACAAAGAGCTGGGCGCTGAAATCGTTGAGGTTTCCCTGCCGCATACCGAATATGCTGTAATTACCTATTACATCATCGCTCCGGCTGAGGCTTCCGCTAACCTGGCACGCTTTGACGGCGTTCGCTATGGTTATCGCAATGTAGATGCAACCTCCGCACCGGAAATGACCACCATGAGCCGTACCGAAGGCTTTGGTCAGGAAGTACGCCGCCGCATTATGCTGGGCACCTACGTACTGAGCAGCGGTTACTATGATGCATACTACAACAAGGCTATGCAGGTTCGTACCCTCATCCGCCGCGACTTTGAAGCTGCGTTTGAAAAATGCGACGTGCTGCTGACCCCGACCTCTCCGGTTCCTGCTTACGGCATCAACGACAAGATGGATCCGCTGACCATGTACATGTTGGACGTAACCACTATTCCGGTAAATATGGCCGGTCTGCCGGGTATTTCCATTCCTTGTGGCTTTGCTGATGACGGCATGCCTATCGGTATGCAGCTGATCGGCAAGGTTCTGGACGAAGCAACCATTCTGCGTGCTGCTTATACCTTTGAACAGGCAACCGAATATCATAAAGTATTCGCACCGCTGGGAGGTAACAAATAATGACTAAATATATTACCGTTATCGGCCTGGAAGTTCATGCCGAGCTGAAAACCAAAACTAAAGCATTCTGCAGCTGCTCCACTGCCTTCGGCAGCCTGCCCAACACCCATGTATGCCCGGTTTGCCTGGGTATGCCCGGTGCACTGCCTGTGCTGAACAAGCAGGTTGTTGATTTCGCTATCAAAGCAGGCCTGGCGCTGAACTGCGATATCCAAAAATACAACAAATTCGACCGTAAAAACTATTTCTATCCTGACCTGTCCAAGAACTATCAGATTTCCCAATTTGATAAACCTATCTGCCTGGGCGGTCATATCGACATCGTTGTTGACGGTGAGCATAAACGCATCGGCGTTACCCGTATTCACATGGAAGAGGATGCAGGCAAGCTGAACCACAGCGGCGCAACCATCAGCACCTCCGATTCCTCCGCAGTTGACTACAACCGCGCAGGCGTACCGCTGATTGAGATTGTATCCGAGCCGGATATGCGTAGTGCTGCCGAAGCTCGTGCTTACATGGAAAACCTGAAAGCAATTCTGGAATATACCGATGTCTGCGACTGCAAAATGCAGGAAGGCAGCCTGCGTTGCGACGCTAACATTTCCATTATGCCTGAAGGCGCTAAGGAATTCGGTACCCGTGCCGAAATCAAAAACCTGAACTCCTTCCGTGCTCTGGAGCGCGCTATCAACTATGAAGTTGAGCGCCAAAAAGAGGTTCTCGAGGACGGCGGCCACGTTGTTCAGGAAACCCGTACCTGGGATGAAGCTAACGGCGTAACCCTGTCCATGCGTTCTAAGGAAGAAGCACATGACTATCGTTACTTCCCTGAGCCTGACCTCGTTCCGGTACAGCTGGACGATGCTTGGATTGAGCGTATTCGCGAAACTCTGCCGGAGCTGCCGGCTCAACGTCAGGCACGCCTGATGAGCGAGCATGGTCTGCCGGAATATGATGCTTCTCAGATCGTTTCCACCAAGGCTATGGCTGAATACTTTGATGAAGCAGTTAAGACCGCTAAGGACAGCAAAGCAGTTTCCAACTGGCTGCTGGGCGATGTATCTGCTTACATGAACAACGAAGGCATTACCATTGCTGACTTCAAGGTAACCCCTGCACATCTGGCAGAGCTGGTTAACCTGATTAAAGACGGCGTTCTGTCCAGCAAGCTGGCTAAAAAGGTCTTTGCCGAAATGCTCAAAGAGGACGAAGCTCCGAAGGCTCTCGTTAAAAAGCTCGGTCTGGAGCAGGTTAGTGATGAAGGCGCTATCCTCAAGCTGGTTGAAGAAACCATTGCTGAGAACCCGCAATCCGTTGCTGACTACAAGGCCGGTAAGGATAAAGCTATCGGCTTCCTCGTTGGCCAGATTATGAAAAAATCTCGCGGCAAGGCTAACCCGGGCATGGTTACTAAGATGCTCAAAGAGAAAATGCAATAAGGCACGCCTGTCCATAAAGCACCATCTGCTTCGTTGTGGCTCCTAGAAGTACAGTATGTACTACGTCGTCGCCACGCCTCGTATCTGGCACTTTCTGAACAGTCGCTGGGTATGAATATTGTATTTAGATGTGTATAATGGCATGAGCTGTATGCGTAAGTTTAAGGCTCCCCGTCTGAACGGTAACGTTCAGACGGGGAGCCTTTTTGAGTGCTGGCGTACTTAATATTCTCTTAGCAGAAAGCCCATATAAAAAGGAATAGTTAAGATAGGAAAGCTTTCGTCAGGCCTGCCTATATTATATGTTCCTAATTTTATTGCTTGTTTTACATGATATTTTTCGGGATGCCGCAAAATAGTTTTACAGCTTTTTACGTTACCGCTGCTAGCTTTAACCTCAATAAGTGTGGCTTGTCCCTTATAGCGGATAACAAAATCTATTTCAAGACCTGAATCTTTATGATAATAGTATAGCTTGCGCCCCATTTTGGAGAAGATATCAGCTGCAAGATTTTCAAAAATAGCTCCCTTATAGCCGTATAAATTCCCTTGAAGAATATCAAATTGTGTTCCATCCTCTAGCATACTGACAAATAAGCCTGTATCCTGCATATAAACCTTAAAAATATCGTTTAGTGAATTTCCATCTAATGGTAGCTCCGGTAAGGAAAGGTTATAGCAACGCTTAATAATACCGGCATCTTCTACCCATTGTAAAGAACCTGCAAAGCGTGCTGCTGTAGAGCCTTTCTTAATCAAGGAATACTGAAACTTTTTGTTTTCTTTACTTAATTGTTTGGGAATAGATTGGAAGCAAGCCTTTATAAGCGGTTTATCTTTGTTTTCGGCATATTTAACCATATCGTCTTCGTATGAGGCGATGATATTTCGTTGTATGCTTAAAACGAGGTTAAGCTGTTTGGTTTCAATAAAAGCATTTACTGCTGCAGGCATTCCGCCTACAACTGCATATTGCAATAAAAGCTCCTGCATTCTGTTATGCAGTGCTGATGGTACAGGCTTTTCGTTTATAAGACAGCTTTGCAATGAGTCAATAATAGTTTTGTTTATCCCGTTTGCCCAAATGAATTCCTCGAAATCCAAAGGGTACATCTCCATTACAGTTTCATAACCTACTGGTATAGAAGCAGGGGTTTGATTATATCCTTTTATGCCCAATAGCGAACCGGTAGCAATGACATCATAACGTCCGTCCAATTTAAAAAATTTTAGTGCTGTTCTGGCTTCTGGACAAGATTGTATTTCATCTAAAATAATTACTGTTTCATGAGGCTTGAATTGAGCTTTGTTTCCCAGAAATGCTGTTATAAGCATTGTCAGATTATCTATATCAAGCGAGCCTGCGAAAATTTCCTTGTACTCGGGATTCTCAAAAAAGTTAAGATATACAGTATGCTTATAATTTTCTTTAGCAAAGGATTCAGTGATAAATGTTTTGCCGCATTGACGACAACCTTTGATAATTAAAGGATTGTGATCAGGGGAGTTTTTCCATTGCAGAAGAGCTTTTTCTATTTTTCTTTTGAGCATTTTGTCACCTCCTGAGATGCTTGCTATAAGCTTATTATAACTCATGTACAAACTTTTTCAAGGGACTTTTGGCACTAACTCGCAACTTTTTCAAGGGACTTTTGGCGCCAACTCACAACTTTTTCAAGGGACTTTTTGTACTAACTCGCAACTTTTTCAAGGGACATTTGCAAAGTGCATGGTTTAGGTGAGGGGATAGTGTAGGTTTAACGCTATCATTTTTCCTGCTTCCGCACGAGTTCCCCAAAAATTTACACATAGCTTGCGCAAACGCTGTATAATATTTATGTAAAGCAAATGAGGAGGTTTTTGTTATGACTATGAAAAAAATCAACGCCTTTGAGCAAGGCGAAGCAATTTTAAAAACTCTGTCCAAGGGTGCCTTTCTTACTACTGCTGCCGACGGCAAGCAGAACACAATGACGATTGGCTGGGGCAGCCTGGGCTTTAAGTGGGGCCTGCCGACTTTCACCGTTATGGTGCGCCAAAGCCGTTATACTAAGGAGCTGATTGACGCTAATCCGGAATTTACCGTCAGCTTCCCGGTAAAAGAGGGCTTTGCTCAGGCGCTTGGTCTGTGCGGCAGCAAGTCCGGCCGTGATCTGGACAAGTTTGCTGCTGCAGGCTTAACTACGGAAGCAGGCGAAACCGTCAGCGTTCCTGTTATCAAGGGCTGCGGCCTGCACTTGGAATGCAAAATCGTGGAGCATTACACCATGGCGGAAGATAAGTTCGACAAGGAGCTGGGCGAAAAATGGTATGCCAATAAGGATTGGCACACCTGCTACACCGGTATCATTACTGCCGCTTACGTAGAGGAATAACAGGCGAAAAGCTATAACAAACGTAAAAGCAGCTGCCGCAATGCGGCAGCTGTTTTTAGTAGTGCGCGTCAACGTGCGTTGCCGCGTAAAAAGTGGTCGGTAATTATTCTTGCTGCTTCCTCGTCCGTCATATCGGCAGCAATATCGTCGCTTTAGTTAAAAATGCTCATGGCTACACCGAAGAAAACAAACTTAGTGGTAATCTCCGGCACAGTATCCTCCTTCAGCAGGTTGTCCTGCATTGCCTTAGTAATCAGCTGAGCTAAAATATCATATTCATCATGCAGGATTTTGTGATAGCGCAGGATGCGTTCAATCGTTTCCTCACTCAATTTTACAGAATTATAGCGGGGAACAACCTTAAAGCCGTCACCGTCAGGATTAACTCTGCAGCCATTGGTGCCACCGAGCATTTCAAAGCAGATAATCTGCCACAGAGTACTGTTGGCAACATAAAAATGCACCATTACCTCAAAATACTTTTTGAGCTTCTCCTCAAAGCTGTCTACGCTGTTGACAGCCTGGTGCAGCTTTTCTAAAAAAGGCGCATTTTTATCAGCAACCAGCTTGTAGAAAAGGTGCTCTTTATTGCCGAAGTATTTATAGACAGTTCCTTTGCCTACGTCAGCCAGGGCTATTATTTCATCGAGCGTAGCCTTTTCATAGCCATGCTGCGAAAAAACCTTTTCCGCTGCCTGCAAAATCCTTATATCCTTAGGTAATGACGTGTCTATTGCCACTATGAAACCTCCAACTATCCTAAATAGGAAATTTTTTCGTACATTTATTACATTAATTATACCTTTTTATGCGGATAATTGCTAGTGAAGTTTACATGTTTTATTAGACAGAATTTTACTTTTCGTGACAAAATAAAAAACCCGCTCGCCGCGGGCGTTTTTATTTCGCGTAACTGCTGTCCGGCCCCTCAGCCGTCAGTGCTTTGTGCTTTTAGCATTTCCAAAAGTCCCCTCAATTGGCCGCTTCCACGAACCACCTTCTCTGTTTTTACGGTGGTGATACGTTACGCGATTAAGCACTATTTTATTTACGGATTCTCTTACACTAATGTATTATATCTGTAGTGATCGGAGAAACAAAAAACAACAACGGAAACAGACAGCTTGCGCTGTTCCAACTCCGTTGTTGTTTATGGTGAAATTATACAACCAATGTCCATGGTTGTAAACAATTTTTTTGTAAAGAGCGTTAAAATTTTCCTGAGCCTGTTGCTACTGCAACAAAAGTTACAGTTTTAAAGCATTTTCAGAATTAAAAGTCAAACTTTTGACCTGTCAGCAGTTCATATGCTTCGATGTATTTGCCGATGGTTTTGTCGATAACATCCTGCGGCAGCTCGTAGCCTGCATCCGGGTTAGCGCTCAGCCAATCGCGGACAAACTGTTTGTCATAGGAGGGCTGGCCTTGGCCAACTTTGTAGCCTTCCAGCGGCCAGAAGCGGGAGCAGTCCGGGGTAATCATTTCGTCACCCAGTACAACCTCGCCGTTCTCGTCCAGACCAAATTCAAATTTGGTATCGGCAATGATGATGCCGCGCTCCAGAGCATAAGCAGCACATTTTTTGTAGATAGCGATAGTGTAGTCACGCAGCTTCAGAGCATATTCTTTGCCACGGCCCGGATACAGTTTTTCCAGGATTTCGATGCTTTGCTCTACGCTGATGTTTTCGTCATGGTCACCGATTTCAGCCTTGGTGCTGGGGGTGAAGATAGGCTCAGCCAGCTTTTGGGATTCCTGCAGGCCTTCGGGCAGCTTAATGCCGCAGATTTCACCGGTTTTCTTGTAGCTTTCCCAGCCGCTGCCGGTGATGTAGCCGCGAACGATGCATTCGATAGGTAGCATGTTCAGCTTTTTGCATTTCATGCTGTTGCCGGTGAATTCGGGTTTTTGGAAGAATTCCGGCATATCCTTGGTATCAACGGAAATCATATGGTTAGGAACGATGTCTTTGGTCAGATCGAACCAGAATTTGGAAATCTGAGTCAGCACAGTGCCTTTTTTCACAATCATGTTTTTCAGAATATGGTCAAATGCGGAAATACGGTCAGTGGCAACCATAATAATGCTGTCACCAACATCATACATCTCACGAACCTTGCCGGATTTAAACGGTTTGTACTCTTGCATTTTAATGCCTCCTAAAAATTTCTCAACAAGTAAATGCAGGCTCAGTGCCGGAATTTCTTGTCAGTGTTAAGTTTGTTATATTTTATGGTAATATCATAGCACAGTCAGAGGAAAAAGTCGAACGTTTTTCACGTTTTCTCGGATATTTTTCGGATTCATTTTATATCTTGCGGCAAAAGTCCGTCCAAGCGCAGCATATCGGCAGTGACCAAAGGCTGTCCCAAACGTCTCCCCGGCACAAATGTACCATGGCAGTCGCTGCCGCCGCTGATTAAGAGACCGTGCTTTTTGCAATGCTGCAACAGGCGCTGTGTTCCTTCTTCCGAATGGTTGGAGTGGTAGCATTCAAAGCCGTCGAATTTCTCCGTCCGCAGGATGTCGAGCACACGCTCCAATCCGGGGCCGTGAAAGCCGCTGGCGGCATGTGCGCACAGCGCTGCGCCGCCGGCAGCGTGAATTGCTGCAATAACCTCGCTGATGGGTGGGAATTCCGGAAAGCCCAGGTCATGCTCCGGTGTAAAGATGCGCTTAAAGAAATCGCCCACGCCCGTGCACAGTCCCTTGTCAATCAAATAGGAGAGGGCACGCCAGCCGCCGCGACGTCTGTCATAGGTATAACGGGCGAACTCCGCTTCATCGACAGGCCAGCCGTCGCGCGCCAGCAGACGAATGCTGTCCACATCCTTCTGCTCCAGCAGTGCTTCGTTATGCTGCATTAATTCCAGCAGCTGTTTATTATGGATATCAATGCCATAGCCAAGAATATGAAACGACAAATCCTCCTTGGTGGAGCAGATTTCCGCCGCCGGCAGCAGCGTAATGCCTGCTGCCGCTGCCAACGTCATCGCTTCCGCAACGTTGGCTACGCTGTCATGGTCCGTTACGGCAATCAGCCCCAGCTGCTGCTTTTGCGCTTCGGCAATCAGCTCCGCCGGTGTCCAGGTGCCGTCTGAGGCCGTTGTATGTATATGTAAATCAGCTCTTTCCGACAATATAAGCAGCTCCCTTCTATAGTATTACTGCTTTTTTGTGCAGTAATGATGTATTTTGTATACTTATAGAATAGTTTATCTTGCACAGCGTGTCAACTGCCGGTAAATATATTCTTTCATTGCACAATAGTACGTGAGACTTTTTTACAGTCTGCACAATTTTGTAACAAGCTTAACACTTATTTGCATTTTAAGGGTGTTAGTCCCTTTTATGAGTACGGATAAATTCCGTGTCTACTCTACAAACACAATGCTCATTGTAGACTTGACGTTATTTAACTTATGTTATATACTATGAACATCGTTATATACGGGAGTATAAATTAGGGGGAATTCATTATGTTTAGAAAATTTGCTGCGATTATCAATGAAGTCGCACTCATCAAGCAAATTGCCGTTGGTCTTGTCATCGGCATTCTGCTGGCACTTTATGTACCGAAAGCGGTACCTGTTGTTACCATCTTCGGTGACCTGTTTGTAAAAGCATTAAAGGGCGTTGCTCCGGTGCTGGTTTTCTTCTTGGTTATGAATGCTATGGCCAAAAAGAAAAGCGGCGGCGAAGCAAATATGAAGCCTATTATCGGTTTATATGTTATCGGCACCTTCTTTGCATCCTTAGTTGGTGTAAGCCTGTCCTTCCTGGCACCCACCACTCTGCACCTGCAGGTTGCGGATGCTAAGCTCAACCCGCCCAGCGGCATTGTTGAGGTTCTGCACAACCTGATTCTGAGTGTTGTAGATAACCCGATTGCTGCTCTGCTGCACGCCAACTACATCGGTATTCTGGCATGGGCTGTAGTATTCGGTATTGCTATGAATATGGCTGCCAACGAAACTACCAAAAATGCTCTGGATGATGTTGCAAAGGCAATCACCCTGGTTGTTAAATGGGTTATCCATTTCGCTCCTCTGGGCATCATGGGCCTGGTGGCAACCTCCATCAGCGACAGCGGTCTGTCCGCAATTTCCAGCTATGTACATCTGTTGGCAGTACTCATCAGCTCCTACTTCCTGGTAGCGCTGGTTATGAATCCGTTGATCGTTTACTTCAACATCCGTCGCAATCCGTATCCGCTGGTTTGGGCAACCATCCGCGAATCCGGCGTGTACGCTTTCTTTACCCGCAGCTCCGCTGCTAACATTCCGGTTAACATGGCACTGTGCAAACGCCTGGGCCTGAATCCTGATACCTACGCAATTTCCATTCCGTTAGGCGCAACCATCAACATGGCCGGTGCTTCCATCACCATTTCCGTATTGGCGCTTGCTGCTGCCAATACGCTGGGCATTCATGTTGATATGCCGACAGCTCTCTTGCTTTGCATCGTTTCTACCGTTGGTGCCTGCGGTGCTTCCGGTGTTGCCGGCGGCTCTCTGCTGTTGATTCCGGTTGCCTGTGCTTCCTTCGGCATCAGCAATGATATCGCTATGCAGGTTGTTGGCGTTGGCTTCATCATCTCCGTACTGGAGGATGCCTGCGAAACTGCGCTCAACAGCTCCAGTGACGTTCTCTTTACCGCAACTGCCGAATTTGCAGAGCGCGCTAAGGAAGGCACTCTGAAGTCCGAAGACCTGGTTCCGAGAAACAACATTTAATTTAACATAACAACAAAACGGCCGCCGAAGCTAGTGCTCCGGCGGCCGTTTCATTTTGAAAGGATGATGTGGTTTTTATGTATTAGCCTTCAATGGCAATATATTTTTTGTCTTCGACTTTTTTAGGCTCAACCTTAGGAATAGTAACCTTCAGGATACCGTCTTCGAATTTAGCTTTGATATCCTCCTGGGTAACTGCTTCGCCGACATAGAAGGTTCTTGCACATTGACCGCTGTAACGTTCACGGCGGATATAAACGCCTTTATCGTTCTTTTCGTCCTTATCGAGGCCTTTAGCAGCGGTAATGGTCAGATAACCGTTTTCCAGTTTGGCGCTGACGTCCTCTTTTTTGAAGCCCGGCAGGTCGATATCCATTTCATAAGCGGTATCCGATTCCTTGATATCGGTTTTCATAACGTTCTGGGCATGTTTGCCGTACAGCGGATTGCGATGACCGAAGAACTCTTTTTCAAACGGGAAATCCATTAAATCATCAAATAAGCTTTCACCAAATACACTAGGCATCATCATAAGTCATTCCTCCAATTTTATTGCGCTTGTTGTAGTCATTTTAATGTTGATGCAGCAAGTATTGATTTGATTTGCCAACGCGGGATTTGTGCTTTGCGGGTGCTGCCCTTGCAGCTCCTGTAGCTCATTTCCTTTGTTGATTATGTTATACCACTATTTGTTAGCACTGTCAAGCATTGAGTGCTAATTTCTGACGATTTCACAGAAATTACAAAAAAGTGGGGGAGAGCCCCCTTCCGCCTCACTACGTTTGGCACCTTACAGATGAAAAGCAGTACTGAAAAGCCTCTCCTTGGGGAGAGGTGCCGAGCTTGTCGAGGCGGAGAGGGGATATGCTGAAAATAATGCTATTCGTAAGCATAAAGATTGCAAGCAAATAATATTTGTGTACGAAATTTCTTCAATCTAAATTCAAATGTAAGCCTATAAACTGCAGTCCCCTCTCAGTCGCCCTGGCGGGCGCCAGCTCTCCCCGAGGAGAGCCTCACCTTTCTTCCTAAAGTTGCATCTGCTTGAGCAACCATTCCGTCTGCTCGTAAAGCTCGCAGCCACCTCCCCTTTCAGGGGAGATATAACAGGCTAGATTTAAGATTACAATTCGCAATTACAACCAACCTCTATATGCTCCCTGAAAGGGAGCTGGCATCGCCGTAGGCGATGACTGAGGGTTGTGCTTACTTAAGTTAAAATAAGCACTAAAACTAAAATTTTCTCCAAATTCCCCCAAAAAATCCCCTTCATCCTACCCGAATTTGCCATTTCGGGTAGGGACAAGTTACTAAAAATTCGTTATACTACAGCCAGAAGCAAAGGAAAAACAATTAATCCTTCTTGCTTTTCCGGCTTTACCGAACGGAGCGAGCAATGCAAAAACCAAAATGAAACAAGGCAAATTTTGGTAACAGGCAGCGCAAGCCTCCGCAAGGTAAAAGAATACTTTACTTAAAGAGGAGGAATTTATCATGAAAAAATCTTTAGTACTCGCAATGGCAATGGCTCTTGGTGTAACCGCTTCTGCTTACGCTGCTAACCCGTTCAGCGATGTTCCTGCCGGCCACTGGGCATATGACAGCATCAACAAGCTGGCAGCTGCAGGCGTAATCGATGGCTATGGTGACGGCACCTTCGGCGGTGACAAGCTGATGACTCGCTATGAAATGGCGCAAATCGTTGCTAAAGCAATGGCTAAAGGCGCTAGCGTAGAAAGACTGGCAGCAGAATTTGCTGACGAGCTGGATAACTTGGGTGTGCGCGTAGCTAACCTGGAGAAAAAAGCTGACAATGTAAAAGTTACCGGTGAAGTTCGTTTCCGCTATGTTGACCAAGACGGTGCAATGTCAAGAAGGACTTTAGACAGAGGTTACAGAGTTTTGGGCAATGATTCCAACCATGTGGCAGATATCCGTTCCCGCATCTGGATTAACGGTATGATTAATGATGACTGGACCTACACCGGCATGCTGCAGAATGTTCAGAACCTGAATAATAATGCCGGTGATGAAAATACAAGCTTCCAACGCGCTTATGTAGACGGCAAGCTGGGCGGCATGGCAGTACGTGCAGGCCGTTATAACCTGGTAATTGCTGACGGCAATATCTATGATACCCGTGCTGATGGTCTGGAGCTGTCTTATGGCAACAAGGTTAAGGTAAAAGGCTTTGCAGGCAAGGCAACTGATGATATTACTGTAGTACCGTTTATGATAAATGATGGCATTAATACTGAAACTGGTGATATTACTAATGGCGGCAAGTATTGGGGCTTGGCAGTAGAAGGCGAGTTGGCTAAGGGCTTGAAGGCTACTGCCGGCTACACTCAATTCAAAGATATGGGAACCGGTTTTGCAGAATCTATTAATCCTGATGCAGGACTTGGTAAAACTGATATTGACAACGGCATCTGGCATGCAGGCTTGAGCTATGACATCGGGCATTTCAACCTGTCTGCTATGTATCTGAAGGGCGATTTGTCTGCTGACAAACTTAATGATATGCAAGACGGCGAAATTAACAAAGCTATTGATCAATACCTTGATGATGACGGCTTCGTTATCGGTCTGTCCTATAAGGGTGCAAAGGCTGAGGATGCAGGCAGCTGGGGCGCATGGGCTAAATACTATGACCAAGGCGCACAAACCTATGTTGCACACACCACCGATGCTAACACCTTTGGCATGACTGGCTTCAAGGGCTTCGGCGTTGGCGCTAACTACACCATTGCTAAAAACATCGTAGCTAACGTTGCATACTACAACACTGAATCCAAGCTGTTGAAAGAACTTCCTGGAATTGCTGCTGATATGGAACGTACTAAAGATCATCGCTTCTGGACTGACGTAACCTTCACTTTCTAATAAACCTTCATACAAAAACTTCCTAAAATCGGCAGCGCTCGGCGCTGTCGGCAGAGAACCGCCGCAAGGCGGTTCTTTTGCGTTTTGTGGCCCCCTTCCGCCTCACTACGTTCGGCACCTTACCTGAGGGGCAGGCACAAGGAGTGTTCTCTCTTGACATCTACCTCAAATTCAAGTAAACTTAAATTAAGTTCATGAAAACTGCAACTAAATTTCGCTTCGGGCTGATTTACCTGCGGACAATTAAATAAGCAGTATATCCTGCAGATACACCTTATCTGCAGAAGCTTAAGCAAGGCCATTTACATGGTACATTCTAAGAGTAGTACATACTGACGATTTCTAATCGTCAGCGTACTGCTCTTTTTTGTTTTTTTGCGCCTTGATAACTGCTTATGTATTTTTTATTGCATCTGTGCTAAAATGAAAGGAGAGATCTTATGCAAGACCTGGCAAAAAAATTTGAGAATCTGACAATCCAAAGCGACTTTATCTTCAAGAAGGTAATGTCGCGCAAGCGCATCTGCATCCATCTGTTGGAGGAATTACTGCAGATTAAGATTGCTGATATCAACTACATTGAAGCCGAAAAATCGCTTGAACCGACTACACAAGCCGTGGCATCCGTCTGGATATAATAGTGGAGGATGACAAAAACACGCATTACAATTTGGAAATGCAGGTAAAGAATAATAAAAATCCCCACACCAAAGCCTTTGTCCTGCCCAAGCGTTCGCGCTATTATCAGGCGCTGCTTGATATTGATTTGTTGCAGCAGGGACAGGAATATGATTTGCTGCCACCGACCTATGTAATTTTTATCTGTGTGTTTGATTTCTTTGCAAAGGGTAATTATGTCTACACCTTTAAAAAGCGTTGCCTTGAAAATCTGGAGCTGGAGCTTCAGGATGAAGCAACCACCATGCTGTTGAATACTAAGGGTACGCATGGCGATATTTCCAAGGATATCAAAAGCTTTTATGATTATGTAAACAACCACATTGTAAATAGCGATTTCACCAAGCAGATTGACGATGAAATCAGCTATCTGAAGCTGGATACGAAAGTGAGGCGAGAATATATGCTAATGGAAGCACGTTTATTAGATGAAAGGCGTGAGGGCGAAGCAAAAGCGAACATTGCTACTGCCAAGCGTCTTATAAGTATGGGCCTTTCTGTGCAGGATATCGCCAAGGCTACTACATTGCCAATAGAGAAAATAGAAGAATTAAAGGCAGAACAAGTCTGATACGAAAGAGAATAATTAAAATCAAACCTCGTGTTTTACCGAACCCGGTGAAACACGGGGTTTTCGTATTTTTTGCGCAAGCACGTCGGAAGTTTAGCGGAAATATAACCTAAAAACTCAAAAATATCCCAAAAATCCCTCCTCCTCCTACCCGAAATCCCCCTTTCGGGTGGGGCGCTTTTGCTTTTTTTAGGCTACACTATAGGTGTAAACAATCAGCTGCAAAGCAGGCAGCAGGAAGCGGAGGGATTGATATGCTGAAAGAAAGCTGGAAAAATATTTTGCTGGGAGCATTACTGCTTACCGGGTTGACAATGCTCCTAGGCAGTGACAGCTCTGACAAAAAAGCAGACTCGCTGCTCGCTATGCCTAAGGCAGAAGCCGCTGCTATACCTGCCTACGAGCAGGAATATATGAAAATCGTGGCTGGTGTCTGCGATTATTTGACCACGGGTAATACTGCCGGACTGCCGGCGCATGGACTGACAGGCTTTGAGGAGCTGGAGGGCCATAATGATCCCGGTCAGGGTGTAAGCAGTGTCGGCTATACGCTGCAGGATATCAATAATGATAAGGTGCCGGAGCTGATTTTTGGGCTGATTGATTATCCCGAGGGCAAGGGCTATTATGGCCGGGATATATATGCTGTCTATACCTTTGTGGATGGTAAGATAAAATTTGTTGACGAGGGCTGGTCGCGCAGCCGGTTGCGTCTGCTTCCTCAAGATATGCTGAGCAAGCGCACCTGTATCGACGATAACGATATGGAATGGGTGCTGGAAATGAAGGATTTGCTGCGGGACGGCAGTTTGCGTCAGGGAGAAACCTTCTATACAAAGGTTGAGGATGGCAGATGTAATGTTTACCGAAAATATTTAGATGTAAATGATACCTTTGTTACTCAAAAAACTTCCATGCACTTTGACGATATGATGAATATTGACCTTGGTGCCCAAAAGCTAGAGCTTTTACCGCTTGCGGAATACAGCAGCCGTGGCTTTAAGGGACTGGTAATGCAGCATCTTAACTGTATGGGCTTGCATGAGCTGCAGGATAATAGGGTAGATTTTTCCGCATATGAGCATGTTTATGTGGATAATCCATCTCAGGGAGCAGAAGTGTTGTTTAGCAGCAATACTTCTCTGGCGAGCTTTGAAGTGCTGGATTTGCATGGTGATAGCAGCAGAGTTATCTACAGCAAAGGACTGCTGAAAGCGGAAGAAAAGCTGGTGCTGCATCTGGAAAGCTTTGAAACTGATCCTGAGCTTGACTATGAAACTGTTATCAAGAACGGTATCTGCTTCATGGACGACACCGGCAGTCTGCGCAAGTTTGCGATTCGGGCGAAGGTTATGGACGGCAGTGTTTATCTGGAGGAGATTGATTAAGGTAAAATCTGCATTTTGTGCGGAAATTTATAAAATAAGGTTGGGAAATTAAGGAGGTAATAAAGATGAAAATGAAAAAATTAACCAGCTTATGTGGTTGCCTGTTGCTTTCCATGTGCATGGGCGTTGGTGCTATGACTGCTCCGTTGTCTGCTGAGGCTGCAGCACGTGAAAAGGTTATTCTGGACGCAGATATGGTGGATTTGTTTGATGACGGCATCGCTATGATGATGCTTGCCGAATCTCCCAAAATGGATTTGAAGGGTGTTACCATTGTTATAGGCAATACCTGGGTTGAAACCGGTACCGCTTCTGCTATCCGTCAGCTGGAGGGCATTGGCCGCACCGATATCCCTGTATATATGGGCGTTAATGAAACCGTTCGCAAGGACCGTTTCGCTAACATGAAGGAAGAAAAACGCATTTACGGCCGTGGCCATGACTCCCATCTGGGCGCTGCAGGCTATCCTCAGCCGGCATCCTGGCAGGCTGAATACCGCAAAAATTATAATGATGAGCCTGTTATGAACCCGCAAAAGGAACATGCTGCTGATTTCATCATTGATACTATCAAAAAGCATCCGGGCGAAGTAACCATCGTTGCTATCGGCAGTGGTGCTAACCTGGCAGCTGCTTTGGACAAGGCTCCGGAAATTGCTCCGCTGGCTAAACGCGTTGTTTATATGGCAGGCGCTTTCTTCTGCGAAGGCAACGTAATGCCGACCTCCGAGTTCAACGTTTGGATTGATCCGGAAACCGCTAAAAAGGCTTACCGCGCTCCCTGGAAGGAGCAAATCTTCCTGCCGCTGGATGTTTGCAGCAAGGAACTGATGAGCCACGATGATTTTAAGGATTTGGAAAGCCGCATTAAGAGCGACCGCTTCAAGGCTATGTGGGAAAGCCATTATGCTACCCCGATGTTCCGCAAGGATCCGTCCTTCAAGAACTACATTTGGGACGTTCTGGCAGCAGCAGTTGCTATTGATCCGTCCGTAATTCTGGAATCCGAAACTCTGCCGGTTGATGTTGATGACCAATACGGCTATGGCTACGGCCAGACTATGGGCTTCCGCGGCGCTGCTCCTGAGGGTGCTCAGAATGCGAAGATTGTTTACGCTGTAGACCGCGCTAAGGTTTGGAAGATGGTTGAGGATGTATTCAACAAGCTGTAAGCAATAATTTTGTGAGTTTAAGCTCGCGCCCTACCCGAATTTACTGTTTCGGGTAGGGCGCTTTAGTTTTTTTTAGGGTAAAATATAGGTATAAAAGATTAGCTGCAAAGCAGGCAGCGGGAAGCGGAGGGATTGATATGCTGAAGAAAAGCTGGAAAAATGTCCTGGTGGGAGCCATGCTGCTGGCTTCCTTGGCAATGCTGCTGAATGGCTGTGGTTCGGATAAGCAGGCTGCTGCAACGCAGCCTAAGACCACGAAGGTGGAGGAAGCAGCTGCGGTTGTGGCGAAGGTGCCTGCCTATGAGCGTGAATACGGCAAGCTGGTGGAGGGTATCTATAATTTTGTGAATGATGGCAATATGGATAAAGTGCCGCAGCAGGGCATGACCGGAATTTATGAGCTGCGTGACCGTATGGGTTACGTTGATGCGTTGAACATGCTTGGTTATACGCTGCAGGATATCAATAATGACAAGGTGCCAGAGCTGATTTTTGCTATTTTGGATAACGAAAAGCAGGGCAAGGGCTATTACGGCAAGGATATATATGCTGTTTATACCTTCGTGGACGGTAAGATAAAATTTGTTGATGAGGGTTGGGCACGCAGCAATCTGCAGCTGTTGCCGAACAATATGCTGCTGACACGCGGCAACAGCAGTAATACAGACTATGTGCTGGTGTTGGAGGATTTGCTGCCGAACGGCAATAAAAGATGCGTTGATATGTATTTTACCCGTTCGAAGAACGTTAATGCGGCTGCCAACGGCCTTGATGTCTACCGTAACGATGTGGGCAGAGATGATGTGGCTGTTTCGCAAAAGACTAATATGACTGCGGATGATTTCTTTGACATGGGCGCTGAGATGGCCGGTGACAGCGTGAAGCTTGAGCTGCTGCCGTTGAAGGAATATAAGCAGAGAGGCTTTAAGGGCCTGGCAATGCAGTATCTGGAATGCATGGGCGTACATGAGCTGCAGGATGCAAAGTTTGATCTTTCCAAGTACGAGCAGGTTTCCGTGCCTAATCCCTTTAAGGGTGCGGATGTAATTTTCCGCAGTACGAAAAATCTGGAAGAGTTCCGTCTGCTGGAGCTTGCTTCCGGCAAGAGTGTTTACAGCAAGGATTTGCTGATGGCTGATGAAAAGCTGGTGCTGCATCTGGAGAGCTTGGAAACTATTCCCAAGAACGGTATCAGCTTTAAGGATGATGCAGGCAGGGAGCGCAAATTTGCGATTCTGCAAAGCGGTAAGGACGGCAGTATTTATCTGCAGGAGATTGAGTAAGGTGTAACGCCTGAAGAGGGCTTAATTTAAGAGAAGATGTAAAAAACTTTGGAGGTGTTTTTTATGCGTAAAAGATTTTTAGGTGCAATGTTATTGGCGCTTGGTATTGGTTTGTTTGGCGGTTGGGGCAGTGCTCAGGCGAACAGTGTGGCGGAGCCTACGCAAAGCATGCTGCATGTGTGCTGGCTGAAGGATGCTCATGTTAATCCTGCGGCCTGCGAGGTTGTGCGGATGCCGGAGGCTTTTGAGCCGGCGAAGGCTGTGGTGACGAGCTCGGTGGATTTCCCTGATTTTCAGGTTGTAGCGCTGGATTTGCGTGAAGTGAGTGCTGAGGGCTATCCTGTGTTTAACGTGCAGTCTGTTTATTATAAGGATTTCCTGCGTGCAACGGAGCCAATTATTATTGTGATGCGTGATTCCGAGTCCTTCCCGCGCAACGGTATTGCGGTGCGCGATTCTTTGGGCAGGGAGCGTATTTTCGGTATTGCTATCAGCGGTGAGGACGGAAGCCTGCTGCTGAGTGAGGTTGATAGATAGAGGTGCTGGCGATGAAGAAATTATTTAGCTTGCTGATGTTCAGCCTGCTGCTGCTTGTCAGCGCAACAGCGATGGCAGCGTCTTATGGTGCATATCCGTATATGCGTTATGGTGCTAATGGCAGGGATAATGCTTCTTTGCATCTGATTTATACGCAGTCCGGCATTTTTGCTTCTGTTGTTACTTATGATTTGCAGGACGGTAATGCGCCGATGTTTAAGGGCGTGGGTATGCTGGAGAACGGTTCGTTGGTGCTGGAGGATTATTCTTTTGATGTGGGCCGTCATGGTGAGGATACACGTTATTTTGGTTATGGCTCTCAGCCGCTTGTTTGCGAGGCTAGAGTGCAAGAGGGTAAGCAGGTTGTGCTGCTGCCGACGGTTGATGCGCGCGAGATGGGGATTACTAAGGTGAGTGAGCCTGATATCGGCGGTACTTATAGGTTTGAGGGAATGCAGGCGGAAGAGGATTATACTATGGCGCTGTATTTTCTGCGTAAGCTGAATGTGAAGAATACCGGTTTGGATTTGAGCAGTAAGGATTATTGGTTTGGCTATGGCAGTCGTTTTGCCGAGGATCCGAACAGCGTTTTTAATTCGTATATGCCGAAGGATGCCGGCGATTATTTTGGGGTCTATGTGTATAATAAGAACGATGAGCTGGTTATGACTTATTATGTGCATCCGAATTTGTGGGATGCGTATCGTGTGACGGTTGATGGTGAGATTAAGATGTTGTGCAGCAATGATGCTGTGGGTTGAGGCAGTGAGTTGAGTTTGAGGTCCTTGCGACGTAAGTTAATATTGCGGAGCAGGGGCCTTTTTGATGTTGAAAAAGGGGTTGCTTGTGCGTCGCAATTAAATATCGTTCCAGTCAGGAGCAATTTTCCCATGCCTTAGGGCATAACGCAAATTTCGTGTGGAACCAGGACGAAGTGCCGCAAAACTCGCGCTATGCTAAGAGAGTTTGCGATATTAGTATGTTGTAGCGCTCAAACAGTTGCGACACTTCTATGCTTCCAAGCACTCATTTGCTAAAATTGCTATTCCTTACACGATATATTAATTGCTCGTTATAGCATTGTGTGAACCTTCTTGCCTGCCCCTCGCACTCTTCGAGTATAACACGACCAACATTTTCCACTTAGTGGAAAATGGGTCTTAGTATAGCGAAGGTGCCGAACGAAGTGAGGCGGAAGGGGGATGCAATATTTAATTGATTTTGTTGACTGTTACTTGAACCTTTTTGCCTGCCAATTGGGGAAGCAATGACTATGATTTTTCGGAGGTGAGCTTATGAAGAAGCTTTTGAGTGCTTTGGCGTGCGGTGCACTGCTGTTGTGTGGCGGGATGTCGGTTGCGCGGGCTGATTATTATGAGATGTATAATCCTGCTACCCATGTTGAGGGTGGTGCTATGGTGTATGAAACTACGCGCGGCGTTTTGATGGATTTGAAGGTGCACAGAGGTGAATGGCAGGATGACCATTACCACTATGAAACCGAGGCGAGCGGTGTGGTGCGTTTTGCGCATGACGGTGAGCGTTTTATCGGTTATCTGCATGTGCCGAGTCTTGCAAGCTATGAAAATGGTATGGGTTATCCTTCTCAGTACAGATATAGTATGCCGCTTTATGAAAAATATGCTTTGAGTAATCCGCAGGGCTATCAGGCGCAGAGCAAGCTGTACGGTGCCTGGATTTTGGGTGAGCCTGAGGGTAATAATCGGGTGCTGCCGTCCCTGGCCGGTACCTATGAAAGAAGTAACAAAAGAGGTACTCGCTTTGTGCAGGGTGAAACGGAAATGCCTTGGATAGTAGCGAAACTGTTTTTGCAGCTGGTGCTGGAGCCGAATGTTAATTTACTGGACAGAAACAACGGCTCTTTCAGCTTCTGGGATTATCAGTGGGAACAAGAAAAGGCTTTGTATCCTGATGTTGACAAGCGTTACAGCTATCATACTATGACTAAGGCGGGAGATCCGGATGCTCCTAATCCGGTGCAATTTAAGGATGCGCGCTATCTGGTAGAGAAAAGCGGCAGGCTTATTTATAATATTACCGATGACGGCGTGGTAAGGAAAATTTACGATTTGGCTGAAGAGTAGGCCAGATGCTGGCGCACGATTTTGGCAATGGGGGTGGCGCTGATGCGGTTACTGAGATTGCTGTGTATGACAATGCTGGGACTGCTGCTTTGTGCAGCAGGTCCGCTATCGGGAGGTGTGGCTATGGAAAGGGCGGTTGACTGGCAGGAGCTGTCTGTGAGCAGCAGAGGTATGAGCAGCGCAAGCTGTTATTCATTTAACCTTTGCCGACGCGATAAGGAACTGCTGTTTGACAGTGAGTGCTTTGCAGATGGCGAGCGCCTGAAGTTTTACGAGGTACCTGTTACGGCAGAGGAGCTTACACCGCTGGATAAGCTAATACAGCAGCTGCCATGGCAGCTGCGCCAGCCTTCGGCATCTCGTCCTGCGAATTTGCCGCGTGAGATGATTGAGGTGCACGACTGCGGCAGCTTTTCGTTGACGCTGCTGACGGCAACGGGCGAAAAGCTGGTATGCCGTACTGACATTGAGCAGCAGCAGGCGCTGTTGCGTGAGCTGCAAAGGCTGGCTAAGCAGGTGCATGAACAGAAGCGTGATGCAGGCCATGAGAAGATGCATCCTATGCGTGGATTTAGGCTGTTCAGGGAATTGCCGGAAAAATAAGCATGAAAGCAGTACGGGCTGCGTTTTTGGCAGGAATTTAGCCGAAAAACAGAAAAATTTTGCTCATCCTACCCGAAATCGGCAGTTTGGGTGGGGTGCTTTAGCAAATTTCGTTGTACAATGAGCTTGTAAGGAAACATGCCTGCGTATCTAACAGCGCAGGATAATTCTGAGGAGGTGCAACAAATGAAGAAAGGTATTGTATTAGCTTGCTGCGCAATGCTTTTGGCGGGACAATTGCAATCTGCAGAAGCTCTTGACTGGAACAGAAGAATTGGCGTAGACAGAATGATCGACAGAACCATTGATAATACTATTAACAGGGCGGTGAATAAAGTGGAGAAGCAAGAAAAAACCAGACGTGTCATTTTCCAGAATCTGCCGCAATCGGCAGCTGAAATCGGACCGGAAACCGATGCTCAGCAGGTTGCAGCTTACACTGTAGCAGCATTGGCTCGTTACGAAACCAATCCGGCAGAGGCAATTGCTATGCTCAACAAGCTGCTGGGACCAAGACCGGTACCTAAAAGAGATGAACAGTTCCTCGCAGACCGTTTCCGCGGCAGACAGTATCTGATGCGCTCCTACTTTATGGGCGCAACTCCGGCGAATAACTATCAGCCGGATATGCCGTATACTGTAGAGGTTAAAACTAATGCCTATACTTATCAGGAGGAAGGCTATGCACGCTTTATGATTACCTGCGGCGGTGCAGACAGCCCGCGTCCGATGACTGTGCGCCAAAAGGCTTCTACCGGCGAATGGTTCCTGTGGGATTACAAGGGACTGCTGAGCGGCATCCAGACTCCGGCAGCAGATGATCCGTGGTCTTAAGAATTGTGCAGCTGAGAAAATCAGTGTAGCATAAAGCAGGCAGCTTTCCTGTGGCAGCAAGCAAAATTACTTGTCTGCCACCTGGGAAGCTGCATTTTTTTGCCATAATAGCCTGAAAATCTGTAAAATTTCCTGCCACCCTACCCGAAATCAGCTTTTCGGGTAGGGTGCTTTTGCTTTTTTGAGCGTATAATGAAGGTACAAAGATGGAAGGAAGTGGTGTATATGAAAAAATTCCTGAAAAAAACATCGCTGTTTTTGGTGACTGCAGCGATGACTGTTTCCGCTCCGCTGATGGCGTGGGCGCTGGAGCACGACATTGTTATTCTGCATACTAATGATATCCATTGCGGTATTAATGATAATATCGGCTTTGCCGGTCTGGCGCAGATTAAACGTGATGCCCTGGCCAGAACGCCGAACGTAGCGCTGGTGGATGCAGGCGATGCTATTCAGGGCGCACCTATTGGCAAGCTTTCCCGTGGTCTGGCAGTTGTCGATATTATGAATTATCTGGGCTATGACTTCTGCATTCCCGGTAACCATGAATTTGACTACGGCATGGACCGCTTCATGGAGCTGGTACCGCTGCAGCGTGCAGGCTATTACTGCGCAAATTTTGTTTATGCAGGCAACAACAAGCAGGTTCTGCCGGGCTACAAAATTATGCAGTATGAGGATACTAAGGTAGCCTTTGTGGGTGCGAGCACACCGGAAAGCCTGACAACCTCTACGCCTACCTTCTTCCAAAATGAGAAGGGTAAGTACATTTACAGCTTCTGCGAGGATAAGAGCGGCAGCAAGCTGTACAAACAGCTGCAGAAGAATGTTGATAAGGCGCGCAAGGAAGGCGCAGACTACGTATTTATCGTTGGCCATTTGGGCATGGACGGCACTACCCCGCAGTGGAGCAGTGAAAGCGTTGCTAAAAATACTCAGGGTGTCGACGCTGTTATCGACGGCCATTCTCATGAGCGCTTCACCCGTATGGTTAAAAATAAGGTTGGCAAGGATGTATTGTTAGCACAGACCGGTACTAAGCTGAAAACTGTCGGCGAGCTGGTAATTACTCCCGACGGCAAGCTGAAGAGCCAGCTGATTACCGAATCCAACGGCAAGGACGCCAATATCGCAAGAGTTATTGCCCAGGAAATAAAGACCTATGAGCCTTTGCTGAAGCAGCCTGTGGGCGAAGCCTTGGTACAGCTGCGCAGCAATGATCCTGCGACCGGTGAGCGTATCGTGCGCAACCGTGAATGCAGCTTGGGTGACTTTGTTGCCGATGCCTATCGAGCAGTGCTTGATTGCGATGTAGTGCTGGCGAACGGCGGCAGTATCCGCAACGAAATAAAAACCGGCGTAATCAGCTACAACGATTTGCTGGAGGCCTTCCCCTTCGGTAATATGTGCGTAGTATTAGAGGCAAGCGGTCAACAGATTCTCGATGCGCTGGAGATGGGCTCTATGAGCTATCCGGAAGAAAGCGGCTGCTTTATGCAGGTATCCGGCCTGAGCTACACGCTCGACAGCTCCGTTCCTTCCGGCGTTGAACTGGATGCCAAGGGTAACTTCGTGCGCGTTGCCGGTGCCCGTCGCGTAAGCGATGTTAAGATTGGCGGCAAACCGTTAGACGTTAATAAAAAATACACCGTGGGCGGAACCTCCTACATGCTCAAATTCGGTGGTGACGGTATCACGATGTTCAAGGGAGCGCGTCTGGTGCAGGACGAAATGATGAGTGACGCAGATACGATTATGGAATATCTGCAGAATCATCTGAATGGCAAGGTTGGCGAGCAATATGCTAATCCTTACGGCGATGGCCGTATCGTTATCAAATAAAGAGCGTTCTATATAAAACAAGGAGATGATTGTTATGTTGAAGAAACGTATGGCGATGGGAATTTTGGCCGGACTGCTGGCCTGCAGCTTTATTGCCGGCTGCGGCGGGGGTGACAAAGGCACCAGCGAGCCTCCTAAACCGAAACCGATTGCTGCTGATTTGAAGGATTTGCCGAATAAGGATGTTAAGGTCGGTGCTAGCACCTTTAAGCTCTTTACTCTGAAGAATAATCCTAATCTGCATTTGGAAAATACTTTTAGCAAGGGCATGAAGCTGGCTACTGTCGGCAGAAATATGATTTATGCCAACGTTAAGGACAGACTCGTGCAGATGCAGTGGGATAAAGACGGTCTGCGCATTTTGGACAATAATGTTGATTCTATGTCCGGTAATGCTAAGATTTCTTCCGACGGCACCAGAGGAATTTTCTATACCAATAAGAGAATGAGACTCAACTATTTCGATAGCGAAACCAAACGTATTGAAGAGGCACAAGGACGCTTCAATAACCTTGTTGTAATTCCTAAGGGCAATGCGGACAAGGCTTTGATTTGGATGAACCAGGGCGAAGTGAGAAAGGTTGAGCTGCGCAACGGCTACAGAGTAGGCAAGGATTTGGGCACAGTACGTAAGGAATCCAGAAGCCGTGAGGCTGACGACAAGGATAAAATCAATATTCCGCAGAGCATTGTTGCAGACAGAAACGGTGATTTCTATGTTGGCGGCAATGCGCGTATCGGTACTCAGGATGTAGGCTTGGTAAGCGTTTATGATTTCAATGGCAAGCAAAAACGTGTCATCGGCAAGGAAAAACGTGAAGACAGCAAGGCCATCATTTCCTTAACCGATATAGCTTTGACTGATGAATATCTGGTAGTCAGCGATTCCTCTGTAGACAAGCAGCAGCTGCAGATTTACAGAAAGAACACCGGCACGCTGGTTGGTACCGTAAGCTATAAGGATTTGACCGATAATAAGGAAACCAGCATCGGTGCTTGTGTAAACCTGGCAAATATGCCTGATAACAGAGTTCTGGTTGCCCTCAGCAATGACAGAAAAAATATTAAAGATGAATTCTTCATCCTGCAGCTGTAATGTAGGGTAGAAGGCATTACAGAAGCTGTAAAATTTAAGAAATAAAGATTTGAACACCCCCGAAAGATATATTTTTGGGGGTGTTTGAATTATAGCTTAAATTGGATATTTGGTTTTAGCAGTGTGTATGGCTATATATATAATAAAAATGAGCGATAAATGAGCGATAAAGTTAATATTGCAATAGTAACCCCTAAATAACGAAAGCCTCCGACGAGTAAACTCGCCGGAGACTTTTGGCATGCGCTGGGCGTCAATGCTCTGCGTTACGCATCAGTTCGATATACTGCAGCAGCTCCTTACGGGTTTTGACACCCAGCTTGCTGTAGATATTTTTATTATGATATTTTAAGGTGTTTTCGGTGATACCCAGCTGACTGATAATTGCCTTGGTAGAGTAGCCCTGAACATAAAGGTTGAATATATCCTCTTCCTTAGGTGTCAGCGTAGCAAGATTATCGATAAACATCTGATAGCTGTCGGGATCGACGGATTCCAGCTTCTTTTCGATAGCTTTTTCCAGCGCAGCCTGAGCAAAGTTGAATTGCTGCTGTGCCTGCTCGCGTTCTTGCTGAGCCTGCAGCTTTTCCTGTTGCGTCTGTTCCATTTGCAGGCGTACCTGTTGAATTTCGTTCTGCAGGGCGGTAAGCTGTTCCTCCAGATGAATATATTGGTTGGCGGTCTGCTTTTGCTTTTCCTGTGCCTCCTGCAGACGCATGGCAGCCAGTCCGTACTGCTTTTGTACCTGATTATTTTCGCTTTGCAGCTGACGCAGCTTTTCGGCCTGCTGCTCGGAATGGTTCTGCAGAAATTCAAAGAACTGGTTAAGCTCCAGCACATTGGCTTGCGGAGGAGCGTCGGGGTTTTGCTGCAGCTGCTGCAAATCCGCTACCAGCGGGTCTACATATCTTTTGCTGAAATAACCGGCAGACAGTAATGAAAGCAGCAGAATAATACCCAGCATTATCAGCAGACGCATTTTAGCCTGCCTCTGCAGATGATAATAGCTGTCGGCAGGCAACATGACTGCTACCCTGTGCTCCGAAGCACCGACCGTCAAGGGAGCGGTGAAGCCGATGAAGCGCTCCTGACCGGCAGTAAATAATTCATGCTCGCCGTCAGAGCTGGTTTTTATAGTAGAATTGACAAAGGAGGCCGGATTGGAAAGCTGTCCCTGGTATTCGTTGTCCGCCTTTTTATCGAGAATAGCGGTAATCAGCGGATAGCCCTTGTAATTGGCCTGCTTGGTGCGCTGTTGGAAGTAAACGCTGCTTATTTCAAAGCCGCAGATACCGATAATCCTGCCGTTATTACTGTTAATAGGCATCAGGAAAAGACGGGACTGCTCCCAGCTTTCTTTGAGGTGGGCAACGTCTGTCAGGATATATTGTTGGGAAATATTATTTTCCTTGGCATGCAGCAGCTTATCGGCCTGCGGATAGGCGTGGACGTTAAGCTCCAGCTGCCAGGTGCTGTAAAGGCTGATGTTGTTATTGCGGGCAACCTGAGGGTTGCCGCGGAACATACATGTTTCATTGAAAAGAGTGTTTTCGGAATAGATATTGGTAAATTTGAGAAAAAGACCGTTATAGGTTGGTTCCAACAGATTCGTGTTGACGCTGGCGTTAATCAGATACAAGGCACCGCTTGCCGGAGCCTGCTGCATCTTGGCAGCAAGAGTCTGGTAGGTTGCTTGCTGAATCGCTGTCAAAGCCTCGGGATTGTTGTTCAAGGCATCATAATTATTGTAAATGCCCTGCTCCAGCATAACGCGGTCGATATCATTCTGCAGCTGCTGCGACAAATCGATATTGTGTGCAGCCAGCGCGTTCATCTGGCGTTTGATATCGTTGGTACGGGTGTTAAGCTCATATTCAAGAAAGCGGTCGATATCATGGCTTGGTGGCTGTACTATGCCGATAACGTTTAACAGGATCAGCATAGCAGAACCTGCCAGCAGCACCTGCCAGCAGCACCAGTGACAGCAGGTAAATAATGAAACGGCCGCGCATAGAGCGTTTGTTATGCCATATTTCCTTGCCTATAAGCAGCAGTCTTTTTATTTTGGTGAGCTTATTGAGCATTAAGAGCCTCCTTGGTAGGATTTTTTGGCTTATTGCTTGTAATTCAGCAGCTTCTGATAACTTTCTTCTACTAACTTATCAAGCGTTTGCTGTGGATTGGCACCGCTGGCAATTTCCTGTAAATATTGCTGATGGGCAGCGCGCAGAATGTTTTTGCTGCCGTATTCCAGATTCTGCTGAATTTCGGCGGCGTTGTGAGGCAAATGCAGCCAGGTGCCTTTTTTGTATACCTGCTGCATGCAGGTGTACAGCTTGCGATATTTGAAGTTATGCACATCTTGCGGATTATTCAGCAGTTTTGGCAGTGCTTCCTTATTGGTTGGCAGGTAGCCTGCCTGCATAGCAAAATTCAAATTGCTGTTTTCCTGCGCCAGCCATTTTGCAAAAACAACGGCACCAAGATTTTTGCGTTCGTCTGTGCTTTTGATGGCAAATAATCCTACACCGCGCTGTAGCAGTGTTACTTTGCCGCCACTGAAAACAGGGCAGGGATAATAGTTGGTAACGATAGTTTCACGCGTGTTGTCGGGATTAGTGACGTAATCGCGCATATAAAGAATGGCGGCGGTGGAGCCGACGTTGCTGATTAAATCGGCTGTTTTCCAGGCATCGGCCGCATAACCCTTTTCGATGCCCAGACCACCGGCGATAGCAGGCTCGGCTGCGGCACGGAAGATGCGCTTGAAGTTGGAACTGGCAAGGTCCGGCTTGCCGTCCTTGATTAACGGGTCGCCCAAGGAAGCCATGCTCGTCAGGTAATAGTTATAGAAATCATCCAACTGGCACATGTTTTTGCCGCCGGTCCAGGTATAATACTTGCGGCAGAGCGCAAAAAGCTTGTCATAATCGGCGAAATCATCGGTGCTGGCACCTGTTGCCGCAGCAAAGCGGTCAAAATATGTCTGGTTTACAAAAAGCAGCTCGGTGGATTTTGCTATCGGCAGCATCAGCAGCTCCTTATCCTGATAGCCTTCGGCTAAAAATTCCGGCTGGTAAACAGCTAAATCTTCTTTATTAAGGTATTTGTCCCAATGCAGTAGCTTATCGTGCATTGCGGGGATTACACGCGGATAGGCGGTAAAAAGGTCAGGCAGCGGCACAGCGCCGGGCTCCTGCTTGGCCGAAGCGAACAAAGCCTTGTCAATAACATTGGAGCTGCTTACGGAAGCAACCTTGACAATGACGCCTTGGGCCTTACCCTCAGAGGCATTGAATTTTTCTATTGTATCATTAAATGGGGAATTGGTCTGGTTGCCGTAAACGTGCCAGATGGTGAGCGTTACCGGCTTGGCCGGGTCGAGTGATGCCTTATTGCCGCAGCCACTGCTGAAAGCGGTAATAAGACAGAGCAGTAAAAGCACCAACATACTGTCTAAGGAAGCAGAAAAATTTTTTGATACAACGGACATGAAAAAACCTCCTGAAAGAGTATTTTTAGAGAAAAGAGGTAAAAAAATAAGGAAAATTTACCCTTATCCTACCCGAAATTGCCATTTGGTGTAGTGACGAAATGCAGTTTTTATATTAAACTTAAGGCAAGGAAGCGGAAAACAGCTTACCTGCACAGATAATTTACAAAGATTGTCTAACAATTAGTTTATCACAAATCAAAGTATTAGTGAATAGTTTTTTACTACAGATAAGGATAAGATAAATATTTTACAATTTCTTGGCTGATAAGTGTACAGCTGTTTTATTCAAAGTCCTGTTAATATTAAGCGGGATTTGATAAAATATAATTGTTAATTTTTTAGTGATACAAAAGGAGGTTGTATTATGGGTTTAATTAAAGCGGCAATGGGCGCTGTAGGCGGCGTACTGGGCGACCAATGGAAAGAGTTTTTCTATTGCGAAAGCATGCCTCCCGAGGTTCTGGTAACCAAGGGTATGAAGCGTACGTCCAGCCAAGGACGCAGCTCTAACACTTCTGCAGAAGACAACATCATCAGTAATGGCAGCGTTGTTGCTGTCAACGAAGGTCAGTGCATGATTATCGTTGAGCAGGGCAAGGTTGTAGATATGTGCAACGAGCCCGGCGAATATGTATACGATACTTCTACTGAACCGTCTATCTTTACCGGCGATCTGAAGGATAATGTAAAGGCGATTTTCGGTCAGATCGGTAAACGTTTCACCTTTGGCGGTGACCCCGGCAAGGATCAGCGCGTTTATTACTTCAATATGAAGGAAATTTACGGCAACAAGTTTGGCACCGCTCAGCCGATTCCTGTACGCCTGATTGACAACAACTTAGGCATTGATTGGGAAGTTGGTATCCGTTGCTTCGGTGAATACAGCTATAAGATTACTAATCCGCTGCTGTTCTACACCAATGTATGCTCCAATATCACTGACGAATATCGTCGTGACCAGATTGACAGCCAGATGAAGAGCGAGCTCATGATGAGCCTGGGCGTTGCACTCGGCACGCTCACGGAAAACGGTATGCGTTACAGCGCACTGCCGCGTCATGGCAAAGAAATCGCTAACGCTTTGAACGAAGATTTGAGCGACCAATGGCGTGACCGCCGTGGTGTAGAGGTTTATTCCTTCGCACTGGCAAGCGTAACCATGTCTGAGGAAGATGCTCAACGTCTGAAAGATATCCAGATGCTCAGCAATCCGAACCGTGCAGCAGCAGCTATGGCTGGTGCTACTGCAGACGCTATGCGTATTGCAGCTGGCAATGAAGGCGGCATGGGTGCAATGGGCGGTTTTGTTGGCATGAATATGGCCGGAATGGCCGGTGGCGCAAATGTGGCTGGCTTGTTTGCCCAAGGACAACAGCAGCAGATGTATGCTCAACAGAATCCTTACGGCCAACAGCCTCCTTACGGACAACCGCCTTATCCGCAACAGCCGCAACCTCCTACTCCGCCGCCGGCCGCCCCTGCCGCCCCTGCGGCAGCAGCACCGGCAGCAGATGCCTGGACCTGCAGCTGTGGCACTACTAATACCGGCAAGTTCTGCGCTAACTGCGGCGGCAAGAAGCCTGAGCCGAAACCGGCAGAGGGCAGCTGGACCTGCAGCTGCGGCACTACCAATACCGGTAAGTTCTGTGCTAACTGCGGCAGCAAGAAGCCGGAAGACAAACCGGCAGAGGATGGCTGGACCTGCAGCTGCGGCGCTGTAAACAAAGGCAAGTTCTGCGCTGAATGCGGCAGCAAGAAGCCTGAGGGAGCACCGCTGTTCAAGTGCGATAAGTGTGGCTGGGAGCCGCCAGATCCGCACCATCCGCCTAAGTTCTGCCCTGAGTGCGGCGATATTTTCGACGACAACGACAAACAATAACTTAAATATTCGGGATTTCTTTCCCATTGTATTTTAGTAGCGTCGCAATTAAATATCGTTTCAGTCAAAGCAATTTTCCCATGTCCGCAGGACATGACGCAAATTTCGTGTGGAACCAGGACGAAGTGCCGCAAAACTCGCGCTATGTAAAGAGATTTTGCTATAGCAGCAAGCTTATCGCTCAGACAGTTGCGACACTTCTATGGTTCCATACACTCATTTGCTAAAATTGCTATTCGTTCCACGATATATTAATTGCTTACGTTAGTTGAATGAAAGGCTTTGGGATTACTTTCCGGAATCTGCGAAACTATATTTTAACGAGGTGATATTATGGCTGAAACCTCTGTAGGCTATAAGTGCCCTAACTGCAGTGCGCCGCTGACGTTTTTGCCCGGTCATGATAAGGTGACCTGCGAATACTGCGGTACCGAGCTGGAAGTTAAGACTATAGAAGAAATGTATGCCGCCAAGGAAGCCGCTGCTGCCAAAGCGCAGGCTGCCAAGGAGGCTAAGTGGGATACCTCTGCTGCCGGCAGTGAATGGGAAGCTGACGAAGCAGAGCAGATGAAGGCGTTCACCTGCTCCAGCTGTGGTGCGCAGATTGTGAGCGATGGCAACACCATGGCAACAGAATGCTGCTACTGCGGCAGCCCGACCATGCTGCCGAGCCGTTTCGAAGGTATGCTGAAGCCGGACTTCATCATCCCCTTCAAGAAAACCAAAGAGCAGGCTGTTGCTGCCCTCAAGGAATTCTATAAGGGAAGAACCCTGCTGCCTAACTCCTTTACGGCCAACAATCGTGTGGAGGATATCCAGGCAATGTATGTACCGTTCTGGCTGTTTGACTCCAAGGTTAGCGCCAGCGGCAGCTATCAGGGTGCCAGCGACAGTGTTTATGAAACCGATGATGAGGTTGTTACGACTACCGTTGTCTATAACTGCGAGCGTGAAGGCACCATGTCCTTTGAGCGCATTCCTGTAGATGGCAGCGAGAAGATGGACGATACCTTTATGGAAAGCATCGAGCCGTTTGATTACAAAGAAATGGTTCCCTTCAGCACCGCTTATCTGACAGGCTTTTTGGCAGATAAGTATGATGTGGATGCCGAGGCTGCTGTAGCTCGTGCGGATGCGCGCGTTGTCAAAAGTGCCGAGGGTTGCCTGGCAGATACTGTTACAGGCTATACCCGTGTAACCAGCAACGGTGACTGCGCAGTTATTAAGGATGAAAATGCTGTGCATTATGCAATGGTGCCGGTATGGATTCTGTCTACACGCTTTGAGGATAAGCCCTATACCTTTATGATGAACGGTCAGACGGGTAAGGTTGTCGGCAGTCTGCCGATTGACTATGGCAAGCTGCGTAATTACACTGCCCTGACCTTTATTATTGTAACAATTATCAGCTACTTCATTGTGAAGTTCATCTTATAAGGAGGTGCCGGAATGAGAAAGTTATTTGCAATCTTAACCATGCTGGCAGCCCTTATGTTAGCCAGTGTAACAGCCTTTGCTGCGCCCAGCCTGGTGGATAACGCCAAGGTTCTTACGCCGCAGCAGCGTCAGGCAGTTCTGGCGGAGCTGCACAAGCAGGAGCAGGCGCATAATGTGCGCATTGCTGTTGTAACCATGAAGACAATTGGCGGTGCCGTTCCCGGTGAATATGCCAATAAGCTGCTCGATGATGTTTATAATGACGGTGCCAAGGGCAATATGGTATTGCTGCAGGTTACCAACACCCGTAAATGGTATATTGCTACTGATAAACAGCTGAAGCAGGTTATCGTTGGCAATGAAGGCATTGAGTATATGAGCAAGCCGATGGTTGCAGAGTTCAAGAAAGATAATTATGCCCAAGGCTACATCACCTATGCTCAAAAAGCAGGCGAGCTCCTTGAGTATTACGAAAAGGAAGGCGAGCCGTGGGATCCTAATGCAGGCTTCAACTGGTTTGCTTTAGTAATTGCTGCCGGTATCGGCGGTGCTGCAGCCTATGGCTGGCGTGCACTCCTGATTCAGGGCATGAGTAATGTCCGTGAGGCTGTTGAAGCAAATGCTTACCTTGATAAGCAAACCTTTGCGCTGACGCACAGCAATGATACTTATCTGTACACTAATATTTCTGCTGTTCCGAAGTCTAAATCCCGTGGCGGCAGCAGTGATGATGGTTCTGTAAGCGAAAGCTCTTCTGATGATGATCATGGCGGCGGCGGTGGCAGCTACTGATATTATAATGAGCTGAAACTTTTGCGGCTGCGATTGTTTATCGCGGCCGCTTTTTTTAAAAGGGAGGTTATTATGCGCAGAACGACTATCAATTCAGGCTTTTTCATCTGCTTTATTGCCAACCTGATAGTGAACTGGGAATGGGGGTTTATTGCGGTGCTGCTCTGGGGCTTTAGCTACTGGTTCAATCTTTCGTGGTATCCGGCGGCGGTTATGGCTGCCTTGTGGCTCCTGATGGGCTTTTCTCTGACCTGGATGATTATTTGGGGCTCGTCGGCGCGTGATAATTACCGTCCTAATCAGCAGCTGAAAAATATCAATCCTTATTCGCCCAAGAATGAGGATGTACTGCCTAAGAATAAAAAGGCAAATTAGCTTTGCAGCCTGTCTGACGATGCATGCTGCAACTAAAAAAGCCGCGGCTGCAGCAGGTCTTTGACCTGCTGCGTAAGCCGCGGCGTTTTGCTGTGCGTAGATAAATTTTTTGCTGCTAAGCTGGAAGCCTTTTTATTTTTTCAGGCTTTTATAAATAGCGTCCAGGTTTTCTTCCATGCGGGTAAGATAGGTTTTCTCGCCGTTGCTGCATTCGATGGTATATATTTCCTGCGTAGTGGCACCCACCTCGCGCGCCAGTGTTTCCGATGTTTTGGGGCTTACCGCTTCTTCTACGAAGATAGTTTTTACATTGTGCTCCTTGCAGTAGGCTGTCAGCTTGGCCAGGTTTTGCGCGCTTGGTTCGCCGCTGGCAAAAACATCCTCGATGCTTTGCTGCTGCAGGCCGAAGTCACGGCACAGGTAAGCAAAGGCTGCATGACCGGTGACAAAGTCCTTTTGCTCCAGCTTGGCAAATTTTTTCTGATAGGCAGCAAGCAGTGCCTGCAGCTTTTGATTGTATTCTGCGGCATTCTTGCGGTAGAAATCGGCATTAGCCTTATCTGCAGCAGCCAGTGCTTCGGCAATATTCTTTACCTCGGTCTGCGCGCAGCTCAGGCTCAGCCAGGTGTGCGGGTCATACTGGCCGTGCGCTCTGATTTCGTCAGCCTCTGTAAGGCTGATGCGGTCGGTGCCCTTGGCTGCTTCTACAATGACGAGCTTGGGATTGGCGGCGGCCTGTGTTGCCTGCTCCACCCAGCGCTCCATGCCGGTGCTGTTGTAAATTAAGATGTCTGCTTTGCTCAGCGCCTGCATAGTTTTAGTAGTAGGTTGAAAATCATGCGGCTCTGTGCCGTCGGGAATTAGGGAAGTTATATGAATTTTATCCTGACCTACGGCCTGAGTAAATTCTTTCATAGCATTAAAGGTTACTACAACCCGCAGCTTATGGTCCGCAGCAGGTGCCGGCTCCTTGCTGCCGCAGCCTGCTAGCAGACTGCAGAGCAGCAGTGTGCAAATACAAAAAATAATACTGAGCTTTTTCATGAGCTGTCCTCCTCATTCTAATGAAAACAAACGCAAATGATTTGCATATTATAACGAATTTTATCATAACACCCGTGAACTTTCTTGTCAAGCTAAATGCAAATGACTTGCATATTTGCCAAGCGAGGGCTATAATATTTACTGCAACAAAAAGGCAGCAAAGGCTGCCGTGAGTAAATGAAGGAGCCAATATGATAGAACTGAAGCATATAGAATTTGCCTATGAATCCGGCAGCGAGCTGCTGCGCGATATCAATATGCAGGTAAATGACGGCGAATATATTGCCATTGTCGGCGAAAACGGCAGCGGCAAAAGTACGCTGGTCAAGCTGCTCTTGGGCTTGCTGGAGCCGTCGAAAGGTGAATTGAAGAATACCTTTAGCAGCATCGGCTACGTGCCGCAGCGTTTTGAAACACTCAACAGTCAGTTTCCGATAACTGTATATGAGGTAATGGAATATTATCGCAGAGTATTAAAGGTAACGGACAAACAGGCAGTGCGCCGCTGCCTGGAGCAGATGCATGTTTATGACCTGCGTGACCGTTTAATCGGTACGCTGAGCGGCGGCCAGTGCCAAAAGGTGCTGATTGCCAGAGCGTTGCTGGGCAGCCCGCAGCTGCTGATTTTTGATGAGCCCTCTACCGGCATTGATGTCAAGAGCCAGCAGGAGCTGTATAAATTTATGCAGGAGCTGCATGAGCAGGGCATTACCATTATCACGGTAGAGCATAACCTGAAATTTGCGGTGCGTAATGCTGATAAAATGTATCATGTCATGAACGGCCGCGGGCATTTCTGCAATCCTCAGGAATATGTGCAGGAATATATGCAGAATAATGTAGGAGGTGCGGAATAATGCTGGAATACACTTTTATGCAGAACGCACTGCTGGTTTCTGTGCTGATTTCTTTAATGTGTCCCATGATTGGCATGTTCTTGGTGCTGCGCCGTTATTCCATGATTGGCGATACGTTGGCACATGCATCGCTGGCAGGCGTAGCAGTTGGCCTGTTGGTTAAGGTGAACCCGATTATCAGCGCCTTTGCCGTAACCTCTGTCTTTGCCGTGCTGATTGAGATTTTACGTCAGCGCTTCCGCCGCTATGCGGAGCTTATACTGGTTATCATCCTTTCGCTGTCTGTCGGTATTGCGATTACGATTATTAGCAGCGGCATGGTACATACTAATGTAGAAGCATTTTTGTTCGGCAGCATTCTGACCGTAACGCCTGACGATGTGCTGGCGGTAGCGGTGCTGTGCGTAGTGTCGTTGGCTGCTGTTTACTTTTTGTATCCGCAGTTGGTTATGCTGGCTTTTGATGAGGACGGTGCTAAAATTGCCGGGGTAAAAACACGTCTGATTAATTATGTCTTTGCTCTGCTGGTGGCGGCTATGGTTGCAGTTTCTATCCGTGTGGTGGGTATTCTGGTTATCAGCTCGCTGATTGCGTTGCCGGTGGCGGCGGCCCTGCAGTTGGGCAAGGGCTTTAAGGTGACGATGCTGGCAGCTATGGTGCTGAGCTTTATCGCCATTATCACAGGCCTTGTGACCTCCTACTGGCTGGGTGCGGCGCCGGGCGGTGTAACCGCGTTGGTTTCGGTGGCTTTGCTGCTGCTGATTATCATTTATAAAGAAATACGTGCTGTCTTATAAAGAAGGGGTAGAAAGATGACTGATACAAATTCTGCTGCAGATTATCGCAATTATCTGCATCGCTACGGATTAAAAAATACCCGTCACAGACAGCTTATTTTGCAGCTGCTGCTGGCGAGCGAGGGCGTGCTGACGGCTGAGGATATTTATCAGCAGCTGTGTGAGCAGGGAGCAGAGATAAATTTTTCGACGGTTTATCGCATTCTGGAAAATTTTACGCAAAAGGGACTGACGGAAAAAAGTTTTTTGGCGGATGCGCGCAAGTACGGCTTTGTGCTGCATGCCTTGGGGCACAGGCATCGTCTTATCTGCCTGCGCTGCCATCGCATTGTGGAGGTAGACCATTGCCCGATTGCTGATTTCGAGGAACAGCTGGCGGATAAAACGGAATTTGCTATCGTAGGACATAACCTGGAATGGTATGGCTATTGTCCGGAATGCCGCAATCAGAAATAGCAGGAAAATTTTTCAAAAAAGCTTGCAAAGCAGCGTAAGCAATGGTATAATTATTAAGCTTGTATATAACTATATATACTTCTTCTGCTCCCGGAGAGACGGGGGCCAAAGTCCAAAGGAGGAGGTGATTTCGTGAACGCATACGAAGTCATGTACATCGTTAAACCTGTTGAGGATGAGGCTTGTGAAGCAGTTGTTGCTAAATTCGAGAAACTCATCACTGCAAACGGTGGTAATGTAGAAAAAACCGATCGTTGGGGCAAAAGACGCCTTGCTTATGAGATCCAGGACCTGAATGAAGGTATCTATGTTCTCGTAACCTTCCAGGCTGACGCCGCTGCTGTTAAGGAACTTGATCGTGTTATGAAAATTACCGATGAAGTACTGCGCCATATGATTATCAGAAAGGGTGAATAATCAATGAACAAGATTATTCTGTTAGGCAGACTTACTAGAGATCCGGAAGTGCGTTATACGCCGACCGGTAAAGTTGTTTGTCAGTTTACTCTTGCAGTAGACAGACCTTTTGCCAATCAGGAAGGCCAAAGAGAAGCTGATTTTATTCCGGTAGTAATCTGGGGTAAACAAGCTGAGACATGCGGTAACAGTCTCACCAAAGGGCAGCGCGCGCTTGTTGAAGGCCGCCTGCAAATCCGTAGCTATGATGGCAAGGATGGCAACAAACGCTGGATAACCGAAGTAATCGCTGATCGCTTCGAGTTTATTGAGCGCAAAGCTGATGCCGTTGCCGCTCATAGCAATCCGACTCGCTCTGCTGCGCCGGCTCAAGACGGCGGTATGGGTGGTTTCGGACAACAGGTTCCCTTTGATGAGGAAATTCCATTCTAATTTAAGGGAGGTTATGCAATGAAACGCGAAAGAGGCAGAAGACCTAGAAGAAAAGTTTGCAGCTTCTGTGTTGATAAAGTTGAAGAAATCGATTACAAGGATGCAAATAAGCTGAAACGCTATATCACCGAACGTGGTAAGATTTTACCGCGCCGTATTTCCGGTACCTGCGCTAAGCACCAACGCCAATTGACCGTAGCAATCAAACGCGCTCGCTGCGTTGCTTTGCTGCCGTTCACCTGCGAATAATTCGCACGGCGGTTTAAACGAAACTTATACCCCGTAGCCGTTAGGCTGCGGGGTTTTCGTTTATGTAAAAATCACAAAAAATTTACTTATTTACGCAGGCATTAACATGATATAATATTAGTAGTACTATACATACGAGGTGAATTGCATGAAAACATCTTTGAGAACCTTATTTTTGACCTTTGTTTTTACGATGCTTTGCACAGCAATGGCTTTTGCCTATAATCCCGGTCAGCGTACCATCCATCTGTTGGGTGAAACGCTGAACAGTGATAAGCATCCTGTACATCTGGTTGTAACTCAGACGATTGATATGCGTGAGGTGCTGACTGCCGAAGCCTATGCCAAGCTGCCGACCGCACAGCAAAAGCGCACCAACCGTACGGAATACAATGAAGCCAACGGCATCAACGCCGAGCGTATCACTACTACCGATGGTGACGGCAAGGTAATCAAGGATACCGTTTCCTTTGTGAAGAACGGTTATTGGTACACTATTGACTATCTCAATAAAAATTATGACAGAGTTCCTGAGCTGCCGGGCATGAGCATGCCCTTTGCCGAAACCCTGATCAGCTGGTTCAATGTACGTCCACAGGGTGGTAATGATGCAGTTACCGGCTATGATTATGACAAGATGACCAAGGGCACCAACAGCCTGAATTTCTATTATGCAAAGGATACAGCTGACTGGAAGGGCTACGAAGTAAGTTATCTGCCTATCTTTAAGGTGCTTGAGGTTTCCAATACCGTGGATGAGACAACTGCCTTTGCTCTGCCGCCTGCAGATTTCAAGGCCGTTGCTAATCCTTCTATGCGTGCTTACGCTAACAGACTTTTGGAAAGACAGTAAGTCTGGTAAGCTGATTATATTTTTTCAAAGGGGGAATACTTATGTTTAAAAAATTATTAGTTTTGCTTTCTATGCTGGCTGCGCTGGCAATGAGCGCAGTAGCTTTTGCTGCACCTGCTAAAAGCCATCAGCAGATGGTTATTGATGCTGCACGCGCCGAGGTTCCTGCTGCTGCTGTATTTTATGGCTACAAGGAAGAAGATGGCGAAGCTGTTCTGAACTTCCGCGATAATGATAATTATCTGGAATACGAGGTAGAGGTTGTTCTGGCAACTACCAAGGTTAAGGAAGTAGAAATTAAAGGCAGCAATATTGCCGGCAGCACGATGATGGTAAAAACTCCTGAGGATATCAGACAAATCGTTCTGGAAGCATATCCCGATGCAAGAAATATTGTTATCAAAACCGAAAAAGAAGGCAACAATGTACATTATGATGTAGAGTTCATTACTGCAAGATATAAAGTAGAAGCTGACATGAACCCGGTAACCGGTGCATTTGCCAAGAGAGAGCTGGAATATTTCTAAGCCTAAGCAAAAAATCAGAGGCAGTCTGCGGACTGTCTCTTTTTTATGCTGCGGAAGAGTGCCATTTTGCGTCAAAACATTGCATATCAAAGCATATTATTGTAAAATATATTAGATACAGAGTTTTTAACGCACTAAATATATATGACGAGGAGCGATTTACGTGAGTACAAATTTAGAAGTCGGTATCGTTGGCCTGCCTAATGTAGGCAAAAGTACCCTGTTTAATGCTATTACCAAAGCTGGCGCAGAAGCAGCAAACTATCCCTTCTGCACAATTGAGCCTAACGTTGGCGTTGTTGATGTGCCTGATAAACGCTTAGATGTTCTGAGCGATATGTTTAAATCCAAAAAGATTGTTCCGGCAGCTATGCGCTTTGTAGATATTGCCGGTCTGGTAAAGGGTGCAAGCAAGGGCGAAGGCCTGGGCAATAAGTTCCTGTCCCATATCCGTGAGGTAGATGCTGTTGCCGAGGTTGTACGCTGCTTTGAGGATGGCAACATCACTCACGTTGAGGGCAGCATTGATCCTCTGCGTGATATTGATATCATCAACACCGAGCTGTGCCTGGCTGATATGGAAACTGTTGAAAAGCGTCAGGAGCGCCTGGTTAAGCTGGCAAAAACCGGCGATAAAAAGGTTAAGCTGGAGCAGGCTGTAATGGAAAAGGTTATGGCCGGCCTGTCTGATGGTGTGCCGGCACGCCGCCTGGGTCTGACCGAGGAAGAGCAGGAGTTTTTGGGCGAGCTGCATCTGCTGACCATGAAACCGGTGTTGTACATTACCAACGTTGCCGAGGGCGAGGTTGCTGATCCGTCCGGTAACGAACATGTACAGGCTGTAAAGAAATATGCTGCGGAAGAAAATGCTGAGGTTATCGTTGTTTCCGCGAAGATGGAAAGCGAAGTTGCCGAACTTCCGGAAGAAGAGGCTAAGGAATATCTGGAAATGGCAGGCTTGGAGGAAACCGGTCTGGACCGCCTGATTAAAGCAGGCTTCAAGCTGCTTGGCCTGATGACCTTCCTGACTGCGGGTGAAATGGAATCCCGTGCCTGGACTATTAAGCTGAACACCAAGGCTCCGCAGGCAGCAGGCAAAATCCATACTGACTTTGAGCGTGGCTTTATCCGTGCGGAAATCGTTTCCTTTGATGATCTGGTAGCCTGCGGCAGTAAGGCTGCGGCACGTGAAAAAGGCCTGGTTCGTCTGGAGGGCAAGGATTACGTTATGCAGGACGGCGATGTTGTTGAGTTCCGCTTCAACGTATAATTTATAACAGCGTAATATGCAACCTGAGCGCAGCAAGCGAAAGCGTGCTGCGCTTTTTGCTGTTGGGAGGCGCTGGAGCAGCGTACAAAATTAAATAAACAAAAATTCTTTTCCCATGAGCACGTAAAGTGTGATAAAATAGAATAGATATACTATGACTACGAGGTGAAGCGAATTGGTAAAGGTAATTGCTATTGCCAACCAGAAGGGTGGTGTTGGCAAGACTACTACGGCGGTAAATCTGGCTGCGTGCCTGGCGGCGCTGGAACGCAAGGTACTTTTGATTGACAGTGATCCGCAGGGAAATGCTACCAGCGGCTTTGGCTTTGATAAACGTGATATTAAGCAATGCATTTATGATGCGATTATCAGTGAAGTACCCATGCAGGATGTAATTAAGCACACAGCCTATAAAGGATTGGACCTGGTGCCTGCTACTATCCAGCTTGCCGGTGCGGAAATAGAGCTTGTTTCGCTGATGAACCGTGAAGGACGTTTAAAGAACTCTCTGGAAAGAGTAAAGCATAATTATGATTACGTTATTATTGATTGTCCGCCGTCTTTAGGCCTGCTGACAATCAACGGCCTGACAGCTGCCAGCTCGGTAATGATTCCTATTCAGTGCGAATTTTATGCGCTGGAGGGCGTTACTATGCTGATGAACACGATTCAGCTGGTACAGCGTAACCTGAATCCGGCATTGAAGCTGGAGGGTGTGCTGATGACTATGTATGATAGCAGAACAAACCTGTCGCAGGATGTTGTGAATGAGGTACAGAAGTACTTCAAGACCAAGATGTACCAGACGATTATTCCGCGTAACGTGCGCTTGAGTGAAGCACCCAGCCACGGACAGCCGGTTATCGACTATGACAGCAAATCTAAGGGTGCGCAAGTGTATATGGACTTTGCGCGTGAGGTGATTGAGGATGAGTAAGAAGGGCGGCTTAGGCAAAGGCCTGGGCGCAATTTTCGGCGAAAATACCAGTCCTGCCGTAGAAAAGGCGCAGGAGCCTGCAAGTGCTGCACAGGAGCTGCTTATTAAAAATATCGCAGCGAATCCGTATCAGCCGCGCTGCAACTTTGATGAAGAAAAGCTGCAGGAGCTGGCTGCTTCTATCAAAGAGTTTGGCGTTGTTCAGCCGGTAGTTGTGCGCAAAAAGGGCAGAAGCTACGAGCTGGTGGCAGGCGAACGCCGTCTGCGTGCCGCAGGCTTGGCCGGACTGACGAAGGTGCCTGCTATTGTCAAGGATTATGACGATGCCAAGATGATGGAAATTGCGCTGATTGAAAATATTCAGCGTCATGACCTGAACCCGATTGAAGAAGCGCAGGGCTTGCGCCGCCTGATGCAGGAATTCAAGTTGACGCAGGAGCAGACTGCCGAAAAGGTAGGCCGCAGCCGCAGTGCAGTAACCAATATTCTGCGCCTTCTGAATCTGCCGGAGCAGGTGCAGAAGCAGATTATCAACGGCGTGCTGACGATGGGCCAGGCTAAGCAGCTTTTGGGACTGCCGAAGCCGGAGCAGATGTGCGAGGTGGCGGAGGCGATTATTGCCAACGGCTGGAGCTCACGTATGACGGAAGAGGTTGTGCGTAAGCTGAAGGAAGGCAAGAAGCTGAAGATTGTCCGTGAGCTTATCGAGGAAGAGGCTAAAAATAAGGATAATAAGGAAAAGAAACCTAAGCGTGAGCCTACCGAGAATGATATTTTCTGCCATGACTTTGAACAGCGTCTGGTAGAGTTTTTGGGTACTAAGGTTAAGGTTGTGCCTAAGTTGGATGAGCAGGGACGCCAGGGTGGTACCATTCACATTGAATATTATTCCGCTGAGGACCTGGAGCGCATTTATGAGGTGCTGCAGCAGGGACGCCATGAGGAAAAACCGCTTAACGGCGAGCTTAAACGTTTGAATGTGTGATTTCGGAGTTTTACGCTAAGATAAGAATACCGGTCGTATATGTGCCGGCGGTAATTTAGATAAGCTTTGGTATGAGGGGGCTTTTATTGATGGAACAGGCCAATCTTTTGGTTAATACACATTCGGCAGCAATTATTATTGTGCTGCTGCTTATTGTGTTGGTTGCGTTGGGTATGTGCTTCAGTCTGCAGGGCAGACTGAATAAGCTGCAAAAAAAATATGACTTCTTTACTCAGGGCAAGGAAGCCAACATTGATGTCGTACTGACAGATACGCTGCAGGAGCTGCGTGCGGTGCGGAATGAGCTGGCAGTTCTGCAGGACGAGCACCAAAAGCTGCATGCACAGGTGCAGAACTGTCTGCAGAATATTAAGATTGTGCGTTATGATGCCTTTGACGCTATGGGCGGTGAAATGAGCTATTCACTGCTGCTTACGGATGCTAATAATAAGGGTATTATTCTCACCAGCATTTACGGCAGAGAGGAAAGCCGCTGCTTTGCTAAGGATATCGATAACGGAAAATCCAGCTATCCGCTGGCAGAGGAAGAGCAAAGACTCTTGTAATTTAAATAATGATAGTGTAAGAAAAATCCCGACAGGTTGCTGTCGGGATTTTTTGCTTTCAATTTTACAATTTAAGTATGTTTTTTTTAAGCGCCCTCGAACAGCCTTAGCAGAATAAACATGCTCTCGCCGAAGCAGAGGTAGCGCACCCAGGTGCGGGGATAGACAAAGCCTTCCTCGTCCTCGTCGTAGGCACCGCTGATGCGGGCGTGAATAGCGAGGGATTCCAGTGCTGCAATCACAAGCAGCAGAAAACCAGGTGTCCAGGTATTGTCGTGCAGCATCAGCCAGATGCAGTATAACAGGAAGAATACATCCAGCAGAAAGTAAATTATAAAGGTGGTGGCACTGCCGTCGATAATAATGACCTGCTTGCGGCCGGGGTTGGCACGGCGTTCATCTAAGATTCGGGAAAAGCGTTGCAGCAGATAGGCGATTCTGCGGGAATGAATGAAATGAAACATGCGCACGCACAAGAAAAATAAAGCAATAAAGTTCATAAATACCTCTCGTTCTATAAATAGTCTTGCTTATATTTGTAAAGCAAGTAATTCTTATGCATTATATTATACACTATCTGCAGGCAGAGTGCTATAAAGGCAACAAGAAGACACAAAAGCTACAAAGTTTGTATAGAAAGTACAAAAATACTAAAATGACAAACGCAAAAATTGAAAACATAAAAAATGTATCAGTTTATGTGTAAAATTCTCATGTATACAATGAACATGAAAAAATTCGTTGACAAAAGTGTAATACAACGGCTATAATTGGTTACATAAAGTTGCTGGGATAGTGGTTGAATCTGAGAACACTCCCGGTACTGTGTCTTATATTTTATTTTTAAGGGAAAGAAGGACTCAAAATGAAAAAATGGAAGAAATTAGCATCAGCGGCTATGGCTGCTATGATGTGCGCCGCATTGCTCACAGGCTGTGGCGGAGAAAAGAAACAAGCTGATACCGGAGATACTATTAAGGTTGGCGCAGCATTCGAATTAACTGGTAATGTTGCTAACTATGGTAAATCCATTAACGAAGGCTTCAAGCTGGCTGTAGACGAACTTAATAAAAACGGCGGCGTGAACGGTAAAAAAATCAGCGTAGTTGAAAGCGATAACAAATCCGAGCCGGCTGAATCCGGTAATGCTGTAACCAAGCTGATTACCCAAGATAAAGTAGTTGCTGTTGTCGGACCTGCAACCAGCGGTTGCGTAAACGCTGCAACTCCTATTACTACTGCAAATAAGATTCCTCAAATTGCTCCGGCTGCTACCGCACCGAGCATTACCGTAGAAAACGGCAAGGTAAAGGATTTCGTATTCCGTGCCTGCTTTATCGACCCGTTCCAAGGTCAGGTAATGGCAGTATTTGCCGATAAAACTCTGAAGGTTAAAAACGTAGCTATTTTCTACGATTCCTCCAGTGACTATTCCAAAGGCTTAGCAGAGGTATTCCAAAAAACCTTGGAAGGCAAAGGCGGTAAAATTGTTGCTAAGGAAGCTTTCCTGGCTAAAGATGTTGACTTCAAATCCGCTCTGACTAAACTCAAAGCATCCAATCCGGAAGCAATTTACGTTCCCGGTTACTATGAAGAAGTTTCCAAGATTATCAAACAAGCTCGTGAAATCGGCATTACCTGCCCGATGCTGGGCTCCGATGGCTGGGAAAGCCCGAAACTTGCTGAAATCGCCGGTAAAGATGCTCTGAAGGGTTGCTACTATGTAAGTGCCTTCAATGCTAAAGACGAAGACAAATCCGTTCAGGACTTCATTAAGAAATTCAAAGAAAAATATCAAAAAGATCCTGATATCTTCGCAATGCAGGGCTATAATGCAGGCCTGATCCTGGCAGATGCTCTGAAACGTGCAGGCTCCACTGATGGCACCAAACTGGCTAAAGCAATTGCTGAAACCAAAGATCTGCCGGTTGCAAGCGGCAAGCTCACCTTTGATGCTAACCACAACCCGGTAATGCCTGCTCTGATTATCGGTCTGGAAACCGGTACTCCGACTCTGGTTGAAAAAATCAGCCTGTAATTGTTAACAAAAAAATAAACATAAAAAATTCTACAAGTAAATATCAGAAAGTACAACAAGACTTCTATTCCATGGGTTATTTATTAAGTTAGACCGGGCGCGTCTACCGGATGCGCCCTCTATAAAAAATATATTTTATTTATTTATTTATTTCTGAGGGGGAATAAACCATGAAAAGAGTAACTAAATTGTTATCTGTACTAGCAGCCGGCGCTATGTTTATGAGCGCGCTGACCGGTTGCGGAGGCGGCTCTAAAGGAGCTGACGGCGATACCATTAAGGTAGGCGGCCTGCTGGAAATGACCGGCGGCAGCGCATCCTTCGGTATCTCCGGTAAAAACGGTATCGACCTGGCACTGAAAAAAATAAATGAAAAAGGTGTGCTGGGCGGCAAAAAACTTTCTTTAGTTGTTGCTGATACCAAATCTGAAGCCTCCGAAGCAACTAACGGTATGCAAAAGCTGATTTCTCAGGATAAGGTTGTAGCAGTAATCGGTCCTAACCAATCCTCTGCTGTAATCGCATCCGGTGCAATCAACAATGGTGCTAAGGTTGTAGATATTACACCTATGGGCACTAACCCGGACGTTACTGTTGATCCTAAAACTAAACAGGTTAAACCCTACAGCTTCCGTACCTGCTTTATTGATCCGTTCCAGGGTACTGTAATGGCAAGCTTTGCTTCTAATGAACTTAAAGTGAAGAGGGCTGCTATCTATATCGATAATACAAGTGACTATGCTAAAGGTCTGGCACAGTTCTTCAAAGAGAACTTTGTTAAAAACGGCGGTCAGGTTGTAATTGAAGAAGCATATCTGCAAAAAGATACCGACTTCAAATCTACTTTGACCAAAATCAAAGCTGCAAAACCTGATTTCATCTACATCCCCGGTTATTACCAAGAGGTTGGCCTGATTGTTAAACAAGCTCGTGAGATGGGCATCAACGTTCCTATGGCAGGCGGCGACGGCTGGGATAGCGCTAAGCTTCCTGAAATTGCCGGCAAAGCTGCTCTGGAAAACACCTTCTTCTCCAGCCTGTATTCTCCGGACGATACCTCTGATTTGAACAAAGACTTCGTAGCTGAATACAAAAAAGCTTACAACACCAACCCGGATGTATTTGCAGCATTGGCATATGATTCCACTCTGCTGGTTGCTAAAGCAATCGAAGACGCAGGCAGTGCCGATCCGGCTAAAATTGCTGAAGCAATGGCTAAGATTAAAGGCTTCAAGGGTGTATCCGGTGAAGTAACCTTTAACGAAGAGCACAACCCGATCAAGAGTGCTGTAATTATCGAACATAAAGATGGCAAACAAACCTTTAAAACTAAAGTTAATCCCTGATAGTTTACATTAGTAGTTAATCTGATTCAATCAACGAGGCTGTTGTTTTGCGTAGCAACAGCCTTTTCCTTTAAGTAAGCGTGTCCAGCTTACACAAATCTTTGAAATCTCTAGGGAGGTAAATTATGGAGACTTTTATCCATCAGTTTTTTCAGCAGCTGATAAATGGTGTATCTCTCGGCAGTATCTACGCATTGATCGCCTTGGGTTATACCATGATCTACGGCATCATTAAGCTGATAAACTTTGCTCATGGCGATATTTATATGTTGGGTGCCTATTTTGGCTTCTTTGCTACTACCCAATTAGGCTTGCCGTTCATTCCGGCAATTATTTTCTCGATGGCAGGCGCTGCTATCGCAGGTATTATTATTGAACGTGTTGCCTACCGCCCCATGCGTAATGCACCGCGTATCGCAATTTTGATTACGGCAATCGGCGTATCCTTCTTCCTGGAATACAGCATGATTTTACTGGTTTCTCCGCAGCCGAGAACCTTCCCCGCTGTATTCGGCGCTACAGTATATCACCTTGGACCACTGGTTGCTAACAGTCAGCAGCTTGTTATCCTGTTGAGTGCCATTATCCTGATGGCAGTTCTTACCTACATCGTAAATAAAACAAAAGCCGGCAAGGCTATGCGTGCTGTATCCTATGATGCTGACGCTGCAAGGCTGATGGGCATCAACATTGACCGTGTAATTTCCACTACCTTTGCGCTTGGCAGTGCTTTGGCAGCAGCAGGCGGCGTGCTGGTAGGTGTTTACTATAACTCTATTGACCCGCTGATGGGCATGATGCCTGGTCTTAAAGCCTTCGTTGCCGCAGTTCTCGGCGGTATCGGTATTATCCCCGGTGCTATGATCGGCGGTATTATTCTGGGCGTTGTAGAAGCAATGGTCAGCGGCTTTATTTCCTCTACCTTCCGTGATGCGGCAGCATTCGGTATTTTGATTATCATCTTACTTTATAAACCTTCCGGCTTATTAGGCAAGAATGTTCGTGAGAAAGTCTGAGGTGACATGGTATGAATGCAATTAGAAAATTTGATTTAAAAGCCATAGTTGCCTGCGTTATCGTTTTTGGTATCGTACAAGGCCTGCTCTTTGGCGAAATCATCGGTCCCTTCTGGGAGCTGAACATTATCCTTATCTGCATCAACATTATTCTTGCAGTCAGCCTGAACCTGATTAACGGTTATACCGGTCAGTTCTCTATCGGTCATGCCGGTTTCATGGCAGTCGGTGCTTATACCAGTGCTATTATGACGGTTAAGCTGGGTATGCCCTTTGAGGCAGGTCTGATTGTAGCAACCCTGGCCGCCGGCCTGTTGGGCTTTTTGATTGGCTTGCCTACGCTGCGCCTTGATGGTGACTATCTGGCCATCGCAACCTTGGGCTTAGGCGAAATTATCCGTATCTGCATCCTGAACATTGATTATGTCGGCGGTGCATCCGGTTTAATGGGCATTCCCCGTATGACCAATTTCGCGTATACCTTCTGGATTATGATAGCTATTATCTTCTTCATCAAGAACTTTAAAAACTCTTCCTATGGCCGTTGCTGCCTGGCAATCCGTGAAAACGAAATTGCTGCAGATACCATGGGCATCAACACTACTAAATATAAAGTAATGGCTTTCACCTTCGGTGCTGCTTTTGCCGGTACTGCAGGCGCACTTTTCAGCCACTACTTCTTCCTGGCGCATCCTGCGTCCTTCACCTTCATGCGTTCCTTTGATATTCTGACCATGGTTGTTTTGGGCGGTCTTGGTTCTATGACCGGTGCTATTACCGGTGCGACATTGTTGACCTTCATTTCCGCTTATTTGTCGGATTACCCGGAATGGCGTATGATTATCTATTCTGTTACCATGATTATCCTGATGCTGTATCGTCCGCAAGGCTTGTTCGGCAGCAAGGAATTGAGCTTGAAAATGTTTAAATTAGGAGGTAAGGACAATGGCAGAACTGCTGAAGGTAGATAATGTATCCATGGTTTTCGGCGGCCTGCGTGCCGTTTCCAATCTTTCCATGCATATCGACGAGGGAGAACTGATTGGCCTTATCGGTCCTAACGGCGCCGGCAAGACAACAGCCTTCAACATGATTACCGGTGTATATACACCGACAGAAGGCAAGGTATATTTTAACGGTCAGCAAAGCAGCGGTAAAAAATCTTACCAGGTTACGCAGATGGGTATGGCGCGTACATTCCAAAATATCCGTTTGTTCTCTGAGCTGAGCGTTATCGACAATGTAAAAATTGCTTATAATATGCACGTAACCTATAATCTGGCTGATGCTATAGTCCGTGATGGCAAGTATCTCAGCGAAGAAGAATTCATTACACAAAAGGCTCTTGATTTGCTGAAAATCTTCCATCTGGAAGAAGAAGCACATGAGGTAGCCAAAAACCTGCCTTATGGCAAGCAACGTCGTCTGGAAATTGCGCGTGCTCTGGCTACCGAGCCGAAGCTGCTGCTGTTGGATGAGCCTGCTGCCGGCATGAACCCGCAGGAAACCAAAGAGCTGATGGAAATGATTCGCTGGATTCGTAAGGAATTCAATCTTTCCATCCTGCTGATTGAGCATGATATGGGCTTGGTAATGGGTGTCTGCGAGCGTATTTACGTACTGGAATACGGTATGAAGATTGCCGAGGGCACTCCGGAAGAAATCAAACATAACACGCGCGTTATTGAAGCATACTTGGGCGAGGAGGTTATCAACTGATGTTAACTGTTGAAGATATCAATGTATATTATGGCGCAATTCACGCTATCAAAGGTATCAGCCTCGATGTTCCCGATGGTGAAATCGTAGCGCTGATCGGTTCCAACGGTGCCGGTAAATCTACCACATTGCGCACTATTTCCGGTCTGATGAAACCGAAGACCGGTAAAATCTTATATGAAGGTCATGATATTGCCGGTGTACCGGCGCATAAAATTGTCGGCATGGGCCTGTGCCAGGTTCCTGAGGGCCGTCATGTTTTTGCCAATATGACTGTTCTGGAAAACCTGGAGTTGGGCGCTTATCTGCGTAAGGATAAGGACGGAATTGCCAAGGACATGGATGATGTCTTTAAAAAATTCCCGCGCCTGCTGGAACGTAAGGACCAGCTTTCCGGTACGCTTTCCGGTGGCGAGCAGCAGATGCTGGCTATGGGCCGTGCGCTGATGAGCCGTCCTAAGCTGCTGCTGTTGGACGAGCCTTCTATGGGTCTTGCCCCCTTGCTTGTAAAGGAAATTTTTAATATAATAAAGGAAATCAACGAGAGCGGGACTACAGTGCTGTTGGTTGAGCAGAACGCTAATATGGCTCTGTCCATCGCTGATAAGGCCTACGTTCTGGAGACAGGACGTATTACCCTGAGCGGTACAGCTAAGGAGCTGGCAAGCAGCGAGGCTGTTCGCAAAGCATATCTCGGCGGCTGATTAATATACAAATGCGTCGGGTTGCTTCATAGCTGCCTTAAAGTGAAAATGATTATATTAAAATGATTGTGTTCTATAGTCAAAGGAGGTAAAACTCATATGTTAGTAAAAGATATTATGACTGAACCTGTTGTTACCATACGTGAGGATCAATCCATTTTGGAAGCACGCGAAATTATGCGTGGCAAAAGACTTATCAGCCTGCCGGTTGTAGATGATATGCAGCGTGTACGCGGCATTATTACCAGTGATGATATCGGCAAAGCTTCTCCCAGTGACAGCAGCACCCTTTCCCGTTATGAGGCTAATTATCTGCTGGGACGTCTGAAGGTTAAAGACGTTATGAAACGTAGCGTTATCAGCGTTGAGGCAGATGATACTATCGAATATGTTGCCTACAAGCTGTATAAATACAAAGTTAACGCTCTGCCGGTTGTTAACCAAGAGAATAAGCTTTGCGGTATTGTTTCCCGCAGCGATATCTTCCGTTCTATCGTAGAAATTATGGGTATGAACCGCAACTGCCTGCGTATTACTATCGAAGCACCTGATAAAGTTGGTGTTGTTGCGGAAATTTCCAACATTATGAAGGAAGACGGCATTAATATTATTTCTCTGGTTACCAAGCAAAATGGTGATGGTACTGCTGAAGTTACCATTCGTGCCGCTCTCAATAATAATGGTATGGATATCATTGAGCAAATTCGCGAAGCAGGCTATGAGGTCAGTGACGTAATGACTTTGGACGGTATTGAATAATGCTTTCCGGTAAGGATGTTAATGTAGGCGATATCGTCAAAATGAAAAAAGCTCATCCCTGTGGCAGTGATGAGTGGGAAATTACCCGTACGGGTATGGACTTTGGCATGAAATGCTGTGGTTGCGGACATTTTGTGATGTTGGCGCGTACTAAGTTCGAAAAGGCTGCGAAGGCGGTTGTGAAGAGCGCTGCAGCAGAAAAGTAAATAAGCAGATAAAGAGAACGCTCTCTTGCTATCGGTGGGTAGCAGGGGAGCGTTTTTGGGTAGTATGTGATACTTTTTGCCCTGGGCGGCAAAAAGTATCCAAAAAACGCCCTGCGTAGCTGCTTCGCCGGATTCCGGCGACTAGATTAGCAGAATTTTTCACGTCGATGAATTTTGCGAGGTGTGCTTACTGAGTGGTTCGTCAACGCTCCAGCGAAAAATTCCCTGTCGGTCCGTTGCTAGTGAATTTTCGCGTAACAAAGATGCGCCGGCGAACCCGTCGTCCGTTCCGGTCTGCGCAGCGCGGAGTGTGGCGTTACAAAAAATAGGCTGAGGTTGAACTGGAACTTGAACAATAAAAATAAGCTGTTAGCGTGTCTTGTGACGTGCTGGTAGCTTATTTTTGTTATGATTTGACGTATTGTACCATCATATAATCATATTCTTGCTCCAATTACGGCTCTGTGATATACTTATTTATATTAGTGTAAAGGAGAGAGTTCTTTGCAGTTACTGATTGATAGTACTAAACTTGAAGCCCTTTTACAACGAAAACAAGATTATATTGGATATAAAAAGCTAGACCAAAGCTGTAACGTTGCTAATGCTTTATTTGTGATGTATGGTGGTTTTTCTGCTTCGCCTGAAACTGCCTTGTGGGCAAAAGCAATGGCGATAATTGTTGGCGGTTTTGGTCTTTATTGGAGTGGATGCGCAATGATGAAAGCAATAAAAAATACGTATAATGCAGACTTACTGCAGCATGATATCGAAAATCTTAATGAAATTGAGCATCCTTTTTCGCTTATCGCTATTAAAGATACATTTAATAAATATTCTCACCGTTATCTGCTTTATTATGATAATAGATGGGGGCTGAATCTGTTCCCTAATTATAAAACTCAGGTAGTAGAAGAGGATAATGTTGCTAATATCATTAAGCGCCTAAGTTCTGATTTACAGGTTGCTCCAGAGCTGATCACTGTTGAACGCAAGGGATTTGAGCTACGGACGAAATATTCTGTGAGCGATAAGGTACAGAAGGTTTATGCGCATACTTTATATCAGGCAAATATTAAGAAGCTGCCGAAAAAGCTTCAGGCAGATAGCTTTATGATAGGTGATAGGAAATATTCCTGGTGGAGTATTGATAAGATGGAAGCAGATGAAGACATCAGGAAACATAATCTCGATGTTGTTGAATTGGTAAAGCATAATATTGTTTAAAAATAAGCTGTTAGCGTGTCTTGTGACGTGCTGGTAGCTTATTTTTCTTGATGCGTTTTACGTACTGCGTGAGCGCATATTTGATTTCATAAAGAATTCTTGGCGTGCCAAACATTCCGACCTTTAAGTCTGAAACTTAGTAAATACAAAAGTTTTAGGAAAATAATTCCCAAAACTATACAGAATCGCCAAGTTTTAGGAAAAATATTCCCAAAACTTTTGCAATCAAAAACGAGCAGGCTTTAGTGTTGGTACTAAAACCGGCTCGTTTTGATATATGACGCATTTTACATTTTCAGCTTGCAGAAAACGTACTTGGCAATTCCTGCTTCAATGACAAGCAATAAGGCAACCAGTTCAAATACCGCGCTGATATTGATACCGTGGGCGACAAAGCCTAAAAGTGCGGGGCCTAGAATAACACCTGTATAACCTAAACTGGTTACGGAAGTTACCGCAGCGCTGATAGGCATGTCCTTCTGGTATTTTAATAGCGAATAAAACACAGGGACAATGTTGGCACAACCAAGGCCGATGAGAATGAAGGCAAAGGCATTTAGATACAGGTTATCTAAAACAACTGCGAGCGCAAAGCCTGCTGCCGTGACGATGCTGCCGCCGATAACAGCTTTTTGTTCGCCTAAGAATTGCACGGTTTTATCGCCTAAAAGACGCATGATGAGCATAGCAACGGAAAAGATAGCGTAACCTGTGCCTGCCAACGCTATATCCATATTTTTCACTTCGGTGATCAGTACGCCGCTCCAATCCATAACTGCACCTTCAACAAGGAAGGAAATGCAGGCGAGAATGCCTAAAACGATAACAATGCCGCGTGGGATAGCAAAGGCCTTTTCGCCGCCGGGGCTTTTATAATCTAGTAAGTGGCGGCCGAAAACTGCCAGCAACGCTAAAACAATAGCACAGTGCAGTGTGGCGATGAGCGTTACGTTTAAGCCTGAAGATGCCAATACGCTGAAAAGACCTGCGCTAGCAAAGCAACCGATACTCCAAAAGGCATGCATACCGCTAAGCAGTCTGCGGCCGGCAAGCTTTTCCACAATAACGGCATTGGTGTTCATGCTGACATCCGTTGCGCCCATGACTGCCCCGAAGAATGCAAGCGCAATGGCATAGCTCCAGATGTTTGGCAGGCAAGAAAGCAGCACGGAAATTAGTGCCATCAGCGTTGCACCTGTGATGACGACTTTTTTGCAGCCAAAGCGTTGTACGAGTGCTCCGGCTAAAGGCATAAAGATAAAAGCGCTGATACCGATGCACAGAAGCAAAAGGCCAAGTACATCCGCTTCAAGGTTCAGGCGTGCTTTGACCATAGGAATCATCGGTGCCCAGGTGGAAATGACGAAGCCTGGCAGGAAAAAGGCTACGCGCGCTGCATTGATTTCTTTGCTGCCGACAGAAATATTTTGTAAAGTATTTTCGGGTTTGTTGATTTGCATTGTTAAAAACTCCTTTCGTTACATAAGTAGCTATGAGAGCTTTTATGGGTTGAATGTTGCCATAATTTATCTAAAAAAGCGGGATGAAATTCGTTTGAATCCTATCCCGCTTCAATAGCTTGAGCGCTACAATTCCTCTGATAAATTATGATGATTTTACCACGAGCATATTTTGTTGTCAACGTAAGATATTTAATTGTTGACATGGAACATATTTTGATGTGTTTGTGAATTGTTGCTCTGCCTAACTTAGCAAGACCACAAAGCTTTGAAGAAGCTTCCCAAAACTTTTTTGATTGTTGGATTAAATGCTGTAAAAAGGTTATCCTGTTTTTTGTCATAGACTTTTAAAGCATTGTGCTAATGTTCAAAATGCAACAAATAATTTCCTTGTCTTTCATGATTGCCTATGCTATGATTTACTTAAAGCGTTCAGATGATAAAGGGGGAATTATTTTGACTTACGGAATTGTTTTTCTAATTATTATTTTCCTGGTTTTATTTATTATTGCGGCCAAGACCTGTTATGTAAAGGCACCGCCAAACGTGGCGTATATTATTTCCGGCTTGACGAAGAATCCGCGTATCCTTATCGGTATCGGCGGCTTTAAAATTCCACTGCTGGAGCGCGTGGATATGCTATATCTGGGGCAGATGTCCGTAGATATCAAAACCAGTCAAAGCGTTCCAACCAACGATTTTATCAACGTTAAGGTTGATGCTGTTGCCAAGATTATTGTTGATAAGGAAAACGGTATTTATCTGGCAGCGCGCAACTTTTTAAATATGGAACCGGCGGATATTACGCGCAGCCTGCAGGATTCTCTTGAAGGTAATATGCGTGAAATTATCGGCACGCTGGATTTGAAGAAGATTAACGTCGACCGTGACTCCTTCTCTGATGAAGTGCTGAAAAAGGCTGCCAAGGATATGGAAAAGCTGGGTATCAGCATTCTGAGCTGTAACATTCAGAACGTTGTTGATGATAACGGTCTTATTGTCGATTTGGGTGCAGATAATACGGCGAAAATCCGCAAGGATGCTTCTATCAGCAAGGCTGTTGCCGAGCGTGATGTGGCTATTGCCGAGGCTGCTGCCAAGAAAGAGGCTAATGATGCGCAGGTGCATGCTGATTTAGCAATTGCACAGCGTCAGAATGAGCTTTCTATTGCCAAGAGCGAACTGAAGCGTACTGCCGATATTAAAAAGGCAGAGGCAGATGCTGCTTATGCAATTCAACAGCAGGAGCAGCAAAAGTCGATTGAAGTGGCAACTGTAAACGCACAGATTGCTAAGGCAGAGCGTGAAGCTGACCTGAAAAAGCAGGAGGTGCTGGTTAAAGAGCAAATCCTGGCTGCTACTATTCAGAAGCAGGCGGATGCCGACAAGTACAGAGTTGAACAGGATGCGTTGGCTGAGCAGGCCAAAAGGCAGCGTGAAGCAGAGGCGCAAAGATATGCTATGGAGCAGGAGGCTGCTGCTATCAAGGCTAAAGGCGATGCGGAGGCTTATGCTATCAGAGTAAAGGGCGAGGCTGAGGCTGCCGCTATCAAAGCGAAGGGCGAAGCTGAAGCTGCTGCTATGGATAAGAAGGCCGAGGCTATGAAGAAATACGGTCAGGCTGCTATAGCCCAGATGGCGATTGAGGTGCTGCCGCAGGTTGCTAAAGAGGTTGCTGCTCCGCTCAGTAAGGTGGACAAGATTACGCTTTACGGCGAAGGCGGTATGGGCAGTCTTTCCGGCAATGTTCCTTCCGTAATGGCTAAGGTTTTTGATACGGTGAAGAGTGCTACCGGTATTGACCTGCAGGAGATTGCTAAGGGTGAAACCTACGATGCTAAGGTTAATAAGAACATCAGCATTGACGGCAAGCTGCCGGAAATTCCTGTAGAAATCAGCAAGGAAGAATAAACATGAAAATAAGCTGTTAGCATCCGGTATGTTAGCAGCTTATTTTTACAGTAACGGAGGAATGTTTCTTTGAAGATTCTTGTGAGTGCCTGCTTATTAGGCAAAAATTGTAAGTATAACGGTGGTAATAACTTAAATCAAAGCGTGCTGGATTTTATCGAAGGCCATGAGGTGATTGGTGTTTGCCCGGAGCAGTTGGGCGGGTTGTCTACGCCTCGCTTGCCGGCAGAAATTGTTGACGGCGTAGTGACGAACAAGGAAGGCGTAAGCGTGGATGCGGAGTTTCGCAAGGGGGCGCAGTCAGCATTGGCAGCTGCTTTGGAGAACAAGGTGGATTTGGCAATTCTGCAGTCGCGCAGTCCCAGCTGCGGCGTGAAGGAGATTTATGACGGTAGCTTCAGCGGCAAGAAGATAAAAGGGCAGGGCGTGTTCGCTAGGCTGCTAGCTGCACATGGAATTAAGGTGCTTGATGCCGAGGATATAGCTGAGCATAAATAAGCTGGTTTATAAAAATTAAAAGGCAAGGTCTTAGGATGTATGTTCCTAGGCCTTGCCTTTTGGTGCTTTATTTTTTATACTTTCTGATTGCCGCACCAATCAGCTTCGCTGTCTGCGACAGCTCCGCTTCGGTGTGCGTTGCCATGAGGGCAACGCGCAGGCGTGCAGTACCCTTTGCTACCGTCGGGTAGCGGATGGCGGGGGCGAGCACGCCGTTTGCCAGCAGCTCATCTGCAACCTGCAGAGCGGACTTCTCATCGCCGATGGTAATAGGAATGATGGCGGTGGGAGAGTAGGCTTCTACGTCTTCAGCATGCAGAGTGTTTAAGAAAAACTCAACGTTATGCTGCAGATTTTGCGCACGCTGTGGTTCTTCCTCCAGCACTTCTGTAGCTCGCAGCGCAGCGGCGAGCGTAGCGGGAGTCTGGGAGGTGGCGAAGATAAAGCTGCGTGCTTTATTTTTGAGATATTCGATAATCACCTTGCTGGCGCAGGCGTAACCGCCTTCGGCGCCGAGTGCTTTGCTGAGCGTACCCATGAGAATATCCGGGCGGACAGTGTTGCCGAAATGTTCAACGGTGCCATGGCCTGTTTTGCCGATAACACCGGTGGCATGTGCTTCGTCAATCATCGTGAGCAGATGATACTTTTGGCCGAGTGCGACGAGAGCAGGCAGGTCGACGATATCACCGTCCATGCTGAAAACTGCGTCGCTGACAATCAATCCCCTGCTGCAGGGGGTAGCAAGGATTTTCGCTTCCAGGTCCTGCATATCATTGTGCTTATAGACAACGATGCGCGCTTTGGAAAGACGTGCGCCGTCGATGATGCTGGCGTGATTGTATTCGTCGCTGAAGATAACGCTTTCACTGTTGCAGAGGGCGGAAATAATGCCGACGTTGGCCATGTAACCGGTGTTGAATACTAATGCTGCTTCCGTACCCTTGAACTGTGCCAGCTTGCTTTCGAGTGCTTCGTGCAGTGCGGTATTGCCGGTAGTCAGACGGCTGCCGCCGCTGCCTGCACCCCATTGAAGCGCAGCTTCGGCAGCGGCTTGCTTAACGCGGGTATCTGCTGCCAAATCAAGATAGCTGTTGGAGGCCAGCATTAAAACCTTGCGTCCCTGCAGTTCAATGTATTTACTCTGCTCACTGTCCATGGTGCGCAAGGAGCGGTAAAGATTCTGCTCCTTAAGCTGTTTTAATTCGTCAGTAAAAATCTGCTCCGGATTTGGATTAGCAGGCTTTTCAACGGGCATTCCGCGTACAAGCACACGTTGTTTTTCCAGGTAATAGATAGCATCCTCGGCCTTAGCCTTGGTGCTGTCAAAAATAAAAACTCGACCACCGTGCGGATTGCCCATTTCCTTCATCGGCATGAGGCGTACATAACCATGCTTTAAGGATGCAAGGTAGCCTACGAGGTAATCGGGATCATCGGAAAGACACAGCTCGGCGATGATGCCGGGGGCGTTAACAACCTTAGTGGCCAGTACGATGGCCTCGCGGAAGTGGTTTTTGCCGCTGCAGTTGCTTGCTGCGCCTTCGGCGTCCATATAGGTGACGCGGATGCCACGCTCGTGGTCGGGTTCAAGTCTGGAGTTTGTGGCGACGTCATAGAGAACTGCACCGCGCATAGGATGGTTGTGACGCAAAAGATGGATTAGTTCATCTGCCTTGGCTTCCAATCCCAGCTCGCAGAGCATTTCCTTCATGATTTTATATGTTTCCTCTACTGTGTCGGCAGGACGTTTGCTGACAGGCAGAGCGTCGAGGTATTGCAGCTTTTTTGGTGCGACCTCTTCCATTTTGACGTTGATGAAGTCTGCTCGGCCGAGGCCGTGATGCAGAGCGCGCTCGGTAAGTGCGCTGACAGCGTTGCTGATATCGGATAGCAGGATAATGCGTTCTGCGCCGCTGACGTGCAAATCGCCTTTGGATGCGCGCATTTTGATGCTGTATAAGGGCATAGGGAAATCTCCTTTGTATTTTGAATTCGGTGTTTGGCAAAATTAGCTGATGAAAAGCCTCTCCTTGGGGAGAGGTGGCATCACTTAGCGATGACGGAGAGGGGTGTGCAAAACTTCACGTTATTCTTTAGCGCAAAGAATACAGACCCCTCTCAGTCGCCCTGACGGGCGCCAGCTCTCCCTAAGGAGAGCCTCTTTTTGCTATTATTTATTAGCCTCTGAGCAAAGCAACCTTGGTAAGCAGCTGTTTTGCGGGCTTATAAAATGCACCGGCGGCAACTGCGGTAAAAATCATACCGGGGAAGGCTGCGGCGGTGAGTACCATCCAGTTTACACCGGTAACCTGCCACAGTACGAGGCGGGCAGCGAAGGTTCCGAGCGGGCCGCTGACAGCAACGGTAAGCAGATTAGTTCCGAGCAGGGCCATGGTGCCGCCGGCAACAACGCGGAATACCATCTGTACAAGCACGTTGATGATGTTGTGCATGCCGAGCATCATTCCCAGCATGCTTGCAAGGATACCTGCGATAATGTAGCGTTTAAAGCCGAAGCAGGCGCAGATGAGTACGGCGATTGGTGCAGATAACTGGAATTCGCCACCGGCAATTGGCGAAGGGATTTTAAAAGAACCTGAAATCAGAATCAAGACACCTAATAAAGCGATAGTAGTCAGCTCTTTCATACTCAAATCTTTCATTTATTCGCTCCTTATTTTAAAACTTCATCCATGGATTGTTTAGCCAGTGCTATAGCCTTATCCAGATCTTTATTTTCGATATTCAGCGGCGGGTTGAAGTAGATGACGTTGCCCAGAGGACGCAGCAGCAGGCCGTGGGTAAGTGCTTTTTTGTAAATTTCGTAGCCTATACGCAGGTCGCCGTCGAAGCCGATTTTCTTATCCTTATCGGTAACAAGCTCCATAGCATTAATCAGGCCGATATGACGGATTTCACCGATGTTTTTATGAGCTCCGAAGGTATCCATGAGTGCATTATGGAAGTAGGTTGCTTTTTTAGCAGCATGCTCGAGAATTTTTTCTTCCTTCATAATTTTGAGTACAGCGAGGGCGGTAGCGCAGCCTATGGGGTTACCGGCATAGGTGTGGCTGTGCATGAACTGCTTGCCTTTGTTGTAGTCATCATAGAAAGCATCATAAATTTTATCGGTGGTGCAGACAATAGCCATCGGCAGGTAACCGCCGGTGAGTGCTTTACTGATAGTCATGATATCCGGGGTGATACCGGCATGGTTGCAGGCGAACATTTTGCCGGTTCTGCCGAAGCCGGTAGCAATTTCGTCGGCAATCAAAAGTACGCCGTATTCATCACAGAGCTTACGCAGCTTTTGCAGGTAGAGAGGCGGATAGATACGCATGCCTGCGCAGCCTTGAACGATAGGCTCAACGATGATAGCAGCTGTTTCTTTGGCATACTTAGCAAATGCTTCTTCTGCAAATTTGAAGCATTCGCATTGGCAGTGCTCGCGGTCTTTAGCAAATGGGCAGCGGTAGCAGTCAGGTGCCTTTACATGGATGTTGTTCATCATCATGGGTTTATACATTTGTGCGAACAGGTCCATGCTGCCTACGGAAAGAGCGCCGATGGTTTCGCCGTGATAGCCTTCGCTGAGGCACATGAAGCGCTGTTTTTCCGGATGACCGGTCTGTAGCTGATATTGGAAAGCAATCTTCAGTGCAATTTCTACGGAAGAGGAGCCATTATCGGCAAAGTTGAATTTGTTCAGTCCTTTGGGGAGAACTTCGGTAAGCTCTTCGCAAAGCTTGATAGCAGGCTCGTGGGTGAAGTTAACGAAGATAACGTGCTCTAATTGTTCAATCTGCTCTTTGATGGCAGCGTTGATTTTGGGGTTGCAGTGACCTAAGAGGTTGCACCACCAGCTGCTGATGATGTCGAGATATTCGGTGCCGTCGGCTGCGTAGAGGTAGGGGCCTTTAGCGTGGTCAACGATGATAGGACGTAAGGTTTCGTAGTCCTTCATTTGGGAACAGGGATGCCAGATGTGGGCTAAATCTCTTTTTTGTAAATCTGCTACTCTATCGTTCATTTTTTCTTCCTCCTGAGTTTTGTGTCATTATTGTTTATGCCCCCTTCCGGCTCACGTTGTTCGGCACCTGCCCCGTAGGGGCAGGCAAGAGCGTGTAATTAGGACTTTCTTGGTTCCCCCTTGGGGGAACTGTCGAGCGTGAGCGAGACTAAAGGGGGTAATTGCTGCTTATTTGTATAATCCTTTGAGTACTTCTAAATCAATATCCAGTTCGCTGGTGTTCGGCGGTACGCAGGCAAGTACGGGGACCGCTGTAATTTCTTCCATCATACGCTTGTTGTCGGCCTGCATGAAGTTACTGCCGTCATAGTTGTTAAGGATGATGCCGCGGACGGGAATGTTTTTCTGTTTGAGGTAGGAGATGGTCAGCACGCAGTTGTTGATGGAACCGAGCGCTGCGTTGGAGATTACCAGTACACCTAAATCAAGCTTTTTGATGATGTCTTCGAGCAGGATATGCTCTTCATCCCAACGGATAGGGCAGATGATGCCGCCGCTGCCTTCCATGGTAACGTAATCATATTTGGCAAGGGAAGCCTGATAATCAGCTTCAATCTTTTCCATTTCTACGGGATTGCCCTCGCGCAGTGCTGCCAGATGCGGAGAAACTGCTTCCTTATAAATGTAGGAAACAAGGTTTTCCGGTTTTTCCGGGATGTTGGCAGTTTTGGCAACAAAGGCTGCGTCGCTCGGCAGCCAGGTACCGTCAGGCTGTTCTTCAGCGCCGCTCAGTGCTGCTTTGTAATAGCCTGCGTTGATGCCTGCATCGCGTAAGCGTTTAACAAGCAGGCCGGTAACATATGTTTTACCGATATCTGTTCCGATTGCTGTAATGAAAAGACCTTTACTCATAATTTTCACCTTCGTAATGTATTTTGGTTAACTTAAGATTCCACATGGTTAACTTTGCTATAGCTTAAGTATACGCTGTGGAAATTTTAATGTCAACCTAGCAAAATAGTATGGTTAACCATGAGGGCTGAGCATAAAAAAAGACTGACAGCTATATTTTGTGGTTATAGCTGTCAATCTTTGCTTATTTTGTGGTTAACGAAGAATCATCTTAATATGAGGGAAAAATTATTTTTTTGTTGCTGCGTTTTTACGGATTTCGGTTACCGGTATGCCGCCGATGCCCCAGTTATCTGTATCAACCTCGTCGATGGTGACAACGGTGGTGGATTTGTTTTTGCCTAGAACGTCGTGCAGAAGATTGGTTGCGCCTTCGATGAGAGAGCGCTTCTGCTCGGTTGTAACGTTACCTTCTTTGGTGATTTTGATGTTTACATAGGGCATGCTGATGACCTCCTTGCGTTTTTCTTTCATTATAGCATATTTTGCTTGCAAACTGCGCGTTTCTATGCTATTATAAGTGCGGTAAAATTTACTGATGCACAGTAGCATTTAGGATGAGCTGGAGCAGTTAACAGTAAAGCTTACTTCTGAAAAATTTTAAGTCAATACTCGCTTGGATCTATAAGACCGGGACGAAGACGCAAACAGGCTAACTATGCGCATTCTGTACCGGAATGCGCTTTTTTATATGCTTCGGCATTAATCGGCAATTCCGTAGCCTTGAATTTGCACAGCGTCTCCTGTGGTCAGAAGGGAGGGCAATCTTGAAGGTTGGTATTATTGGCGGAGGCCGTGTCGGCAGCCGTTTGGCTGCAAGCTTGCGTGAAGCAGGCGTGCTGGCCGGCATTACGGCTGCATCCGAGCAGCACAGCGCACAGCTGGCACAGCAGTTTGGCGTACCGGCGACGGATAACGCAAAGCTGTGGCAGGCAGCGGACGTGCTCTTGCTTACCGTACCGGATCGTTTGATTGGTACGGTAGCAGAGGAGCTGGCGCAAAGCTTGACGCCTGCGGCTAAGGTTGTACTGCATGTAAGCGGCAGTGTGGGACTGGAGCCGTTGGCTCCGCTTACGCAGTTGGGCGCACACGTAGGCAGTCTGCATCCGCTGCAGAGCTTTGCCGGCGGTAATACACAGCTTGCAGGTGTGTATATGGCGTTGGACGGTGACAGCGAAGCGCAGGACGCAGGCAAAAAGCTTGTAGAGCTTTTTGGCGGTAAAGTGTTCAGCGTTCCTGCTGAAGAACGTGCGGCCTACCATGCGGCAGCATGTATCTGCTCCAACTACGCTGTAGCGGTGGAGGCTATGGCGGCGCAGCTGATGGCGCGCTGGACCGGCACCAACGAAGCTGCCTGGGAGGCACTGCTTCCCTTGTTCAAAGGCACGGCAGCCAATTTGCAGGCTACGCAAAATCCTGCGGCTGTGCTTACAGGACCTATTGCCCGCGGTGATGTCAGCACGGTAGCGAAACATCTTGCTGCCTTACCTGCAGCTGTAATTCCTGCCTATTGCTCTCTGGGCCTGGCGACAACCTCGCTAGCCCTTGCTAATGGCACTATTGACGAAAATGCAGCTGATGAGCTGAGAAATTTGCTTGGAGGATATTATGGCTAACAAACAAGTAACAGTCGCAACGATTAAAGAAATGAAGCAAAAGGGCGAGCCTATCACGATGATAACCGCTTACGACGTAGCAATGTCCCGCAACGTGAACGAAGCAGGCGTAGATATGATTCTTGTAGGTGATTCCCTGGGTAACGTAATTTTAGGATATAATTCCACAGTCCCTGTAACAATGGATGAAATGATTCATCACACCAAGGCTGTTATGCGTGGCAACAGCACTGCTTTAGTAGTTGGCGATATGCCGTTTATGAGCTATCAGGCAAGCATTGTTGATGCAATGTATAATGCTGCACGCTTCCTGAAGGAAACAGGCTGTACTGCAGTTAAGCTGGAGGGCGGCTCTGAGGTAGTTCCTCTCGTAGAGCGCCTGACACAGGCCGGCATTCCTGTATGTGCTCATATCGGTCTGACTCCACAATCTGTAAATCAGCTGGGCGGCTTCAAGGTACAGGGCAAGGATATTGCCGCTGCACAAAAAATGATTGATGATGCCAAGGCTTTGGAGGCTGCAGGTGCTTTTGCCTGCGTGCTGGAATGCGTTCCGGCAGCACTGGCTGCTAAGGTAACCGCTGAGCTGAAAACTATGGCTACCATCGGTATCGGTGCCGGCAACGGCTGCGACGGTCAGGTGCTCGTATGCAATGATTTGCTGGGTGTTTCCACCGGTTTCTGTCCGAAATTTGTTAAGAAGTATGCTAATCTGCATGATACTACCGTAGAAGCAGTAAAGGAATATATTGCCGATGTTAAGGCAAGAACCTTCCCTGCTCCGGAGCATACCTTCAAGATTGACGATGCTGTTTTAGAAAAATTATATTAATACTTTCATAAATAAAGTGAGGTAATTCAAAATGAAATTAGTACATACAGTTGCAGAGCTGCGCGAAGAGGTTGCAGCAGCTAAAGCTCAGGGTTTGACCATCGGTTTGGTGCCTACTATGGGCGCTTTGCATGAAGGCCATGCATCCCTGATTAAAGCAGCTAACATGGAAAATGACTTTGTTGTAGTCAGCGTTTTCGTAAACCCGACTCAATTCGGTCCTAACGAAGATCTGGACGCTTATCCGCGTACTTTGGAAGCAGACTGCAAGCTGGCAGAAAGCATGGGCGCTAACGTAGTGTTCGCTCCTGCTCCGAAGGAAATGTATCCGAGCGAAGATGCAACATGGGTAGAAGTAACCGGTGATATTACCAAGGTTCTGTGCGGCCGTACCCGTCCGATTCACTTCCGCGGTGTAACTACCGTTGTTACCAAGCTGTTCAACCTGGCACAGCCGGACCGTGCTTACTTCGGCCAGAAGGACGCACAACAGGTTGAGGTTCTGAAACGCATGGTAAAAGACCTGTTCTTCAATATCCAGCTGCGCATTATGCCGATTGTCCGCGAAGCTGACGGTTTGGCAAAGAGCTCCCGCAACACCTATCTGAATGAAGCAGAGCGCAAAGCAGCGCTGGTACTGAGTCGTAGCCTGAAGGCTGCTAAGGAGCAGTACGAAGCAGGTGAGCGTGACGCTGCTAAGATTACTGCGGCTGTTACCGCTTCCATTAAAGAAGAGCCTATGTCTGATATTGATTATGTTGAAATTTATGCACTGCCGGAATTGAAACCTGTAGCAGCTCCGATGGCAGGCAGCAACCTGTTGGCTGTAGCTGTTAAATTCGGCACTACCCGTCTGATTGATAATGTAGTTTTGGAGGAGAAATAATATGCTTTATACTATGCACCATGGCAAAATTCATCGCGCTACCGTAACCCAGGCTAATCTGGAATATATGGGCAGCATTACTATCGACAGCGAGCTGCTGGAGCTGTCCGGTATTCTTCCGGGCGAGCGTGTACAAATCGTTGACAACAACAACGGTAACCGTCTGGAAACCTATGTTATCGCCGGTGAGCGTGGCAGCGGTGTTATCTGCCTGAACGGTGCTGCTGCACGTAAAGTTCTGGTTGGCGATACTGTTATCATCATCGCTTACAGCCTCATGACCGAGGAAGAAGCTAAAACTTATGTACCGAAGGTTGTAATGGTTGACGAAAACAACCATCCGATTAACGTTCGCGGTACTGAAAAGGAAGCAGAAATCGGCTGATTATAAGCATTATATGAGCACGTTGCGGCTTGCGCATGGCGCAGGCTGTGGCGTGCTTTTTGTATTATTTATTTTGTTTTAAAACCATTTGCAAGATGTGTGTGAATAAAATATTTCGGCTGTTTTAAAATGGAACGAAAAAACTTCGGTAGAACACTAAATATAATCCTTCTACCGAAGTTTTCGTTTCTATTCAGTTTTGTCGTGGCAACAGCAATGCTCTGCTTCCACAGGCTTCATGGAGCATTCCGGGCAGATGCCTTCGCCCTCTAAAAGCTTGCTGCCCCAGGCATACATGGCCTGCAGGATGGGGAAGAGGCTTTCGCCGCGCGGCGTCAGGCTATACTCAACCTTAGGCGGCACGACGGCGTACACCTTGCGCGCAATCAAGCCGTCACCTTCCATCTCGCGTAATTGCTGAGTGAGCATTTTTGGTGTTGCCTCGGGGACGAGGCGGCGCAGCTCGTTGAAGCGCAGGATTTTGCCGGACAGGTGCCACAGGAGCAGTGCTTTATATTTGCCGCCGATGAGCTGCAGTGTGGCAGCGACGGGGCAGTTGACGTTAATGGTGTCTTTCATTTGGATAATCCTTTCTGTATGGAGCAAGGCGGTTAAGATATTATTATGCTATGAAAAAATCATATGCCTGCCTTGTGCAGCAAAAATTATATATCTTTACAGTATCTTTTTGTATACTATCTACCTAAATAGTGCATTCTTGAAATAAAGGTAGTGTTTGCTATAATAATAGCAGACAAAATTTTTTACGTCAAATAGATAGTAAATGAAAGGAGCCACGATGAAAAAACAATTACTTGATATAACAGGCATGAGCTGCAGTGCCTGCTCGTCACGCATAGAAAAGGTTGTCAACAGGATGCAGGGCGTGGAGCAGATGAGCGTTAATCTGCTGAAGAATAATGCGCACGTTACCTTTGATGAAAGCGTTGTGGATGAAAAAGAGATTATTGCCCGCATTGAAAAGCTGGGCTTTGGCGCGAGAGTACATGCTGCAAATGTTGCAGCACCGGTACCTCAGCAGGATACGGCGGCACAGGAGATGGAGGAGATGCGTCAGCGTCTTATCGGTTCGCTGATTTTTGCCGGTCTTGTCTTTTATCAGCACATGGGGCGCATGTGGGGCTGGCCGCTGCCAGGCTTTATTCTGGGGCAGGAAAACGAGCTGATTAACGCTTTGCTGCAGATGCTGTGGTGTATTCCGGTGCTCTTTATCGACCGTAAGTATTTTATCCATGGTGTGCGTAATCTTTTAAGCGGTGCGCCTAACATGGATTCCCTGATTGCCGTAGGCAGCGGTGCATCGTTTATTTATGGTTTGTATTCCGTATTTGGCATGGCGTATGCCTTTGGCCATAACCGTCTTGATTTGCTGCCAGGCTTTGCCGATGCTTTATATTTTGAAGCGAGTGCCGTTATTTTGGCGCTTGTAACCTTAGGCAAGTTTATGGAGGCGCGGGCGAAGAGCCACACCTCTGATGCAATCAAGGCGATGATGAAGCTTACGCCGAAGACGGCGCTTGTCGAACGTCACGGCCTGCAGGGAGAAATTCCTGTAGAGGAGGTAGTTACAGGCGATGTGCTGATTGTAAAAAGCGGTGCGTCCGTGCCTGTGGACGGCAAAATCATTGAGGGCAGCGGTGCCTTGGACGAAAGTGCGCTGACGGGTGAAAGCCTGCCGATAGATAAAGCTGTCGGGGATAAGGTTATCGGCGGCACAGTCAACAGAAGCGGTTACTTTAAGATGGAAGCGACTGCGATTGGCGCTGATACCGCTTTAGCGAAGATTATTGCGCTGGTGGATGAGGCAACATCTTCTAAAGCGCCTATTGCCAAGCTGGCTGATAAGGTGAGCGGCTATTTTGTGCCTGCCGTTATAGGCATTGCCGTGCTTGCGGCGGTTGTCTGGCTGGCGCTGGGCGCAAGCTGGCATTTTGCGCTGACGATTGCCATTTCTGTGCTCGTCATTTCCTGTCCCTGTGCTTTGGGACTGGCAACACCGACGGCGATTATGGTAGGCACGGGGCGTGGTGCAAAGAGCGGTATTCTGATTAAATCGGCAACGGCGTTGGAAACGGCGCATAAGGTTGATACCGTTATCTTAGACAAAACAGGCACTATTACGGCGGGCAAGCCGGTAGTGACGGATATTTTACCTATAAAGGTTACGGAAAATGAATTGCTGGCCTTTGCCGCAGGACTGGAAAAGCTGTCGGAGCATCCGTTAGGTGAAGCGATTGTTGCTGCTGCTGAAGCAAAGCAGCTTGCTTTGCCGGAAGCAGTCAATTATAAGCAAATACCCGGGCAAGGTGTTACGGCAGAAATCGTTGGCGCAGTATGTGCTGCCGGTAATCTGAAACTGCTGCAGGCGCTTAATGTTGAGACAAGCGCATTGACAGAGCATCATGAAAAGCTGGCATCACAGGGTAAAACACCGTTATACTTTGTGCGTGCAGGTGAGCTTTTAGGCTGTATTGCTGTTGCCGATACCGTAAAGGCTACGAGCAAGGAGGCAATCGGCAAGCTGCAGGCAATGGGCCTACGCGTGCTGATGGTGACCGGTGATAATCGGGCGACGGCGGAGGCAATCCGCACACAGGTAGGCGTTGATGAGGCTGTTGCTCAGGTGCTGCCGCAGGATAAGGAAGCGGTGGTACGCAAGCTGCAGCAGGAAGGCCATATTGTCGCTATGGTAGGCGACGGCATCAACGATGCGCCTGCGTTGGCGCGTGCCGATGTAGGTATCGCTATCGGTGCCGGCACGGATATTGCGATTGAGGCTGCTGATATGGTTTTGATTAAAAGCGATTTGCTTGATGTGGCAAAAGCTATCCGTTTAAGCCGCGGTGTAATGACCAATATCAAGGAAAATCTTTTTTGGGCCTTTATTTATAATGCTGTCGGTATTCCGTTTGCCGCAGGTGTGTTTTATACAGCCTTTGGCTGGCTACTGAATCCGCTGATTGCAGCGGCGGCTATGAGCTGCAGCAGTGTTTCTGTTGTTACTAACGCACTAAGACTGCGTTTTATAAAATTGTAATTGCAAAGGAGATTTTATTATGACTAAGACTATTGCTATCGAAGGTATGCATTGCCAGCATTGTGTTGGCGCTGTTAAGGAAGCACTTGCTGCTGTAGCAGGTGTAACAAGTGTTGTTGTTTCCTTGGAAAACAATAATGCGGTTGTTGAGGGCACAGGCCTGGATGATGCAGTTTTGAAGGCTGCTGTTGAGGATACCGGCTTTGATGTAACCGGCATCAACTGAAAATAAGCACAAAAAAACGCCGCGTAAAGCGGCGTTTTTGCTTGTAAAAAGGTCGCTGTGCAGCGGCCTTTTTTTATGCAAATATTTCTGCTATAGCAGGCGGAAGCATATCAAGTGCGCTTGCTGTCATGAATGCGGCAGCAATGGCTACAACGATAAAGGCAGCAGCGTGCGGATAATCCTTTTTGCGTACGGAAGAAAAGATGGCACGCAGGGATAAAAGCAGAATCAGACCCCAGATATAGGGACCGGTTACTTCATGGAAAAATTTTTCAAACATGATAACACTCCTTGCTGGCTGAAAAATGTGTTTAAGCAGATATAGATATACAGATAATAAAAAAACACCCGCAATAGCAGGTGCTGTTTTTGGATTGGTGCCTCAGCACAGAATCGAACTGTGGACACAAGGATTTTCAGTCCTTTGCTCTACCAACTGAGCTACCGAGGCGTAATGGCGACCCGGATGGGACTCGAACCCACGACCTCCGCCGTGACAGGGCGGCATTCTAACCAACTGAACCACCGGGCCAATCAACTACGAATTATATTATACAGGCTTGAACCTATTTTGTCAACATCTTTTTATACTTTTTTTAAATCATCCAATGCAGCCATCAAATTTTCCTCTATATGCACCTGCAAAGCCTGCAGCTTATCCTCCGCCGGCACGTTGCCAAGCACGTCAAAAGCGTCTGTGGTCAATGGCAGATGATTCTTGCGCATTTCCGCAAACAGCTCATCACGGAAAATATTATAGGAAAAGTATATCTGATTGCCATGCTTAAAATCAGTATAATCCAAAAAGATAAAGGAACCATTGATATAAGGCAAGGGATTATCGGGCGTAATATACAGCTCATAATCGCCTACCTGAGCAGGCAGCGAGCGCCAGTAGTCCCACTGCTCAAAATGCAGCGCTTTTGCTTCATACGGCAGCGTATGCACGGTTTTCTTGTCCATGCTGGCCAGAATATCCGGCAGACTCTTGCGCATCATGTCGGCAAAGTGCTCGCGGTCACGACAGAAGAAGCGCACGTCGCGAAACGTATGCAAGCCAACGGTTTTTACCGGCACATAGTCAAAGGTTTCTTTTGTATAAGTCAAATCAAGACGGCAGTGTGATGCTTCGTGCACATAGGCTGCAATATTCAAAATCTGTCCGTCGATGCCGGAGCCCGGCACAAGGGTATAATCACCTATAGCAGCAGGCAGATTGCGCACAAAGTCCCAATCCTTAAGTCCTGCCTCTATTTCTTTGATATCAGGCTGTCCCATCTCAACCTCCGCACTTTTCCAGCAGCTTACCGATTTTACTGTAAATCCTTACTGCATTGTTATAAAATACATCCTCGTGATAGCATTCGGGAACAACATGGCTGAGCATCCAGATATACAGAGGAATATTTACAAGCGGCCAGTCGCTGCCATACATAATTTTTTCATAATCGCCAAGATAATTCAGCCAGGTATGCAGCTGACGCAAAAATCCACGCTGTCTTTCGAGCAGCATCAGCGGTTTAGGATTGCCCTCCACCAGACCGGAAAGGTCAATACATACGTTGGCATTCTTGCAGGCCACCTCTGCCGCATCGGCGAACCATGGGCAACCACAGTGCGCTATGACAAAGGTAACATCAGGAAATGCCACTGCTGCTTCATCAACAGTCAGCGGATGCGAATATTTCAAAAGACCGCTGGGCCAGGCTGTATCGCCTGTGTGAATTGCAACAGGCACATTATAGGCACGCGCCAGTTCAAACAGCGGCCAATGCCTTTTATCGTTGACATAGACAGCATTATAACCGGGATAGAGCTTAATGCCCAGACAATGCGGGTCCTTAATGAAGCGTTCAAATTCCTGCGCTGTTTTTTCCGCATTTGCTTCGGTTATAGCCTCGCTGTTTACACCCATGCAATAACCCATGTTCTGCGGCTGATTGTAATGCTCCTCGTCAAAAGGCGCTGCAAGGTCAATCATACGCGGTGTAACACCACCGTATTTCGAAGACGTATAATTAGTGTTGCCCATAGCTACGGAAAAAACGATATTGTTTTCTTCGCATATTTTCTGCCAGCAGGCCGCTGTATTTTCATAACCTGCATTGGCTGCAACCTGCACAAAACCATCAACATTGTAATAATGCATATGGGCATCAATAATCTTCATTTGTAACCCCTCTTTATTTTAAAACACGTATCGTTATTCTTCTTCCTCTTTAGGCAGAATGATATTTAACACCATAGCCACGATAAAAACTACGGCTACACAGTTTTCTGCAAAAACATTCTTAATCAGATCCGGGAAAATCTTAAAAATTGCCGGTGTCTGAGTAAAACCGATACCGATGCTGAGTGCCAGAGAAGCAATCGTTACATTACGGGAATTGTAGCCGCAGTTGGCAATCATCTGCACGCCGCTGACTACGATAGAACCGAACATCATCAAGGTGCAACCGCCCAAAACAGCCTCCGGCAGGGATGCCAACAACACGCCCAGCGCCGGGAACAGACCTGCCATAATCATAATAACAGCGCCTGTCATGATAGCAAAGCGGTTGACAACCTTCGTCATAGCAATCAGGCCTACATTCTGGCTGAAGGAGGTAATCGGCAAGCAACCGAAAACAGAAGACAAGCTGCTTACCAGACCATCGCAGACAATGGAGCCGGAAATTTCTTTTTCTTTAACATCACGGCGCAGACCGATAGCAGTCATTGCGGAGGTATCACCAATGGTTTCGGTAGCGGAAACCAGGAAGATCAAAAAGAATGCAAAAATTGCATCAGGATGGAATTCCATGGTAAAAGGCATCAGCTGAGGAATAGCAATCAGCTTAACCTCAGCGAGCTTGCTCATGTTTACCATACCCATAAAATAAGCAACTACATAGCCGACAATCAAACCAAAAAGCACGGAAAGCTGTTTATAGAAGGATTTAGCGAAGATATTGTAGGCAATGCAGCTTACCAAAGTAATCGTACCTACAATAATATAAGGAGCATCACCGAAGTTTGGGTTACCGAAGCCGCCGCCGAAAGAGTTAGCACCTACCGCCAGCAAAGAGAAACCGATGGAAGTAACAACGGTAGCAGCAACAATCGGCGGAATCAGACGGCGCCAATATTTTGCTCCCAGGCCTAAAAAGCCTTCCAGCAAGCCGCCAACCAGTACCGCACCCATAACGCCGCCGTAACCGTACTTAGCACCGATAACACAGGCGATGGATACAAAGGTGAAGCTGATGCCCATAACGATAGGCAGACCGCTGCCGACACGCCAGACAGGATAAAGCTGTATCAGCGTACCGATGCCTGCTACCAGCATTGCCGACTGCACCAGCGCACCGCTCTGTTCTACCGGCATTTTTACCACACCGGCTACAATCAGAATCGGAGCGATATTCGCTACGAACATCGCCAGAATATGCTGCAGGCCGAAGGGAATCGCTTTGCTTACAGATATTTTTCCGTCTAAGTCGTATATCGGATCACTATATTGTTTTTCGCTCATTACGCTTCCTCATGTCTGAACACTACTGTGTTGGTTTTTGCATCCATCTTATCAATAATAGCTAAGGAATGCAGGTTGTAGCCGGCTTTGCGCAGCTTGTCGCCGCCGCCCTGGAAGCCTTTTTCTACAGCAACGCCAACGCCTTCAACAGTAGCGCCGGACTGACGTACAATATCGATAAGTCCTTCCAGTGCACAACCGTTAGCCAGGAAGTCATCAATAATCAGCACATGGTCTGTTTTGGACAGGAATCTTTTGGAAACAACAACGTCGTTTGTTTTGCTATGGGTATAGGAATAAATTTGAGTGAAGTAAACATCCTTATCCATATTGCTGCCGCTGGATTTCTTGGCAAACACTACCGGAACGCCAAAATACATTGCCGCAACGCAGGCAATACCGATACCGGAGGCTTCAATAGTCAGGATTTTAGTAATATTCCTGTCTGCAAACAAGCGCTTTAATTCTTTACCAAGCTCCGCAACAAACGGCACATCAATCTGATGATTTAAAAAGCTGTCAACCTTCAGGACATTACCGCTTTTGATAACACCGTCATTAACAATTTTTTCTTCCAATAATTTCATCGTCAAGCCCTCCATAAATTGTTTTTTTAACTGCTGCTACGAACATGTCAGCAATAAATTTGCTTTTTAAGTATAAAGATTATTTTATCACACTGACAATCTATGGTAAAGTGATTTTCTGCTTCCGCAGAGATATTTTTACCTTAATCTACCACCAGTGCGACTTCGCTGCCTGTCCCCTGTTGGCCGCGTTTTTTCCTGACGAGAATTTTTTTGTCAATCATTTCCTGCAAATCATGTACATGTGAAATTATGCCTACAAGGCGATGGCCTTCACTGAGGCCCTGCAGCGTAGCAATAGCCTGCTGCAGACTGCTGTCATCCAGCGAGCCGAAGCCTTCGTCGACAAACATCGTATCCAGCTGAATGCCGCCTGCGCAGGACTGCACCTCATCCGCCAGCCCCAGCGCCAACGCCAGCGATGCCATGAACGATTCGCCACCGCTTAAGGTTTTGACGCTGCGCAGATTACCGCTGTAATAATCTTTGACCTCCAAATCGAGGCCTGTTTTGCTGTTGCCCGTCTTGCTGTCCGCATCCTGCATTTTGTCACGGCACAGCTCGTACTGGCCGCGGCTCATGTGCAGCAGCCTTACATTGGCGCGCTGCAGAATTTTATCGAAGTAGTGCATCTGCACATAGGTTTCCAGGTTGACACGCTTCTTGCCTGTCAAGGTTCCGTTCAGCGTTGCGGAAAGGCTGTTGATAAGGCTGTATTCCGCTTCACAGGATGCCCTGCGCGCTTCGTAGCCGCTGACCTCCTGCTTAATACGCTGATTGTTTTTGATGGCGGCATACAATCGCTTGTCCTGCAGCTCCAGCTCCCGCTGCTGCGCCAACAGCTTTTCATGCTCCTTCTGCAGCTTCTGTTCATCCACATCCGTCAGCAGCTCATTCTGCTCGGCAAGCTGCTTTTTCAGCTCTTGCAGCTGCCCTGCGGCACCTGCCAGCTGCTGCCTTAAGTTTTGTGCCGCAGTCTCCGCCTGCTTGTCAGCAGCCTTCTGCTGCTCCAAAGCTTTCGCCAGCTTACGGTATTGCTCCACCTTTTCCTGCAAAAAGCCCATTTTCAGGCGCAGGGCCGTAATCTTATTATTAACATCCTTTAGTTCTGCCTGCGCTCTTTCGGCAATCAGCTTCAAATCATCACAGCCAAGCAGCTCCACGCCCTTGCCTAGCAGCAAGGTTTTGTCCAGCTCCAGATGTTCCTTTAAAGCCTTGCCTTCACCTATAAGACCATCCCTTATCTTCTGAGCAGCCTCAGCTTTAGCGCGCGCCTGCTCAACATCATTTTCGGTAGGTGCGTCCTGCGCCAGCTGCACAGGCTGCGGATGCTCGCAGGAACCGCAAACCGGGCAGGGCTTGCCGGGTTTCAGCTTATCGTGTGCCAAAAGTCCCGCCTGCGCGCCCAAAAATCTGTCAAAGCAAGCGTCACTCAGCTCATTAAGATGATTGAAATTATCGCAGGCTTGCTTATACTCCTGACGCTTCTGCAGGAGTGCAACCTCCTGACTTTGGTAACGCTGCTGCATTTCCTGTAATTGCCGCAGCTCTCTTTGGCGTGCAGACAGCTGCTGCCTTTCTGTTTGCATCTGTGCCAGCTCCACCTCGCCCTTTTGCGCTTCATTGACCTCTGCCTCAAGCTTTTGCAGAGCCTCCTGTCTTTGCACTGCTGCAGCTGCTTCCTGCTCCAGTTGCTTTTGCATGCCTGCTATTCTCACTTCTGTCGTCTGCATATATTTTTCAAGCTGCTGCTTTTTATCAATAGCGCTCAGGCTGTCCTGCAGCGCAGTCAGATTTTTCGTCACAATAGCCGCCGCTGCCGCCACCTGCTGCTGTTCCTTTTCGTCAAGAGCAATAATTGTGTCAACCAAGGCCAGTACTTCTTCAACACAGCCTTCATAGTGACGCAAAGCAAAGCTCTGCAGCTGCTCCGTATATGCGGGATAAATGCAGCTTATGCCGCTTAAAGCCTGCTCGCTTCGGCGCTGCTGCTCGGCAAATTCATTACGCTTGGCCGCAGCATCCTGCTTCAGCTTATCCTGCAGCTGCTGGAAGAAGTATGTATGAAATAAATCACGGAAGATTTTACTGCGCTCATCCGTATTGGTATCCAAAAATTTGCGGAACTGTCCCTGAGCAATCATCGTAATCTGCGTAAACTGCTTGTGATTAAGCCCCAAAAGCTCCACAATGCTCTTGTCTACGTCAGACATTCTCGTCACCGGTACGCGTCCATCAGGATAGTACAGCGTGGCGCCGGCCTTTTCCTTCGTCATACCGCCGCCACGCTTCGACGGACGGCGATACTCCGGGTTACGTTTTACCCTGTAGCACTTGCCGCGGAAGGAAAACTCCAGCTCCACAAATGTCGGCGTATCGGCATCCGCATATTGGCTGCGCAGCATGTTGGCATCACGCACACCGCCGCTCGTCTGTCCGTACAGGGCATAGGAAACAGCATCGAAAATTACGGTTTTGCCGGCACCTGTATCGCCGGTAATCAGATACAGCCCCTGCTCTCCGAGCTTGGAAAAATCTATAACGGTTTGGCCTGCATACGGACCAAACGCACTCATAACCAGCTTCAGCGGTCTCATAATACGTCACCTCCCATTTCCGAAAGCAAATTAGTAAGATACTGCTTCTGCTCCTCGCTCAGTTTCTGATTGTTCTGCAGACGATAAAAATCATCGATAAGCTCTAACGGAGTTTTCTCTACCAAATCTTCCGTTATTTCCAGTTCTGCATTCGCCTGCGTGCGCTTATTGTCATAATCAAGCTGCAGCAAATTCTTATATACAGTCTGCAGGCGTTGCATAGCATTAGTTACATCGTTTTCATCCGTAAGCGTCAGATAATAAAAATCCTGCAGGAAGCCATTTTCATCCATCGGAAACATGGCATAATTCGGTCTTGCCATTAAATTCTCAAAGGTATCCTTTAAATAGCGCACCTCACGCAACGGCGTCAGTGGCAGCTGCGTAACCTTCATATTGCCTTTTTCGGCAAGCTCCACCATTGTCACGGATTTTTGCTGCTGCCATTCGCTGAAGGAATACTTCAGCGGTGTACCGCAATAGCGGATACGCTCATTACCGCCGACGTTTTGAGGATTATGGATATGCCCCAAAGCCACATAATCAAAAGCAGCAAAAACCTCCGCACCGATATTATCCAATCCGCCCACATTAACAGCCTCACTGCCTGCGGTAACAGCGCCGGTAACAAACTGATGCGCAACAAGCACATTGCGCTCGTCCTGTGCCAACGGCAGCTGCGACACAGCATATTTCACCGCATCATGGTAGCCTGTAATCTCAGCTGCAGCCTCCTCCGGTGCCCAATGCTTCACAACAGCAGGCTTCAAAAAAGGCAGCAGGAAAATATTCATCTTGCCGAATTCGTCCTCCAGCACGAGCTTCTGCTCCTCACCGTTGTAGCTGCCCGCAAAATGAATGCCGCTGCCGCTCATCAGTTGCGCGCCGAACGCCAGGCGCTCCGCCGAGTCATGGTTGCCGCTGATGATGCACACAGGCACCTTAAGCTCCGCCAACTGATTGAGAAAATCATCAAACAAAACGACAGCTTCTGCCGGCGGTACCGGTTTATCATAAATATCTCCGGCAAGCAGTACGCAATCAGGCTGCTTAGCGCAAATCATCTGTACAATCCGTTGTAAAATATATTTTTGGTCCTCATAAAGAGAAAATTCATTGAGTTTTTTTCCTAAATGCAGATCCGACAAATGTAAAAGCTTCATGCTATCACTCCCTGTCACGAATATTTATTCACTGTTATTTAATCGTTGTATTATCTTGATTTTATCATGCTAAAGCATATGCGTCAATCTATACTTCAAACAAACGTTGCCGTTCCTCCTAAACTTTCTAGAAAAAAATTCTACTTTTTTCCAAAAAAGTACTTGACCAACTGCTATCTATCTGCTATAATCGTTATTGTTCTGATGAGCGTGCTCAAAAAGAACTGCTACTCCGGGATGGTGTAATGGTAGCACAAGTGACTCTGGATCATTCGGTCTGGGTTCGAGTCCTAGTCCCGGAGCCAAATGGCGCTATGGTCAAGCGGCTAAGACGTCGCCCTCTCAAGGCGAAATCAAGGGTTCGATTCCCTTTAGCGCTACCAGAAGTTAACGCTGATGCTTATGCATCAGCGTTTTTTATTGTGTAAATCCAGAAAAATAAAGCCTAATGAGTTCACATCATTTGCGTAACTCATTAGGCCTTTACTATTCTTTCGCGATATTTTATCTTTTAAAAATAAATTCTCCTAAATCATCTTCGACACAAACCCGAACCTGTTGCGCTATATCCTCAGCCAGCTTAAGATTCATACCGAGCTTCTTCGCAACTTCCATAATATCCTTCATGCCAGGATTTTTGCCATTACCATCAACCGTTGTAGCATGCTCTCCGCCTATAGAATAACTATACGTCAAATCATAGGCAGGTGATAAAATCCATTTTTTCTCATCATCTGAATATATAAACGAAAAGTTTTTGGAATGATCATCACGGTTATGCGCAAAAACATTAAAGCACATTAACCTAAACAGCTTTTCCAGCTCCTGATAGTCCTTCGTCAACGTCAAAGTTAACTTTCCCAGTATAACATAATCAAGATTAGGAATCCTGTGTGACGTTTCCAAAAGAGCACTTACCGAAACCATATGAATTCTTTTTTCACCTTCAGAAGTTTTCACACGATCAAATCTTTTGGTACCAAAGTAACCCTCACAACGCGCTGAAGGAAATAAACGCGTTTCCGACATATTTATCCCACATTTTCCAGCACAAAGAGAATACTTGTACTCCTGTAAACCTATATCAGGTTTATCCATAGAAGCAGGAAACTTGATAATCCAATCTTCTCCATCAACCTCTGTAAGTATTTTAGGTCTTGCACCACCGGAAGATCCGCCTAAAGAAAACAGTTCATCAATATTATCATTATACTCAGAAGACAGTATCAAACTACACTCTTCAGCCAGCTTATCCAAATCAGCAAAACCGCTTCTCTCAGAAATATTATACTCAGGCTCATAAACCAAAGCGCCCATACCTGATGCGCCGACAATCGCCAAACGCTCAAGATTACCTACACTATGGGGATTTATTTTATTTTTCAGTAACAAACGATCCAGCAGCAGTCTGCCCCATCCATCAGGCAAGCTATCTGCAAAAACGCCAAATAAACCATCAAAAGGCTCTTGCTTAGCAATAAAAGGCTCTTCTCTTAAAGGCAACGAAAAAGGACTTATAGAAAACCCATTCCTCAACCATTCCGGATCATAAGCAAAGGCGGTCAGATAACGCTGATACCTAATTATCGAACCTACCACCTTACCATTATAAGATACCTTAATTTTGTTGATTTCTTTCATTTTCTATCTCCTCAAGTGACATATAAGGAACGTTGCTGAAAAGCTGCTTCAGTTCTTGTTCAACATTCAATGCGATAGCAATTTTAGTCAGAGATAATAAGGAAATTTCACCTGTACTCTCAAAGCGCTTCACAGATCCTAAGCTTACTCCTGATTTCTCACTTAATCTAACCTGCGTAATTTTGCGCCGTTTGCGTACAGTACGAACGCGAGCTGCAATTCCTTTGTTAATCTCATCTGGGCTAGATTCCAAAAAACCAAACATATCCATAGCTAATATTTTATCCCAAAAGTGTTGTTTTTGCAAGTTTCAGCTAATATATTATCTATTGTTACTGACAGTAAAAAACAAATTGTTTGTCCCGAATTATATATATTTTTCGGGACATTCTAAAAACCACATACTCTGCAAACTGATGGAATCGTTCATCAGTCACACACTGAGCTTGAAGATGCTGAGCAACCGCCAACAAGCGATTATTGCCGACGCAACTGCTTATTACAATCTGCGCATAACAAATCCTTGCGTAGCATCATCCCACAAAAGCTCCAGCTGCAAATCCGTGCAATATCTTCTCTGCATGCCGAAGGTAGCTTCCGGAGGCATATATTCATATTGGCTGAGCAGAATAAAACGTCCGCTGCCATCCGTATTAATCTTGGTCACAATTTGCCGCCATTGGTCAATGGCATAGCCGTTTTTAGCCAAATCTTCCAAAGTTACATATGTCACCCATTGTCCGTTTTCCTTACCGATAAGCCAATAACCGCAGTTCTGCTCATGAGCACCGATAGTGGCATTTATTTCAAAAAATATATTTTCGGGATTGGCGGTAAAAACATCCCGCACCCTATAGCCAACCATTCCATTCTCCGCAGGAACAAAGGTCTTATAAACATCTTTGGTATTTTTGTTCATCAGCTGCAGAGTGCCGTCATCAGCAAGGAAGAATTGCACGCCTTCTTCCTCATCACTGATTGCCAGCTCTCTGCTGTTCATATAAAGAAATGTTCCGTCATCAGCAGTCAGGAATTCCGCTGCCCGAACCTTGGGAGCATCCGCAAGCAAGCATACGATGCAAAGTAAAAATAAGGCTAAACAGGAAAACAATTTCTTATAAATGCGCATATTCATCAACCTCCTAAATTAGTTTCTGTCATTATAATTATAGCAACAAGAAGCTCTTTTTCCCCCACCCCAAAGCATGATTTCGGGTGGGACGGAAGAAATTTTCTTGTGCTAACAAGCAAATTTTCCAAAGCTCAAATTGAAAAGCTGCAGCCTGCTCCCGTACTCAGGAGCAAAGCTGCAGCTTTTGCTTTTATTCTATTGTTATAACAGAACTGCTCTCTTGTGCTTTACACCAGTTCTTCTCTGGACTCATGAATCTTCTTCAAAAGCTCCTTACCGGCAATACCCGGTCTGGTCATTTCCGCAGGAGCAAGGATAACATCCAAATCCTCTTTACTCAGCACCTTGCGTTCAATAAGCAGGTCCTTAATGTTTCTGTTGGTTGCCAGCGCCTCCTTCGCCAAAACGGAGCAGGTTTCGTAACCGATATGCGGCAGCAGCGCCGTAACAATGCCCACGCTCTTATCCAGCCATTCCGCACATTGAGCACGGTTAGCCTTAATTCCGTCTACGCAGCGGGTGCGCAGAGTATTAACGGCATTGGTCAGGAAACGTAAGGAATTGAAAATATTGTAAGCCATAACAGGCTCCATAACATTAAGCTGGAATTGGCCGTTTTCTACGCCGAAGGCCACAGCCAAATCGTTGGCAATTACCTGATAGCAGGTCTGGTCCACTACTTCGGGGATAACGGGGTTTACCTTACCAGGCATGATGGAGGAACCGGGCTGACGCGGCGGCAACGTAATTTCGCAGAAGCCTGCCCTCGGACCGGAGGCCATCAGACGCAGGTCATTGGAAATTTTAATCAACGAAAGTGCCGATGTTTTCAAACTGGAGGATAAATCGGTGAAGATATCCGTGTTACTGGTAGCATCAACAAGATTATCCGCGGTAGTGAAGCTCTCGCCGGTAACCAGCGTAAGCTGTTCGCAAACCTCTTTGATATATTCGGGATCGGCATTCAGGCCGGTGCCGACTGCTGTTGCGCCCATATTCATGGTGTGCAGCAGCTCACAGCTGCGGCGAATGTAGTTACTGCGTCTGCGCATGGAGGAAGCAAAGGCTTTGAACTCCAGGCCTAAGGTAATAGGCACAGCGTCCTGCAGATGCGTACGGCCGATTTTCAGTACATCCTTGAATTCCTCGCCTTTCTTATCAAAGGAATCCGCCAGGTTTTCCAAGGCAATAATAAGCTGTTCGGCGCGCATCAGAGCGCAGACACGGATGGATGTAGGAATAACATCGTTAGTGGACTGCGACATATTGGCATGGTTATTAGGGCTGATATAATTATAATCGCCGCGCGGACGACCAAGAATTTCCAGAGCACGGTTACAGATTACTTCGTTCGTATTCATATTGAAGGATGTTCCGGCACCGCCCTGAATCGGATCAGTCGGGAACTGGTCGTTCAGCTTGCCGCTGATGATATCATCGCAGGCCTGAACCATAGCATTGCCGATTTTTTCATCCAAAAGACCGATTTTCATATTGGCCAAGGCCGCAGCCTTTTTGACCATACCCAAGGCTTTGATAAAAAGCGGATCGGCAGTATAGCCTGTAATCTGGAAGTTTTCCATGGCACGCATGGTCTGTACACCATAATAAGCATTATCGGGAATTTCTAATTCACCTAAAAAGTCGTGTTCTTTACGCATAATACATTTGCCTCCTTCTCCAAAAGCGTGTAAAAGCTGCTTTTAATCGAAATCTGTATTATGTATACATAATACATTCAAGTCACAATTCTGTCAAGCGCATTATTGTGAATTTTGAGAAATTAACTTACAAAAAAGAACTGCCTCAAGACGCTAAGCTCAAGGCAGCTCAAAATAATCTGCTTTAGATAAAATCTACCACACCATTCTCCAGATGGTACATAGCACCAATAACGCGCAGGCCTTCCTGATGCTCAACCTTTTGAATCTCCAGGCTTGCTTCGATTTCCGCTTCACAGCTTTTGACATTCAGGCAGGCAGCCTTATACGGGTCGCACTCGTCGCCAATCGCTGCTTTGATTTTATCCGTAATAAATTTGATATAGCCCTCCGGATCATGATTGATTGCAGCATGCACCGCACCGCAATGCGTATGCCCCATAACAACAATCAACGGTGCGCCCAGATGACTGGCAGCGTATTCAATACTGCCCAGCTGATGCTCATCAATCACATTACCGGCAATACGGATAACAAACAGCTCGCCGATACCTGTCATAAAAATATTCTCCGGAATTACGCGAGAATCAGAGCAGGTAATAATAATCGCATAAGGCTTCTGACCGTTAACCAAGGTATCTGTTCTCTTTGCCTGCGAAATGTCCTCGCTGTTGACCTTGGCATCAATGTATCTGGCGTTGCCTGCTTTTAATTTTTCTAAGGCCTTTGCCGGTGTTGTTGTTATATGCTTAATCATAAAATCGCCCCTCCTAGAACATACTTTGCAAAAAAATCATTCGGTAATCGCTATCTTGATAACTCCGTCTAATCTGTTTTCGAAAATGCGGTAAGCTTCCTCGATATCCGCCAGCTTGAAGCGATGCGTAATCAGCGGCGTGGTATCAATTTTTCCTTCTTCAATCAGGCGCAGAATCTCCGCACAGTCGCAGCCATCCACGCCACCGGTTTTGAAAATAAGGTTCTTGCCGTACATATCGGGCAAAGGCAGGCTCTGCGCTTCATCGTAGAGCGCCACAACCGTTACGATAGCATTCGGACGCGCGCATTTCCACGCGAGCTGGAAGGTGTCGCGACCGCCGGCAACCTCCAGAACAACGTCCGCACCGCCGTGGTCGGAATGCTCCTTAACAAACGCTTCGCATTCCTCAGGCTCGCAAAGCAGTACATCGGGATAATGCTTGCTGACAAACTCCGCTCTGGCAGCATCCTTCTCGCAGATGATGATGCGCTTCGGCTGCTTCAGCATAACGCACAGCAGGGTACAGATACCCGTCGGACCGGCACCGATAATCAGCACAGTATCCTCTTCGGTGATTTCCGAAATACGTGTTGCCCAAAAGCCGGTAGCAAGAATATCGCCCACAAAAAGCGCTTGCTCATCGGTAACGCTGTCAGGAATTTTATTCAACCCCTGGTCAGCGTAAGGCACGCGCACATATGCCGCCTGTCCGCCGTCAATGCGGCAGCCAAGCGCCCAGCCGCCATGAGGATCGGTGCAATTATTGACAAAACCCTTCTTGCAGAAGAAGCATTCGCCGCAGAACGTTTCTACATTTACCGTCACACGGTCACCGGGCTTAACGGTTTTTACGTCTGCTCCGACCGCTTCCACCACGCCCACCATTTCATGGCCCACGGTAATTCCAGGCACAGCACGGGGTACCGAGCCATGCTTAATATGCAAATCACTGGTGCAGATGCTTCCCAAGGTTACGCGCACGAGAGCATCACGCGCAGAAACAAGCTGCGGCTTGGCCTTTTCCTGCAGAGCAAACTTACCGTGTTCAATATAAGTTAATGCTTTCATAAATTTGCAGACCTTCTTTCTCTATTTTTTGCTTCACTGAAGCTCATATCGCTTCCCTCATTATATCATAATATTGACGCTGTGGATAATGACATAAGCAACATGTCACTCAATACTATATTTACCGTTAAAGACAATAAACACGGTGAATAAAGAAATCACAACTTTTTCGCTGATAAAAACACCGGAATGTGTTAAAATATTAGTTAGATTTTTTAGGAGGCCTTATTCATAATGCATCAATATCTCTTTTTTATCGGCGATTTTCCCATACGCATGTATGGTCTGATGCTCTGTACAGCAATATTTTTAGCTACCGGCACTGCCTACTTTTTGGCTAAGCAGGACGGACGCTGGCACGAGCACATTTTAGACATCGGCATCTACGGCGGCTTTGCCGGCCTCATCGGCGGCAGGCTGTGGGATGTTTTCTTCTTCGACTGGGATTACTACAGCCATCATCTGCTGGAAATCCCCTTCGTCTGGCAGGGTGGCATGGCCGTGCAAGGCGGTATGCTGGCAGGCATTGCTGCCGGCATTGTTTACTGCAAGCTGCATGACATCGACTGGGTAGCTCTGGCGGATATCATTTCGCCTTCTCTGCTTATCGGTCAGTCCATCGGACGCATGGCCAACCTGCTCAACGGTGACGCCTTCGGCACACCTACCGGTGGCAGCTTCGGTATTCTGTACCCGGAAGGCACGCTTGCCTACAAAACCTACGGCCCCGTACCCCTGTGGCCGGCAGAGGTTTGGGAAGGTCAGCTGGATATCGTAATCTTTGCCCTACTGCTGTTGTTCCGCACCACCAAGCACGCGCGCGGTCAGGCTTTATGTATGTACGCCATGCTTTATTCCGTAGTCCGCTTCTTTTTGGAAATGCTGCGCGGTGATTACGCCGAACCCTGGATGTTCGGACTGAAATCCGCTCAGGCAACCAGCTTAGGCTTCTTCCTCGTTGCCTTAGGCTTCTTCATTTACTGCGGTTGGCTGGAAAAACATCAGCCTGCTTCCAAAGAAAAAGCTGTCGGCAAAAAATCTAAAAAATAATTGCAAAAAAGTATTGACAAGAAGCGTACTTTTCGCTATAATATCATTGTTGCTTGAAACAACAGCAACGCTGATGTGACTCTGTAGCTCAGTTGGATAGAGCGTTTGACTACGAATCAAAAGGTCGCAGGTTCGAATCCTGCCAGGGCCACCACTTGAAACTAAACTCTGTAACTTCGGTTACAGAGTTTTTTGTTTTTGCGGATAAAATATATTCTTCCGCTAAACGGTACTCCCCCGCTTGTTAGCACCACCATTCAGTCTTATAATAATGATATATAATCAAAACCGTGAGGTAACTTTATGAACCTAAAATATTCTAAAATAGCCTGCATCATCCTGGCGTCCGGCGTAGGCCGCCGCTTCGGCGCCAACAAGCTGCTGACAGCCATCGACGGAGCGCCCATGCTGCAGCACATCCTTGATATTAGCCAAGGACTTTTCCCCAAGCGCATCGTTGTAACACGCCATAAGGATGTTGCGGATATATGCGCGCAGCAGCAAATCCCCTGCCTGCTCCACGACAAGCCCTATCTGAGCGACACAGTGCGCCTTGGCACAGCTTATATAGAGCAGCACCTGCCTCAGGCCGAGGGCCTGCTTTTTGCCGTTGCCGACCAGCCGTTATTGCAGCAGGCTTCGCTCATCCGCCTTGCCGAAAGTTTTTTAGCGCAGCCGCAAAAAATTCATCGCCTGTATTACGAAGAAACTCCCGGCAATCCCATTATCTTCCCTGCAAAATTTGCCGACGAGCTGCAACAGCTGCCGCAGGACAAAGGCGGTTCCGTACTGACAAAAAAATATCCTGAACTGGTAGTAAAAGTACCGGTTCAGGATATCAACGAGCTGCTGGATATCGATACCCAACATGATAAAACTAAGCTTGAGCGTCTTCGCCCCTATTCAGAATAACATTCAGCAGAATTGCTACAAAGGCTGCCGGAACGATACCGGATTCACCAAACATCATGCGCATAGCCTCCGGGCAGTGTGCCAGGATGCCAGGTGTAGCGCCCATGCCATAGCCAACGCCTAAAGCAACGGAAATAATCGTCAGGCTGCGCGGGTTAAGCTTCTCTTTAGTAACCAGCTGAATACCGCTGACAACAATCGAGGAGAACATCATTACAGCAGCGCCGCCCAGAACGGATTGCGGCATAATGGAAACCAAAGCCCCCAGCTTGGGAATCAGGCCGCAGAGAATCAAAAATACCGCACCGGTTGCCAAAGCAAAACGGTTAACAATCTTCGTCATAGCAACCAGACCTACATTCTGAGAGAAGGAAGTATTGGGCAGTACGCCGAAGACAGCAGCAATAGCAGAGCCAATGCCGTCACAAATAACGCCGCCGGACAATTCCTTGTCCGTAGCTTCACGGTTCAGACCGCTTTCGACAACGGCAGAAATATCACCGACAGTTTCTACTGCGGTAACAACAAACATAATCAATACCGGCATAATAGCACGCATATCAAATACGATATCAACAGGCATAAGCTGAGGCACAGCGAACCAGGATGCGTTCGCTACCTTGTCCCAATGCAGTACCCAGGACTTGGTATATTCCACACCGTCAGGAGTAACTGCGGTTGTAGGCAATACAAAGCCCATGAAAATCGCAGCGATATAGCCGGCGATAATACCAAGCAGAATGGAAGAAGAACTCAAAAAGCCCTTAGTGCCATGCTTGAAGAAAAGAATAACACAAAGTACAAACAAGCCAAGCAGCAGGTTTTCGATAGAACCGAAGTCCTTAGTCTTAAAGCCGCCGCCAAAGGAATTGATACCTACGGAAATCAGCGACAGACCGATGGACAGTACAACAGTGCCGCAGACAACAGGCGGGAAGAAGCGACGGATGCGCTTGAGCACGAGGCCGAGCACCGCTTCAAAAACGCCACCGATAATCGAAGCACCCATAATAGCGCCATAGGCGACAACACCGCTGCCCAAGGTTGCAACGATACCGGCAAATACACCGATAAAGCCGGAGCTTGTACCCATGATAATAGGCACCTTGCCACCGCAGGGACCAACGGAATATAATTGCAGCAATGTTACCAGACCTGCAACAATCATAGCATTCTGAATCAAAACAACCTGCAGCTCTTCAAAACCGGCACCGCCGACAATACCGCAGGCACCGCCAATAATCAAAACCGGTGTAAGATTGCCGACAAACATAGCCAAAACATGCTGCAGACCTAAAGGAATAGCCGAGCTCAAAGACAGCTTGCCATCAAACTTATAGGCTTCCTCAGACAGTTTAACAAACTTAGACATATAAGCACCCCTTCATTTTTTCATGCATCTATTTTATCGCATATCAGGCAATATTGTAAAGAAAATTACAGAGAAAATCCGTATAAATTTTATCAGATAGCCTTTTTTGTTCGCAATTCAAAAGAGAAATTAAAAAATGAGCACCGGCGGCGTACTCCCGGTACGTTGAGGTGCTCTTTTTTATATAGATGAAGTATGTGGTACAATACCTTTACCTCATCAGCAGAACGCGGAGAAGGTATCAGAGACGAAGAGAGAAGGCCGACGGCGTACTATTGCTACGTCGAGGCCCTCTCGATGAAGTATATGATGCCTTATACGCGTTCTGAACGAGTTTGGATTAATTGTGCTGCTATACTCACCGCAATCTCCGCCGGCGTCTCACTGCCTATATCGATTCCGATGGGCGTAATCACACGCGCAAGCTGCTGCTCACTGTAGCCATCTGCCAGCAAAGCTGCTCTGGCCATGGCTGCTTTATTTTTACTGCCCATAATGCCGATATAACCGACCGGCGTAGTCAACAGATAACGCTCCACATTAGCGTCATGCACATGGCCGCGTGTCATTACTACCGCATAATCCTTAGCCGTCAGGCTGCAAACCTCCTGCAGCTTAGTAAAATCAACCTGCTGTACATGCTCCGCCTGCGGAAAGGCTGCTGCATCCGCAAACTCCGCTCTGTCGTCCAGCACGATGCATTTAAACCCGAGATGACTCAAAAGCGGCACCAGCTCACGCGCAACATGACCTGCGCCGAAAACATAAACAGAACCGTCATAATCATACTGCTCCGCATAATAGGCGCAGCCGTCTATATCTGCCAAACCTCTGCGACCTGCAAGCTGCAGGTCTTTTTTTATTTGCGGCAGTGCGTTGCCTTCACCCAAAGGCAGTAAAAACCACCAGGGAGCACGCTGCTTCATTGCACTAAGAGCTTCCTCTGCCAAATCCCCCGTTTCTTCCCCCACAGGCAGGTAGCAGAACTGCACCTGGCAGCTGCCGCCGCAGGCCATGCCTGCTGCCGGAGAAAGGTCAAACGTTTTGACAAAGCTGCCGCCACCGCAGCGCAGACGCTGCTGCGCCAGCTGCTGCGCCGCGTATTCCATACCGCCGCCGCCGATGGTTCCGTAAAGCAAACCCTTTTCTCCGACCAGCATATAGGCGCCGCTGGTGCGCGGAGTAGAGCCTTCACTCTCAATCAACGCAACAAGATAGCAAGGCTGCGAATCCAAAGCCTGCGAGCGTATTCTTTTCATTAGATACTTCATTTTTCTTTCTCCTGTGCATAACGGCAGACTAATTCCAGGACGCTGCCGGCAATGCAGCGCGCCTTATCCGAAATCGTAAAGCAGTTGGCCAGCTCCTCCTTACGCGGGTCAATATCGGCAATTTTAAAGCCTTCGGTAACAGTAAAGCCATCGCGAATCATGCCGCGAATCAGACCGGACAGTGTTGCCTTTACCGCCACCTGATTACTGCCGTCGGTAATAGTTGCAATAGTTTCGCCCTTTTCCACAATGCTGCCAATGTCATGAACAACGTGCAGAACACCTGCGCATGGTGCGTGCAGCACACGCTCCTTGCTATAGCCTGCGATATTACCGGGCACGCCGCTGTTAGGTGCAGCACTGCCGCTGCGGATAATGCGTCCCAGGTTATGACCGCGCTTCGTTTCTACAATTACGTCGGCATCTGCGCCCACGCTGAAGCCGGGGCCTAAAGCAATAACGAGCGGTGCCATTGCGCTGTTCGTACCCAAATTACGCTTGGCGATAATCGCATCAATCACAATATCAGGCGCAAAAGCACGCACACTGTCCGCTGCTTCGTCAACCAGCACCGGTACTTCATCATGCTCCCAGACAGCGTCTGCCTCAGGCAGTGAATTTATCAATCTTGCAGTCAGGCCTTCTACCTGAGCGCTGCCCTGATACACCGCTTCGCACAGCGCTACCTGTCGACGAATTGCCGCAGGCTTAGCGCATTCCAGCACTAAAACTTTGAAGCCCGCTCCCCACAAGCGATGGATAACGCCTGTTGCCAAGTCACCGCCACCGCGTACAATAATCTTCAGCATTTGCTATCTCCCCTTTCACGAAGCCATATTCTTCGCTCGTCTATTCCTTCACCCACTAACAGCCAAAGCATTTTCTCCTGCTGCGCTGCCTTTAGCAGGTCACATTTATTCAATACAATATAATAAGCGCGTGCGCCGACATTTTTGCGTGCTCCCTGCTCCGAAAGCAGCAAAGCAGCCAGCATTTGCGCATCAATGATTTTTTCTGCGCTGCAGCCTAAAAGCTCTGCCGCTAGCTGCGGACGCTGGCAAGCCTGCGCCAACGGGCGGCCCAAAGCATCCATCCCCGCAACAGCCAGCACTATGTCACTGTCAGGCAAAAGTACAGGCTCATACTCCGCAGGCACCTTGCAGGGATGATGTCTGGAACCGTCGGCCTCACATAAAATTACGTCAGCCTGCAGCTTCAGCGCTTCATACACGCTTTGCGGCGGTGCCGTCAGCTTACCTGTTGACAGTTCCGGTGTACCGATAACAGCATAGCGCCCCTGCTGCCACAAATTTTGCACCGCAGGCACATCGGCAGCAAAGCTGCCGTCTGCAGGACGCAGGATATGCGTACTTGTCAGCACCAGCACCCTGCGCCCACAGGCTGCCCCCGCCGCTGCCAGCTCGTACATAACCGTCGTTTTACCGCCGCCGCCGACAAGGCAGATATTATGTTTCTTTCCGTCAGTAAAAAAATCAAAGGGACAGTGCGCCATCAGCTTCACCTCGCCAAAAATGTACTTATATTATAACACACTCACTGAAAAAGGCTGTCGCTTACCTGCGACAGCCTTCAATAACATTAATCTTTATTTGCCTTGAGCAACAGCAGCGATAACTTCTTCAGTCAGATCTTTGCCGCCGAATACAACAGCACTTGCATCAACTACATTAGCAATACCATGAGCTTTTGCTACCTGGCCGATAGTTTTGCGGATTTTTTCGCGGATAGGATTCAGCAGGGATGCTTCCTTCTTATCTACCTGAGCGGATAATTTTTCGCCCAGCTCGCGTCTGCCCTTGTCGTCAAGTTTCGGAGCCTTTTCGTTGAATTCATTTTCAGCCTTTTGGCGCTCCAGATTGATAACGCTCATAGTAGTCTGAATATCAGGATAGCTGCGGAAAACACGTTCAACATTTACATAACCCAAATCTTCCGCAAAAGCGCTGGTTGCGCAAGCTAAAGCCATAACCAAAGCCATAATCAAAGTCAGTAAGCTCTTTTTCATTAAAACAGTAACCTCTCTTCTTAAGATTTTAATACTAATATTATCTTACACTATTTCCTATAGAAAAGCAAGCTGTTTATAATTGGCCGCTCTGCCACGTACGTTTGCGCAACGGCGGTGCAGGATAAGCCTTGCGGCTTGTTTTGAGCCCCTGCCGCACAAGGCATTCCGCTAGCGCCACAGGTGCCACCGCCGGGTCAACAACAGGAACGCCCAGACGCTCACTGAGCGGGTGCGCCAAACCTAAAAATGATAAGCAGCCCAAAAGCAGTACCTGCACTCTGCCTGCCGCCAGCAAATTTTTGCCGGCTTCCGTAAGCAGGTCCAGAACACGCTCACGCTCTGCCCACAAATCAACACCACGGGCCTCAATGCCACCAATTGCAGCAATACGCGCAGGATCAACACCGCATTGAGCAATAAAAAGCTGCTTTTCCGCATAACGCGTAGTATCTGCCAGCAAAAGCCCGGCCTGCCTGCCTACCAGCGGAGCCAGAAGGCAGCTAGCCTGACCGCCGCCTACTACAGGTATGCTTACAATTTCACGGCAGGCATCCACCGCAGGATCACTGAAGCAGTAAAGCACGACTGCGTCATAGCCTTCGCTCTCCGCACGCACAGCCATTTTGATAATTTCAGGTGCGGCAAGCGCAGCATCAAGAGCAGAATCTATTTCAATATGATTTTCAACAAGGCACTCCATGTGCAGCTCCACATCAGGACCTACATGCACACTGAGCAGATGACAGCGTGCTGCCATCTGCTCAGGAGTAACCCCAAAGTCAGGATTAATTATAAATATTTTCATCTGTATTTCCTTATACCAAAACAGAATTAAGGAATTTCTTCGCGCGTTCCGTTTTCGGATGATTAAACACTTCATCCGGCGTACCGCTTTCAATCAGATAACCGCCGTCCATGAAATAAACTGTATCCGATACGTCCTTGGCAAAACCCATTTCGTGGGTAACCAGAACCATGGTAATACCGGTATTGGCAAGCTGCTTGATAACATCCAGTACCTCCTTGACCATTTCCGGGTCAAGTGCAGAGGTAGGCTCGTCCAAAAGCAGTACCTTCGGCTCCATCGCCAAAGCACGGGCAATTGCCACACGCTGCTTCTGGCCGCCGCTCAAACGGCTGGGATATTCATTGGCTTTGTCGGAAAGATTAACCTTTGCCAACAGCTTCATAGCCTTTTCCTTGGCCTCCTGCTTGGACAGACCGTTGACTACACGGGGAGCGTAGGTCATATTCTCCAGAACAGTCATATTGGCAAAAAGATTAAAATGCTGAAACACCATGCAGGCATTCTTGCGGATATCTTCAATTTTAATTTTGGAATTTACGATGTCCTTACCTTCGAATAAAATTGCTCCGCCGGTAGGCTGCTCCAGCAGATTGATACAACGCAGAAGCGTAGATTTTCCTGAACCGGAAGAACCGATAATGGTCACAACCTCACCTTTTTTTATTGTCAGGGAAACATCCTTAAGGACCTCCAAATTACCAAAGCTTTTAGACAGGTGTTGAATCTCAATCACTGACGCGCACCTTCTTTTCTAACAAACCGCCCAAAAAGTTCAGGGCCATAACCAAAACATAATAAACAGCAGCTGCTACGATAAAGGCTTCAAACGCACGGAAGGTTTTGGCCTGAATCAAATCTGCCCAACGCAGCGTGTCGGCAACGCCGATAACGGAAACAAGGCTGGAATCCTTCAGCAGCATAATGCTTTCGTTTACCAGTGAAGGCAATGCATTCTTAATAGCCTGCGGCAGAATAATATCCAGCAGGAAACGATGCTTAGGCACACCCAAGGACATTGCTCCCTCCCACTGACCTTTGTCGACAGCAAGAATACCGCCGCGCAATGCTTCAGAAATATATGCGGCACTGTTCAGGCCGAAGGAAAGCACGCCTGCCTCCAGGGCAGAAATAGTATAGCTTGTCAGCTGCGGTGTCGCAAAGTAAATCAGCATCAGCTGTACTAAAAGCGGCGTACCGCGGAAGACAGAGATATAAACCTTCGCCAGGAAGGAAAGAACTCTGTTTTTGGACAGGGTTATCAGCGCCAGGATAAAGCCGCCGAAAAAGCCCATAATTGTAGAAAAGAAAGTAAATTTAAGCGTAATCCAGACAGCGGTTGCCAAAAGCGGTACATAAGGTTCCAGAACGGAAAAATCTAACATCTGCTCAATTCACCTCTTACAGCTTTGCAATATCCAGCTTTTCAATTGCAGCTTCATATTCTTTAGTGCCTTCTTCACCCAGATGAGCTACGAGAATTTTGTGCAGCTCGCCATTGGTGCGCATTTCCTTCAGGATTTCGTTGATTTTTTCAACATCCTTGGAATCCTTCGGCAACGCAATAGCAAAGGTATCGTCTTTTACTACAGTTCCCTGCAGAACGTGCAGCTCCAGATCAGGATTTTGTTTTACGAAAACAGCAGCTTGGGAAGAATCAAACAGACCTGCAGCCAGACGACCGTTTTTAATATCCTGAACAACCAGCGGAGTAGTATCCATTTCAACAACTTCGATACCGCCGACAGCCTTCAGCTCTTTAGCATAGGTAGTACCCATAGAAGCACCGGCTTTTTTACCCTTCAGTTTATCCATAGCGTCATAGCCTGCACCCTTTTTGCAGAGAATAGCCTTCATCGGGAAATAATAAGGCTTGGAGAAGGATACAACCTTTTCACGCTCGGAAGTCGGAGAAATTGCGGAGATAATAACATCAGCACGGCCACTTTGCAGAGTAGGTACCAAAGAAGCGAATTTCATATCGGTGAATTCGATTTTCTTGTTCATCTTCTTGGCGATGTAGTGAGCGATATCAATATCAACACCTTGGTAATCCTTGGTGCCTTCCTTTACGGATTCAAACGGCGGGAAGGTGGAGTTGATAGCAACAACCCATTTGTCACCCTTGCCTGCATCAGCTGCAGCATCTTTTTTCTCGCCACCGCAGCCTACCAGCATCATAGCCAGCATTGCTGTTGCCAAGAAAGCAAAAATACTTTTCATTGTAAACTTTTTCATTAGAAAAACCCCTCTCAATTTTTAATATCTGTTTACTCCGTACATTTAATGAGTAAACTTGCTCATATAATGAATTATTATACCATAGAATCAACGACACTGCCAACAGATTTTTTTCAATCAGTAATGAACCTCAATATCATAACCCTTCTGCTTTAAAACATGTTTAGCGCAGGCTTCGTCAGTAGTAATCCAGGCTCCATTTTCTTTTGCATAATGAATAAATGAACGCAATGCACGAACATATCCCGGACGTCCGACAAACTGCGGATGCATAACAAAGTTAATGATGCGGCCCTCGTCTGCCAGGCCGTCAAACTCATCCTGCCAAATCTGCACCATTTCGCGTCCGCTGCGCAGATAATAATGCTCCGGATGCTGCAGAGTATACATATCATAGGAGGTATCATCAACAATGCCGTCCTTCGGCAGCTCAACAATAGGTATTTCCTTGCCGTCTATTTGCAGCAGAAACGGACCGTCATTATTGCGCCAGTTAGAGGAATAGATGCAACCGCGGTCCAGCCAGAGCTGCTTATGAAAATCATGCAAGATACCATCAGGCATACGCACACCTACGGGACGTTTGCCGGTAAGGCTGCGGAAGATAGCATCAACCTTATCCATCAGCGCATTTTCTTCTTCATAGGTATCCTTTACTTCATGCAGATAACCGTGATAGCCGATTTCATGTCCCTGCGCTGCAATGTATTGAATGATTTCCGGATGAATCTCCGCAGTATAGGCAGTAGTGAAAAAAGTTGCCTTAAGGCCTTCCTCCTCCAGCATCTTCAGAATGCGCGGCAAGCCTTGTTTCGTAGCATAAAGACCGCGGGACATGTGCACCAGATGACGTTCATTGATATCGTTGCGTGTAAGCCACAGAGTTTCCGCATCAATATCAAAGGAAAGCAGTAAAGCAATGCGCTTATTATCAGGCCAGTTCCAGTTCATCATGCTTCGCCTCCTTCCGCACGTTTAGCATAAAACTCCTTTACGTAACGCGCTACATCTTCGCAGCTTGCAAGCCATGCGCCGTTCGCCTTCATATAGGCAATAAAGCGTTCCAGCATGCGCACGCGGCTGCTGCGGCCGATAAGCTGCGGATGCAGCTTGAGCACAAAAATTTTGTCGCCCTCATTGGCAAGCTCGTCAAAATTATCCTTCCAGATATCGTAAACATAGTCCACCGGATAACTACAGGTGATAGTAGCTTCATCAGCATAGGAAAAATAGAACCAGGAGAAATCATCCAGCGTAGGCTCAGTAGGAAGCTCCACAAGCGGGTAGTCCTCATGCACATACGCCCAGTCGCAATCTTTAAGTGTAGAACCGTATAAATATCCACGTTCAGCCATCAGCTGCATTGCACAGTTAGGCAATAAATCCAGCGGACCGCGATAGCCGACAACCTTGCGGCCGCTTATTTTTTCCAGCAGCGCCTCACTCTTGGCCATATTCTCCCTTTCCTCATCAGCAGGCATATCTACAGAGGCTTCGTGCAGATAGCCGTGATAGGCAAGCTCATGTCCTGCATCCGCTATTTGCTGCACCTTATCTGCATAAAGCTCCGCAATGCGGCCGGGAACAAAAAAGGTAGTTTTGAGCTGTTGGCGTTCAAGCATATCCAGACAACGCTTTAAGCCCTCATCAGGACCATATTGACCTCTGCTTGTATCGGAAAAGCCGATTGTTCGCTTGCCGATTACAGATTTACGCAGCAGCTCCGCATCAAAATCAAAGGTAACCATCACGGCGATACGCTTGCCGTCAGGCCAAACCATACCGTCACCATTTTTTAAAGTAAACATTCTTGCCTCCTTGGTAATTATTCAAACTTATTCAGTGAAATGAATCCATATTCTTGATAACTATTTAATTATGTCACTATAAGCAGATAAATGTCAACTCATATAATTAAAAACGCAGGCCTTTCGACCTGCGTTCACTTCGTTTTGCTGATGTAAGGTATTGGTGGGCCCAGTAGGGTTCGAACCTACGACCAGCCGGTTATGAGCCGGCGGCTCTACCACTGAGCTATAGGCCCATGCAAACTACCAAACAGCATTATTTTATAATAGATATAGTTGTTTGTCAACTATTATTCCAAGAAATCCTTCAGCTTTTTGCTGCGGCTGGGATGACGCAACTTGCGCAATGCCTTAGCCTCAATCTGACGGATACGCTCACGGGTAACGCCAAAATGCTGGCCAACCTCTTCCAAAGTACGGCTACGGCCGTCCTCCAGACCAAAGCGCAGCTCCAGCACCCGTTTTTCACGGATAGTAAGCGTTTCCAGAACCTCCTCCAGCTGCTCACGCAGCAGAGTGAAGGAAGCAGCGTCGGCAGGTGCCGGTGCATCGTGGTCCTCAATAAAATCGCCCAGATGCGAATCTTCTTCCTCACCGATAGGAGTTTCCAGCGAAACAGGCTCCTGCGCAATTTTCATAATCTCGCGTACTCTGTCAACAGAGGTATCCATTTCCTTGGCAATTTCTTCCGGCAAAGGCTCGCGGCCAAGCTCCTGCAGCAGCTGACGGGAAACACGGATGAGCTTGTTAATGGTTTCCACCATATGTACAGGAATACGGATAGTACGTGCCTGGTCAGCAATCGCACGGGTAATAGCCTGACGAATCCACCATGTAGCATAGGTACTGAATTTAAAGCCCTTGTTATAATCAAATTTATCTACAGCCTTAATCAGGCCCAAGTTGCCCTCCTGAATCAAATCCAAGAACAGCATACCGCGACCGACATAACGCTTGGCAATACTTACTACCAGACGCAGGTTGGCTTCGGACAAGCATTGCTTAGCTTCGTCACCCTGATGTGCAACTGCTTTCAACAGCTTTTCGAAATCCTCATCCAGATTGCAGTAGGCTTCAACAACAGCGGAATCCTTTTCTCTGCCGTCACTCATACGCTCTCTGAGCTCGTTGAGAATAGCCTTAATCTGGTACAGTTTGTGATCATCTAAATCGCTTGTTTCACGCGTTACTACGAACTGCTCACAGCCCGGAATCAGACATCTTTGTTCTACCATCAGGCGCTGCAGATGCAGACGCTCATCTTTGGTAAATTCAAAAATCAGGTCCTCGTAATCATCAACAGTATAAGGCTGACCTACGCTCTGACGCTTTTTAATCATCTGCGCTACACGGAAAACAGAACGCATATTGGTAATCTGCCACTCCTCTTTCAAGCTCTCACGCAGCTTTTCAATCAATGCGCTGCCGCTGTCCTCAGCAGTAAAAGCAGGCTCCTCCAGCTCAATCATTCTGCCGCGCTGAATACGCTCTGCCTGACGGCCCTTATCCATACGCTTAGCGAGCTTAACCTCATCCTCACCGATAAGCAGCGGTACTCTGCCGATTTCCTTAAGGTACATGCGTACAGGATCGTCAATGCTGATGCCTTCGGGAACGCTCATGTTTTCCAGCTCACTGCTGCTGGGCTCATCATTATCTTCGTCGTTTCCTACCAAAGGCAGTATATCTTCGTCGGAGGCATTGTCATCATCAACAAGCTCCAGACCTTTACGTGTAATAACCTCGTAGATATGCTCAACATCTTCGGGCGTGATATCTTCCAAAGTATTGGTGAGGTTCATTACATCGCCATAGGTGAGAACACCCTTATTAGCCTTACCCTTGCGGATAAGCTCATCAATTTGCTCCTGCGTTATTTTAGTAGCTGCAGCCATGGTGTCCCCTCCTTCCTTATTTATTTTGGTTTCCATAGAGTTTTTTGATTTCATTCTTTATCCTTTGACTTTCCATTAATTCACTGAGAAAACGCTCATCTGCCGATCTTTCGTATTCATCCGCCAGCAGACGATGCTTTTCATATTCTTTTTCCAGACGAAGCCGCCGCATCTGCCTGAGGCAGTCCTGCATAAGCTTATCCATATCTCCCTCCGGAAGCTGATGTGCCAAAATACGCGCCAGCGCTGTCTGCGCCGCGTCATCCAGGACATTATTCAGCTTATCCGTTGTATAAGCGGTGCCAAGCTCGCACAACCTGTCAAACAGCTGTGCCAGCACAGCATCTTCAAAGCCTGTTTCCTTTACCTCCGCACAGCATTCGTCACACAGCTGCGGCTGCTCCAAAAGCAATCTTAGAAGCAGTTCTTCCGCCTGCTGACCGATACCGGCGCTTTTTTCCTCCGGAATCACCGTCGGCTGCCCAGTCTGCTGTCTGACGCCTCTGCGTGCTGCCTTGCGGTATTCTTCCGCAATCAGGCCTTCATCAATAGTCAGCCGCTGTGCCAGCCTTCGGATATGCTCCGACGCTTCAATTTCATTTTGACATTCTAATAGGAATGGTAGTATATTCGACACAGCCTCTACTTTTCCTGCTAAATTAGCAATATTATTTTGCAGGATAGTTTCATCTATTTGAAAATCAATACCATTCTGCGCCGCCGCCAGCACCTGTGCAAAAGCATCATGACCATGCTGACGTACATATTCGTCAGGATCCTTGCCGTCAGGTACACCTGCTATGCGCACCTTCAAGCCTGCTTCCCGGGCAATGCTCACGGCACGCACCGAAGCCTTGCGGCCTGCGCTGTCGCTGTCATAGCAGAAGATTACTTCATCCGCCAGACGCTGCAGCAGCTTAGCCTGCTCCTGGGAAAAGGCCGTTCCCATAGATGCTACAACATTATCAAAGCCTGCCGCATGCAAGCTGATAGCATCCATATAACCTTCGACAACTACAGCCCGACCGCTTTTGCGGATAGCCTTCAAAGCTATATCCAGACCAAAAAGCAGCCTTCGCTTATTAAACCACTGCGTTTCCGCTGTATTCAGATATTTAGGCGTGCTGTTGTCCAGCACTCTGCCGCCAAAGCCGACTATACGTCCGCGCGCATCGCGGATAGGAATAATCACACGGTTGCGGAACTTGTCATAATAGCCGTCGCGCCCACGGGCCGCCAGTCCGGCAGCCTCCAGCACCTGCGGCTGACAGCCGCGCTTAGCAAGAGAGCTGACAAGCGCGGTAAAATTATTCAGCGCATAGCCTATGCCAAAGCCGGCAATAATTTCTTTGCCGATTCCGCGCCCTGCAAGATAAGCCAGGGCAAGTTCACCGTAAGCAGTTTTTGTAAGACAAGCCTGAAAAAATTTGGACGCCAGTTCATTAGCACTATAAATGCTGTCCCTTTGTTTCTCGCGCGCAATTTCGGCGGCCGTCTTCTGCTTTTCCGGTATCGGAATACCGTATCTGCCGGCCAACAGCTTTAATGCATCCATAAAGCTGCAGTTTTCGATTTTCATAATAAACTTAAAAATATCTCCGCCCTCATGGCAGCCAAAGCAATAAAACATGCTCTTGCCGGGGTTCACCGAAAAGGACGGTGTTTTTTCTCCGTGAAACGGGCAACAGCCCCAGTAGTTCTGACCTTTCTTTTTCAACGGCACGTAACCGGAGATTATTTCTACCATATCAGCTGTGCTGCGCACCTGCTCTTTAAAGTTTTCAAAATCTCCGTTCATTACCCTCTCCGCCTCCAACTACTATATCACACATAATTTATATTCAATGTATAAAGGAAAAATCCTCTTTTTTTCTAAAAAAATCTTTTTTAACGCTTGCGCCGATTCTCTAAAAATACTATAATAAAGAGTACACTTAAAATTTCTCCTGTTTTTCATGCTACAAGAGGTGATTTATTCATGAAGAAATTACTTTTAATATTAACTATGCTTGTTATGATGCTGCCTTCTATGTGCTTTGCCGATCCGGTAATCAAGAGCGACAGCCGTACCTTTAACCCGCTCACCGGTGTATATGACCTGCAGGGAAATGTTTTCGTACAATTCCCCGCACATGACACTACCTTAACTATTACCGGCGATGCCACCAAGGTATATCTTTATGCTATGGAGGTTCACGGCCAGGGCAATATTCATCTGAGCTTCGGCGATATGAGCTTTGCCTGCGATAAGGTAGATGTATATCATTCCGACAGAACTGCCTATGTAAACGGCAATCTTGTTTTCAATGATAACAGCAATAAAATTACCGCAGACAGCGGCAGCTACTGCTGGAAGACTAAAATTGCAGCCTTCCATGGTAATGTTACGGTCAATGGTCAACCGCATGATGGTGATGTAGCCTATAACGTTATGGAAAAACAAATTACAGCACAATAAATTCTGTACAGACAAAAAATCAGCCCATGCTTTACGTTAAGTAAGGCATGGGTTTTTCTGTTGAAAAACAGGCTGCCGGAACATCCGACAGCTTGCATAAGCTTTAAAAATATTCGTTATTATAGGTGCGGCATTTAGGAAAGAGCTCGTCGAGCAGCTGCAGCTTCCGCACATCGCTGCACTTGATGCGCCCTGCCTCCCACAGCTCCGTAGCGCTGAACGCACCGAAGTAAAGCTGGGTAAAGGTGCCCATGTCCATGGTAACCTCCTCCTGCTCCAGCGTACTGACTGCCTCCAGCTTGCCCGGTGACGTGCGCAGCTGCAGCAAATGATTATTGCGCTCAATCATCTTATCCGTAAGCAGCACGACAACGCTGCCGCTGCTCATGCTTTCTGCTACCGGCAGCTTGGCGAGCGCTAAACGCGCATCAAGGCACCGTGCCATCATAAAGGGCTGCAGCCTGCCTGTAAGCGCCTGGTCCGCAAAGCCCAGATATGTTTTATCCCAAGGCTCCGCCAGCCAGCAAAACTCCTGCACTTCGCTTCTGTGTCCTGCGGCATATTGCAACAGACGGTTCTTGGCTGCAGCATCCTGCGTAAGCAGCTCCTGCACGTTGAACGTGCCGTCAGTCAGCGTATAAAGCATATAGCCAACTGCTTTCCCCGCGCGATAGACAACAGCGCACAACACGTTTTCCTGCGTAACTACAGACAACAGCTTGCGCCATTGAAAAGCAGTGCGCTGCGGTACGCCGTTCCATGCCGCAGTAACGCTTGCGTAAACGTCGGCCAAAGGATTACAAGACTGCATTTCTGCATCTTCCTCCTTTAAAGACTGCAGCAAGGAAACTAAGTCCAGACGTTCTACCGACAGGTCATCACCAATTGCAGGAATTTGCAGCTTTGCCAAAGGCATTTTATATTCATGACGATAATAGCAGTAAGCAAATTCATACGGCAGATAAATACCGGCACTTATAGGCATCAGCGTCACAAAGGGGAAGCCCTGCGAACGCAGCACCTCAAAGGCAGTTTCCAAAAGCGGACGCAAAAGATGCTGTCCCCGTGCTTCCGGAGCGGTGGCAATGCCCACAAGATACGGCACCAGCATCTCCTGCCCGCGCAAATGCAGCATATAAGGATTTACATGCAGCATAGTGCGCAGCTTTTCTTCCTCGCCGACCTTGCCAAAGCCGCCGATAACCATATTGTCCTTGCCGCAGTACTGCTCAAAATAGTACCGAAAGAAAGGCTCCGTCTTTTTATCAAAGCAGTAATCCCAAAGCTCTTCTGCCTGATACATACGCTCCTTGCTCAAGACACGGTAAATCATAAGCTACCTCACCCAATAATTACATTATATTTTTTCACCATAAATTCCGGATGCAGCGCCATTTTTGCCTCACGCAGACCGGGATGTCCCATATCCTCCTCACGGTTGAGATATTTTACATCCGTCCAGGCATGAGCGGCGAACTCCTTCGTAATCGCCGTATACAGGCCGCGTACATCATGACGCGCCTTTTCTACATGCAGCACCGCTGTATCGTCGTTAATCTTCTTGCCAAAGCTGAAGGCCTGAATTTTACCGTCGAAACGGATTGCACCGCCGCGCAGCTCCAGCTGTTCAAAGCTCAGAAAAGCCTCCTGGATAGCATATTTTTCGCACAGCAGCGAAGGATCCTCCGCCATATGCTCATCGCACCAGCGCTCGCCGAAGTTCAGGCATTCCATCATATTATCCATAGTAATCGGCTCATAAACGAAATCCGGATGCTCCTTGACAAAAGCATTGTAGTGATTCTTCTGCCCGTGCAGCTTGCGGCCGGAAAGCGTTGCCAGCTTTTCCTGCAGATATACATAATCCCAGTTATCGCGGTCTTCTTCATAGGTCAGACCCGGCATCACGCGCTCAAAGCGCTCCTTGGTAAAATCATAGATACCATGCATCTCAAAAGGCTTGCCCTGATGCTCCTCCTTCAGCTCCTGCATCAGACGCGGCAAATCCTCATCGCGTCCGCCAAAAGGCTGAATGTAAAAATCAACGTTGTTGCGTTTAACCTTCAGCAGCAGGAAATCGTGCGCTACGCACCAATAAATATGATAGCAGTCACGCCATACAAAAAGATTGGAAAAGGCACATTCGCTGCCATTTTGATGTGATTTTGATATATAGCTTTCAAACAAAGGCTTTTCCGCCAATGTTACAGGTTTAAATTCTAAAATACTGATAACCCCCTAAAAAACTCATTACTGCTTGTATATTATAGCATATGAAATATAGCTTGCGGCACTGCATTGGCATTTTTAACATTAACTTCACAAAATAAATAACTACTATCCATTGCCTATATTATAATATGCTGTTTCAGCTTTTCTGTAAAGTATGCACAAAAAAGTGCTTCAGTTACCAAAAGGTTACTGAGCTGTCTTAAGCGTAAGCAGAAAATAACCGCACAGCTTTTACACCGGCGGTTATCTTAGCTATCGAATACTTCGACACGCATAAACTCGTTATATTATTCCAAAGTCCTGCTTAATTAAACTGACACAGGCGCTTTTTGACCTGCTTGGCCAGCAAAATACCGGCAACAGCCGTCAGCAGCTGCGGTACGCTCATCGCAAACATAATCGTCTTACGCAGCGCAGGATTCGGCAGTGCCAAAAAGCTGACTACCACCCAGGCTGCCAGCATCATAACGATTGCCTTTGCCAACGGCGGCATTAATAAAGACAGCTTGCGTCTGCCCTTAAACTGACGCACAAGCAGCACAAAGATAAAATTGCCCAGCCAGATTACAGGAATCAGAAACGGCAGCAGCACCTGCCCCTGCACGTAAGCAGTCAGCGGCAGCAAAAACGCCAGCAAAAGTGCTGTCTTCAGGCCGCCCAGCTGCAACGTGAGCACCAGCATCATATGCACCAGAGTACCGATGATAAACGTAGAAAGCAGCTGCGGCATCGGCAGCACCAGACGCAGCGATTGCAGCGCCAACGCCAAAGCCACCAATAACGCTCCCCGCACCAGCCTGCTGTTATTCATGCTTAGCAGGGCATTCCTTAGCTACAAATGCCATATATGCATCCTGCAGCTTTTGTGTCAGCTCGCCAACCTTACCGTCAGCAACGAAGCTGCGGTCGATTTTGGTAACAGGCATAAATTCGCAGCGCGGTCCGCAGAGGAAGGCTTCGTCTGCTTTGAGTGCGAAATCCTTATCAAAAGCTCTTTCGATAATCTGCAGATTCAGGTCTTTGGACAGGCGTTCCATCAGCAGACGGCGGGTAATGTTTTTATGGATAAAGTTGTTTTCGGGATGAGTCCACAGAATACCGTCTTTATAAATGAAGAAGCTTGCTTCCGTGCTTTCGGTAATTTTACCGTCGCGAACAAACAGAGAATCAAAAGCGTTGCCGATAACAGCCTTCTGTTTAGCCATTACCTCCGGCAGACGGTTCAGAGTGTTGATATCGCAGCGCGCCCAGCGTACGTCCTCAACAGTGATAACATTTACACCCTTGGCACGCTTTTCAGCCAGTGCCTCGCGGTCAACCGGTACAGCATACATAGTCAGATGCGGAATGCTCTGCTCCGGATAGGACAGAGCATAAGCACCGCTGCCACGGGTTACCTGAGTATAGATTTCGCAGTCCTTCAGACCGGTTGCGGCCAGCAAGCTTTCATGGAACTCTACCAGCTCTTCAATCATATAAACGCCGGGGATTTTTACAGCGATTACGGAATCGAATAAATTGTTCATATGCGGCAGCAAAGCAAAGCAACGGCCGTTATAAACCGGTACAATTTCAAAAACGCCATCGCCAAAGTTATGGCCGCGGTCGTTAACGTCAATAAATGCTTCAGCTTCCGGCATAATCTCGCCATCTACCAAAACTAATTTTTCTTGTTGATTTTCGTTCATCTTTATTCCTCCAAATGCGATTGTCACAATAAATTAACATAATAAAGCATTATTTATGCAATAAATTCAGTCAAAAATATTGTATAATATAATTGAGATTATTTGTTTTGCAGTCTGCAGGGCTTGTAAAAAGCTAATGACTACATTGCAATTATTATACACCATTCAAAGCCATTTTGGCAAAAAATATCGCAAAGGAGAATCCCATGACTCATCTGCCTACTATTATTAATGATTTAGCAATGATTTTGCTTGTAGCCGGCGTCACGACTATTCTTTTCAAAAAAATTAATCAGCCGTTGGTGCTTGGTTACATTGTTGCCGGCTTCATCACCGGTCCGCACTTCAACTTCTTCCCGACGATTACCGATAAGGCCAACGTCCACGCCTGGTCCGAAATCGGTGTTATCTTTCTGCTGTTCGCGCTGGGACTGGAGTTCAGCTTTTACAAGCTGAAAAGCGTAGGCAGTACAGCCTTCATCGCCACTGCGGTAGAAATAGGCGGCATGCTGGCCGTGGGCTACTTCGCCGGTACGCTGCTGGGCTGGAACCATATGGACAGCCTTTTCCTGGGCGGTATGCTTTCTATGTCCTCCACCACGATTATTATCAAAGCCTTCGACGATTTAAAGCTCAGGGCGCAGCGCTTTACGGAAATAGTTTTCGGCGTACTGATTATCGAAGATATCGCCGGCATCGTGATGATGGTGCTGCTGGCAACCATGGCCGTAGCCAGCGCCGACGTTTCCACGCTGGAGCTGCTGCTCAGTATCGGACGCTTAATTTTCTTCCTCGTTTTATGGTTTGTTCTGGGTATGTATCTTGTCCCCAGCTTCTTTAAATGGGCTAAACAGCTGATGAACGAAGAAACTCTGGTAGTTGTTTCCATCGGCCTGTGCCTCGGTATGGTTGTGTTGGCAACTCAGCTCGGCTTCTCCTCCGCTTTGGGTGCCTTCATCATGGGCTCTTTGATTGCCGAAGCACCTAACGCCGAAAAAATCGAGCACCTTGTTGCTCCTATCAAGGATTTGTTCGGCGCTGTCTTTTTCGTATCCGTCGGCATGATGGTAGACCCTGCTATCCTGATAGAGCAGGCACTGCCTATTTTCGTGCTGGTAGTAGCAACAATTATCGGCAAGCTGATTTTCTCCACCGGCGGCGTGCTGGCCTCCGGCCAAAGCCTCAACACCTCTGTACACTGCGGCTTCAGCCTGGCGCAAATCGGTGAATTCTCCTTTATTATCGCTTCCCTCGGCATGAGTCTTGGCGTAATCAGCAGCTTTTTATATCCGATTATCGTAGCGGTATCCGTAATTACTACCTTTACTACACCCTTCTGCATCATGGCAGCCGAACCCTTTTATCAGCTGGTGCTGAAGTTGCTGCCGCCGCAGGCAAAAAGCTGGCTTGACCGCTATACCGGTACCACAACTGATGACGACAAGGATCAGGACTGGAAAAACCTGCTTACCGGCTACACTATGCGTATGCTGATTTTCATTACCCTACTGGCAGCCATCGCCCTTGGTGCGGAATATTACCTGCTGCCTTATTTGGGCAACACCTTAAAGCTGCCGTACAGCAGACTGCTGACCGCCACAGCCACCTTTATCATCATGTCGCCGATTTTGCGTGCCGTGCTTGTCAACCGTGCCGGCAACGGCGATTTGTTCTCCAAGCTCTGGTTCAAAAAACGCGCTAACCATCTGCCGCTGATGTTCCTGGTATTCGGCAAGCTGCTCGTTGCTTCTGCTTCGCTGTATTTCATCTTCCACACCCTGCTGAAGCTGCACGGCTTTCTGGCCTGCGTATCTATATTGCTGGCAGCCTACTTCATCTCCTCCTCCGATTGGCTGATGAGCGAGTACCTGCGTATCGAATCACGCTTTTTGGTAAACCTCAACGAAAAGCACATGCGCAAGCATCGTGAAAGCACTCCCAGCGACAGCCGTACCTGGTTCGACGAGGATTTGCAGCTTGTTTACTACGATTTGCAGAAGGACTCCTCTATAATCGGCAAAACTCTGCGCAGTCTCGGCTTCCGTGAAAGCTATGGCTGCAACGTTCTGCAGCTTTTGGGCAGCAACCGTACTGTTGATATGCCCGGCGGTGAGCAGATAGTAGAAAAGGGCGACAAGCTGCTGCTCATCGGCACCGCCAGCCAGCTGCAGGTTTTTGATGCTGCAGTAAGGCAGCGCAGCTTAGGCCTGGAGCGCTGCGACCTGCCGCAAAGCCTGCGTGAATTCATGCTGGATAACCACCAAAACAAACCGGAGCAGCAATTCCTCTCCCTGGCGATTACCATCGACAAACATTCTCCTATTTTGGGAACCTCACTGAAGGCTGCGGATTTGCGCAATAAGTGGAGCTGCCTTGTTGTCGGTTTGGAGCGTGGCGCCTTTACGATTACTAATCCCCACGTTTCGCTTGTTTTTGAAGAAAACGACCTGCTGTGGGTATTAGGCAAGCAAAAGATGATGAACACCTTAATCAGAGAAGAGATTTTGTAATACCGTTTATAATTTTTCTGTATATAAAGCTCATATTCAGCCGCTGCTTTTCGCAGCGGCTTTTTTTATGCGATTATCCCGCGCAGCTGCAAGGCCTTTACCGCATCCTCCATCGTCTGCATGCCGTAGCGCGCGCCGGTCTGCAAATAAGACTGCAGCTGGTGCGTGCGCCCCTCACGAATTAAATTGCGCATGGCAGGCGTCGCGACAAGCACCTCAAAGGCTGCCACTCGTCCAAATTCATCGCAACGCGGCAGCAGCCTTTGGCAGCAAATCCCGAGCAGACAGTCGGCCAGCTGCGTACACACATGCTGTCTGTCCGGCAGAACGTCAAGAATGCGGTTCACCGTACCTGCAGCATCCTGCGTGTGCAGCGTTGCCAAAACAAGATGACCTGTTTCTGCCGCCGTCAGCGCTATACCTATTGTTTCCGCATCTCTCAGTTCACCTACTAAAATAACATCCGGGTCCTGCCTGAGCGCACTGCGCAGACCGCTGGCAAAGCTCCTTGTGTCGCGCCCTACCTCGCGCTGGTTAATCAGTGCCAGGCCCGCAGGATAAACATATTCTATCGGGTCCTCCAGCGTCAGCACGTGTACAGCGCGCGTTTGATTTATCTGCTGTACCAACGCGGCAAGCGTTGTGCTTTTGCCGCTTCCTGTGGCACCTGTAACGAGCAGCAGACCACTGCTGCTGCCCGCAAGCTGACTGACAATTTGTGGCAGGCCAAGACTGTTGCAGTCAGGAATATCCTTCGGGAGTAGACGAATCGCCGCCGCATAGCCGTTGCCAAGGCGGTAAATATTGAGCCGGCAGCGCTCCTGCAAGGCATCGCTAAAGGCAGCATCCACCTCGCCTGTCTGCAGCAGCTGCCGCTTTTCCTGTTCCGGCAGCAAGGCAAGCAACGCCTGCTCCAGCTTTTCCCGGGAAATAATTTCGTTTTGCAAAGGCTGCAGGCTGCCATCTACGCGCACCATCGGCATTCCCTCAGGTGTAAGATGCAGGTCACTGGCTCCCATACTTTTTGCCTGCAGCAGCAGCTTATCAAGCATTATCAGCCTCCCCGGTGATACCGACGCGCCACAATTCTTCAACCGTAGTTGCCCCCTGCAGCACCTTATCAACTGCATCAGCATACAGACTGCACCAGCCCTGCTTACGTGCCTCCCGCAAAAGCTCTGCTTCATCGGCGCCGTTTACCAAGAGCTGCTGCATACGTTTATCAAACACAATCAGCTCATGCAATGCCAGACGCCCTCTGTAGCCTGTGCCGTGACAATGCTCACAGCCGTGAGCCTGCACCACTTGCAGACTTTCATCCGCTCTGCGCCCCAGATACTGCAGCTCCGCTGCAGTGGCCAAGCGCCGTTCGCCGCAATGGCGGCATGGGCGGCGCAGCAAACGCTGTGCCAGCACACCGCGCAACCCGGCAGCCAGCAGATAATCAGCAATTCCCATATCAAGCAGACGGTACACAGCGCCGATGGCATCATTTGTGTGCAATGTGCTCAAAACCAAATGACCTGTCAGCGCTGCATGTACCGCCATCGCCGCCGTTTCCTCATCTCTGATTTCACCCAGCATGATAACATCCGGATCCTGACGCACCACCGAACGCAGTCCTGCGGCAAAGGTAAGTCCGCTTCTGCGGTTGACCGCCACCTGATTGATCCCCGGCAGCTTGTATTCCACCGGGTCCTCCAGCGTTATAATATTGCCGGCCGCAGCATCAAGCTCCTGCAGCGTGGCATATAGCGTCGTTGTTTTACCGCTGCCAGTAGGTCCTGTCAAAAGCACCAAGCCGTTTGGCTGATGAAAAAGCTGACGGTAACGCTGCAAATTACTTTCGCTGAACTGCAGCTGCTCCAGCTGCAGCAGATTATCCTGACGCTGCAGAAAGCGTATAGCCAGCTTTTCACCGTTCACCGTAGGCAGGCTGGCTAGGCGCAAATCCACCTCGCTGCCTTCATGCTCCAGCAAAAGACGCCCATCCTGCGGCACTCTTTTTTCGGCAATATCCATACCGCTCCACACCTTCAGCTGCGTCAGCAGCGTGCTTTGCTGCGTACGCGGCAGCACACACAGCTGTTGCAGCAGGCCGTCAACACGGATGCGCACACGCACTCCCTGTCCGTCAGGCTCGATATGCATGTCACTGGCTCCCTGAGCCAATCCCAGATGCAGTAAATTCTCTGCCAGCTTATTATTACGCAAAACTTCCATTGCACCACCTCATTTTTTCTTATGTTGCATTCATTGTAGCATAAAAAAAGCGAAATGCAATATGATAATTTAAAATTTTCTCTATTTTCTAAATCTTCACTTGAAATTATTTCTTGCCTGCGTTACAATGAAACATGAATTTTACTAAACGCAATCGTTATCTTTTTCTTAACAGATAACACCGAAAGGAGCTCATTATGCTAAAACGCTTTTTCCCGTTAATACTCAGCAGTCTGCTGCTCACTTTAACTATTCCCTGCAACGCCCAAAGCACTCTCATCAATCCCTTTGTGCCCTCTCCCGCCGCCACAATAAGCAAAACACCTACAGGAAACGTTCCCGCAGCACCACCGCCAGTCTGCGAACGACTGGCCTGCTATCCCCTGAGCTATGCCAGAGCCAAGGACGTGCAGGAAGCGTTGACGCCACACTTCGGCCCCAAGCTAGGGCTGGATACTATCACCAACAGCCTCATCCTTTTGGGAGATGAGCAAAGCCATGCACGCTTAAGGCAGCTGCTGCCAAAGCTAGATATAGCAACAAGACAGGTAACGCTGGAAGCTAAAATCATCGCCGTCAGCTGCGAGGACAGTAAAAACCTGGGCGTACGCTGGGATTGGGACACAATTCCCCAACGCAAGCAGGAAACGAACGACAGTAACAGTGACAGCAGCAATTATGACGGCAGCTTCAAATTTTGGCGTGGCTTTTCCTTCCGCTTCAACGCTACGCTTAATGCCCTCATCAATAGCGGTAAGGCGCGCATTTTGGCAACGCCGCGCATCATCACTATCCCCGGCAAGGAGGCCAGTATTTTTATCGGTGACCATATCCCTGTGCAGACCGAAAAGCACGACAGCAGCGGCAGCTACACGGCAACGGAATATCTTGACGCCGGCATCAAGCTGCAATATGCGCCTATCATCAGTGAGGATGGTAAAATGGTTACTGCCAGCGTCCACACTGAGGTGAGCACGCCTGTGCTTATCAGTGAGCTGAAAAATTACCGCATCACCAGTCGTACTGCTGACACCAACGTGCGCATGTACAGCGGCGAAACGCTGGTTATCGGCGGATTGATAAGCGAGGAACAGCAGCGTACTATGCAGAAGGTGCCCTTTTTGAGCAAGATTCCCCTTTTGGGCGAGCTGTTTAAAAACCGTTCGCGTTCACACAGCAAGACAGAGGTTTTGCTGCTTTTAACGCCGCACATTACGGAAGCAGGCGCTTCACCGGCGATTTATAACGAGGGGCTGATGAAGGAGGAAGGAAAGCCGCAGACAAATAATCATTAGATAAAAAGCTGCATAAAACACAAAATCAGCCAATGAGCTTTTGCTCAAAGGCTGATTTTGCGTTTTGTAGGAGATGATGTATGAGTATACTTAACGGGAAATCAGTTAGAAATATCAACTAACCTCCCATTAAAATCAACTGTTTTCCTATCTGCTTCATACGCTTATGCTATAAGCTCTTGCAGAAGCAATTTTTATGTTTTCAAAAGCATAAAATCTTAGCGATTGTACTTATATTTCCACAAGTTTCCCCTCATTTATTTATAAGCATATACACCAAACATTCCCTGCGTTTTCAGTTTTTGCGCCTGATTAATTCTTGAGCCTAATGCTAAATCCATAGTGATTTTGTTGAAGCCTGTTTTCATAAGTAAGTCTGCATCCCACAATGGTCTTCTATGATTACTGATATCAAGGGAATTCTTTATAGCATTACACTCCTCTATCTGATTACAATCTAAATCACCATGCAGGCCATGTTTAGATACACGCCCCTTATCAGGTACCGTGAAATCTTTTTTGCCAAAATCAGCATCAAAATTAACTAAAATACCTTCCGGCTTCAGCACTCTGTACCATTCATAATACGCCTTTTCCAAATTTGGCAGCGTCCATGTCAAATTTCGTGTTATCAATAAATCAAAACTGTTATCCACAAAAGGCAACTGCTGCGCATCACTAACAAAAAAATCAGCGTCTAAATTTAATTTATTACGTAAATCTATAGCAGAAGCTATCATGTTATCGCATAAATCAATTCCCGTAACCAAATGGCCGGCACTTGCCAGTAACAATGCCATGTAACCGGAACCTGTACCGACATCAAGAATTTGCAACTCTGTTCTCTCACCTATGATTTGTTTTAATTCTTTACTCCACAAATCATATTTTTCATTCTGCATTTCCGCAAAGCTCTGTCTGCTAAAATCATCGCTACGTTGCTCCCAATAACATTTTATTCTTTCCAAAATAGTCTTTTCCATATAGGCTACCTTCCTCTATTCGCTACCTTTTATTAACCCCTCGTATAATATAGTCATAGCTTAGGTTGTTTTTAATAAAAATTTAAGCTATA
>ERZ773158.104-NODE-104-length-107359-cov-6.679080_pt1 | contig 107359 bp, 95 predicted proteins | sample MGYA00511918_ERZ773158 | MGnify/ENA primary metagenome ERZ773158 (study PRJEB29015, sample SAMEA2737876) | human gut metagenome | biome: human gut; feature: human-associated habitat; material: faeces | place: China | collected 2012 ...
TCAGTTGGTAGAGCAGCGGTCTCCAAAACCGCGTGCCGAGGGTTCGAATCCTTCTGCCCCTGCCAGAGTGTTTTCTAAGTCGTAGACGTTTTGTCTGCGGCTTTTCTGTTTATCTGATACAAATTATTGGCAATTTATAAATAAAACTATTGACAAAATTATGATGTTGTTTTAAGATATGAGTGTAGTTACACCTCGCCAAACTCATGAGCGAATATTTTCTCCTTTGCGACAAAGAGAAATAGTCTTGTTTACCTCAAACGGGAACATAATAGGATATAATAAAAGCAGTACCGAAATGCTTGGCACTGCTTCTAAGAAAGGAAATTCATATGATATACAAAATAACCTTGTTTGACGCCAACTGTCCCTCATGCACAAGCGGCACAGCTTCGTTTTTTACTGAGGATATCGACGAATTTGAACACAATTATTTTTCTGATGAAAATGTGGAATCGAACCAGCTTGAAGCGCAGAAACAACGTTATTTCCGCAGTAAGGCAGGGGAAATTGTCACCGACTATTAGAACAGCTTGCGTGGATAATGCGTGATATTCCAGGGGATGCGGGCTAGTCTGCAGTGAAGACACTGCCTATATCAATGTCGTTTTCTCTGAGATATCGGTCAGCTATTTTCACCCATTTTTGTGTGCCGTCAGAGCTTTCGATCAAAACACTGCACATGAGTTCGCTGTCCTCCGGTATACCCTCGCAGCCGTAATCCTCTTCACTTATGTCTATAACTTTGTATTTCATGTTTTCAAGATCTTTCCGGTGTGATATTGGTGATACTATAATTATAGCACAGCATTAATTTTTTTCAAGAGAAATATACTAAGCACGGCACATGACCGTGCTTTTTTGTTAGGTTGATTATTAATAAAATGTAAAATATCTCTACAACCTGTTGACTTGGAGCTAACTCCAGGTGGTACAATATAAGTAAGCTAAAGCTAAGAAAAATTATAAGTAAAACAGGAGGAATGAAAATGTATCTTGAAAAAATAAACTCACCTGCTGACGTTAAAAAGCTCACTGTTGATGAAATGACAGCGCTGGCTGAGGAAATGAGAAAGGCTCTGCTTTTCAGGCTCAGCAAGCATGGTGGACATTTTGGTCCTAACTTCGGCATGGTGGAAGCCACTATCGCAATGCACTATGTTTTTGAATCCCCTAAGGACAAGATAGTTTTTGACGTTTCACATCAAAGCTATCCACATAAAATGCTCACAGGCAGAAAGGAGTCCTATCTTGACGCTGACAAGTTCGATGATATCTCAGGCTACACAAACCCGGAGGAGAGCGAGCATGACTTTTTTACGGTTGGCCATACTTCCACTTCTGTGAGCCTTGCAAGCGGTCTTGCAAAGGCTAGAGATCTCAAGGGCGAGGAGGGCAATGTTATCGCTGTTATCGGCGACGGCTCTCTCAGCGGTGGCGAAGCTCTGGAGGGTATCGACTTTGCAGGGGAAATGGATACAAACTTCATAATCGTTGTGAACGATAACGATATGTCTATCGCTGAAAACCACGGCGGTATGTACAGAAATCTCAAGCTTCTCCGTGATACCGAGGGCAAGGCTGGATGTAACCTTTTCAAAGCGATGGGTCTTGACTATGTTTTCGTTAAGGACGGCAACGATATCCCTTCGCTTATTGAGGCTTTTGAGGGCGTAAAGGACAGCAAAAAGCCAGTTGTTGTTCACATTGTAACACAAAAGGGCAAGGGTTATGCTCCTGCGGAAAAGGATAAGGAAACATGGCACTGGCATATGCCCTTCGACCCTGAAACTGGCAAGTCCCTTTACAATTCTGAGGGCGAGGATTACGGCACTGTTACCTGCGATCATCTTCTTGAGAAAATGCAGGCTGACAAGTCCGTGTGTGCTATAACCTCCGCTACTCCGACGGTTTTCGGCTTCACTCCTGACGTCAGGAAGAAAGCAGGCAAGCAGTTTATGGACGTGGGAATTGCAGAGGAACACGCAGTGGCACTTGCCTCAGGTATAGCAAAGAACGGTGGGAAGCCTTTCTACGGCGTTTACAGCTCGTTCTTACAGCGTACCTATGACCAGCTTTCTCAGGACGTTTGCATAAATAAAAGTCCTGTTACAATAGCTGTTTTTGCGGCTTCGGTTTACGGCATGAGTGACGTTACTCACCTTGGAATTTACGATATACCGATGATATCAAATATCCCTGAGCTTGTTTATCTTGCACCTGTTACAAAGGAAGAATATCTTGCAATGCTGGATTGGTCCCTTGAACAGAAAGAACACCCTGTTGCAATAAGAGTTCCTGCAAGCCTTGTTTCAGACGGCAAGCCTTTCACAAAGGATCTTTCAAAGCTCAACAAGTATGAGATGACACAGAAGGGAAGTCAGGTTGCTGTTATCGCACTTGGCTCGTTCTACGGCATGGGCGTTGAAGCCGCAAAGCTTATCGAGGAAAAAACAGGTGTCAAGGCTACTGTTATAAACCCTTACTATATCACAGGCGTTGACAAGGAAATGCTTGAAAGCCTCAAGGCTGACCACAAGACCGTTATCACTCTTGAGGACGGTGTTCTTGAAGGCGGCTTTGGCGAGAAGATAGCAAGATTTTACGGTGACAGCGATGTAAAGACCCTTTGCTTTGGTCTTGAAAAGAAGTTCTATGACCGCTATGACCCTGCCGAGGTGCTGAAAGAAAATCATCTTACCCCTGAGCAGATAGCTGAGGACGTTATAAAGACTCTTTGATCTTTGAGGTGACAATATGAAAAATATACTTGTTATATCCGCAAGCCCTAGAAAGGGCGGAAATTCCGACGTGCTTTGCGATGAGTTCATAAAGGGTGCACAGCAGGCAGGACACAAGGTGGAAAAAATATTTCTCAGAAACTTTAAGGTGAACTACTGCACAGGCTGCGGCGTTTGCAACAGCACTCACAAGTGCGTGCAGAAAGACGATATGGCGGAGATAATGGACAAAATGGTGAACTCTGACGTTATCGTTTTTGCAACGCCTGTTTATTTCTACACCATGGACGCTCAGCTCAAGACACTCATTGACAGAACAGTGCCGAGATACACTGAAATGGTAAACAAAGAAGTGTATTATATACTCACTGCGGCTGATACCAATGCCGATAACCTTGAAAAGACAGTTGAGAGCATAAGGGGATTTACTCTTGACTGTCTTGACGGGGCAGTTGAAAAGGGTATCCTTTATGGCACAGGCGTGTGGGAAAAGGGCGAAGTGCAGAGCAGTGCACACATGAAAACCGCTTACGAAATGGGACTTCATTCATAAAATCCATTTGGAAGAGAGCTTGCTTTGGCAGGCTCTTTTTTCTTGATTAAAAATGCAAATCGTGATATACTATAATAAGTTTAGAAACATCAAGGAGAGAGAAAAATGCTATTTAGTGAAGAGGCTATCGGCTTTTTGTTTGAAAATCATACGAGAGATAGTAAAGAGTGGTTCAGGGAGCATAAGGCGGATTATCACAGGCTCATAGAAGAGCCTTTTGCGGAGCTTATCACTGCGCTCACGCCTATAATGAACGATATTGACAGCAGGATAGTATGCAACCCGAAAAAGATTTCAAGGCTTTACAAAGACGCACGTTACAACAAGGGCGGACCGATATTCAGAGAGAGCGTGTGGTGTTCTTTGAAATGCCAGCGTGACAAAAGCGAATATCACCCCATGCCTGAGTTTTATTTCTATATCTCTACCCACGGTTTCGGCTATGGCTGTGGATATTACAAAACCGACAGAGAAAGCATGGACGAAATGAGGGCTATGATACTTGCAGGGGCGCAAGAATATAAAAAGGCTTACAAGGCGCTGAAAGACAACAGCAAGTTCGTTTTGTTCGGTGACGAGTATAAGCGTGACCATTTTCCAAATGCCAGCCGTGAGGACGCTTTGTGGCTCAATAAAAAGGATATCGGTGTAAGCTTTGACAGTGAAGACCCTAAGCTGCTTTTCAACGTGAACTTGCTGGACACAGTATGCAGTGACCTTGCCTCTCTTGGAGATGTATACAGATTTTTTATGAGGGCGGAGGATAATATTTTGCAGAAAAAAGTAAAATAGCGGAGAAATTGTGTCTTGTTTGAGAATGCTTTCTGACAATTTTGTGTAAAACGCTATAAATTTTCTGGTTGTTTTATTGAAATATACAATTTATATGCTATTTGTTCAAAGAAATATTGACAGTGAATTGATTATATGTTATACTTTTATTATCCGAGGCACCGATGAAGTAAGGTGTATACTATGGGTGGATAAAAAATTATAAAGGCAAGACGTTTGAAATCTCTTTAAACGGTGTTGTCATGAAGGGGATCAGTGTGTGCGGCAGGCTTTTTATAGAATTACCTGCGGTGCAGCAAAAAGAGTGATAAAAAAATGCTCTCCGAGGTTTTCGGAAAGCATTGCAGAGCGTAGCTTATTTATCTTTTCACAGCCTGTGCAGCGAAATGCTGACAGGTCTTTTTGTTTATATGGATATGTTTGCTTAGGCTGACTTTAAATATGATATGTAATTCTGTCGGCAAAGATAGTTATAAGCGGCAGAGTTACAGCACTGAGAATAGTGGTGACTGTAAAGATCTCTGAAGCTGTTTTAGGGTCCTTGTCAAGGTTTACAGCGAACATTGTACACATAGTCGCTGCAGGGCAGGCGGCGGCTATGGTAACTGTCATAAGAACTATCGGAGGAGGATCAAGTATCCACGCTGCAAAGAAGCCTGCCACAGGGAGTATTATGAGCTTGCACAGTGAAACGTAGTAGATACGGCGGTTTTGAAGGGCTTTCAAAACGTTGGTCTGTGCGGCTGTTGCACCTGCTATCACCATGGCGATAGGCGTGTTCATATCTGCTATGTACTGCAAAGCTGTTGCAGGAACTTTCGGCAGTCTGATATTTGTAAGATAGCAAATAAGACCGATCACAACGGCTATAACTGACGGGGAAACAAGGGCTTTCACAAGAGAAGAAAAGTCACGCTCGCCTTTCATTGTCATAAGTCCGTGCGTCCAGATAAGGACGTTGAAGAACGTAAGATATGCTGTAAGATACAAAACGCCCTCTGAGCCGTAAATGCCGTTTATAAGAGGTATGCACATGAATGCACAGTTTGAATATATTGACGAAACACGCTCCACCGCAAGGTCGGGAGTCTTTTTTCTTATAAGAACATAGGTGAGCAAAATGGTCACTGCATAGGATATCGCCGACAGCAGAAACGACCACAGCAGACCATGTACAAGGCTCTTGTCATATTTTGACTGATAGGACATGAATATAAGCACAGGATTGATTATATTCAGTGCGAATGAGGACAACTGTTTTGTGCCGTCCTTTGTGATTATCCCTTTTAAATAGCAAAATGCGCCTATAATAAGGATAATGAACATTATTATTATTTGGTTTCCGATTATCAGACCTGCTTCCATTTTTACTTCCTCTTTCACATATATTTTTCTTCTTTGGCTGTTCTTTCGTCAGAATACCCAAATAGTATACCAGACTTTTGTGAAAAAAGCATGAACTCACAGTATACATTGATAGGTGATTTTTGTATTTTTATGTGCGTAAATAAGGTAAAAAAGCAAATAATGCACCGATCTTTACACTCTGCCGGCTATTCAATTTTCAGTGTTGATTTTTAAATAACACATTTTTTGCAGTCATTGTCTAATTCAACTTTCACCGTTGATGGATGATGACTGTTTTTGTATTCTAATTTCAGTATCAATGTGAGGTGTTTAATTTTTAATGTGGATTAAGTGAAAAACCATGTTGACTTTTTAAAAATAATGTGGTATACTTTTTATATAAGGAGGCGGAGAAAAATTGGAGAAAGACTTATTAAATTTGGATGAGTTTGAAGTTATCAGCTTGGAGGAAAATGATAACGGAGACTATCTTTTTAATGTTAAGCCTAAATCACCCACGATGGTCTGCCCTGAGTGTGGAAGCGTTTCGGTTGTAAATAATGGAACATACAATCGTCTTGCACGTGACCTGAATTGTTATGAACACAAAGTAGGCATTAACATTATGGGAAATAGACACAAATGCCGTGACTGCGGAATAACTTTTTGCGATACATATAAAAGCATCGAGACTAATGCAAAAGTTACTGTAAGATTAAAAACCAAAATTTGTGAACTGGCTACAAAGAGACCCTTTTTACAGATTGCTGAAGAATACGGAATTACTATGCCTACCGTAAAGCGTATTTTCATGGAATATGTTGAAGCAGAAGAAAAGAAACGCGTTTTGTATTCACCTACTGTATTAGGTATAGATGAGGCACATCTCAATAAAACTATGAGAGGTGTTATCATCGATGTTAAGGCTCGCAGAGTAATCGAACTGCTTGATACACGTTCTAAGAATAGGGTTATGGAGTATTTCAATAGCCTTCCCAACTCAGACAAAATAAAGATTGTTACTATGGATATGTGGAGACCTTATGCCGAAGCGGTATATGAGTGTTTGCCTAATGCAAAGATTGTTATCGACAGATTTCATGTTGTAAAAGCACTTAACGTTGCTCTCGATAATGTCAGAAAGAGTATTACATCAGAAATAAGCGGCAGAGGTTCTCGTGCAAACGTAAGAAATTTGAGATATTTGCTTTTAAGTAATTTTGAAGACTTAAATCCCGACCAAGCTCAAGAGCTTGATGATATGCTGGATAGAAACGAAACACTGAATAAAGCTTACACACTTAAAGAAGGCTTGCGTAATATCTATTTGTGCAAAACCAGAAAAGAAGCTGAAAATCTTTATAAATCGTGGGTAAAGGAAATACCTGATGATTTATCTGAATTTCAGACTGTCAGAAAAATGGTAGATAATTGGCATACAGAGATTTTCAATTTTTTTGATTGCGAAGGATATACAAATGGAATCACCGAATGTCTTAATAATCTTATCAAAATCATTGAAAGATATGGACGTGGTTATAATTTTGAGGTTCTTAGAGCTAAGATAATGTTTACAACCTCTGCAACAAAACCCGCAAAATATGCTTTCAAAAAGTCTACCGCAAAGAGAGCGTCGGGACCAACAAACGATTCTTACGGCTTCTCTATAGGTGGAATGATGCCCGATATTACATATCAAGAATATAAGGAAAGCAAAGTGCTCGAAATCGGTTCTGGTGTTGACATGGATGAATTGGCAACTATACTGGATATGGGCGAATTCTAATACACAGAAAGGAGAATGCGTTTGGACAAGCTGATTGATTTATCATCAGATTCAGTAAATAAAACTATCAATATATTGCTTAAGGATAGAACCACTGGACATAATATAATCTTTGCGACAGAGGCATACGAAAAGATTAATTTCACTGACAATATTACAAAGAAGAAGCTCGCTTGCATTGATTTGCAACCGCGTGTATCAAAGACTCTTGCGGAAAAAACTTCAAGAACCAGGAAAAATGCCGAAGTGTTCACTCCATCTTGGATTTGCAATAAAATGAATAATCATTGTGATGAGGAATGGTTTGGACGTAAGAATGTGTTTAATACAGAGCAGGAACAGGATTGGATTATAACAGAAGATAAGGTTGAATTTCCTAAAGGAAAGACATGGAAGGATTATGTTGATTCCACACGCCTGGAGATAACCTGTGGAGAAGCTCCATACCTTGTATCACGCTACGACACTGTTACTGGTGAAATAATCCCTATTGAAAAACGCATAGGTATCTTAGATAGAAAACTTCGTGTTATTAATGAGAACGCAAAGACACAACAAACATGGACCCAATGGGTGTTTCGTGCGTTTGAAAGCGTTTATGGATATGAATATCAAGGTGATAATCTGCTGATTGCAAGAATAAATCTCCTTGAAACATTCTATGAATATACAATTGCCAGATGGGGGATAAAGCCAAGTGATTCAGCTATAAAGCGTGTTGCTACCATTATCAGCTGGAATTTATGGCAGATGGATGGAATACAAGGAGTAGTTCCTTATATTAGCTCAGGGTGTAAGAAAGAAAATGCATACGAACCTATTCAGCTATCGTTATTTGAACTGTTGGAATCCGATGATGAGTCGGAGGAAGAAACAGAACTCGCCTCAGAATCGCCAGAAACAATAGATTGCAAGATTTATAACTGGCGTGAAGAAAAAAGTTTTACATACAAAAGTATGAGAAAGGAATAAGACTATGAAATTTGATTTTGCCATAGGAAACCCGCCTTACCAGGATAATACATTAGGCGAAAATGAAACTTATGCACCACCTGTTTATAATGCATTTATAGATGCTTCTTATGAAGTTGCTGATAAGGTAGAACTTATACATCCTGCACGTTTTCTTTTCAATGCAGGCTCAACACCAAAAGCTTGGAATCAGAAAATGCTTAGCGATGAGCATTTTAAGGTGCTTTATTATGAACAGGACAGTAGCAAAGTGTTTGCTAACACGGATATTAAGGGTGGTGTTGCTGTTACATATCATAATAATGAGCAAATATATGGTGCAATTGAAGTTTTTACGCCATATATTATTTTAAATAGAATTTCCAATAGATTGTCTTCTCTAATTCAGAAGTCAAATATATCTCAAATTATACATACTCAAAATCGTTTCAATCTCAATAATCTTTATGAAGACCATCCTGATTATAGCTCCTTTATTGGTAGTGATGGTAAGGATAAACGTTTTAGAAATAACACTTTTGATAAAGTTCCAGTTTTTTTTGAAAAGAAAAACTCTGAAGACGATGTAAAAGTTATCGGTGTCATAAAGAATAAACGTAACTGGAGATATATTAGCAAACGTTATGTCGATGTAGATAGCGAAAATCTTTATAAATATAAAGTTATTGTTCCGCGTGCAAATGGTACAGGTGCATTGGGCGAAATTTTAAGTAGCCCTCTTGTATTATCTCCGAATGAGGGCTATACGCAAACATTTATTGGTATAGGTGCCTTTTCTACCAAAATTGAAGCAGAAAATGCTTTAAAATATATCAAAACCAAATTTGCACGAGCTATGTTAGGAATACTTAAAATAGACCAACATAATGAGAAAGATACGTGGAAAAAAGTGCCTTTACAGAATTTTACCTCTGAAAGTGATATTGACTGGAATAAATCCATTTCTGAAATTGACCAACAGCTTTATAAAAAGTATGAGCTTTCTGAAGATGAAATTACCTTTATTGAAGAAAATGTAAAGGAGATGGAATAAATGCAGAAACCGAATATTAACACATCGAAGAATGTTACACCGATGATTTATGCGTATACTACTCCTGAAATTGCAAGACACAATGGATGGACAAAGATTGGTTATACAGAACAGGACGTTGAAACACGAATCAATCAGCAGACACATACTGCCGATGTGAAATGGAATCTTGAATGGAAAGGTAATGCTCTTTTTGATGATGGTTCTGCGGAGCGTTTTACTGATAAAGATTTTCATGCCTATCTTAGAAAATCTGGCATTGAACAGGAATCGGGGAAGAATAATGAATGGTTCCATATAACAGGACAAGAATCAAAAATAAAATTCTATGATTTCAGAGCAAATCACGGAATTTTGAAAAACTTATCCACAGTAATCCCCCATGAACTCCGTAAAGAGCAGGAAGAGGCAGTTGAGCGAACTATCGCATATAAAAACAGTCATGAAAATGGCGAATTTTTATGGAATGCCAAGCCACGATTTGGTAAAACATTGTCCGTATATGATTTTTGTAAAAAATCAGGAGCAAAGACCGTTCTTATCGTAACAAACAGACCTGCAATTGCTAACAGCTGGTATGAGGATTATATGAAGTTCTTAGGAACTGAATCTGGTTACCATTTTGTCAGCGAGGTTGATGCTTTAAAAGGAAAACCTTGTGTATTATCAAGAAGTGAATATCTTGATTTGTTAATTGCACATGACAGAGATGATGAAGATTTTGGAAAGTGTATTGAATTTGTAAGCCTTCAGGATATGAAGGGCTCAAAATATTTCAGTACAAACGGAATTGACAAACTTCGTGAAGTTGCTGATATAGAATGGGATGTTCTGGTTATAGATGAGGCTCATGAAGGCGTTGATACATATAAGACAGACGTAGCGTTCGAACACATCAACAGAAGGTTTACTTTGCACTTATCAGGTACCCCGTTTAAGGCATTGGCAAATAATAAGTTCGATGATAATGCTATTTTCAACTGGACATACGCTGACGAACAGACTGCAAAACGTGACTGGGATGTTTCTTCCGAAGAGGAGAATCCTTATTCTTCATTGCCTAAACTTAATCTCTTTACATATCAAATGTCCGAAATTATTAAAGAGGAATTACAGCAGGGTGTTGAAATCAATGGAGAAACAGAAGAATACGCATTTGATTTGAATGAGTTTTTCAGCACAAGCAATGGTAAATTCAAGTATGACGCATCTGTCGATAAATTTCTTGATGCAATGACTTTACAGGAAAAATACCCATTCTCAACACCAGAACTTAGAGAAGAACTCAAGCATACTTTCTGGCTCCTGGATAGAGTTGATAGTGCAAAGGCTTTGGCTGAAAAGCTGAAGAATCATCCAGTATTCAAGGACTATTATATAATTCTTGCTGCTGGTGATGGCAAGATGGATGATGCTGATGAAACAAAGAAATCCTATGATAAGGTTGTCGAAGCTATTGGTCAATATGACAAAACCATAACTTTGTCTGTGGGTCAGTTGACAACAGGTGTTACTATCCCCGAATGGACTGCCGTACTGATGTTAAGTAACGTTAAGAGTCCAGCATTGTATATGCAGGCTGCTTTCCGTGCTCAGAATACATGTCTGTTTAAGAACGGTTCCAGCTATGCAAGAAAAGAGAATGCGTATGTATTTGACTTTGACCCTGCAAGGACACTTACCATTTTCGAAGAATTTGCTAATGACTTATCTGCTGATACTTCTGCTGGTCGTGGAGATATAGAAACACGCAAAAAGCATATCACTGAATTATTGAATTTCTTCCCTGTTATAGGCGAAGACGAAAATGGTGAATTGATAGAGCTTGATGCAGAAAAGGTATTAACCATTCCACGTAAAATTCGCTCCGTTGAGGTCGTGCGTCGTGGGTTTATGAGTAATTTCTTGTTCCAAAATATATCTCAGGTATTTGGTGCTCCTCAAGCAGTATATGATATTCTTTCAAGTTTGGAGCCTGTAAGTGAATCTAAGGGGAAAATGAATTTCTCTGAAGAAGTGAAGAATGATTTATCATTGAATGAGAATGGAGAAGTCGAGTTACCTGATGAAATTGTAATCGGCGTGACTAATGATGTTTTTGGTGACAAGATTTATGCACCAACAGAAGACATTGATTCGGTTGTATCTCAAATTGTCAGCACACCTGATAAAGCCACATCGGTTTTGGATAAGCTGAAAACAAATACACATAATCAAGTCACTGCTAATATTCTTGCTAAAGCTAAAGAGACGTATGGTTCTGAGATGAAGCCAGCAGACAAACGAAAGCTGGAATCAAATATCAATGGTGCTGCGGACAATCTTATTAACAAGTCATATACCAATTTCACAATAGACAAAAATACGATTGAACAGCAAAGAACAGAAGCTTTACAGTCACGTCATGAGACGGGTCGTTCTACTTCGGAAATCAACCAGGAGTTCGATGAAAAGATTGCCTCGGTTACAGAACAGTTTCAGAAAACCTTAATAGAAGGTATAGGAGAGCTTGTGGAGAAATCTAAGAAAACTGTTGTAAAGACTATTGAAACGAGTAAGCGTGAGCGTGAGAAAACGGTAATTGAGGACGGCATCCGTGACCGCCTTCGAGGTTTTTCACGTACCATTCCATCATTTCTGATGGCTTATGGAGATAATACAGTTACCCTTGCAACTTTTGATACAGTTATTCCTGATGGTGTCTTCAAGGAAGTAACAAGCATAACCCTTGACCAGTTTAGGTTTTTGCGTGATGGCGGTTCTTATACCGACCCTGAAACAGGGGAAGAAAAAACATTCAATGGTCAGTTATTCGACCCTGTTGTATTCGATGATTCGGTAAAGGAATTTCTGGCTCTGAAGAAAAAACTGGCTGATTACTTTGATGAAAAAAGCGTTGAGGATATTTTTGATTATATTCCTCCTCAGAAGACCAATCAGATTTTTACACCAAAAACAATGGTAAAAAAGATGGTTGATATGCTTGAGGAAGAAAACCCTGGATGCTTTGATTTGCCAGATAAAACCTTTATTGATTTGTATATGAAATCTGGACTATATGTAGCCGAAATCGTAAAGCGTTTATATCAGAGCAACGAGCTTAAACACTTGTATCCTGACAAGTATGACAGACTGAAGCATATCTTTGAGAAGCAGGTTTATGGATTAGCGCCAACAGAAATAATCTATAAAATTGCAACAAGTTATATTCTTGGTTTTGATGAGGATGTGAAGATTACAAAGCATAATTTCAAACAGGTAGATGCACTTCCATACGCAAAGGATGGAACGCTGAAAGAAAAACTGGACGAAATATATGGTGATTCAAACGTGTAAATCAAACCAATAGTTTTCCCCACCTTGCAACTTGACTCCGTTAAGCGGATTAACGGAGCAGGTGGGGTTGAAGGAGATAGAATAATGGGACGGAATCAAAATCAGAACAGCAATCAAGGGATATCTGATGATGATATTGACAACATCCTTGGCGGAATTAAGGATTGGATAGGAAATGTTGATACAAAGATATCTTTTTTACTAACGGTATCATGCATCTTTCTTGGATTTATCATTGAGAACGACATTGTTATATATGGTAAATTGGAAAGCTGTTCCTCATATTGGTGGATTGTTGCACTATTAACCTTATCTTTAATTTTATCAATAATATCAATTATGCTATTTATAGCTGCATTGAAAGCTACAAACAAACATCCACTTGTTAATTATAAGTCGGTTATATTCGCAGGTGACATTGCCAGCAACAGTTCTTTTGATGAGTATAACAGAAAACTATCAAGAATAACCGAAAACGAGCTGCAAAACGATAAGAAAAAACAAATCTACATCAATGCGAATATTTACAATCAAAAGGTAAAAACGTACAACAGCGGTTTATGGGTAACAATTGCAACGATGGTTGTATATGTTATTTATAAAATTCTTTCTGTCGAAATGGGACTATAAAATAGGAGGATACTATGGAAGCAAATCATACTTTAAGTTACGATGTGGATAAAAGTTCTGAAAGAATGGATAATATTCTTGATGCAAGCAATGATAACTATGTTGAAAAAGGTAATAACATACCAGTGAGAAGTAATCTAACATTTACAAATGGCTATTATGTAAATGTTACAGCGATATTTATTGACATTGTTGGTTCATCGGATATGACCGATGAACATAAACGCCCTACATTGGCAAAAATGTATAGAGCATTTCTTTCGGAATGTGTTGCAATAATGAACGCTGAAAGTAACTGTAAAGAGATAAGCATCAACGGCGATTGTGTTTGGGGTGTTTTTGAAACACCCCTCAAAAAAGATGTGGATAATGTTATTTCTGTTGCCGCCAAACTAAACAGTATGGTAAAAATACTTAATTATAAGCTCAGAAAAAAGAACTATTCTGAAATCAGTATAGGGATTGGAATAGATGATGGTAGAGCGTTAATGATTAAAGCAGGTTATTCTGGCAGCGGAATAAACGATGTCATTTGGATGGGCGATGTGGTTAATTCAGCTTGTCATTTATGCAATAAAGCTGGTCGAAATGGTCGAAAAGTAATTATCATTTCGTCTGTTATTTATAGTAATTTAAATGAAGATAATCAAAGTCTTTTTAATAGCTATTTTGATTATGCAAGTTATACCACCAATTACGAAGGCGATATAATAAATACATACATGGATAAATGGTATGAAGAGAACTGTAAATAAAAGAAAGCCCACAACGGCTAAATTCCGTTGTGGGCTTTCGCTTATCTTAAATTTCCTTTGTCGTCGTACTTGTGGAGAAGATGTTCGACTGTTCGCCAATCATCATATTTGTCAATAGCTTTATCCACTAATCGTCGGAACTCCTGAGGAGTTACATTATCAGGGGTTCCGTAGATTATTTCAATTTCCCGTTTGGTATAGTTCTGTATGTCAATTAAGGCATAAGCTTTGAAGATGTTCATAAGCTCCCCCTTACTCAAAGAAATCGTCCCAGGGGTCATAATCACCAATAATGAGCGTTTTAACGAAAAATCTGGGTTCATTTAAATGGTTTAGCATAGCAAAGGTTTCTACATTTAGACGGGTAATGAAGGAATCCATTATTCTTGCTCTTTCTTCATCGTCTTTGGCGTTTACAAGGCTCAGTACAACATTTGTGATGTTGGTCGAGTGACATCTTATTTCTGTAATACCGAATTTCTCAGCAACAGAAATCGTCCAGCCTTTTACAACTTTTTTCAGTTCGTCCCATGTTAAATCAGCCATTTCTCTACCTCCTTGAGATTTCCCCTTCTATAATAATTATCTCACAAAGATAGTAGACTTTCAATCCACAATGACTACCGAACACCTGAAAACGGCCCAAAATGTTAAAATCCACAATCGCCTAAATTTGTCTGGAAAAAATTTTGGGGTTTATCCACACTGAAAATTGAATAGCCACTCTGCCTTATCTCTTGACATAAAAGTTTAAGGGGTGTATAATGTTAAGGGCAATATTGCCTTGGAAAAGAAATATAGTACATGGTCTGAAAGGATATTTACATATGGTTATAAAGAGAATATGTGCGGCTCTCTGCGCTTGCGTGGTATGCTTGTGTGCAGCGGGCTGTTCAAAGGATAGTAAGGACAGCTCTTCTGCCACAGAGAGCAAGGCGAACGTTTCAACAGCCGACAATGCAGACGGCGAAAAGTCTGAGGACAGCAAGGGCAACGAGAGTGATGCTGATAGTAAGGTAGTGAACGGGCAGGGCGAGCTTATTGCAAAAACCGCTGCGATCTTTGACGGTGACTACACTCTGAAAACGACCTGCACAGAAGTCGACGGCTCAAAGCAGGAGGTAGTAAGAGCCAAAAAGGGCGGAAACATTTATCTGAAAGTCACATCGGATATAGGCACCAGCGGATTTATCTATGTTGACGGAGCAGGATATGATTACGATAACGTGACCGGTGTTTATCACAAGTCAGACGTGACGGAGCTTGACGGTGTTCTTGAAAGCATAGTCAAGCAAAACCTGCCGAGAACCTATGGTCATATAAACAGTGATGAGGCTGATGATTTCGATATCGAGGAGTACACTTATACGGGCGACACATACATTACTGCTATCGACCTGTATTTTGATAAATCTGACGGAAGCTTAAAAAAATACACGCAGACCTTTACCATTGAAGGCTCAGATGATACAGTTTCAGAATACACTGTTGACGAGCTTTCGGGGGACGCTGACGACAGCCTGTTTGACGTATCTCAGGCGACAAGTCTTGTGGACTTTGACAGTATGTCAGAGGATCAGAGGCTTGGCTATTGTCAGGGTATCTTCAACAAAGCAGGCGTTACAACAGACGATCTCAGTGCAGGGGGATATCAGACGGACGATCTTAAGACCATATCCTATGACAGCTTTGTGAGCCTTGTTTACACATACGGCTACAAGTCTGCACAGCAGTAAGTCAAAATGCACAATTTCAGCGTGGAGATTTGTTGAAAACGCAGGACGGAAAATGCCCTCTCTATGCTTTACTTGTATGCGTTTTTTTGGTATAATTATAGGTGCGGTCTTTACCGCATAAAAACGTATGCTTACAAGAGGATATATATAAATGAATATACTAAAGTTTTTGAAGCCGAAGGCTTGCGTGGATTTTGTCTATGATGACAACACAGCAAGGCAGGCTCTTGAGAAAATGAAAAATCACAGCTTTACCGCTGTGCCTGTTATCGACCGTGAGGGCAGATATGTAAAGACCCTTGCAGAGGGCGACTTTCTGTGGTTCATGCTCAATAATGGCATTCAGGATATGCGTGAGCTGGAAAAATATAGGATAAGCGAGATAACAAGGCGTGTTAGAATGAAACCCGTCTATGTTTATTCTACTATCGAGGATCTGATACTTCTTTCAATGGATCAGAACTTTGTGCCTGTTATTGATGACAGGGAAGTTTTTATAGGTATTGTGACGAGAAGAGATATACTTAAATATTGTCACGATACTCTTAACGAGTATGAAGCGAAATATGGTCATAAGGAAGAAAAAGAGGAGATAGGTGCAGTATAAGCACCAGGAAAGGAATTGTTGTAAAAATGAAGAGGACAAACAAAAAGGGCGGTGCAGCTATAGTTGCTGTGCTTATAGTTATAATGCTTGTGGCTGTCGGTTCGGCGGCATTGGTGGTGACAGGAAGATATACCATTCAGGCAAGCAAGGTGGCAGACGCAGTTGTTAAGGTGAACAGCAAACCTGAGGAAAGCTCTTCTGAGGAGGTTTCAGAGGTTGACGACCTTTCATCAGTTGTGGAAGAGCCTGTGAGCAATTATCCTGTGAAGTCTGCAAATTATCAGGATATAAATATAAAGGGTATGACAGCAAACACAGCTATACTTGTTGACGCTGACACAAACGAGATAGTTGCAGGTTATAATTACGAGAAAAAGGTATATCCTGCTTCTCTTACAAAGATGCTTACGCTTCTTGTAGCCGCAGAGAATATTCAGGATATGGACGCTACATATAAGTTCACAAGCGATGATATCGACCCTCTTATCGAGGACAACGCATCAAGAGCAGGCTTTGAAGCCGGGGAAACTGTTACAATGAAAGACCTGCTTTATTCAGCTATCCTTGTGAGCGGTGCTGACGGCACAACAGGTCTTGCAAACGCAGTTGCAGGCTCAGAGGAGAAGTTCGTTGAGCTTATGAACGCTAAGATCCAGGAGCTCGGTCTTACCGGCACGAAGTTTGTGAATGCAAGCGGTCTGCACAACAAAAATCATTATTCCACAGCGCAGGATATCGCAGTTATCACGAAGGCGGCTATGGATAACGAAACTTGCCGCGAAGTGCTTACAGCAACAAAGTACACAACTTCAAAGACAAAACAGCACAAGGACGGTATCGAGCTTACAAGCATTGTTGCACAGAGAATTGAGGGCTACTATGTGGATTGTGACGGCGACGGCGAGGCTGACGACGGCATAAGCATCGAGGGCGGAAAGACAGGCTTCACCGACGAAGCAAAGTACACCCTTTCAACTATACTTGATGATAACGGACACACATATATTTGTGTTACAACAAAGTCTAAGGACGAGCTGAAGGCTGTTGAGGATCAGATAGCTATTTATGAAAAGTATCTGGGCGGCAAGGCTTCTGATAATAAAGACAAGGACAGCAAGACGGACACTGACACGTCTTCTGTTTCTGAGGTCGAGGATTAATTAGATAGGATAAAAAAATAAATGCGGATATCGTGGAGGTATCCGCATTTTTGTATTTGATTGCAATTTAATGTAGGGGCGAACAGCGTTCGCCCGTCGAAGTGATAAAGCTATCGGTTTTACTATCCCTATGTAGCGTTTGTGTCAATTCGTGTAACATTGTATCAATTTTTATAGCGTTTTTACAAAAAGCGGGCGAACAATGTTCGCCCCTACATGGATTGACAGAATATATCATATCACACAAGCTTTTGTATCACACCTATGACCTTGGAAAGGTCATCACAGCAGGCATACAGAAGCTTTTTTGTTTCCTCGTCAGGCTGTGAAAGGTCGGGTATCATAACAGGTTTGCAGCCTGCGGTGTGGGCGGAGCGTATGCCGTTTGGTGAGTCCTCAAGGGCAATGCACTCGCTAGGGTCAAGCCCCAGCTCCTTTGCGGCGGCGAGATAAATATCAGGGGCGGGCTTGCCGTTTTCTATCATGTTTCCGCAGATAAGCTTGTCAAATCTGTCAATGATATTTATAGAGCTGAGATACAGCGTGGTGCGCTGTAGGTCGGTGGCAGTGGCAACGGCTTTTTTCAGCCCTGTGCTGTCAAGATAGTCAAGAAGCTCATCAAGACCCTTTTTCTTTTCTATGCCGTTTTGCCTGATAAATTCGTTCATAAGCTCGATACGCTTTGCACGAACTTTGTAGTAATCAAAATCCTCTCCGAAAATGCCTTTCAGATGTGGGATAGCATACTTCGCTGCAAGAGAGCGTATGCCCAGAACGTGTTCCTTTGTCATTGGATAGCCATAATGATTCGCCGCCTCACACCAAAACCTTGTGAGCAGCTTTTCTGTATCTATCATTAGTCCGTCCATATCAAATATAACGCCTTTGAGCATTTTTATCACGCCTTTCAAACTTGGTATCTGCTATTATATCACACTTTTGACAAGTTTTCAATAAAACTGCACAAATTAGAGGTGCAGAACATACATTCTATTGTGCATCTATATAATTCGTATTTAAAATTATATAATCCTATTGACAAATTATTAGAATGTGGTATAATAAGTACAGTGATAAAAGGCGACGCCATATGGGAACGCCTTAAGGAAAGGAATGAGAGCAAAGTGAACAAGAGCGTGTATAGTCTGGTGCTTGCAGACGATGTGGTGGAGGCTATTGACAGGCTGGCATATTCAATGAATACCAGCCGTTCAAATCTGATAAATCAGATTTTGGCAGAGCGTGTCCAGCTTCTCACCCCTGAAAAAAGAATGCGTGAGATATTCGCTAAAATAGAACAGCTTATGGACAGCAGGTTTCAGACCCTTAATCAGCCCTCTGACGCTATGATGTCTATAAAAAGTCCTTTGAGATATAAATATAAGCCGACCATACGATACAGCATAGAGCTGAGCCGGGATTTTCACGGAAAGGTGGGCAGGCTGAAAGTATCTTTCAGAACTCAGAGCACACAGCTCATTTCAATGCTTGACAGCTTTTTTAAGCTGTGGGCAAGGCTCGAGGAAAAATATCTTTCGTATCTTTTCACTACTGGCGTGCCTTATGAAACAGCCGAGGGCAGATTTACAAGAGATTTTTACGCACCGCCTCAGTCGGAGCTGACCGACGAGGATATAGCGAACGCTATCGGTGATTATATAAGCTGTATGGACAGCTGTATTCAGCTTTACTTTGACAACGCCGCAGAACCTGAAACGGCGGCAAGAAAGGTATCTGAAATGTATGAAAGATATCTGAAAAAAGGCGTTGTCGTTCTTTAAGCGGTGGGCGGAGCATTCCGCCTGCTGTGAGCATATATCTTTTTAAGATGATAAGGGAGGTAATTTTATGAACGCTCAGAAATTGACACAGAAATCATTGGAAGCTTTGCAGGAAGCGCAGAGCATTGCCTCAAGAAACTCAAATCAGGCTGTTGACCAGCAGCACCTTATGCTGGCTTTGCTTTCACAGGAAAACGGTCTTGTGCCGCAGCTTTTTGTAAAAATGGATATAGCCCCTGAAAATATCGAGGCGGCTCTTACAAGAGCAGTTGACGATATACCTAAGGTACAGGTAGGCGGACGTGCGCAGGACTCTGTATACATTTCAAGTGACCTTGACAAGGCTTTTGCGGAAGCCGAGTCGGAAGCTTCAAGAATGAAGGACGAGTATGTTTCAGTAGAGCATCTTGTTATGGGTATCATGGACAGCCCTAACAGTGCTTTGAAGGAAATATTCAAGACCTTTGGGGTAACAAAAACAAAGTTTCTGAAAGTTCTTCAAGCTGTAAGAGGCAACGCTCAGGTAACGAGCCAGAACCCGGAGGAAACCTATGACGTGCTGAAAAAGTACGGTCAGGATCTTGTGGAGCTTGCAAGACAGAACAAGCTTGACCCTGTTATCGGCAGAGACAGCGAGATAAGAAATGTTATAAGGATACTTTCAAGAAAGACAAAGAACAATCCTTGCCTTATTGGTGAGCCTGGCGTTGGTAAGACCGCTATTGCAGAGGGTCTTGCTCAGCGTATCGTCAGCGGAGATGTTCCTGACAGTCTGAAAGACAGACAGGTTTTCTCACTTGATATGGGTGCGCTTATCGCAGGCGCAAAATACAGAGGCGAGTTTGAGGAGAGATTTAAGGCAGTCGTTGAGGAGATAAAGAAGTCTGAGGGCAGGATAATCCTCTTTATAGATGAGCTTCACAATATCGTTGGCGCAGGCAAGTCAGACGGCGCAATGGACGCAGGCAACCTGCTGAAACCTATGCTTGCAAGGGGCGAACTCCATTGTATCGGTGCAACGACTCTTAACGAGTACCGTCAGTATATCGAAAAGGACGCCGCTCTTGAAAGACGTTTCCAGCCTGTTATGGTTGACGAGCCGACAGTTGAGGACACTATCTCTATACTTCGTGGACTTAAAGAGAGATACGAAGTATTCCACGGCGTAAAAATTCAGGATCAGGCGCTTATAGCGGCGGCTGTTCTTTCGAACAGATATATCACAGACAGATTTCTCCCTGATAAGGCTATCGACCTTGTGGACGAAGCCTGCGCCCTCATCAGAACGGAAATGGACTCAATGCCTACCGAGCTTGATGAGATAAGACGTAAGATACTCCAGCACGAGATAGAGGAAACTGTCCTTAAAAAGGAAACTGATAAGCTTGCAGTTGAACATCTCCATGAGGTGCAGAAAGAGCTTTCAGAAATGCGTGAGCAGTTCAATGAGATGAAAGCTAAGTGGGAGAATGAGAAGTCTGCTATCTCTAAGGTACAGAAGCTCCGTGAGGATATCGAGCAATGCTCAAAGGATATCGAGAGAGCAGAGCGTGAATATGACCTTAACAAGCTTGCAGAGCTGAAATACGGCAGAATGGCTGACTTGCAGAAGCAGCTTGCCGAGGAAGAAGAAAAGGCAGAGAAGTCAAAGACAAAGAACACTCTGCTAAGAGATAAGGTAACAGAGGAAGAGATCGCAAGGATAATCTGCCGCTGGACAGGTATCCCTGTTGCAAAGCTTATGGAGGGCGAGCGTGAGAAGCTTCTCCACCTGCCTGATATCCTCCACGAGAGAGTTATCGGTCAGGACGAAGCCGTTGAGCGTGTGTCTGAGGCTATCATGAGATCTCGTGCCGGTATCGCAAATCCAAATCAGCCGATAGGTTCGTTCCTGTTCCTTGGCCCTACAGGCGTTGGTAAAACAGAGCTTGCAAAAACTCTTGCGCAGGCATTGTTTGACGACGAGAACAACATCGTTCGTATAGATATGTCGGAGTACATGGAGAAATTCAGCGTAAGCCGTCTTATCGGAGCGCCTCCGGGATATGTTGGCTATGAGGAGGGCGGTCAGCTCACCGAGGCTGTAAGAAGAAAGCCTTATTCAGTAGTTCTTCTTGACGAGATCGAAAAGGCTCACCCTGACGTTTTCAATATCCTTTTGCAGGTGCTTGACGACGGACGTATCACAGACTCACAGGGCAGAACAGTTGACTTCAAGAACACTATCATAATCCTTACTTCAAACCTTGGTTCTCCTTATATCCTTGAGGGCATCACACCTGAGGGCGAGATATCTCAGGAAGCAAGGGACAAGGTGGACGCTCTGCTGAAACAGCAGTTCAGACCTGAGTTTCTTAACAGACTTGACGATATAATCTACTACAAGCCGCTTATGAAGACGGAGATATACAAGATAGTTGACCTTATGCTTGCAGAGCTTGGCAAGCGTCTTGAAGACAAGAGGCTCAGCATAGAGGTAACAGACGCCGCTAAGGAAGCTATCGTAAATCAGGGCTACGATCAGAACTTCGGTGCAAGACCTCTCAAGAGGTTTATCCAAAGACGTATCGAAACTCTTATCGCAAAGAAGATCATTGCAGACGAGCTTGAGCCTGATTCTATCTTGCAGGTAGATTATGACAAGGACTTCGTTGTGAACGTTATTTATAATACTGTTACAGAAGAGTGATAGTATTATGCCAAAGGGCAGTTCCGAGAGGGGCTGTCCCTTTTTTTGTGGAAAAAGAAGGTTTTAATTTATTTTAGGTTAATAATAAAAGAATTATCTTGTTAATGTTTTGGTAAGATATACTGTTTGTAAACAAAAAAGAACAGTTTATTTTGTGAATTATTCTAGGCTATTTTGCTTGCAAATGAGGTACATATATGCTAGAATATTAATATCGTGAAATATGTGATCTGATAAGGGGAATTAATATTTATGAAAGCAAATTTTTCTGATACGAATGATTTTGTTCAGAGCATGAACAGAGGAAAGCGCAAAAAGAAGATAGCATTGCTGGTGCTGTGTATAGTGCTTGCGTTCCTTGTGGCTGCCTGTGTTGTCGTAGGTCTGAAAATAAGGGAAAATAACCGTATCGCCATGGCGAAATCGGTCATAACAAAGCTTGATATAAGCACTACCTTCAAGGAGTCGGAGTTTTCTGACGATCAGGACTGGGACGGTGACGGCATAAAGAATGCCGATGAGGTACGTCATGGCACTAACCTTCAAAGCGAGGATACTGATAATGACGGAATAAGCGACGGCGATGAGATAAAGCTAGGCACGAACCCTATTGAAGCCGATACTGACGGCGACGGTCTTCTTGACGGCTATGAGCTTATGGCAGGCACAAATCCGAGAGAGTCAAAGTCTGACGGAAAGACCAATGACGCTGAAAGAGAGCTTACAGTGGAAAAAAATGCAGGGGACTGCCGCCTTGAAATAAAGGGCGACGCAAACGCTGCCAGTGCGACCCTCGTTGAGCTTGACCTCTTTGGTATCTCATCAAATGCAAGTATCGTCACAAAGGCTTATGACGCTTATTCTGACTATAAGTTCAACTCGGCAAAGATAACTTTTGATATCGACTCTGCAAAGCTGAGTAAAATGGGATATTCATTTGATGACCTTACAGTGCTGAGATTTGATTCACGCTCGACCCTTTACACAAAGGTGGATTCAAAGGCAGACAAGAGCAAAAAGACAGTTTCTGCTTCTCTTACAGAGCTTGGCACTTATGTGGTAGGCGTTGAGAAAACTGTAAATGATGAAGCCACAACAAGGATCTGCTTCCTTGTTGATAACTCCGGCTCTATGTATCCAAAGGAGCAGTGTGTAACTTCTTCTGAGAATGATGTTGACTTCAAGCGTCTTGAATTTGCAAAGAATCTTATCGACAAGTTTGAGAGCCACTATCAGGTCGGCATTTGCAAGTTCACAGGAAGCTACAAAAAGATGGTAGACTTCACTGATGATAAGACGAAGCTTACGGAAGCTCTCGATAAGATAAAGTCTGAGAAAGAGATATTTAACGGCACTCACAGCCAGACGGCTCTTAAAAAGTGCATGGACGAGTTCAAGGCAACTTCCGGTGGAAAATACAGAAATATCATCGTGATGCTCACAGACGGCGAGTCTGACGAGTTTAATCCTGCAAGCGTTTCAAGCCTTGCAAATACTGCAAAGGATAAGGACATAATCGTTCTTACAGTTGGTCTTGGCAGAGATGTTGACAGAGATTGGCTTCAGGAGCTTGCTTATTCCACAGGCGGAAAGTATTACTCAGCTTCCGACGCAAACGCCCTCAATGACGTTTACAAGCAGATAGTTACTACACTGAACTATGATATCGTTACATACACGAACGCTGACGATAACGTAAGAGGTTATTCACTTTACAACACAGGCTTTGATCCAAAGGTGAACGGCTTCTCATTCAAGAATTTCAGAACAACAACTACCGCAAGCGTTGACTTCGGCATGGCTGTTATGGCAAGAGATTGGTATCTCGGAAATGTAAAGACTTCTCTTGGGGATATCGCTCCGTCAGATAAGAGCGACATAAAGGTGAATGCCGCAGGCTATGACATAAGCGGAACAGACTTTGGTAAACAGTATGACGAAAGAGTGCCGCTTAGCAAGATAACCTCAGACCTTTTTGCGGGCACATATTCAGACGTTACAAAGTATCTCGACTATTCCTGCACAGGGGATATTCTCACCCTTAATGATGACTATAAGTATGACAGCAAGAACAAGGGCTGGGTAAAGGACGTTACGAAAATATCAGGCGGCAATCTCCGCTGGAAAAAGGTAGAACTGCTTGATATGGATATAGCAAATGGCATTGACAAAATAAAGGGTGGCTACTCCTCAAATGACGCAGAGTTCGCAAAGGCACTCTACAGACTTAACGCCCTCCAGTGGGACGATTCTTCGTCAGAGTATAACCTTAACAACGACAGTAAGGGCTTTGAAAAGCTTGAAGACCAGCTCAGCCTTGGCATACCAGTTGTTACAACTATAGACGATACTCATACAGTGAACGCTATCGGACTTATTCAGGATTCTGATTGCCACAGAAAATATATCCTTCAGATATATGACAACAACTATCCTGGGGAAACAAAACAGCTTTATATCCAGAAGCTTCCGAAGTGCAAGCTCAAGATAGACAGCAATGGCAAGGCGACAGTTGTTGGCACAACGTTCGAGTATTCCGCAACATATGAGGGCAAGCAGGTCGGCATAGAATTTTCTGACGTGACAGCTCATTAATAAGAACAAAAAAACGGAACGGCTTTGACCGCTCCGTTTTTTGTTAAGATAGTTTGTCAGGATTATTTGATATAGTATACCCAATTGTCTTTTCTCTCGTGACCCTCGGGATATTCACCCTCAGTGTAGCCGAGTGCGCAGTGACCGATGCCCTCGTATTCGCCCTCGATGCCAAGACTGCGGAGGATCTCCTTGCCTTCTTCAGACTCGAATTCTTCCTTTGCACGATGTATCCAGCAGCTTCCAACGCCCTCGTTGTGAGCGGCAAGCATAAGATTTCCCATAACAAGACTTCCGTCATAAATGTAAGTCGGGCAGGATTTGTCAGCTAGTACAATAAGAATAACAGGCGCACCATAGAACGGGTCGAAGCCCTCAGCCCAGCCGCCTATCTTTCTGTTCATCTCAGAAATTTTGTCACGCATTTCCTTGTTGGTGACAGCAATGATAATAGGTGACTGCAAGTTTCTTCCTGTGGCGGAATAAGTTCCTGCTATTATGATGCGGTCGAGAACGTCCTGAGGTATCATGTCAGGCTTGTATTTTCGTACACTTCTTCTGGTTTTCATAAGTTCGAGCAGATCTTTCATAAAACAGCCTCCTTTGTAGGTTTGATAGTTGATTGCTTATAATTTGATTTTAGCATAGTTTGTGGAGAATGTCAACGGCTGTTTAAGTGAGGAACGGTTTAAGTGAGGAGTGAGGAGTGAGGAATGACATAGCCGCACCGAGTGGGGCTGAATGAGAAATGAGGAATGAGGAATGACAGCGCCGAACAGAGTGGGGTAGCCAACACCGAGCGAAGCGATTTTGCGGCAGTAGAACTTGAAGCCAAATATGGGGGATAACGCAAGTTTTGCAAACAAGAAACAGGCGACCAGCGGTCGCCTCTACAAAAAATTTATTGCCGACAGGCGATACCATAATTCCTCATTCCTCACTCCTCATTCTACAAACGCCGCTTTCTTCATAAAAAATCTCTTGCAATTTAAGCGATACTGTGCTATACTAACAAGGTATGTTTAAAAATGCAATGAAATATGGAGGAATAATTTTGGGTAAGCTTGAAGATGAGATCAAACGCCGCCGTACTTTTGCGATAATTTCCCACCCTGACGCAGGTAAAACAACTCTTACGGAAAAATTTCTGCTCTATGGTGGTGCGATAGCTCAGGCAGGTGCTGTAAAAGGTAAAAAGAACTCCCGCCATGCTGTTTCAGACTGGATGGAAATAGAAAAACAAAGAGGTATCTCTGTAACTTCTTCTGTTATGCAGTTTCAGTATAAAAATTATTGTATAAATATCCTGGATACTCCCGGACATCAGGACTTCTCTGAGGATACCTACCGTACTCTTATGGCTGCAGACTCAGCCGTAATGGTAATAGACGCTTCAAAGGGTGTGGAAAATCAGACCAGAAAGCTTTTCAAGGTCTGCGTTATGCGCCATATCCCTATATTTACTTTCGTAAATAAAATGGATCGTGAGTCCAGAAATCCTTTCGATCTTATGGAGCAGATAGAGTCTGAGCTTGGTATCCAGACCTATCCTGTGAACTGGCCTATCGGCTCAGGCAAAGAGTTTAAGGGCGTTTATGACAGAGATAAAAAGCATATAATCTCTTTTGAGGCAAGCGGTGGACAGCATCAGGTGGCAGCTACAGAAGTCGACCTCTCCGACCCATCACTTGACAGCCTTATCGGAGAGGATCTCCACTCAACTCTCTGCGATGATATAGAGCTTCTGGATGGCGCAAGCTATGAGTTTGACATCGAAAAGGTGAGAAAGGGTGAGCTTTCGCCTGTGTTCTTTGGCTCTGCTCTTACAAATTTCGGCGTCGAGCCGTTTTTGGAAAACTTCCTTGAAATGACAACTTCTCCTACTCCGAGAAATTCCTCTGCCGGTATCATAGATCCGTTCGACCCTGAGTTCTCGGCTTTCGTGTTCAAAATTCAGGCGAATATGAACAAGGCTCACCGTGACCGTATCACTTTCCTGCGTATCTGCTCGGGCAAGTTCGATAAGGATATGGAAGTTCTCCATGTTCAGGGCAATAAAAAGCTCAGACTTTCTCAGCCTCAGCAGATAATGGCTCAGGAAAGAGAGATAATCGACGAAGCCTATGCAGGAGATATAATCGGTGTGTTTGACCCAGGTATCTTCGCTATCGGTGATACGATTTGCTCGCCAAAGAAAAAGTTCGAGTTCGAGTCTATCCCGACCTTTGCACCTGAGCATTTTATGAGAGTCCGTCAGAAGGATACCCTCAAAAGAAAGCAGTTCGTAAAGGGTACAACGCAGATCGCACAAGAGGGCGCGATACAGATATTCCATGAGCCTGACAGCGGTATGGAAGAAGTTATCGTGGGTGTTGTGGGCGTTCTTCAGCTTGAAGTTTTTGAATACAGAATGAAAAATGAGTACAACGTTGACCTCTTCAAAGAGGGTCTGCCTTATTCTTATATCCGCTGGATAGATAACAAGGATATCGACCCTAAGACATTGAAGCTTTCAAGTGACACAAAGCTTGTCAAGGACTTCCGTGACAACTATCTGCTTCTTTTCACAAGCGAGTGGAATATCCGCTGGGCGCTTGAAAGAAACGAGGGCCTTGAGCTTTCAGAATTTAACAGAGGTGACCTGCAATAATACAATATTGCTAAATACCCTTTCCTAAAAAGTGATAAACTGACCAAAGTGCGTGCTTTGGTCAGTTTTTTTCTTGACTTTTTATTTGATATATGTTATATATTAAGTAGATATATGTATGAAATATTAAGTAGGAATATGTATGAAAACTATTTTTGTGGGGTGATATGTATGATAAAAAAGATAAGTGCGGCGGCAATTGCGGTCATTATGTCAGCGAGCATGATGTTCACTACAGCTTCGGCAGACGCTTCCTATGTTCTTGATAAGGACGCAGGAGAAGACTTCGTCAATTTCATAGACGGCAAGCTGCCTGATATTTTAAAGAGTATGGACAGTGTTGCAGACGGCGATAAGATCTACTTCGACTATGGTTCATGGTTCATGGATCTGGATTTTGACGGTGTGCCTGAGTTTATAATAGGCGGCGAAATGGCTGACGGCGACAGACATTATTCTATTCTTACCAAGGACGGCAAGGAGATAAAGATAGATGACACTGTTGCAAATGGACAGTATTTTCCGGGATTTATGGGCTTTGATTATATGCCTTACAGAGATCTTTATACAGGGGAGGTATCATATTTTTCAAGTAACGATAAGATAAAAACTATGACCTTTGACCCTGAAAAAGGCGTTACTGAAAAGGAGCTTTGCTCGGAAGAATACGATTTGGAAACTGACAGCACTGTTTACAAAACAGACGGCAAAGAGGTCAGCGAGAGCGAGTATTATAACTATAAATCCACCCTCAGCAGATTTATCCCTCTTGAAGTGGAAAATACAGAGCTGACATCAGATGAAACTGCAAAGGCTGACGCTGATAAGCTTCTGGAAATGTATAACGAGTATAACTGCGTTGTCATGACGGCGGAGAACACAAAGGACGATATGATAAGCGTAATAGTCGAGGTGTTCGATCTTCTTAAAGAGATAATGGCTGACGCTCCTTATGAAATTGCTAGTGATGTTGATTGGAGCTATAACAGTTGGTTTGAGGATTTAAACTTTGACGGCGTTCCTGACTTTGTTATCGGCGGTATTGCAGACCTCTTAGATGAAGGTACTGCTTTAAGGCTTTATGACGTTATCGGTATGGGCAATGCAGGCTTTTTGGCGGATACCAATGTGTCAAACGACCATGGCGACGGTGAGAACGGCTTCGGCTTCAAGCCTTATGTAAACAAGCAGACTGGCGAAAAAACATACCTCTCAGAGGATAGATATACAGAGGACGGCAAGGAGCATTACGCAGTGAGAAAGCTTTTTAGCTGTCTTGGTGAATGTCTCACCGCTGATATCTGCACCGCAGAATATGACAGCAAAAAAGGCGTGACTTCATACACCATCGAGGGAAAGGAAGCCACATCAGAGGAGTTTCAGGCGTATCTTGCAAAGCTTAACAGCGACTATGATGAGCTTTCTGTAACAATAAGCACCATGGGCGAAAACAAAGTCCCTAATAATGAAGGCGCCCTTGCAGAGTCATATGACGATTATAAGCTTGGGGACGTTGTGGGCGGAGCAAACTTTACATATGTAGAAAAGAAGAACACTTCAAATGATATCTCTATCCCTGACAAAACAGCAGGCTCTCAGGCTTCAAAGAATTATAATACCGATTCGTCAACAAATCCGTCAACAGGTGCGGCGGCAGGCGTTACAGCCGCAATAATAGCCGCTGGAGCAGGTTTGGCGATATGTGCAAAGCGTAAAAAGAAATAGTCTTTTCAGCCTAATATATGCAGAGGTGAACAGCGTTCACCCGTATATTGGCATATTATCTGCGTGCTGAATATTTTATCACCGTACCCTCTCGTGGTGCGGTGATTTTTTTGCATAAGCCGTCCTTTGTCCGCATAACTTGTACAAAGGACAAAAACTAGGAGGGCGGATATATGTTCAGAAGATTGCAGAATATTTTGTGCTGTGTGGTGATAGCAGGGTTTGCGGCAGTGTGCTGGTATGGCAAAAACAACGGTGAAGCCGTCATGACAGGTGGGGCGGTGAAAACGACCATGGATAAGCCTGTGGTGGTCATCGACCCAGGTCACGGGGGCATGGACGGAGGCTGTGTATCCGTTGACGGCACGCCTGAAAAGGGGATAAACCTTGCGGTGGCGGAAAGCCTCCGTGACGGTCTGAAGCTTCTCGGCTATGATGTCGTTTGCACCCGTGAAAGCGATATCTCTATTTATGACAAAGGCACAGAGGGGCTTGGGGAGCAGAAAAAGTCCGATATGAAAAACCGCCTTGCCATATTCTCGAAATATTCCGAGGGCATATCAGTTTCCATACACCAAAATCAGTTTACCGACAGCCGCTACAGCGGTGCGCAGATGTTCTATTCTAAAGACAATGCCGAGGGTGAAAAGCTTGCGGGAGTGATGCAAAAGCAGTTCGTTTCCCTTTTACAGCCTGACAATACCAGAGAAACTAAGCCGGTAGGCGACGAGCTTTATCTACTTAATAATACCAAAAATCCTGCGGTTATGATAGAGTGCGGTTTTCTTTCCAACCCTGAGGAGGCTCAGAAATTGGAGAATGAGGACTATCAGCGTCAGGTGGCGTTTACAGTGCTGACAGGTATCAGCGAATACAGGCTAATGCAGAAATAGTCCATTGGTGCGGCGGCAGTGAGAAAACACTGTCCGTCGTTTTTTGTTTGTAAAACGTTACATAAATTGCTTGACTTTTAAAAGGGGATATTGTATAATATAATAGTGTATTTATAGCATAGTATATTTTTTAACTTTTTCCTGCCATAAATTCTGGCAGGAGAATAAATAAAGGTGGATTGAAACATGGGATTATTTGATAAAATATTCGGCAACTATTCTAAAAAAGAGCTTGCCAAGATCGAGCCTATAAAGAATAAGGTACTCGAGCTTGAAAGTAAGTATGCCGATATGTCTGACGAGGAGCTGGGCGGACAGACTGCCATTCTGAGGGGCAGGCTGGACGAGCTTTCAACTCTTGATGACGTTCTTCCTGACGCTCTTGCGGTTTGCCGTGAAGCTGCGTTCAGAGTGCTTGGCAAAAAGCCTTACCCTGTTCAGATAATCGGTGCTATCGTTCTTCATCAGGGACGTATCGCCGAAATGAAAACAGGTGAAGGTAAAACTCTCGTTGCCTGTCTGGCGGCTTATGCTAACTCCCTTACAGGAAAGGGCGTTCACGTTGTAACAGTAAACGACTATCTTGCTAAGTTCCAGTCTGAGGAAATGGGCAAGGTGTTCCACTTCCTGAACACTTCTATCGGCGTTGTGCTTACGGGCATGAACAAGGAGCAGAAGAGGGAAGCTTATAACGCTGATATTACATATGGTACAAATAACGAGTTCGGATTTGATTATCTCCGTGACAACATGGTTATCTATAAGAAAGATAAGGTTCAGAGAGAGCACGCTTTCGCTATCGTGGACGAGGTGGACTCTATCCTCATAGACGAAGCAAGAACTCCGCTTATCATTTCAGGTCAGGGCGACAAGTCAACAAAGCTTTATTCACTTGCCGACAGATTTGCAAAGACCCTGAAGCCTGTTACAGTTGTTGAAATGGACGATAAGGCAGATAACGACCTTCTGGACGGCGACTATATCATCGACGAAAAGGCTAAGACCGCAACTCTTACTAAGAGCGGTGTTAAGAAAGCAGAAAAGGCGTTCAACGTTATAAACCTTATGGACGCTGATAATATGACCCTTGCTCACCACATCAATCAGGCTATCAAGGCAAACGGCGTTATGAAAAAGGATATCGACTACGTTGTTAAGGACGGAGAAGTTCTTATCGTAGACGAGTTCACAGGCCGTATCATGCAGGGCAGACGTTTCAATGACGGTCTGCATCAGGCTATCGAAGCAAAAGAGGGCGTTGAGATAGCAAGAGAGTCAAAGACTATCGCTACTATCACATATCAGAACTACTTCCGTCTTTATGGCAAGCTGTCAGGTATGACAGGTACTGCCATTACTGAGGAGGACGAGTTCAGAGAGATCTATAAGCTTGACGTTATCGAGATACCAACAAACAAGCCTGTTATCAGAATTGACCACCCTGACGTTGTTTTCAAAACAGAAAAGGGCAAGTTCAACGCTGTTATCGAGCAGGTGATAGAGTGCCACAAAAAGGGACAGCCTGTCCTTGTTGGTACTGTTTCCGTTGAGAAGTCAGAGTATCTTTCAAGACTGCTGAAAAATAAGGGCATCAAGCATGAAGTGCTTAACGCCAAGCACCATGACCGTGAGGCTATGATAGTTGCACAGGCAGGTAAATACGGTGCTGTTACTATCGCTACCAACATGGCAGGACGTGGTACTGATATCATGCTTGGCGGTAATGCTGAGTATAAGTCCCTTGCAGATCTCCAGAAAATGGGCTATTCTGAGGAAGTCGCTGTCGAGGCAGCAGGTTTCTCAAATACTCAGGACGAGGAAGTTCTGGCTGCGAGAGCAGAGTATAAGAAGCTCTATGCAAAGTATTCTGACGAGGTAAAGGAGCTTGCAGAAAAGGTTAGAGAAGCAGGCGGACTTTATATCATCGGTACAGAAAGACACGAGTCAAGACGTATCGACAATCAGCTTAGAGGACGTTCAGGCCGTCAGGGCGACCCGGGCGAAAGCACATTCTTCCTCTCACTTGAAGACGACCTTATGAGAATTTTCGGCGGCGAGAGAATAACAGCCATGATGGACACTCTCAAAGTTGACGAGAATACTCCTATCCAGTCAAAAATGCTCACAGGCGTTATCGAGTCCTCACAGAAGAAGATAGAGGGCAGAAACTTCAACATCAGAAAGAACGTCCTTAACTACGACGACGTTATGAACACACAGCGTGAGATAATCTATAAGCAAAGACAGCAGGTGCTTGACGGAGAGGATCTCCATGACAACATTCTCGGCATGATAAAGGAGTTTGTTGAGGATTCTGTAAATATGTATATCACTGACGAGGACGTTCAGGATAACTGGAACCTGCAGGGCCTTAAGGACAGACTTATGGGCATAATCACAGTTGAGGACGACTTCAACTATACCCCACAGGAGCTTGACGAGATAACAAAGAAGGATATCGTTGACCTGCTTGAAGACAGAGCTTTGAAGATATACGCAAAGCGTGAGGAAGACTTGGGTCAGGAACTTCTCCATGAGATAGAAAGAGTTGTCCTCCTTAAAGTAGTAGATACAAAGTGGATGGCACATATCGACGATATGGACGAGCTGAAAAAAGGTATCGGTCTGCGTTCATACGGTCAGAAGAACCCAGTAGTCGAGTATCGTATGGAAGGCATGGATATGTTCGACGATATGGTAGCTTCTATCCGTGAGGACACTGTAAGAATGTTGTTCACCATTCAGGTAAGGAAGAACAGCGCCGCTCCAAAGAGAGAGGACGTTCTCAAGCCGGGCGAGCATCATAACATGACCGTAAGAAAGGCTAAGAAGCCGGGCAGGAACGATCTTTGCCCATGCGGAAGCGGCAAGAAGTATAAGAACTGCTGCGGCGCCGGAAACGGTGGACAGGCTGACGAAGCCGAGCAGGCAGAGAATAGCTCTGAGGAATAAAAACAATATGCAGGACGGTGAAAACAGCCGTCCTGTTTTGGATATAAGAATAATAGGAGTGTAGTGAAATGTCAACAGCATTTAAAAGCGCAGATATACTTCTGCCTAAGAACGCCGATATGTCAAAATGGGCAGTAGTTGCCTGCGACCAGTATACCTCTGAGCCTGAGTATTGGGCTGACGTGGAAAAGATAACAGAGGGTGCAAAAAGCGCACTTAACCTTATCCTGCCTGAGGTCTATCTGGAGGACGATAACGTTGATGAAAGAATAGCTGACATACATAAGAATATGGACAGCTATATCAGCGAGGGCGTTTTTGAAGAGTATAAGGACGCTATGATATACGTTGAAAGAACACAGTCTGACGGAAAGGTCAGAGCAGGCATCGTTGGCGCTATCGACCTTGAAGAGTATGACTACCGCAAAGGCTCGAAGTCTGCCGTAAGAGCAACAGAAGCCACAGTTGTGGAGAGAATACCGCCTAGAATAAAGGTAAGACGTGGCGCACCTGTTGAGCTGCCGCATATCATGATACTCGTTGACGATACAGAAAAAAGCGTTGTTGAGCCGCTTGAAGCCCACAAGGGAGAAATGAAAAAGCTCTATGACTTTGACCTTATGAAAAAGGGTGGTCATATCGCAGGCTATCTTATTGAAAAGCCTATGCAGGAAAAGATAATAGCCGCACTTGAAAAGCTTGGTGATATCGACGCTTTCAATACAAAGTATGGTCTTAAGGAAACTTCACCGCTCGTTTACGCTATGGGTGACGGCAACCATTCTCTCGCTACTGCAAAGGAATTTTACGAGGAGCAGAAGAGAGAAAACCCTGATAAGGACATGAGCAATGCACTTTGCAGATATGCCCTTGTGGAGATAGTTAATCTCCATTCGCCTGCACTTGAATTTGAGGCTATCCATAGAATAGTTACAGACGTTGATACAAAGGCTCTTATGAGCGAAATGACAGCGGCTCTGGAGCTTTCTGAGGAAAAGTCAGAGCAGGCAATAGTTGTCTGCGACAATGGCGAGGAAAAGACTCTCTATATACATAAGCCGACTTCAAAGCTCACTGTCGGCTCATTGCAGAATTTCCTTGACAGCTATATCAAGGAAAAGGGCGGCAAGGTGGACTATATCCACGGTGCAGAGGTCATAAGAGAGCTTTCCGCAAAGGTAAATTCCATAGGCTTTATGCTCCCTGACATGGGTAAGGAAGAGCTTTTCCCTACAGTTATCGTTGACGGCGCACTGCCGAGGAAAACGTTCTCCATGGGTCATGCCGAGGATAAGAGATTTTATGTTGAGGCAAGGAAAATATTGAAATAGAAATATTAAAGAAATGTTGAAATAGAAAAATCGTAGACAATATATTTTAAAAGGAGTTTTTACGATGATAATTGAAGAAGTCAAAAAGGAACTTACAGGACATATCATTCCCTTCTGGAACAAGCTGAGAGATGATGAGAACGGTGGATTTTACGGCTTTATGAGCTATGACCTCAAACTGGATAAGCAGGCTGATAAGGGCGTTATCCTCCACGCAAGAATACTTTGGTTCTATTCAAAAGCGTATATCACTCTGGGCGATAAGACACTTCTTGACAACGCACGCCACGCTTACGAGTTTATCAAAAACCACTGTATCGACTATGAGTACGGCGGAGTTTATTGGATGATGAACTATAAGGGCGAGCCTGCCGACACTATGAAGCATACATACAACATCGCATTTGCTATCTATGCACTGTCATGCTACTATAACGCAAGCGGAGATAAGGAGGCTCTTGAGCTTGCATATAAGCTTTTCCACGACATCGAGAACAACACTCTCGATGAGTACGGCTACAGAGAAGCTTTTGACAGACAGTGGAATCTGGTATCAAATGACGCTCTTTCTGAGAATGGCTTGCATGCTGATAAGACCATGAACGCTATCCTCCACCTTATCGAAGCTTATACCGAGCTTTATAAGGCAGACCACAACGAGGAAGTTGCTAAAAGGCTTAAATTCCAGCTTGGTCAGATGAGAGATATTGTTTATACTCCTGAAACAAACGCTCTGAAAGTTTTCTTTGACACAAAGTTCGACCTTGTGGGAGATATTCATTCATTTGGTCACGATATCGAAGCAACATGGCTCATGGATCTTGCCTGCGATACTCTTGGGGACGAGGAGCTTAAAAAGCAGTTTGCTGAAATGGATCTTAAGATCTCTCATAATATCCAGAACATCGCTCTGGATAACGGCGCACTGAACAACGAGCGTGAGAACGATAAGATAGATAAGAAGCGTGTATGGTGGGTAGAAGCCGAGTCTGTTGTTGGCTTCATCAACGCTTATCAGCACAGCGGAGAAAAGAAGTTTCTTGAAAGTGCAAGAAGCGTTTGGGATTACATCAAGGCTGAGATGATCGACAAGAGAGAAGGCTCAGAGTGGTATTCCGAGGTTTCCTATGACCATAAACCGCACGATTGGAAAGAGATAGTAGGCCCATGGAAATGCCCTTATCATAACGGCAGAATGTGCATGGAGGTCATCAACAGAGGCGTGGACTTCTGATGTTCAGGTATGAAACACACCTGCATACCGCCGAGGGCAGCGGCTGTGCCTCTGCAAGCGGAGCAGAGCAGGCAAGACGTTATAAAGCATCGGGCTATGATGGCATTATCGTCACCGACCACTTTTTTAACGGAAACTGTGCCGTCACCAACTTCGACAGCTGGGAGGACAGAGTAAACAAGTTCTGCAAGGGCTATGAAAACGCTAAGGCTGTGGGTGACGAGATAGGTCTGAAAGTGTTTTTCGGACTGGAGTATTCCTACTTTGGCGCAGACCTTTTGACATATGGTATCGACAAGGACTTTCTCCTTGCCAACGATAACCTCAGCGATATAAGCTTTTATCAGTTTGCCGACAGAGTGCATAAAGCAGGGGGCGTGCTTGTCCATGCCCACCCTTTCCGTGAAGCAGATTGGTATATCCATGAAATAAAGCTCCTGCCGAAATGGATAGACGGCGTTGAGGTCTATAACAGCGGAAACAGCAAAGAGGTCTATAATCAGCGTGCAAAATGGTATGCCGAGCAGTTCGGCTTCATGCAGACAGGCGGTACGGACAATCACCACCTGTGGGTGGAGGACAGCCGTATCAGCGGTGTTGCAACTGACGAGCCTATCAATTCCATAGAAGATTATATCACCTCGCTTAGAGGGGGCAAACTGGAGGTCATAGTGCCGCCAAAGCCTGCGGAGGGATAGATAAAAAGATAACAGGCAGTACCAAGATAGGTGCTGCCTGTTTTTTTGCGGTATCCTATCACATGAGGTAGGGACGAATAATGTTCACCCGTAGCTTCTTGACAAAGCTAGTGGTTATCAGGCAACCCAAGGTCGCTCCTTCAAAAAGCGTCTGTGTTATTTGTAGACATTGTTTGTACTTTTTGTGTAAGTTGAAACGCAAAATCTATTGACAAATCCACATTAATGAGCTAAAATATAAATATTATTATTTATATGGTGAGAAAGGAAAACCAAAATATGAAAATCAAAAGAATACTTGCGGCAGTGCTTTCCCTTGCAATGGGCGTATCAATGATGACAGCCTGTGGCAGTTCGGACAGCTCCTCAAAGGCTGAAAACGATTCTTCAGCTACAGAAAATACTCAGAAGCATACCAATGACCCTATGACAGTGACCACTGCAAAAGACCTTGTGGCACAGATGAAAGTGGGCTGGAATCTTGGCAATACCATGGACGCCACAGGCGGCTCAGGTCTTGACGCTGAAACCTCATGGGGAAATGTGGAAACCACAAAATTGATGATAGACCAGGTCAAGGACGCAGGCTTCAACGTGTTCAGACTTCCTGTTTCATGGGGTACTCACATGGACGAGAACTATACAGTTGACGAAGCATGGATGAACAGAGTTCAGGAAATAGTTGATTACGGTATCGACAACGGAATGTTCGTTATCCTCAACACCCACCACGAGGAGTGGTATATGCCTAAGAAAGACCGTGCCGATAAGGATATAGAGCAGCTCAAAGCCCTCTGGAAGCAGATATGCGACAGATTTCAGGGTTATGACGAGCACCTGATCTTCGAGGGCGTGAACGAGCCTAGACTTAGAGGCGAGGGTAACGAGTGGATAGGCGACGCTGAGTCAAGAGAGGTCGTAAATCAGTACGCAAAGGCATTCGTTGAAACTGTCCGTGCTTCCGGTGGAAACAACCCTAACAGATGTATAATGGTAACGCCATATGCTGCTTCATCATCAAAACAAAACATGGAAGCTTTGGAAGTTCCGCAGGGCGACGATAAGATAATAGTTTCTATCCATGCTTATCTTCCATATTCATTTGCACTTGATACCGCAGGCACAGACCAGTATACAAGTATCGACTCTTCTATCACAACACTCTTTACCGATATCAATGAAGTGTTCCTCAGCAAGGGAATACCTGTAATAATCGGTGAGTTTGGCTCTGTAAACAAGGATAATACAGAAGCAAGAGTTCAGTGTGTAAAGGATTATCTCAGCACCGCAAAGCAGTATGGCGTACCATGCTGTTGGTGGGATAACGGCACAAGAATAGGAAACGGTGAGAACTTCGGACTTCTCAACAGATCCGAGGGTGGCTGGTATTTCCCTGAAATAATCGACGCTATCATGGAAACAGTAAATAGCTAAAAAAATCAAGGACGGAAGCGATTCCGTCCTTTTTTGTGTGTGCAAATTATGTGCAATTTTTGTGGGGCGAATTGATATCTTGCGAGCGGTGGGCAATCTTGCGGTAAACGGGCGAACGCTGTTCGCCCCTACAAAAATTTATATTATTATCGTTTTTTATCAATAAATTTATGTAGGGGCGCGGCGCAATTTTTTTGTGTAGGGGACGGCGCCCTCGACGTCCCGCCACTCTCGTTCGTTTCAATCACAAACTGTTTTGTTCATTAAACGCCACAAAAAAAGGACGACACCAAGTCGTCCTTTTTCATATCTATTCCCCTGAAAGGGTCTTTTTCATTGCAATGTGCGGACAATATTCGTCCTTGTAAACATCACCATATGCTGTGTAGCCAAGCTTCTCGTAAAATTGCTGTACTCTCGTTTGCGCTGATAAGCCGACTTCCTTGTAGCCCACTTTTTCAGCCTGCTTTTCAAGGGCTTCCACTACCATTCTGCCAAGGTCTCTGCCACGATATGCCTTTCTCACGCAGATACGTCCAATGTGCGCTTCGCCATTTTCGTCAAACAGCCTGCCTGTTGCAATGGGATATCCTCCTGTGTAGATAACAGCATGATAAGCCTCATGGTCAATATCGTCAAATTCGTTCACAAAGCCCTGCTCCTCAACGAATACCTGCTGTCTTATGAGTCTGGCGTCTGCGTTGTTTGCAAGCCCTTTTGCGATCTTTATGATGTAGCCGTCCATCCTGTCAGCCCCCAAGACGTATCATTTCGTCGATACATTTTCTTGCAGAGGTCATCTCCTCGTCTGTCATTTTTATCTCAAAACCGCCGCCGTTGCCAATGCCCTCGCAAGTCTTGTAAACGTCCATAAGAGTGGTGAGCTTCATGTTAGGACAAAGTATCTTCTTTGAGAGTATGTAAAACTCCTTCTCAGGGAATCTGTACTGCAAATGCTCAGCAATGGAAATCTCAGTGCCTATGATGAACTCCTTTGCGTCAGACTCAGCCGCAAAATTCATTATGCCAGAAGTCGAACCAACATAATCAGCCATTTCGCTTACAGCAGGGATACACTCAGGGTGACAAAGCACCAGTGCATCAGGGTGAGCCGTCTTAGCCGCTATCATGTCAGCCTTTGTTACCGACGCATGAACAGGACATCCGCCCTGCAAAAGCTTTATATCCTTTTCAGGACAGGCTTTTTTTACGAATGCACCAAGATTGCAGTCAGGAATGAACAGTATCTTGTCAGCGTCCATGTTCTTTACTATCTTCTCCGCAGACGAGGAAGTAACGCAAACATCGCAAACCCTCTTGAGTGCGGCTGTGGTGTTTATGTAGCATACTACCTTTCTGTCAGGCTCCTGCGCCTTTATCATTTCTATCATCTCAGGCTCCATTTGCTCTGCCATTGGACAGCCTGCCGATGGATTTGCAAGATATACGTTCTTGTCAGGGTTGAGCATTTTTGCCGCCTCAGCCATAAAATGCACTCCGCACATAAGTATGTTTTTGTTTGAGACCTTCTGCGCCTCAACGCTTAGCTTGTATGAATCACCCGTAATATCTGCTACCTCCACTATCTCCTTAGCCTGATAGCTGTGCGCAAGTATACAAATATCGTTTTCTTTCTTTAACTGAAGAATTTTTTCCTGTACGTCCTTAATCATATCCAGATCATGCCTTTCGACCTTTGAAAAGCATATCCTCCTTTCGGTGTTTCGGCGTTTGCCGAAAGATTTATACCATATTATTATAGTATGATATAGGCATTTTGTCAAGGGCATTTGTACCAGAACAAGCCATGCACTTGACAAATTCATCAACAGGGTGTATAATCAACAGTGTTGACAATCAACCGCCTTGACATTTGGAGGAATAACAATGAACGATAAAACAGCCCAGCGTTTTGGAGAAGTTTTCAGACGATTTTTTGAAACAGGATATATGGACGACCTTGCAGAGCTTTTTCAGGGCGAAAGCAAAGTGATAGTCTATCTTAGCACAGCCGATGGCATAGTCTACCCCTCGGATATAAGCCGTGACCTTATGATATCACGTCAGCGTGTGACCTCTGTTCTCAGCACAATGGAGAAAAAAGGCTTTGTCAGCCTTGTGCGTGACCCTGAGGATAAACGCCGTGTGCAGGTGAAACTGCTCCCTAAGGGCGAAAAAACTATAGAGGAAAAGCGACAGCGTCTTGAAAAATATTTCACTGTATTTGTTGACGCTTTGGGAGAAGAAAATCTTCATATGCTCCTTGACAGCTCCGAAAAAGCTGTTGCGGCGCTTGAGCATACAATGAAAGGCAACTCTCAGAAAGTCTGAGGTGCGGAAAGGAAACTGCCATGAACATTTATAACGAATTTAGAAAAACGGCAATAAACCGCTATAGCAAGACCGCTCTCGTGATGATGAACGACGAGGGTGAAACAAAGGAATATACATTCGGACAAACTTTACAGCAGGCTGATATTTTTTGCAGCCGTCTTAAAGCCATGGGCGTTGTGGCAGGGGATAGGGTCTGCATAGCTTCCGAGGGCAGACCTGAGTGGAATATCGCATTTCTCGCCTGTTCAAAGCTAAACGCCACAGCCGTCCTTTTGGATTATTCGCTTCCTGCGGCAGAGCTTTTCGCATTGGTGAAAAAGTCACAGCCTGTGTGCGTTGTCGCTTCCCAAAAGGCGGCAAAGAAGCTTACAAGCGTGAAAAATATACCTGTTCTCGATGTCCAAAACCAGCTTGACAGACTTGACGGTTCAGGGGAAAATATACTCCGTCAAGGTGAAGTAGGCGACCCTGATATCGCAGTGATAATCTTTTCAAGCGGCACAACAAGGACAGCCTCAGGCATCATGCACACCCACGATTCCCAGATAAATTCCTGCAAAATGGTCTGCCGGTGCAACGGCATAACCGATAACGAACGCTATCTCGGAATCCTGCCAAACAGCCATATCTACGGACTTTTTGCACAGGTCTTAGCCCCTCTCCTCACAGGTGGAACAGTGTGCTTTATTGAGTCTCTCTCCGCAAAGGGTCTTTCCGCAGGCTTTCAAAACTTCAAGCCGACAGTTTTCCCGGGCGTGCCAAAGGTCTATGAGCTTTTGAAAACCCAGATAATGCAGCAGATCAACGGGGGCAAAGTATCTTCAGCACTTTTCAAGAAAATGTTTCCTGTTGCACTTCATCAGCGTAAGATCTACGGCATAAACAGCGGCAAAAAGATCTTCGCAAAGATACACAAAGCCTTGGGCGGTGAGCTTAGATTTCTCTGCTCCGCAGGCTCGCCGATGTCAAAGGATACATTTGATTTCTTCTATGGCACAGGCTTTAATATTGTGAACAACTACGGCGCGACTGAAACGAGCATACCAACTATCGGCACATATGGCAAGCACGTCTATGCTGACACCTGCGGCAAGGCGTACCCCGATATAAAAGTGAAGATAGACCGCAGCGGCGAACTTCTTATAAAGTCACCTTACATGATGATAGGCTACTATGGTGACAAAAAGTCCACTGATGAAGCTTTCAATCCTGACGGCTGGTTCAAGTCAGGCGACCTTGCAAAGTTCGATAAGCATAAAAATATCGTCATTCTCGGCAGATGCAAAGAAAATATCGTACTATCCACAGGTAAAAAAGCCGCCCCTGACGATATCGAACAGGTTTATAGGGGCATCGAGAGCGTTGACGAACTTGTGGTCTGCGGAGTGCCTGCGAAAGAGGGAAGCTATGACGAGGTGCACGCCTTTGTGGTCTGTGCTGAGGATAAGCGTGAGCAGACGGAAGAAAAGCTAAAAGAGATAAGCTCCTCCGCAGGTCAGGCAATGAAACTAAGCGGCATACATTTTGTGGATTCTATACCAAGAACAGCTATCGGCAAGCCAAAGCGTTATCTGCTGAAGAAAATGGTCATGGAGGATAACCTTGACAGCCTTAATAAGCAGGCAGAAAAGAGTATCGACCCGTCGGATATCCCGTCAATGGTGAGAAACGCCGTGGCAAAAATAGCACACGTTCAGCCGAATGAAGTCAAGCTCAGTACAAAATTTTTGCAGGAGTTCACCATAGACTCCCTCTCAGCTATCGAGCTTGCATTGGAGATAGAGGAGTTCAGTGGTGTGCGTGTTGACGGCTGTATGGATAAGAACATGACAGTGGGCAAGCTTATCTCCCTCGTTCAAAACCCAAACCGTATAAAGCCGCAAACAGTGAAATCAATGCTCTATCCACTGGATAAGAAAAAGATAGACTATCGTATTTACCGCTTTTACAGAAATCTTGTGACAGCCTTCTACGAAGTCAAGGTTGCAAACGAGGAAAATCTACCTGATAAGGACGGTTATATAATCTGTGCAAATCACGTTTCAAATTTTGATTTTATCTTTCTTACCCTGAATTTCAGATACGAGCGTTTTGCAAAATTCTGCTGTATGGCGAAAAAAGAGCTTTTCAACGGCAGTTTAGCCAGCCGACTTATTGTAAGAGTAGGCGGTATGGTGCCTGTTGACAGGGGCGGAAGAGTGGACGAAACAATGGCGGCTCTGCGTAAAAAGCTTGGTCAGAAATGGGGCGTGCTGGTTCACCCGGAGGGTACAAGAAGCAAAACCGGTGAAATGGGCAAGTTCAAAAGCGGTGCAGCCGTCCTTGCTATCGAAGCCAATGTACCTATAGTACCAGCCTACATCAAAGGCGGACACGAGATATTTCCGCCAGACAGAAAGCTCCCAAGGCTTTTCAACTGGAAGCGTCTTAGCAAATATAAAGTAAAAGTCGTTTACGGTGAGCCTATTTATCCTAATGGCGAAACCCCCGAAGAGCTTATGGCGAAAGTCCGTGAAGCGGTTTTGGCTTTGAAGAACAAAGAGAACTGATTTAAAGTGAGGAGTGAGGAATGACAAATGAGGAATTAGGAATGAGGAATTAGGAATGAAGAATTAGCATAGCTGTGGTTTGAGATACTCTAAGAGGTAAGTTAATAAGAACGTTGGTGAGTTAATTGTGCGAACGCAGTTCGCAATAAATAAATCATCGCCACAGGCGGTACCTTCATTCCTCATTCCTCACTCCTCATTCCTCACTCTTTCCGTTTGACAAGTCGCAAAATATGTAGTATAATGTATTAATACGCTGATACGGTGACGTGTCATCGTAATATTAATGGCAACGACTCATGAAGTCCGAATGTCAGTTTTTCAAGCGATCTGATTGAAAATTTTCCCGTAAGCTTTGTGTTGTGTTGCCTATGTTAAGGAATGAATATTTATGACTTTTGAGGAAGTAAAAAAGGTCACGGAGATCCTGCTGGAGTTCCTGCCTAATACACTGAAGCTTTTCGCATGGACCATCGTGCTTTCAATACCTGTGGGAGTGCTTGTGACAATGCTGAAAAAATGCCGCTTCAAGCCTATCTCGTGGCTGACAAATCTCTATATACTTGTCATGCGTGGCACACCGCTCATGCTTCAGATAATCGCTATCTACTATGCAGTACCACTTATTATCGCAAGTGCTGCAAAGCAGGGCAAAACAGGCGGTGTATATGACGTGCTTGCCAATATAAAAAACAACGAGAACTATATGTTTATCGCCCTTGTTACGGCATTTGTCCTTAACTATGCGGCGTATTTCGCAGAGATATTCAGAGGCGGTATCGAGGCTATCCCAAAGGGACAGTACGAAGCGGCTTCAATGCTCGGCATGACAAAAATGCAGACCTTTTTTAGAATAATCCTGCCCCAGGTCACAAAGCGTGTTATCCCTGCCACATCGAATGAGGTCATCGTCCTTGTAAAGGATACCTCTCTCGCAAACGTTATCGCATTCGCTGAGATAACAATGAAGGCAAAACAGCAGATGAACCTGTATAGCTCAATAACACCGCTTTTTATCGCAGGCGCATTCTATTTCATACTCAACGCTATCGTGACGGTGGCATTTGCCGTTATCGAAAAGAAATTCGACTATTATAAATAAGGAGAACTCATATGGCTATTCTTGAAGTGAAAAATATTTCTAAAAGCTTTGACAGCCTTAGGGTGCTCAAAGATATTTCTTTTAACGTTGAGGTGGGCGAGGTAGTCGCAATAATAGGTCCGTCGGGCAGCGGTAAATCAACGCTTCTGCGCTGTATAAACCAGCTTGAAAAAGCAGACGGCGGAGAGATAAACGTTGACGGCGTGAATATGTTCCATACAGAAAATGGCAAGGCGGCGTATGCACCCTCTAAGACCCTCAGGGATATCCGCCTGAAAATAGGTCTTGTGTTCCAGAATTTCAACCTTTTTCCGCACTTTTCTGTAAATCAGAATATAATGGAAGCACCTCTCCATGTCCTTAAACAGCCAAAAGCGGAGGCAAAAGCCAACTGCGAAGAGCTTTTGAAAAAAATGGGTCTTGAAACTAAGGGCAAGTCCTATCCCTGCGAGCTTTCAGGCGGTCAGCAGCAGCGTGTTTCTATCGCAAGAGCACTGGCACTGAAACCGCAGATACTTTTCTTTGACGAGCCTACTTCCGCCCTTGACCCTGAACTTACAGGAGAGATCTTAAAGGTAATAAAAGAGCTTGCCAAAGAGAAAATGACCATGGTCATCGTCACCCATGAAATGGCATTCGCCCGTGATGTGGCAAACCATGTTATTTTTATGGACGACGGCTATATCGTGGAGGAGGGTACTCCGGAGGAAGTTTTCGGTCAGACGCAAAACGAAAGAACCAAGCAGTTCTTGCAGCGTTTTAATGACCGTTAAAAGGAAATTAGTTGTAAAACACAAGGGATGATAACGTTTTCTGTGATTAATGCACAAAAGAAGTGTGACAATATTGTTAGAAATTTCAACACTTTTTGGAATAAAAAACGTGAAAACCCCTTGATTTTAGGGAGAAAGTCTGCTATAATAAGACTAGAATTGAATGACAATTCATAAAACTATATTCATATGGAGGAGATTAACGATGAAAATTTCTAAGATTCTCGCTGGTATGTCAGCAGCAGCTATCGTAGCTTCTATGGCAATGATCCCAGCATCAGCAGCAGGCACAAAGCTCAACGTAAGTGATGACCTTCTTGCAATCGGCAGACAGTCACAGGATGACCTTTTTGCAATTTTCTTCAGAGGCGATGAGTCTGAGGGCAACGTAGTTAAGGACGGTATCACTGATATCACAGCTGTTTACGGTGCATCTTTCACTATCAAGGTTGACAACAACGACTGGAACACGATCGGCGGCGGCGGATCCATCAACTTCAACGACACAAAGAACGGCTGGAACGCTAAGGATTGGGCTGGCGGCTCTTGGGTTGAAGATGATAAGCCAAAGGACACACTCTGCTACACAACAGACGAGGAAGGTACATACGTTCTTGAATACAAGGGCGATACACCTCTCTTTGACGCAGTTGACGATGAGGAAAAGGGTTATGCAGCAGTTGGTATCAACAACTGGGCAGCTGACCTCAAGGGCATCGACGTTGTAGGCGTTAAGGTTCTTGGCGCTGACGGCAATGCTATCTACGAGGCTGGTTCTAACAAGGACAAGAAGGAAGTTCAGAAGAAGCCAGTAGTTGAGGAGTCAAGCTCTAAAACTGATTCAACAGCTTCAGGCACAGATTCTAAGACTGACTCCAAGAAGGACGATTCTAAGACATCTTCTGCAGCAGCTACTTCAACAGCAGCTACATCTTCAAAGGCTGGCACAACAAGCACAGCAGCTACTTCTTCAGCAGCAGCTTCTGACAACGTAGCAGCTACAGGCGCAACAGCTGGTCTTGCACTCGCTGGCGTAGCACTTGCTGGTGCAGCTATCGTTATCTCTAAGAGAAAGTAATCTCTCACAGATAACACACTTGAATAAGTGAATTTATACAGAGCTTTCTGTCATTCGGGAAGCTCTGTTTTTTTGTTCGTTTGTGTAACCTGCACTAATTTGTAAACGATTTCTGTGCAAAACATATGAAATCATGCGCTTAAATTGTGCAAATAGTATATTGAAAATATGTGACGATTGTGTTATAATACAAAAGTAAATATAGGTCAGGCTATGTGTATAGCATGACAATTAAACGGAGGTTATTAAAATGAAAAAGTTTTTAGCTTGCGCTCTTGCACTTACACTTACAAGTGCTATGTTCGCTTCTTGCGGCAGCTCTGATGATTCTTCTTCATCAAAGGCTGAGGCAAAAACTACTACAACAACTACAGCTGCTACAACAACAGAGGCTACTACAACAACAGCTGCTCCTGAGTCAACAGCTGATTCAACAGCCGCTTCCGGCACAGAGTCCGAGGGTGAGGCTGCAAAGGATATTTCCGAAATGCCAGCTACTCTGAAGAACTATGAGGAGGCTTCTGTATATTTCAAGAAGGATATGGACGTTGCTTCTATCGTTGAACCTTTCGCTGAGAAGGATTACGAGAACGATGAGTCTCATGTAAATCTCTCTATTGAGGAACTTGCAGGTGTTCCAATGCTCAAGGTCGAGGTTCTCGATCAGGATAATGGCAACTACAAGATCCCTAAGATCAAGTTCCACATGGAGAAGTTCTTTGAGGGTCACGAGGCTGATCTTGAGAAGATCTTCACTATCAAGGCTGACGTAGTTACAAAGGCAGTTGGCGAGTTCACAGGTGACGACGGCACAAAATCACTCGTTCCTGGTAACTTCATGGGTGCATTCGTTACACAGCCTACAACAGGTGAAGGTGAAAACAGTTGGAACGACCTCTATGACTTCGGCGAGGCTGAGTGGACTTCTGAGTGGGGTTCCTATGAGCTTACAATGAGACCTGGTATCAAGGACGGCGCTACATTTGTAAACTCAACTGAACCACAGTTTGTTTCACTTATGAGATGGGGCATTCCAAACCAGGCTGATTTCTACATTGCTGACCTCAGATTTGAGGACGAGGACGGTAACGTTATCGCTTGCGCAAACTTTGGTAAATAATTTATTTCCATACATAAGAAAGGTGCAGATTTTCTCTGCACCTTTTTTTATGTGAATTTTACGCTTACCTCCCCTGATATCTCCAAGCTTTTCACCTTTTCACCTTTGATTTTAGCCGAAAAATCCTGCCCTTTTATCTGTCCCGTGGCGGTGATATCTCCCTTGTCATTTTTGAGATACGTCACGCCTTTCTGCGAAATAAGCTTGTCAAGCACAGCGACGGTCATTGTTACAGCGGAGCTTTCGGGAATGTTCCCTCGGTCGGTTTCGTAGGTCAAACCCTTGTATTCAAGTCGTGCGCTTTCTCCTGAGCAGGTTATCACCATACCGCTGACAGTTTCTGGCGCAGTTATCTCACACTCCCACATATCTGCGCCCTCACGGGTGAAGCTTGCGACGTATTCCGTGCCGTCAATGGTGAACTCAGCCGGGGTCTTGTAATCCTCTGCCAGCTTTACGGGTTTGACTTCGCTGCTTTCACCGCATGAGCATAAGCCCATTACCGCCAAAATCGTGAGAAAAAATGCCTTTGTTCTTTTCATTTTGCCCTCCATTAAAAAAGACCCTCTTCATAAGAAGAAGGTCTTTGTTTTTAGTACAGCCTAGTCGGCGTTTTCAAGGTCATACAAAAATCGTGGCAAAGCGTCAATGACATCTCTTGCAATGATTCCACGTTCAGATCTTTTGTATCCTGCAAGCAGAGCCGTCGAGCCAAGTGTGAACGACCCAAGTGCAGCCGCATCGAGAGCGTTGCACCTCTGAGCTACATAGGATGAAACAATGCCTGCAAGCATATCCCCCGAGCCGCCCTTTGCAAGCGCAGTTGTGCCTTCGGTGCAAAGATAAACTTTTCCACCGTCCACAGCAAAGGTGTCAGCCGACTTCGCAAGCACTGTCACACCATATTTTTCTGACAGCCTATATGCAAACCCAAGTCTGTCCGACATGACCTCGCCCATCGTCACGCCACAAAGCCTTGCAAGCTCCGCAGGGTGAGGGGTGAGGATAACTGTACTTTTCTTCTTCAACAGTACATCTATATTCGGACAAAGTGAATTTATTCCGTCAGCGTCCAAAACTATGGGTATCTCCGCATTTTCTATAAGCTCCGCCACAAGCTTCTCTGTCTGAGCCGTGTGACCAAGCCCACAGCCTATCAGCAAACAGCTTGCCTTTTCGCACTTTTTCAGTATCGTCTCCGCATTTTCAGCCACCATAAAGCCGTCCTTGTCGGTTTTCATTGCCGAGTATGTACATTCATACATACCAGCCGACAGGGAGTTGACTACGCTTTTTGCAGTGCAAAGCTCAAAAAGCCCCACGCCTGTTCGCATTGCCGCCATTGCTGAAAGCCCTGCCGCACCTATATAGCTCTCCGAGCCTGCCACGCTCACCACCTTGCCGAACGTGCCCTTGTGTCCGTCAGCAGGTCTAAAAGGCAGTGCCGCCCTTGCTTTTACCACGTCAAAAGGCGTTATAACAGGGGATAGGGTATTCTCGCAACGCTCGTCAATACCGATATCTTTTACCAGAATTTCACCGCAAAAGTCCACCGCAGGCTGTAAATAAAGACCCAGCTTGCCACGATGAAAGGTCACTGTCACGTCAGCCTTGAACGACAGCTTGTCAGCCTGACCATTCCGTGCATTTACTCCCGACGGCAGGTCGCAGGCTATCTTCATGCCTTCACACTTTTCACAAGCTCTGAACACTGGCAGGATATTTTCACGCAGGCTTCCGTGAAAACCCGTTCCGAAAATGCAGTCCACAAGCACATCTGCACCCTCGATAAAATCCAGCGCATTTTCAGCTTTCAGCACCTCTACGCTCTTATCAAGCCTAGCATACGCTGCCGAGGAGAGGTCAGTGTCAGGCTCACCACAGCATAAGACCACCGCAGGCTTGAGGCCTTGTTCCACAAGTAAATTTGCCGCCACAAGTCCGTCACCGCCATTGTTTCCCTTGCCAATAAGAAGCACTATCTTTGATGACGCAGATGAGTTGCTCGCAATGACCTCCGCAAGCTGTATTGCCGCATTGTCCATGAGCTGAGCAAGGCTCACGCCATATTTTTCAGCCTCATGCTCGCAAAATGTCATTTGCTCCACTGTCAATATCCTATCCATTTTTATCCTCCTTTTCATAAGCTATTACCACCGCTGAAGCTATATCCTTGATGTGGGAAAGTGACACCGCAAAGGTCAGCCCCCTCTTTTCAGCCGCCAAAAGCGCGTTTCCTGTAAGCTCCAGATAAGGACAGCCAAGCTCGTCACGCAAGCATGACACCTCGTTCAAGGCGAAGCCCTCGACCCCCGTGCCTAAAGCCTTTGCGAAGCTTTCCTTAGCCGCCCAATTCGCCGCCATGGATTCATAGGGGTTTTTCTTCTGTGAAAAAAGGGTCAGCTCCTTTTCGGAGTAAACCCTTTCACAGAAACGTCGGCTCTGACAGCTTTTTTTTATGCGTTCGATCTCAATAAGATCAGTTCCGACAAATATTTTCATTTTTATTTCCTCAGTGTTCTCGGAAGCGCAGGCTTTATAAGTGCCAGCATATCATCATCTGGTGTGAAGATAACAGTTGTAAGCCCGAGATTTTTGTGGTTGAATGTTATGTAGTAGTCTGTAAGGCTATCGTCACAAGCGCAGGCAAGGACCTGTGTTGCGCCCTCCGGTACAGAGAAATTCTCGTCAGCAATGCCGAAATCTGTCGCACTGCCGCAACGGAATGTGATAAGGCGCTTTCTTGAACGCTGAGCCGTTATCTTGTCAACGTCTATTTCTCCGTTTGTGAAAATGTATTCATACTCCACATCGAGTTTTGTTGTAAGATAATAACCGCCATAAAGTGCGGCGGCGGCAAGAAAAATGCCTATTACAGAAAACTGCGTGCCGAAAGGGAAGATAAAGCACAGTGCGGCAAGTGCCACGCTTGCTATCATGATGAAAATTTTCTGTATCTTATCGTTCTTTGTGGGGATCTTGCGAACTATCTGTTCCTTGAAGCTGTCCATTATTTGTCCTCCGTTTATTCAGTGCCGCTGAGAAGCTCTTTCATTACCCAGCCGCTTTTATTGTTATATTTTACATATACCCATATGTTTCCGTCGCCGTCTGTTCTCTCACCGTAGCCGTTTATGGTCTTGCCGTCAGGTATCTTTTCTATCACGTCATATTTCTTTGACGGACCGTATCTGAGATTAAGGTAAGAGGTATCAGACTTTACAAGAAATGGGATAGAATCAGGGTATTTCACATCATCACCCAAAGGGAAAAGTGCGTCCTTTTTGAACTTTGTGGTGGTGGTCTTTTTAGTCGCCTTTGTTTCGGCAGATGTTGTGGTTGTTGTGGTGGTCGTCCTCTTTGTTGCCGTTGCGATTATGTCAGGGTCGTAGCCTTCGTCAATGCTCACGTCAGGGTTTTCAAGTGTGCCCGCCGTCACAGAAGTGGTGGTGGTGTAGCCCTCGTAATCCTCATCGTCCTCGTCATAATCGTCGCCCATTGTGGCGGTCTTTGTGGTCTCTATAACTCTCTGGGCGGCAGTACCCGTGGTGGTCTCCGTTTCGGAGGAGCTTTCTGGAAGCATTGCCCCACATGACGCAAGCCCGAAAACCGCAGAACAAGCCAGCACAGCCGCAAGCAGTTTTGATCTCATTTTTTATATCCTCTTTTCAGAATTTACACAATTTTATTTTAAGCCAAGAAGTCTTTCTGCGTTGCCGCCGAGAATTTTATCTTTGTTATCCTCGGAAATGTTCAAGCGCAGTATCTTTTCTTTTATAAGGTAGGAACTGTCCCAAGGGCAGTCGCTTGCAAAAAGTATCCTGTCAGCCCCATGCTTTTCAACGATAGCCTGCATAAGCTCGTCAGGACACATACTTGTGAAGGCGGTGTCAAAATAAACTTCACCGTCAACTCCTGCCAAAACGTCACGCACCTGCTCCCACATCATGTTCGCACCAAGATGTGCAAGAATGACCTTGAGTTTAGGGTGCTTTTTTATCATGTTCAGCGCCCTCTCAGGTGTGGAGTGGATAAGGTCAGGGGAAACGCAGTCATAGCCGGAATGAAATATAACAGGCAGGTCAGCTTTCTCAATGGCGTCATATATCTTGTCCATGCGCTCATCATCTATCATAAAGCCCTGATAATCAGGGTGAAGCTTTATGCCGTGAAGTCCAAGCTCCTTTATGTGGGCTATCTCCTGCTCATAGTCCTCAGCGTCAGGGTGTATTCCACCGAAGCTTATAAATCTTCCGCCGTCCTGTTGGGCACACCAATCGTTTATAACTCTCTGCTGAGCAGGCTTTGTCGCCACTGACAGCAGCACGCCCTTGTCAATGCCCCATTCGTCAAAACGCTGTATGGTTTCCTCTGCAGTGCCTCTTGTGAAAGGGGTTATGCCGCTTTGAGCCTGAAGCTTTTCAACAGCCTTTTCCGCTACCTTTGGATTAAAGGCGTGAACGTGAAAATCAATTACCATTTAAAACATCTCTTTCTGAAAATACTTTTCCATATGGTATTATACCACAAATTCAAGCCTCTTTCAACGAATATCGGCAATTTTCACAGTATTTTCATCTAGGGCTATTCCCAGCTTTTCCACACCTCGGGGCAGAAGCCTACTGTGGCTTTCTTGCCGTTTCTTACGATAGGTGCGGCAAAAAGCTCGGGATAGTCAAGAAGCTTTTCTATCTTTTCCCCGGTGCTTCCAAGATATTTTATGAGCATTGCCTGCTCTCCCTTTGCCTTTGGGTCGATAAGCTTGTCAATATCGCCAACAGCCGCAAGCACTGAGTTAAGCTCGCCCTTGCTAAGCCCCTTTGTAGGCAGGTCAACAGATTGGAACTTTATTCCACGCTCTTTGAAATAACGTTCAGCCTTTTTGGTGTCAAAGGACTTTGACTTGCCGAATATCTGTATGTTCATGGGATTATCTCTCCGTTTCTGCATTCAAGAATGATAGTGAAAGGACCGTCATTGAGCAGTGAAACTTTCATGTCTGCACCGAAAACGCCCTTTTCTACCTTGCCTGTAATTTTATCGTCACAAACCTTGCAGAAGTATTCATAAAGTCTGTTGGCTTCATCAGGCTTGCCTGCATAGATAAATGACGGGCGGTTGCCATGGTGACAATCTGCATAAAGGGTGAACTGTGAAACGCAAAGAATATCTCCGCCAACATCGTTTATAGAAAGATTTGTCTTGTCGTTCTCGTCAGCGAAAATGCGAAGCTTTGATATCTTGTCTGCAAGCCTGTCGCAGTCAGCCTCAGTGTCCTCCTGACCTACTCCGAAAAGTATCAGAAAGCCCTTTCCTATCTCGCCTGTGACCTTGCCCTCGACCTCAACTTTTGCACTTGTGACCCTCTGTATTACCGCTCTCATCAGCCCACCTCCACGGTGTAGCTGTAGGTGTAAACAGCTTCAGGTGCAAGCTTGATAGCGTGAGGCTTGTTTTCGATATCCTCAAAAGCGTCGTCCTCGTAAACAGGCACGCTAGTCCAAGGCTCAAGGCATATAAACTGAGCGTCAGGGTTGCCTGTGGAAGTCCATACGGCAATGCAGTCAGAGTGTGGGAATGACAGCTTTACGAAACCGCCGTCAGACTTTTTCAGGGTGACAGCCTTTGAAGCAGGGTGGTCTTTCATGATAACGTCATAGTCGAAAAGCTCTCTTGTGAGAGTGATAGTCTTTTCACCGTCAAGGATAGTCCTCTCGCCGTTTGGGATAGGCTGAACGATATGCTCGTTTTTCTCGTACTCAACTGTGCATTTGCCACCTTGAATATCGCAGATAAAAGCAGGGTGACCGCCGAGATAGAAGTACATAGCCTTTTCATCAGTGTTTTTTACTGTGTTTGTGACGGTGACTTTTGAACCTTTTATGGAGTAGGTGACTTCAAGCTCGAAGTGATATGGGTATTGAGCAAGTGTCACGTCATTGTCTTTGAGGGTAAAGCTCAGTGAATTTTTTGTGCTGCCAGCGTATGTAAATTCGCTGTCACGGGCGAAGCCGTGGTTTGCAGCCATGTGATATTCCTGACCGCCTGCCTTGTAGGTGCGGTCTTTAGGGGAACAGATGAACGGGAAGAGAATAGGAGCGTAGCGTTTCCAAGCGTCACCACATTGCCAGAGATATTCTTTGCCGTTCATTTTGATAGAGTGAAGCTCAGCACCGAAAGTGTCGGCTGAGATAGATAGTTTATCATTTTTTATTTCATAAAGCATAGATCAGACCTCCGAGAGAAAAATTTTATACCTTATTATTATAGCACATTGTTTGGGAGATGTCAAAACCAAGTGAGCAGTGAGGTTATGAGGTCGGCTGGGGCATGGGCGAAAACGTTTGAAAAAAACTTAAAAGTCTGTTGAAAATTCTGTTCTGATATCAATATTTTAACAGTTAAATTTTATGACTTTGATACAGAATAACTAAAATATTTTCAATTGTTTGTGTAAGCTGACAAAACTTGTGATGACTATTGACTTTAATTTGGAGATAGTCTATAATAAAATGGTAAGATTATTTAATTGTGCAGTGCTTTTTGTTCACAGCTTCAGACTGCACTGAGGAGAAATGACTATGAATATTAAAGACGCAAAACAACAGATACTTAATGCAATACAAGCCTATCTCATTAAAGACGAATTTGGCGATTACCGAATCAGCATAGAACATCAGAGACCTGTGTTCCTGCTTGGCGCACCTGGTATCGGTAAGACCGCTATCATGGAGCAGATAGCTCAGGAAACTGGCGTAAACCTTGTTACCTACTCGATGTCCCACCACACAAGAGAGTCTGCCCTCGGTCTGCCTGTTATTGTACATAGAAACTACACCGGTGCTGACGTGCAGATATCCGAGTACACGATGAGTGAGATCGTGGCTACTCTTTATGACACTATCGAAGCCACTGGCATTAAAGAGGGTATTCTCTTCCTCGATGAGATCAACTGCGTTTCCGAGTCCCTTGCTCCTGCAATGCTCCAGTTTTTGCAGTATAAGGTTTTCGGACTTCATCAGGTTCCGGCAGGTTGGGTAGTTGTTACAGCAGGTAACCCGCCTGAGTTCAACAAGTCTGTTTCTGAGTTCGATATCGTTACTCTCGACCGTGTTAAGAGAGTCGAGTGTCAGCCTGATTTCGGCGTTTGGAAAGAATATGCTTACTATGCAGGCGTTCACCCTGCTATCATATCATATCTTGAGCTTCACCCTGACCACTATTATATGGTAGACGCAAGCGATAAGAACAACTACCGCTTTGTTACTGCCCGTGGCTGGGAGGACCTTTCTGAAATGATGCAGCTTTATGAGGAGAGCGGTATCCTTGTTGACCACGCTCTGGCTGCTCAGTATGTACAGAACCCAGAGTTCTCAAAGGGCTTTGCGGAATATTATGACAGATTCAACTACTATCGTGAGAAATATGACGTTGACGCTATCCTCGAGGGCGGCATAACTGCTCAGAACATTGCTGACGCAAGAGCGGCAGGCACTGAGGAAGCTGTGGCTCTTATGAATCTGCTTATGGACGGCATCACATACACAATGAGAAGCTGTATCCAAATGGAGAAGATGATAAGACTTATCCACCCAAGAATGGAAGATATCCTTGTGAAGATAAACAATGGTCTTTCATGCCGTCAGATAATCAGTGAACACATTATGGACTGCAACAAGAGCCTTGACAAGGCGGTAAGAGCAAGAAACATCTCGCCGTCTAACAAGAAGATCCAGCACTGGATACTCCACAATCTGGAAGCTTATCTTGATAAGTGTACGAACGAGGGAAGAGATAACAAAAACCGCTGTACTGTTATTTTGCAGAACTCCTTCAACAATCTGCTCCACGGTGCAAACAACGTTACACAGCAGTCTATGAATGGTCTGAAATACGCTTTTGACTTCCTTGAGAATGCTTATGGCGCTGACAGCAATGTTATGAAGAAGTTTATCGAGGAGCTGAAAATAAATTGCCACACCACAAACTTCATCAAGAAGTACGGCTCAGAGCAGTTCTACAGACTTGCAGGTGAGCCTGTTCAGCAGCCTACCTACAACAATCTCTATGACCTTAATCTTACCGATTGCCTTTTAGAGCAGGAATAAGCATAGACACAAAATGAATATCACACGGGCGAACGCATTTTGCCATACATTGTAATAGTTGCATTGTAGGGGCGAACAGTGTTCGCCCGTTTTAGCTTTATAGGTAGTTTTCAGATACATATTTGTTAATATAAAAAGCTTGTAATTTGCGAAAAAGTGTGATATAATAACTAAGAGTGTACAAACGAGAATCAGTGAGGTTTTTACTATGGGCAAGATTTATGATTTAGGCATAGACGTAGGTTCGACCACGGTCAAGACGGTAATTCTTGACGAGGGCGAGTTTATTTATAACAAATATGAAAGACACTTTTCAAAGGTCAGGGAAACGGTGGCTGAGCAGCTGCGTGCTATCAGAGAGCTTTATCCTGAGGACAAGTTCAGGATAGCCATAACAGGCTCGGCAGGCCTTGGCATCGCTGAGGCAAGCGGGATCTCTTTCGTGCAGGAGGTCTTTTCTGCTTTTATCGCTGTAAACAAGAAGTATCCAAAGGCTGACGTTGTGGTTGAGCTTGGCGGTGAGGACGCTAAGATAATCTTCCTCACAGGGGGCGTTGAACAGCGTATGAACGGCTCCTGCGCAGGTGGCACAGGTGCTTTTATCGACCAGATGGCAGGACTTTTGGGCGTTACCCCTGACGAGATGAACGACCTTGCTCTTAAGGCTGAAAAGACTTATCCTATCGCTTCAAGATGTGGTGTTTTCGCAAAGTCTGATATTCAGCCGCTTCTTAATCAGGGCGCAAGAAAAGAGGACATATCTGCTTCTATTTTTCAGGCTGTTGTTGACCAGACAGTTTCGGGTCTGGCACAGGGCAGAAAGATCGGCGGTCAGGTGCTTTTCCTTGGCGGTCCGCTTACATATCTCAGTGCACTGAGAAAGGCTTTCAGGACTACTCTGAACCTTGACGAGGAACACGCTATTCTTCCTGAAAATTCTTCCTGCTATATGGCTTTCGGTGCGGCACTTCATGCTGACACTCTTGCTGAGGAAATGACTATAGATGAGGCTATCGACAAGATAGTGAACGCAAAGGCTACTGACAATATCGTGGTAGGCAAGCCACTGTTTGCAAGCCGTGAGGAATATAATGCTTTCGTGGAAAGACACAAGAAGTCTGACCTTAAATATGAAGACATCAGAACTTACAGGGGCGACGCTTATCTTGGCATAGACGCAGGCTCGACAACCACAAAGCTTGTGCTTATCACACCTGACGGAAAGCTTCTTTATCAGCACTACTGCTCAAACAAGGGTCAGCCGCTGGATATAATCGCTTCAAAGCTTGAGGAGATCTACAGCCTTGCTACCCCAGAGCTTAACATAAAGGCTTCTGCGGTAACAGGCTACGGTGAGGATCTTATAAAGGCAGGTCTGGGCGTTGACTATGGTATAGTTGAAACTGTTGCGCACTATAAGGCGGCGGCTTATTTCTGTCCCGACGTTGATTTTATCATCGACATCGGCGGACAGGATATAAAGTGCTTTAAGATAAAAAACAACGCTATCGACAGCATTATGCTCAACGAGGCTTGTTCATCAGGCTGTGGCTCGTTCATTCAGACTTTTGCAGGTGCAATGGGATATGACATTGCGGAGTTTGCAAGGCTCGGTCTGTTTGCAAAAGCACCTGTGGAGCTTGGTTCGAGATGTACAGTGTTTATGAACTCATCTGTAAAGCAGGCGCAGAAAGACGGAGCTTCCGTTGAGGATATATCTGCAGGACTTTCTTCGTCTATCATCAAGAACGCAGTTTATAAGGTAATAAGAGCAAAATCTATTGACGAGCTTGGCAAGAATATAGTCGTTCAGGGCGGAACGTTCCTTAACGACGCTGTGCTCAGGTCATTTGAAATGGAGCTTGGCAGAAACGTTATAAGACCTGCTATTGCGGGACTTATGGGTGCGTTCGGCTGTGCACTTTTCGCAAAAGAAAAATCTCAGGGCAGGGACGGCAAGTCAGGCGTTCTTACAAAGGCTCAGCTTGAAGAATTTGCTTACAATTCAAGGGCCGTTCAGTGCGGAGGCTGTGGTGCGCACTGCAACCTTACTATAATAAAATTTAATGACGGCAGAAGATTTACTTCTGGAAACCGCTGTGAAAAGGGTGCAGGCATAAAGATAACCGACAGAACGGAGAACATGATAGAGTATAAGTATAACAAGATACTCTCTTATGCTGATAACAAGCCTGCAAAGCCTATTGCAAAGGTAGGTCTGCCACTTGCGCTGTCTTATTATGACCTTATGCCTTTCTTCTCAACACTTCTCACAAGCCTTGGTTTTGAGGTGGTGCTGTCTGAGGAGTCAACGAGAGATACATATTATAAGGGTCAGCAAACTATTCCGTCTGATACGGTATGTTATCCTGCAAAGCTTTGTCACGGTCATATAGAGAGCCTCCTTGACAAGGGCGTGGACTTTATCTTCTATCCTTGCATGAGCTACAATGCTGACGAGGGTCAGTCGGACAATCACTATAACTGTCCTGTTGTCGCTTATTATCCTGAGCTTCTAAAGGCTAACAATGACAAGCTGAATGATGATAATTTTATCATGCCTTATCTTGACATAAACATCAAAAAGCACGTTGCAAAGGCAATGGCAAGAGCGCTTTCAAAGTATAACATCACTGCAAAGCAGGTGCTTGGAGTGCTTAACAAGGCTTATTCTGAGCAGGTGAGATACCATAGGGATATTGAGGCTAAGGCACAGGAGATAATCGCTGAGGCAAGGGCGAAGGGTCAGAAGATAATCGTTCTGGCAGGCAGACCTTACCACATCGACCCTGAGATAAACCACGGCATACACAAGCTTATTGCTTCTCTTGGCTTTGCTGTTATTACCGAGGACAGCGTGGCGATGAAGGTGGATACACCTGCCCTTGACGTACTCAATCAGTGGACTTATCATTCAAGGCTTTACAGAGCCGCAGAGTATGTTTGCGAGAATGATGATATGCAGCTCGTTCAGCTCGTATCCTTCGGCTGTGGTATCGACGCTGTTACAACAGACGAGGTGAGAGCGATACTTGAAGAAAAGGGCAAGCTTTACACTCAGCTAAAGATAGACGAGATAACGAATCTCGGTGCGGCTAAGATAAGACTCAGGTCTTTGGCGGCGGCACTGGAGGAAAAAGAAGCCAGCGCAAATGCTGAAAAGAAAATGGACAAGGAGGCAATGTAATGGCTGAAAAAGAGATAAAACACGCAGGCTCGGACAGAGTGAAAAGGTCTTATTTTGACAAGTCAAGACGTGAGGAATACACTATACTTATACCTGATATGCTTCCTATACACTTCAAGCTTATCATGGCGATATACAAAAAATACGGCTATAACATGGAGCTTTTGCAAAACTGCTCACGAAACGTTATAGACGAGGGACTTAAAAACACACATAATGACGCTTGCTATCCTGCGCTTCTTGTTATCGGACAGTTTATGGACGCTCTCAAAAGCGGCAAGTACGACCTTGAACACACGGCTCTGCTTATGTCACAGACGGGCGGCGGCTGTCGTGCTTCAAACTATATCCACCTTATAAGAAAGGCGCTGTCAACGCAGTTCCCTGAAGTGCCTGTTCTGTCGCTGAATTTCAGCGGACTTGAAAAGGACGCCTCTATAGATATCACCCCTGCCATTGCAATGAAGCTTATTTATGCTGTGCTTTACGGCGATATGCTCATGCTTTTGTACAATCAGTGCAAGCCTTACGAGATAGAGAAAAATTCTACTGACGAGCTTTTGGCAAGGTGGCAGCACAGACTTGGAAAGCTGTTTGCGACCCCGAGCAGATATATGCACACAAAGAGCATTTACAATGCTATGCTGAAAGATTTTGCGGCGCTTCCAAGGACAAAGGAAAAGAAGCCTAAGGTGGGTATCGTGGGAGAGATATATGTAAAGTATTCACCCCTTGCGAACAATCACCTGAACGATTTCCTGCTGTCTGAGGGCTGTGAGCCTAACGTGCCGGGACTGTTGGACTTCGTGCTTTACTGTGCGTCGGACGCTATCAACGACGAAAAGCTTTATGACAAGAAAACAAGCCGCACTCTTATGTACGGCATTGGTTATGATGTGCTTTACAAGTTCCAGAAGCAGCAGATAAAAGTAATCAACGAGCAGGGCATTTTCCAGCCGCCGCATGATTTTGAACACCTTAGAAAGTGTGCTGACAAGTATATTAGTCAGGGCGTAAAAATGGGCGAGGGCTGGCTCATCACTGCTGAAATGGCAGCACTTGCTGAAACTGGCACAAAAAACATAATATGCACTCAGCCGTTCGGCTGTCTGCCTAACCATATTGTTGCAAAGGGTATGTCAAGAACTATCAAGCAGGCTTATCCGGACGCAAATATAGTCGCTATCGACTATGACCCGGGTGCGACAAAGGTCAATCAGGAGAACCGTATCAAGCTTATGCTTGCAAATGCGGTAATGGATTAATAGAGAACAGAAAGATAAAACCCCCTCGGAGCTTGGCTCTGAGGGGGTTTTTGTTAGTGATAGAATTCTTTCGTTTCAAGATAGGATATTTGTTCCGGTGAAATAAAATCAAGGGCTTTTATTTCTTCTGCCACCTGTTCGGTACTGTTCTTTGTCAGCCTGACGTCAATGTCGATCACATCAATGATGCTGTTATTGTCGCTGTAAATATCGTCCGAATTACGGGTGTATAAAGTTATTGAGGCGAAGTTGCCTGCAAGGTTGCGGTGTTTCAGACAGTCAATATAATCGCTAAAGCTCTTTTCACGGCTGTCCAGAACTTTAATGTAAATGTCTGTAAGCTGCTCAGCCTGCTCTTTAGTGAGAGTTTTTCTGCCTTCTGGGTTTTTGTAGCTTGAGGTATAGGTCATTATATCTTCGTCTGTCTGCACCCACACCCAAACGTGGTCATAGTCGGTGAGCACTGACAGGTCAGGCTTGCCAGCGAAACCGTCGCAAAGATATGAAATGAAGTTAAAGGCAAATATCATGATCATATATACAGCAAAGACTGCTATCCATTTTACGAATTTCGCTATTGTCAAGGTGCTCTTTGCAGAGAATATCCTTATAAGAAGGTAGCTCAGTAGCACCACTGGCAGCAGAACTATGTTGTCAGGATCGGAAAGAACGTAGGTCGTCACGGTCACAATGCCGAGGATAAGAACTATCTCACGAAAAGCGGTGAATACAAATGGCTTGCCTGTGGCTCTGCCGTCACGCTTTTTGTAGATGAAATACAGCAGGCATATGAGTGCTGCCGAAAGCAGCGAGCTGCCCATGAGCATTAAAACCAGTGCGTTTGAATAGCCGTTATCCATAAGATAAGCAGGAAATGCACTCCACGCAAACCACTTATCTGTAATGATTTCAATATCATCACTGCCTCGTGTTGAGAAAATGCTGATAGATGAAAGAACTATGCACCTTGGCAGTATCGCCTCACAGGCTGTTATTATCACAGCCGTGTATATGACCTCCGCAAGCCTGCCGCAGCAGACAAGACACAGTATCACAACAAGGTCAACGAACAGGCAGGTAGAAAGCTCAGTGAGAAACAGCACTGCGGCATACCTTGCAAGTATCTTCAAAGATAGATCGGTGGTTATGATAGTGGAAATAAACTGAATGATGTTCCAAAAAACTACAGGCAAGATGTGCAGCTTTACAAGTGTGCAAAGCTTTGAGAAAAAGCGTTCCTTTGCACCTGCGGGCAGTGAGTAGGCAAGGTCTGCGTGACTTTTGCTGTAGCTCTCATGGAAAAGAGCGAACACAGTGAAAACTCCGCACAGTGCGACAGCGGCAACGCCAATGTATGCAATGTCATAGCCCTGATAATAGTTCGTTATGCTTTCATTGTAGTAAGTAATAAAATTCCGTATGGACATCTGCACGATGTAATTTACAAAAAGCACCAGATTTGTGATTATAAAAAACAAACTGTTCGCTTTAAGATCACGGTTTGAGGTCTTACTTATCCTCTTCGCTGCTGACAGCATATCCACGCACCTCCATTTCGTAAATGAAAATCTCTTCAAGGGTCAGAGGGACAAGCTCCAAAACGGCAGGGGAGAGCTTTTTAAGCTTTGCAGTGATATCCGCTTTTTCGCCCTTTGCCACCACGGTGGAAATTCTTCCGAGGTTTCTGAAACTGAGCACTTCGACGCCTGCGTTTTCTATGGCGGAGCGGTCAAGCTCGCCCTCAGGCAAGGCTATCTGCACCTTTTCAAAGCCCTCTCTTACATCATCGATATCCTTGGCGAAAATGACCTCGCCTTTGTGCAGGAGCATTGCTTTGTCGCAAAGCTCGCCTATCTCGGTGATGTTGTGGGAGGACACCACAAGGGTCGCACCACGGTCGAAAATATCGTCAACTATCATTGTGCGGATAAGCTTTCGCATGGCAGGGTCAAGGCCGTCAAAAGCCTCGTCAAGGAGGATATACTTTGTTCGGCAGGCAAGTGCAGCCGCAACGATAGCCTGCCTTTTCATGCCCTTTGAAAACTGGGACAGAGGTTTCTTCCGTGGCAGGTCAAGTTTTGAGATAAGGTCATCGAACACCTTGTCGTCAAAGGTCGGGTAGCTGCTTTGGTAAAAGCTTTTCAGGTCATTCACTGTCAGTCTTGAAAACTGCACCGTTTCGTCGCTCACAAAGAAGATGTTCTCTTTAGCCTGCGGCCGGTCATAGACCTCTGTTTTGTCAATGGTGACGCTGCCGCTGTCGGGGCGGTAGATCCCGCTTATAACACGCAGCAGGGTGGATTTACCTGCTCCGTTCGAGCCTACAAAGCCGTATATGCAGCCCTCGGGGATATCTAGGGTGACGGCTTTCAGTGCCTCATGATCTTCGTCTGCGTTTTTGAATGTAAGTGACAGGTCTTTTATTTCTATCATTCTTTGTCACTCCTTTCTTTCTGTTCCTCCGCCAGTTCTTCAAGGACGGAGATAAGCGATCCAAGGCTTATGCCTGCCTGCATTGCGGCGGCGGCATGGAGCTTAAATTCTTCCAGTAATTTTTTCTCTATAGAGCCTTTCTGCTTTGCCACAAAGCAGCCTTTTCCTGCCACGGAATAGATTATTTCGTCATGCTCAAGTCTGCTATAGGCTTTGGCGACTGTGTTTGGATTCAGACCCAGTTCCTTTGCCAACATTCTTGAGCTTGGCAGCTTATCGTTTTCTTTCAGCACGCCTTTTGATATAAGGCTTGAGAACTGGCTGCATATCTGTTCGTAGATAGGTGCTCTTCCTGTAAGATCAAGCGTTATCACCTTGAATACCTCCTTTCGTTGGGGCGTATCTCTATATTCCCCTCAGTTTGTTGCAAAAGTGTCAAATCAACGGGCGAACACTGTTCGCCCCTACATACAAACAGCGTATTTACGTCAATTGTACCGCTTGTTTGAACCTTTTTCAACTCTCTCAGGGGTGTATCTCTATGCCCCATTGTCTTGTTGTTTCTTTTCATTTGTCCTGTACAGAATGTGTACTAACTGTATTATCTGTTGTAGTACACTTAGAGTATACAGCCATACACTTCATTTGTCAAGTCGTATGATGATTTTTCGGCGAATTATACAAATGGGCAGAAGCTTCATAGGGAGAAGTATATAAAAGTTGGGTGTAAAATGACGAGAAATATTATTAAAATGTAAAAAATGTGTTTAAAGGGCTTTGGGACTATTGACAGGGATGAAAAATAGTGCTATACTTTAATACATAAAAGCTTAAAAGCATAAAACCTTTAAAGCAATGAATTTATATAGACATGGTAAGGGTCTTTTTTTGGAAAGGAAGTAATCACAATGGCAAATCAGGCAAAGACAATAAATCAGAAAGGTGACCTTATGTCATATCGTCCTGATATAAAACTTCTGGACGCAACTATCCGTGACGGAGGACTTGTAAATAATTTTGGATTTTCAGACGAGTTTGTAAAAGAACTCTATAAAACTAATATAAAATCAGGCGTTGAATACATGGAGTTCGGCTACAAGGCTTCTAAGGAGCTTTTTGACGTCAAGGGGTTCGGCAAGTGGAAGTTCTGTGATGAGGAGGATATCAGAGCTATCGTTGGTGAGAATGACAGCCCGCTGAAACTTTCTGTTATGGCTGATGTTGGCAGATGTGATTTCAAGAAAGATATCCTGCCAAAGAGTGAGAGCGTTATCGACATGATAAGGATCGCAACATATACTCATCAGATGCCCGGTGCGCTAGAGATGATAAATTACTGTCACGACATGGGCTATGAAACAACTATCAACATCATGGCTGTTTCTGCAAGCCGTGAGGACGATATCGCACAGGCTCTTGACCTTGTGGCAAAAAGCCCTGTTGACGTTATTTATCTTGTTGACAGCTACGGCTCGCTTTTCCCAGAGCAGGTGAGAAGACTTACTGCGCAGTATTGCGAGGTGGCTGAGGCTAGCGGTAAAAAAGTTGGCGTTCATATGCACAACAATCAGCAGCTCGCTTTTGCAAACACTATCGAGAGCATTTCTCACGGCGCAAGCTTTGCTGACGCTACAATGAGCGGAATGGGCAGAGGTGCAGGAAACTGCTTCATGGAGCAGATGCTCAGCTTCCTGAGAAACCCTAACTACAAGCTTACTCCTACACTGAAATTTGTTGAAAAGTACGTTGCTGAGGAGAGGGCAAAGGGTTCACAGTGGGGCTATGACGTGCCTTATATGCTCACAGGTGCGCTCAACCGCCACCCTCGTGCGGCTATCGCATTCCTGAAGGATAACAGAACAGATTACAACGAATTGTATATGGATCTTCTTAACGAGTTGTCATAAAACAATGTCATAAAATCATTCTTCCTATAAACGGCGTTTCCATAGTGATGTGGGACGTCGTTTTTTGTTGCATAATTTTTTATCATATGTTATAATTATTTTGCGTTTTCATAAAACCTTTTGGCGGACATCTCGTCATTATAGGTGAAAGGACTTTCAATGAAGTATATTTTATAGGGGGGCGGAAAAATGGAGGACAACAGGATAATTGAGCTTTATGAAAGCAGAGATCAGCAGGCTATCTCACAATCGGATATAAAATACGGCGGATACTGTTATTCTGTGGGCTACAATATTCTTGGAGTCAGGGAGGACACGGAGGAGTGCGTGAACGAAACTTGGCTCAGGGCATGGAACTCCATTCCGCCACAGAAACCCAGAATGCTGTCGGCATTTTTCGGGCGGATAACAAGAAATATCGCATTTGACAGATATCGTGCGTCAAAGACTGCAAAGCGTGGAAAAGGTGAGATAGCGGCGGTCTTGGAGGAGCTTGACGAGTGCATACCTGACAATGACACCACCGAGAGTCTTTGCGACGGCAGACATCTTGAGTGGCTTATAAACGAATTTCTTGGTGAGTTGCAGGAGAGAGACAGAAATATATTTCTCCAGCGATATTGGTTTGCAGTACCTATAAAAGAGATATCAAAAAAGTATGCTATGAACCTGAACACAGTTAAGGCGAGCCTTTTCAGAAGCAGAAATAAGTTAAAGGCTTTGCTTGAAAAGGAGGGAGTTCTTTTATGAAAACAACAGGAGAGGATATTTTCAAAGCTTTGGAAAATGCTGACGAGCATTTTATCGAGGAGTGTCGGCAGAGCGGAAGCGGAGTAAAGATAAAAACAGTGTGGAAAAAGTGGGCGGCAGTTGCAGCCTGCGGTGTTTTCGCTGCAGCGACGGGTGTTATGATGTTTGCAGGCAGGTCGGACAGAGAGATAAAAGTAAGTTCGGCATCGGGAAATGAGCAGGCACAGGACTATGCCGATGATGGAACTGATCTTGCAACAACGGAGATCGGTTTGGTGACGCCGTGGGAGTATCTGTCTATGGGTACAAAGTATGATTTTGTGGAATATAACGGCGTGAAGTACAGCTCAATGGGCGTTATAGATGAAAGCTATCTTGATGAAAAGCTTACAGCCCAGACCCTTGAAACAACAAATTATGAAACAAACAAAAAGGAAACAACAAAAGCGGATATTTATTCAATAAAAGATTTGTCATCAAGTTTTTATCTGGCAGTAAAATTTGATGACGGCACTTTGGCGTGGTATGGGGTGTTCAACGATACGCCGTCTGATTTTGACACTATAGTGAGGAATATGAACCTTTGCAAGACCGCAAAGATCAGGACAGTATATAATGATATTGGACTGGGCAAGCTGAGAACATATTCTGATGTTGACATTGCAGGACTTCTTGACCTGCTCAAGGACGAAAACGGCGTTTTCACTGCCGAGCCTGTTGATGACGGATCGGAAACCTCTGAGGGGGAAACACCAATTGATTTTTCCACCACTGAAGATGATGAGTGGTATGTTTCAAACGGCATAACAGCGTATTTCAATATTGATATGCTTGGCATGGAAGGTCAGATATACTTCACCCACGACGGCATGATGTACTTTGAAGGAAATCTAGGATATACAGAAAAATACAATATTGGCAGTGAAAAGGTCACAGAGATAGAAAAGTGGCTCAATGAGAACTGCGAATACACTGACGAAAAGAAAAACGCTGAGGTCGCTGACGATGTTGACCCTAGTGAGAAAGCAGTGACTTCTGTCGCCAAGGACGATCCTGATATGGCCGACGAAATGTACTCTGAGTAAAGTGATGAAGCGGTCAAATGTATAGTGGAGAACTGATTTTTTTCGATAAAAAGATAAAAGCCTGTCGTATCGGACTGATACGGCAGGCTTGATTTTATTTGTGCTTGTAGACCACACGCTCTTTTACGTCTATCTGCTTGTAGGATATTTTAAAGCCTATCCATGTGGCAAATGGATAGAGTAGTGGGAATATGGCGGTCATGATGAAAACAAATGGGGACATATCTTTCACGTCGGCAGAGTGAGCAGCCCAATCTATAAGAGGATAGAAGCAGGCGTCAAGAAGCTTGTAGGCAGGCATGAAGTTGAACGAACCGCTGAATTTTGATATCATCAGCAGTATCATTGTTATGTAGCATGGTATGCTTGCAATAAGACCAAGTGTGAAGCCATAGTCAGGGCAATCCTTTTCACCGTGAAATGTGACCTTATTTCTGGCTTCCTCTCCCTGTTTCAGACCAAAGTCAGCCATAAGGCAGACCACTGTGAGAAGTCCTGTAAGACCGAAAATTATATTTGCCAATGCACCGAAAGGCTTTGCAACTGCGATAAAAAAGAGGAATACGAAAATTCCGAAGAACTCTGTTTCCACCCATTTCAGCAGTGCGGTGAGTATAGCTTTTTGTTTGTTGTATTTTTCCATTTTAATGCTCCCGATAAAAATAGTATAAGATGATTATACCACGTTATCGTGATATTTTCAACTGTTATGCAGATTTTTCATCTGATAATCACAAAAGCTTCGGGCAGGATAATAACATAAAAAGGAGAGTGATAGCCATGAAAAAGCGTGACAAGAGCCGTTTCCCGCAGGCTTCAGACGGCACAAAGGTATACAAGCCCCATGACGTTATCTCGGCAGGTCAGGAATATGTTGTGACGGACAATTATACTGCGCCAAACGGCAGAGTATACAATCGTCAGGAGCAGAATGCAGGCTGGGCGAGAAAATGGGTAGACGAGAACGAAAAGTAGCCGTTGAAAAACCTCCGCAGGTGTGATATAATTACAGTATATCATGATCTGCGGGGGGTATTTTTATGAAAAAGACAGCATTGGTAACAGGTGGCTCCGGTGGGATAGGTTCGGAGATATGCAGGGCGCTTGCTGAGGACGGCTGGCAGGTGGCTGTATGCTACAAGAATGGCAGGGCGGCGGCGGAAGCTTTGGTATCTGAGCTTAAAGAGCGTGGCTTATGTGCAGAGGTTTTTTACTGCGACATTGGCGACAAGGACAGTATAGATAAATGCGTGGCGGAAGTCAGGGACAGTTTGGGCTTTGTTACGCTTCTTGTAAACAACGCAGGCACAGCGGATATAGAGCTTTTCACTGACATGACTGACGAGAAGCTATGGGAGATGATGAACGTGAATCTGCTTGGCGCAATGCGTATGAGCAGGGCGGTGCTTCCTGAGATGATAAGGGAACACAGTGGAAATGTGATAAATATAACCTCCGTATGGGGCGAAAAGGGAGCTTCCTGCGAGGTTGCATACTCGGCGGCAAAGGCTGGGCTTATAGGATTTACGAAGGCGTTGGCGAGGGAAGTTGCCATAAGCGGTATAAGGGTGAACTGCGTATCCTGCGGAATGATTGACACGAAAATGAACGGCGAGCTGACCGAGGAAGATGTTCGTGTGATAGTTGATGACATACCGGCAGGCAGGATAGGCAAGCCGAGAGATGTGGCGAATGTTGTGCGTTTTCTCAGTGGAGAGGGAGCAGATTACATTCACGGGCAGGTCGTCAGGGTGGACGGGTGCTGGATATAGGTCACTGGCCGTGACGGGCATTTTACGCTGCAATTTGTGATATGATGTAATTTTGCACCGCTTTTTGAAATGTGTAGGGGAGCGATGCCGTGGTTGCCATATCCTTGATGCCAAATTATTTTTGGGTGACATTGTGTGATATTTTTCAACAATTCAACAGGCGAGAAATATCGGGCTGTCGCATTTCGGTGAAACCGAAATTGAGCCAAGCCCCTACAATTCTGAATTTCTACAAGTTTTGAGAACGGGCAAGTTTGTTGTGTCGCAAAATCGCTGCGCTCGGTGCTTGTGTACAACTTTGGTCTGCTATGCCAATTCCTCACTCCTCACTCCTCACTCCTCATTCAGCGTGTATACTCTCCATACACATCTGCATATACTAAGTTAAAACATTTCTCCCCAACAGGACAAGGAGGTCAGTATATGGATTATCTTATGCTTGTGGATAAATTCAATCCCATAGATATGGGATTTTGCGATCGTGTGGAGCTGACAGAGGTGAACGGCAAGTTTATGGAATCTCAGGCAGGAAACAGGCTCAGGCTTCTGCTCAAAAAGGCGGAAGCTGACGGCATAAAGCTGAAAATTATTTCCGCCTATCGCTCTTTTGAATATCAGCAGATGCTTTGGGAGCGTGAAGTATCTCACGAAATGTGGGGCGGTCTGAGTTATGAAAAGGCTGTGGAAAAGGTGGGCAGAACTCTCGCTCTCCCAGGGTCAAGCGAACACAACACAGGGCTTGCTGTGGATCTCGGCAGAGAGGGTGACAATGATGTGAGCGAGGATTTTTACAAGACGCCTGAATCACGGTGGCTTTGTGCAAATGCCGCAGATTTCGGCTTTATCCTCCGCTATCCTCGCCTTAAAGAGCAGATGACCGGCATTGATTTTGAGCCGTGGCATTATCGTTATGTGGGCGTTGAAGCCGCTCGTATCATTGCCGCAGGCGGGCTTTGCCTTGAGGAATTTCTGCACTTTTACTCGGAAAAATATATCTGAAAATCCTGTGAAAATAATTGACAGAAAGAGCATTGTGTAGTATAATTATAACAAAGCTATGAGCGATAGCCGCGAGTTTTTGTATGCTATTGCGAAAGAAAGGAAGTTTTGTTATGTCAAACTATTCAAGAAAAAAGTCGTTCTGGACTTTAATGGGTGCGATGATACTTGTTGTTGCGTCAACTGCACTTTTTGTATACAAATATTTTGAGGATAAGGAGCATGACGAAAAGTGGAAAGACTATGAGGAGTGCGGTATACAGTAAATAACAGACAGCTTTAAAGGCACTGCTTTTTGTGGGCAGTGCCTTTGTATATCAACACAATTCATTGATGTAAAGTTTATCGAAATTGCTGAAAAAGCGTGCTTGCACTTGAAATGCGGCTTGAAATGTGATATAATGGTCGTAATGACCTGATGACAAACTTGTTCTAGGGAGGGACGTTATAATGCAGATAAGAGAATCAGCTGAAAATTATCTCGAAACGATACTTATTCTCAGCCAGCGCAAGGGCAAAGGCGAGGTAAGAAGCATAGATATAGTAAACGAACTTGAGTTTTCAAAGCCGAGCGTAAGTGTGGCAATGAAAAATCTCCGTGAGAACGGCTATATAACTGTTGACAAGGACGGTTATATTCGTTTGACAGACAAGGGCTTGGAGATAGCCGAGAAAATGTATGAGCGTCATACGTTGCTTTCACAGTGGCTCATAAAGCTTGGTGTTGACGAGAAAGTTGCAGTAGAGGACGCTTGCCGTATGGAACACGTTATCAGTGCGGAGTCCTTTGCGGCTATCAAAAAGCACACAGGTATGGCTTGATAAGATGATAATTGCCGTGGGTCTTTCTGCGGCATTTTTTATTGCAAACAAAAAGGGAGAACAGCTTGTGCCGTTCTCCTTTTTTTGTTATTTGAATTTGTCTTTGAGCTTGTCAAAGAATGTTTTGCGCTTTGCGTAGTTCTTTTCGCCGAGGGACTTTTCGTAGTCACGGAGCTTTTCTTTCTGCTCTTTGGTCAGATTGCGTGGAACCTCAACTGTTACACGAACGTAGTGGTCGCCGTGGTCGTTTCTGTTTACCTTCTTTATGCCCTTGCCTCTCAGGCGGAACACTGTGCCTGTCTGCGTACCCTCAGGAACTGTGTATTTTACCTTGCCGTCAACTGTAGGAACTGTTATCTCGTCACCGAGAGTAGCCTGTGCATAAGTAAGCGGTATCTCTGTCCACACGTCATAGCCGTCACGCTCGAAAATAGGGTCAGGTCGAACTGTAATGTTGATGTGCAGGTCGCCGTTAGGACCTCCGTTTATACCGCAGTTGCCCTCACCGCCTACTCTAAGTGTCTGACCATCGTCGATGCCGGCAGGAACGTTTATCTCCTTTTCAGATACCTTCTTTACTCTGCCCTGACCGTTGCAGGTATGGCAAGGGTTGTCGATTATCTGACCCTTACCGCCGCAGCGACTGCAAGTCGTGGTCTGAGCGATGTTTCCGAAAGGCGTTCTCTGTGTTATCCTTACTGTACCGGTGCCGTGGCAGTCAGGACAGGTCTTAGGCGAAGAACCTGCGGCTGCACCTGTGCCGTGACAGTCAGGACATTTTTCGGCTCTGTTTATGCGAATTTTCACAGTTTTGCCCTTGCAGGCTTCCATGAAGTCAAGAACAACGTTCGCTCTTATATCCTCGCCACGTCTTGGTGCGTTAGGGTTAGCAGAACGTCCGCCACCGAAGCCTCCGCCAAATCCACCGAAAATGGAATCGAAAATATCGCCCATATCGCCAAATCCGCCGAAGCCTCCTGCACCTGCTCCACCTCCTGCACCGTAGTTCGGGTCAACGCCTGCGTGACCGAACTGGTCATATCTTGCTCTTTTATCTTTATCTGAAAGCACCTCATAAGCTTCATTTACTTCCTTGAACTTTTCCTCGCACGCTTTGTCGCCGGGGTGAAGGTCAGGGTGATACTGCTTTGCAAGCTTACGGAATGCCTTTTTTAATTCATCGTCTGTGGCGGTTTTAGAAACGCCAAGCACTTCATAGTAATCTCTTTTTTCAGCCATATAAACGCCCATGCTCTGTAAGCTGCAGATCGTGAAAGTCTTGGGGCATGGGCTTGCCTCCTTTTTGTAAGTATAGTCCTTTCACGCTTTTCACACAGCCTTTTAATACGGCAATAGCCCCTGCTCGGAAAATCGGAGCAGAGGCAGCCGTTATGATTTATTCTGCGTCAGTAAATTCAGCGTCTATAACGTCGTCGCCACCGTTGTTTGAAGCGCCGCCGTTGCTGCCGCCATTTGCTCCGCCCATGTTGTTAGGGTCAAAGCCTGCGGCACCGCCTGCTGCCTGCTGTGCCTGTGCAGCCTGCTGATATACCTTAGTTGCAACGCCCTGGAATGTTTCCTCAAGCTCCTTGTGCTTAGCCTTTATAGCCTCGATATCAGTACCCTTGAGGGCTTCCTTAAGAGCGTCTATCTTAGCCTGACAAGCTGACTTGTCAGCAGCGTCTACCTTGTCACCGAACTCGCCCAGTGACTTTTCAGCCTGGAAGCAAAGCTGGTCAGCAGCGTTTCTTGCGTCAACGTCCTCTTTCTTCTTAGCGTCCTCTGCTGCGAATGCCTCAGCTTCCTTGACAGCCTTATCTATATCGTCCTTAGACATATTTGTTGAAGAAGTGATCGTGATGTTCTGCTCCTTGCCTGTGCCAAGATCCTTAGCGGAAACGTGTACGATACCGTTAGCGTCAATATCGAATGTTACCTCGATCTGTGGAACGCCTCTTGGAGCAGGAGCGATTCCGTCAAGTTTGAACATACCGAGCTGTTTGTTGTCCTTAGCGAACTCACGCTCACCCTGAAGTACGTTGATATCAACGGCTGACTGATTATCAGCGGCAGTTGAGAATATCTGTGACTTCTTTGTAGGGATAGTTGTATTTCTCTCGATGATCTTTGTGCAGATACCGCCCATTGTTTCAAGACCAAGTGACAGTGGAGTTACATCGAGGAGGAGCAGACCGTCCTTAACGTCGCCTGCAAGTACGCCGCCCTGATATGCAGCGCCAAGTGCTACGCACTCATCCGGGTTGATGCCCTTGAATGGCTCTTTGCCAAGGAATTTCTTAACAGCTTCCTGAACGGCTGGTATTCTTGAAGAACCGCCGACCATAAGGACTTTCTGGAGGTCGTTAGCTGACAGACCTGAGTCTGAAAGTGCCTGACGAACTGGTCCCATTGTTGACTCGACAAGGTCAGCTGTCATTTCGTTGAACTTAGCCTGTGTAAGTGTCATTTCAAGATGTTTTGGACCTGTAGCGTCTGCTGTGATGAATGGGAGAGAGATAGTTGATGAAGCAGTAGAAGAAAGCTCTATCTTAGCCTTCTCAGCAGCTTCCTTAAGTCTCTGCATTGCCATTTTATCGCCTGAGAGGTCAACACCCTCAGTCTTCTTGAACTCTGCGATCATCCAGTCGATAATTCTCTGGTCGAAGTCGTCGCCGCCAAGGTGGTTGTTACCGGCTGTGGCAAGAACTTCTGTAACACCGTCGCCCATTTCGATGATAGATACATCGAATGTACCGCCGCCCAGGTCGTAAACCATGACCTTCTGATCGTCTTCCTTATCGATTCCGTAAGAAAGTGCAGCGGCTGTTGGCTCGTTGATGATTCTCTTTACTGTCAGACCTGCGATCTGACCTGCGTCCTTAGTAGCCTGTCTTTGTGCGTCTGTGAAGTAAGCAGGAACTGTGATAACAGCCTCTGTTACCTTTTCACCCAGATAAGCCTCAGCGTCAGCTTTCAGCTTCTGGAGTATCATAGCTGAAATTTCCTGTGGAGTGTAATCCTTGCCGCCCATGTGAGCCTTGTAGTCAGAGCCCATATGTCTCTTGATAGAAATTACAGTGTTGTCATAGTTTGTAACAGCCTGTCTTTTTGCTACCTGACCGATAAGTCTGTCGCCGTTCTTTGAAACGCCAACTACTGATGGAGTTGTTCTTGCACCCTCGCTGTTAGGGATAACAACGGCTTCGCCGCCCTCCATAACTGCTACACAAGAGTTTGTTGTACCTAAATCTATACCGATGATTTTGCTCATAAGATCAAGTCCTTTCAAAATTTACTTAATTTATATCAAGACCTTTAGTCCCGATGTCTTTGTTTATGGGTTTGCTACTATTACCATTGCGTGTCTTATTACCTTGCCGCCTATGGTGTAGCCGTTTTGAAGCACCTGCGCCACAATATTTTCACCGAGGTCAGGGTCGTCAACTGTGCTTACAGCCGTTGCAACGTTCGGGTCAAATTCCTTGCCCGCAAGCTCCATTGCCTCGACGTTGAGCTTTTTCAGAGCGTCGCTGAACTGATTGAAGATCATTTCAACACCCTGTTTATAAACTGCGTCCTGAGTTTCTGTGCCTAACGCTCTTTCAAAGTTATCAAACACCGGCAGGAAGCCGTTTATCACATTTCCCTTTGCTGTGTCTGTAAGCTCCAGTCTTTCCTTTGCGCTTCTTTTCCTGAAGTTATCATATTCAGCCATAAGTCTGAGATACTTGTCATTTGCTTCGGCAAGCTCTTTTTTCAGCTTTTCTGTTTCGCTCTCCTCCGCCTTTTTCTCTGTATCCTCAGTGGCATTTTCTGCGGTATCCGCCGCTTCTTTCACTTCTTCGCTTTCAGCAGAGGTGTTTTCCTCTTTTTCAAGCTCGGTGTCCTTTTCAGTTTCCTTACTCAATTTACGCCGCCTGCCTTTCTTTTTATTCATTTTCGTCATCTTCTTTGTTTTGCTCTTGTGGCTTTTCGGATATCATTTCCGATATCTTTCCTGTGAAATACTCGAGATATGGGATAAACTTCGCATAGTCGAGCCTCATAGGTCCTATAAGCCCCAGCGCACCTGCTGTCTTGCCGTCCTTTGAGAACGGAGCTGTTATAATAGAGGAGTTGTGGATAACAAACCCGTCACGCTCAGGGGAGAACATAACGTGAAGCCCTGAGAACGTTTCGTCTATAAATCCTTTAAGCTCCTTCTGATTATCGAGAAAGCTTATTATCTCATTTTGGTTGAAGTCCTTGCAGGTGAGAAGATTACTCTGACCTTTGATAGACACACTGCTCATTTCCTTTGTCATCTTCATTATCTCGGAAACAAGCGGTGAAAGGGTCATCATGTACGTTCCCATTGCTTCTGTGAGCTTTTCAAGATAAGCGTCCGAAAGACTGTCGATAGGCACGCCGTTGAGATTTTCCTTTACGAAGTTATCAAAAAACTCAAGCTGATCCTGACTGAGGTCGAACTCCAATCGGCAAACCTTATTCTTAATAGAGCCGTTGGACGTTATCATCAAAATAACGTACATTCTCTTTCCTGTAGGTATTACCTCTACCTTTGAGATAAGCGAGAACTTTGGCGTTGCGTTTGCGACCACCGCCGCACATTTCGTAAGATCCGCCAATGCCATTGAAGCCTTGTTCACAAGGTCTTCCTCTGTGACATATTCCTGCGGTATCATGGAATCCAGCATTTTCTTTTCATTGGCTGTCAGCTGGTTCTGTTCCATGAGCTGGTCAACATAGAGCCTATAGCCTTTATATGTTGGTATCCTGCCTGCGGAGGTATGCGGCTGTTCCAGATAGCCTTGCTTTTCAAGCTCAGCCATTTCATTCCTTATGGTCGCTGAGGACGCTTTAACGTGAGCCATTATCGCTTTTGAGCCTACAGGCTCGCCTGTCACGATATATTCATTGACTACCGCTGAAAGTATTTTCAGCTTGCGGTCGTCCATTTGCTCACCACCCGTTCTTCTTGTTAGCACTTATTGTATTTAAGTGTTAGCACTCTTTCTTCTCGAGTGCTAAGTATAGTTTATACCCTTTTGACGATTTTGTCAAGGGGTTTAAGACTATTTTTCTCACAAATTTCAAAAATATTTGAACTTCTTTTCCGTCATATTGCACAACGCTTTGCTGAAAATGCAAAAAGCGGGCAGACCGCAGTGGTCTGTCCGCCCGATGTTGGAAAAAGATCAGATAAAATTATTCTTCTGTATAAGCAGAAAGGTCTGGAACGGCAAGCAGGCTGTCGTCCGCTTCGCCTATGGAATCTACAGTGAAATAAACTGCATTTGATTCGTCAGCACCCTCTGGGAGCAGAACTACCTGCTTAAGGTCATATGTAGCGCCGTCAAAGCTGTAAACTATCTGACCCTCAGCACCTGCAACGGCACTGTCGAGCTTATAGTATTCGTGAACAACATTTGTGCTTGCGTCAACATATGCGTGGTCGAAATCGAGAGCCGCACCGAAAAGAATGTCAGAGTCCTTCCAAGCGTTCTCGTCAGCTTCATTTACCGAGTAAGTAGTTGTTGCCTCAGAAACGTTATACTTCTTGCCGTCGCCTGGGTAAACAGCATATGACTTCATGCCCTGTATTGTGCTTGACTCGTAAGCCTTGCCATCCTTTACGCAGATAGTATATTTTGTTCCGCTGTTTGACATCTGCCCCTCAAGTGTAACGAGGTAGCCGTCTGCATATTTCTCTTTGAGCTGCTCAAATGCTCTGAAATCGCCGTCAACGTCATAATCTGTTGTGCCTGCGTTTGTGGAAGTGCTGTCAGCTGTGCTTTCGTCTGCTGTGCTTTCAGCAGGAGCGGCAGACTCTGCGGCAGCCGTTGTTGTAGTAGTTGTTTCAGCCTTTGAAGAGCTTGCAGTATCGCTCTCCGAGCAGCCTGCCATTGCTGTACACATTGCCAAAGCTGCAATAATAGTTACCATTTTCTTGTTCATAATATTTTGCCTCCGAAAAATAACAAGAATTACTCGTCTGACTCAGCCTCTGACTCGATATTGAGCTCATCGCCATAAGGGATATCGTCAGTGCTCATATCGAAAGACTGCTCTGTCCAACTGTCAAAATCGTCAGGGAGCTTGACTTCAACGTTTTCAGTTGTGAATGAGTTTACTGTAACAGTAGTCGTTGAGCCGTCAGAGATAGTTTCTATCTTAACAAGATCCTTTGTGTCAGCATTGAAGTAATACTTGAATGTTGTTGTGAAAGAATTATCGTCAGAATTGCTTGTGTCGAGAGTTACGCCTGATTCAAGCTCGATGCCAGGATCTTCTGCTTTTTCAAAAGTTTCGCAGATAAGACCGTCGTCAGTTGTTTCAGAGCTTATGAACTTGTAGCTGTCGTTAATGCCGTAGCCTATCTCGCTCTTGAAGTCGTCGATAGATTCTTCCATATCAACAGTGTAATACGTTTTTGACTCGCTGTCAAGTGTGTACATAACGCCGTCGATACTATAGATATCCATATCCACGCCCATAACTTTCATTTTCATGTGCATATTGCCGCCTGCTATCTCAACAACAGCTGATGAATTGTCATATTCGCTTGCCACTGTCATGTCGATAGCAAGGCTCTCGCCCTGTATCTTCTTTGTATACTGCGCTGTGAGAGTATCCTCGAGATCTGTGGCTGTGCCTGCTTCTGAAGCAGTTGACTCGTCAGCGGCTGCGCTTGTTTCTGCCTTTGATGTGCTGTCTGGTTTTGATGAGCTTGAAGAACTGCTGTCAGAACAGCCTGCCATTACTGCGCATGACATTATAAGTGAAACGAGAAGTGCAGTTGTTTTTTTCATTATAAATACCTCTTTCTAAAATTTTAATAAATTATTATTGTTATATAACCTATACTCAAAACTATAACATATTTCACAAATAACGTCAATAGATTTTGTGAAATATTTTTCCCTTTTCGTATCGAATCACAAATCAGCAAAGCTAAGAAAGCATGATTTAGGTATTTATAATCAAACATATTTGTGGTATAATGTGAATAGTAAGAATAAAAGGAGCGAATTATGAGATACGATAATATACATAAAGGCAAATTTCTATCAAGGCCGAACAGGTTTATCGCCAACGTTGAGATAGACGGCAAAGCCGAGGTCTGCCATGTGAAAAATACGGGCAGATGCAAAGAGCTTTTGATTGAGGGGTGTACTGTTTGGCTAGAACATTCAGACAGTGCGTCAAGAAAGACCGCTTTTGACCTTGTTGCAGTGGAAAAAGGTGACAGGCTCATAAACATGGACAGCCAAGCCCCGAATAAGGCGGTAGGGGAGTGGCTGAGAGAGAACAGACCATTTGGCGAGGGCTTCTCGGTCTATCCCGAAAAGAAATACGGCAATTCACGCTTTGATTTTTACTTAGAGTCGCAGGACAGGAAGATATTCATGGAGGTCAAGGGCTGTACGCTGGAGAAAGACGATGTTGTGCTTTTTCCGGACGCACCCACTCTCCGTGGGGTGAAGCATATAGAGGAGCTTGCTCACTGTCTTGACGAGGGGTATGAAGCTTATATAATGATACTCGTTCAAATGAGCAATGTGAAATATTTCACGCCCAATTATGACACTCACCCTGAGTTCGGGGAGGCTTTGGAGAAAGCTTCCCGAAAGGGCGTGAGGATACTATGCTATGACTGCAACGTGACCCATGACTCTATGACAGTGGGCAAGCCTGTTAAGGTGAAACTGGGCAGGTAATATGACGGCTCGTCCTGCATATACATTATAATACTAAGATGTATATGGGAGTGACAGCATTGGATATAAAGAAAGTCTGCCTGCGTTGTGTTGCAGTTATAATTGTGGCGTTCGTTATGCCCACGGGGATATGGCTTTATGCAAGATCTGCAAGCAGGTTCGGCAGGGTGGCGGCTGTGGCGGCAGGGGTGGCGATGGGAGAATACAAGCCTTATTTTTCCGCTGATGATGATAGCAAAGCAACTGCGCAGACCGCATATCCAAGTAAACTTGAAGCGGCGGTGGTGTCAAAGCACAGTATATGGGATATGGATATGGCACCACAGGAGAAGCAAACGCCCTCAAAAAGCTCAGAAGTGCCAAGCCCTTTGCCTGCTCAGGACGTGACGGACAAGATACCATATCCTGCAAGCATGGAGGGGAATGACGGTGTTATAGAAAAATACACCTACGGCAGATATGACGGCGAGCAGTATTTCGACCTTGACGGCGGCGGTCAGGTGAGAAACTGCACTGAGCTTTCAAATGATGAGCTTTATGAGGAAAGCTCAAAGCCATATGATTTTCAAATAGACGGAAATTCCTCTGAGCCGCAGATACTTATTTATCACACCCACGCCACGGAAAGCTTTGAGCCCACAGACAAAGACCACTATGACAGCTCCTTTTCATGTAAGACCACCGACCCTGAAATGAATATGCTGTCGGTAGGGGACAAGATATGCGAACAGCTTGACAAAGCAGGCGTTGCGTATATCCACGATACACTTGTGCATGATTATCCCAGCTATGACGGGTCTTATGATTCGAGCCGTATGGCGGTACAGCAGATATTGGAGGAGTACCCCTCTATAAAGGTATGCCTTGACGTTCACCGTGACGGCATAGAGCGTGAGGACGGCACAAGGCTCGCACCTGTGGCGGAGATAGAGGGCAGGGAAGCGGCTCAGCTTATGATAATATCAGGGTGTGATGACGGCACTATGGGTATGCCTGACTATATGAAGAATTTTCACTTTGCTTGTGCCTTGCAGTCGGCTTTGGAAAGCGACTGGCAGGGGCTTACACGTCCTATTCTGTTTGACTATCGCCACTATAATCAGGACTTGACCACCGGCTCGCTTCTTATAGAGGTGGGAAGCCACGGCAATTCTATCGCTCAGGCACAGTATACAGGCGAGCTTATAGGAAAGACCTTGGGTGAGATGTTCGGGAAAGAATAGGTGCAATAACGCACAAAATATGTGTGGCGAATTGTCTTAAAATGCCGAAAATACAGCTTTTAGCGGCTGGTTTCTTGACAAGAACGGGGTTTTGCGTTATAATAAAAAGGACTACATAAACGTTACAGCGTGAGAAATATATAATACGCTCATATTTTGGAGAACTGATATTATGAAAAAAATTTACCCCATGAAAAGAATAGCCGCAGGCTGTATGGCTCTGTGCATAGCTTTTGCCGCCTTTGGTTTTTCTGACAACAGTGTGAAAGATGTCGTAATGGCGGATAACGATACATACAGCAGTCAGCTTGAAGAGCTAAAAAAGCAACAGCAGGAGCTTGATAAGCAGATAGCTGACGCTGACAAAAAGCTTGCCGACGAGCAGGACAACCTTGAGGCTATAAAGAAAAAATATAAGTCCATACAGAAAAAGATAGCAAATTCAGAGAAATATTCCTCTGAGCTTGAAGACCAAATGGCAGAGCTTGACGGCAAACAGCTTGACACTCAGCACAGCCTTGACTTGCAGGAAACTGCAATAAACGAGGGCAAGGACGATTTTATGGAGCGTATTCGTGCAATGTATGTTGCAGGCGGAGCAGATTCGTACACAAACGTGCTGATAAATTCATCTGATTTTTATGACGTTCTTATGAGGATAGAGCTTGTGACGAGAGTTGCAAAGCACGATAATGACGAGCTTAACGAGCTTTTGGATCAGTATAAAAAGCTTGAAAAGACCAAAGCGGAGCTTGACGAGCAGATAAAACAGCTCAAAGCAAAGGCTGAGGAATATGCCAAGGAGCAGAAAACTTTGGCGGGCGAGCAGGCGGAGCTTCTGAAAATGGAGCAGGAGTCCGGCAAGCTTATCGAGCAGATAAAGAACGATAAGAGCGACCTTGAAGATAAGTCACAGCAGGTGGACAATAAGTATTCGGAGGTGTCCTCAAAGGCGAATACCACCACGACTGCGACCACCACCAAGAAAAAGACTACCACCACCAAAAAGAGTGGTAACAGCGGTGAAAAGACCACCACCACGAAGAAGCCGGCTCAGACGGAAAAGCCTGACGAAACTACGGTTCAGACCACCACAACTCCGCAGGAAACAGCTAAGCCAAAGCCTGAAACAAGCAAAAAGACCACTACCACAACAACAGCAGCGCCTGCGCCTAAGCCTGATTATTCAAGCAGTTCTAAGATAGACACTGTTGTTTCATATGCCAAAAGCATGGTGGGCGGAGCGTATGTATGGGGCGGTTCACAGTTTGGTGCAACGGATTGTTCGGGTCTTGTGATGCTCTCGTTCGCGCAGGTGGGAATAAATCTTCCGCACTATGCGGCTTCGCAGGCTTTATACGGCACTACAGTTTCATATAACAACATGAAGAAGGGCGACGTTATCTTCTTTGGCGGAGCGTCGATCTCGAGTATTTACCATGTTGCTATCTATATCGGCGACGGCAAAATGGTACACGCCCAGAACACTGCCACTGGTATCGTTATTTCAAATGTTGAGTATTTTTCAAGATACAATAACATCACTATAATCAAAAGACTTATATAACGTAAAAACGCAGTCTGCAAGGGCTGCGTTTTTTATATATATAACGATTCAACAGAAAACGCCATGAAAATTCATATAAAATTACTTAAATGTGAACATTCATTTTCAAACCTATTGACAAAGCTAAGTATTTGTGATATAATTAAATCAAATAAAGATTGTAGGCTTTGATAACAATTGCTGTACAAAACAGCAGTAAGGCAGGGGGAAGAAAAATGGATAGTCTGAAAACGTGTTTTTTTGGCGGCTATGATAAGCTTGATACATTAAAATATATCGACACCATAACAAGCGAGATCTATATGCTGGAGTCGGCTATCGAAAAGAAAAAGAACGGTGATAACTTTGTTATCCCCGGAGAAACAGGTCAGCGAAAGCTCAAAGGCTCAGCGCTTGGCGGCTTTGCAAAGCCTGATGTGGACAGCTACATCTGTGCGCTTCTTGGAAAGGCGGCTGAGCTTCGTGAAAAGCTTTGCAGCTAACGGCTAATAAAGGCAAAAAAATATCCGCAGAGGTCATTTTATATGGCTTCTGCGGTTTTTTGTCGTATCTTGTCTTAAAAGAGCAATAAAAAAATTAATACCCACTTCCATCGGCTGAAATGAGCATTAATTTTTATAGAATTATGAAAGGGATTCTTTGGTATTTGGTAAAACCTAAAGACGAGGAAATGTATCAGCGACTTGGGGAATCGCAGAGGGAAAGAAGATAAAAACCTGACTTTAAGTTTTACCAATTACCAAAGCTTTTTTTGTATCTTCTGCTGTGATTATATAATACCAGTTCTGTGTGAACCGAATATGAATTTTCAGGGGATTTCGGAGAGTTTTTTGAAAAAAATAAATGTTAATCACCAGTTCACAATTATAAGCTATAATGTCATTATTGGGGAATTTTTTTTTACGAGGGAGGATATTTTATGTTTCAGATACTTGTGGTGGAGGACGACGCAAGCCTTAGAAAGCTCATGTCTGCCGCACTTAAACAGCATGGCTATGTGACTTTTCTTGCAAATGACGGTCTGGAGGCTTTGGACGTTCTTGAAAAAACGAATATAGACCTTATAATTTCAGATATAATGATGCCGAATATGGACGGCTATGAGCTTACAAGACAGCTCAGAAAGGCTGATTTCAACCTGCCTATACTTATGGTCACCGCAAAGGAGACCTTCGAGGACAAGCAGGAGGGCTTTTCTGCCGGCACAGACGATTATATGGTAAAGCCTATTGATATAAATGAGATGATACTCCGTGTGGGTGCGCTTTTAAGGCGTTCAAAAATGGCGTCGGAACATTCTCTTACTGTGGGAAACTGCGTGCTTGATTATGACGCTATGAGCGTGGCGGTTGACGGAGGAGCGGCGGAAACTATACCGCAGATGGAGTTCAAACTGCTTTTTAAACTGCTCAGCTACCCTGACAAGATATTCACACGCCGTCAGCTCCTTGACGAGCTTTGGGGCATGGATAAGGACGTTGATGAGCGTACTGTTGACGTTCACATTAAAAGGCTGAGAGAGCGTTACGGAAGCTGTGAGTCATTCGATATTGTCACGGTTCGTGGACTTGGCTATAAGGCTGTGAAAAAGCAGTGATAGATAAGCCTGAGGGGTGAGGGGTTTGGATAAGAAAAAGACCAAAAATAAAACAAGTTTGCAGTTCAAGCTGACTCTTATGTTTTTCTTTGTGATGCTGGTGTCGGCTTCTATATCGGTGTCAGTGCTTGTAATGGTGTGCAGCCCTGTAATGAAAAGCAATGCCGAACAGCAGTTGGTGGAGCTTTCCATGGCAATGGATCAGCTTGAAGAAAAGGGCGGCTTCACTGTGGACGAGATAGTTTCCATTGTGAACAATTCAGCCTATAGTCTGTCAGTGGTGGATAAAAACGATCCAAGAGTACACGACCATTTTGCAGATATCGTGCATAAGGGATATTATGTGTCCTCAGAGGGTGTTGTGCCTAACGCAACTATAATCTCTCAGGTCTATGATAAGTTCGTTATCATAGACAGCTTTTCAAGCGACAGCGTTTACTGGGTAGTAAACCTTGTTGTCATCATAGCTTTTATGGTCTGTATTGTTATCGGTACTATTATAACAGCGTTCATGAGCCGAAGCATTATACAGCCTATACGAGATCTTAGTGCGGCGGCGGCTGAGATAGCAAAGGGCAATTTTAAGGTAAGAGTAAGAGAGCCGTCTGATCCTGAATACAGCATACTTGCACAGAACTTTAACAAAATGGCTGAGGAGCTTGCAGGCACGGAAACGCTGAGAGGTGACTTTATCTCAAACGTTTCCCACGAGTTCAAAACGCCCCTGGCTTCCATACAGGGCTTTGCAAAGCTTCTGCAATCTGACGATATAACCGAGCAGGAGCGTGAGGAATACACGCAGATAATAATCGACGAAACATCACGGCTTTCAAAGCTTTCGTCAAATATTTTGAGGCTCACAAAGCTTGAAAATCAGAAAACAGTGGGCAAAAAGACAAGATTTTCTCTTGACGAACAGATAAGAAAAATACTTCTTGTGCTTGAACCTGAGTGGTCGAAGAAAAAAATCGACCTTGATATCGACCTTGAGGATATCATGTATGTGGGCAGTGAGGAGCTTATGGCGCAGATATGGCAGAATATCATCAACAACGCTATCAAGTTCACCCCGGAGGGCGGAAAGATAAGCGTGAAGCTTTTCCGCAGCGAGAAGAATATTTCGGCGGAGATATGGGACAACGGTCCGTCTATAGCCCCTGACGTAAAGGCGAAGATATTTGATAAGTTCTATCAGGGCGACCGCTCCCGTGCAACAGAGGGCAACGGTCTTGGACTTGCACTTGTAAAAAGGATAATCGAGCTTTCCGAGGGCAGCATAGAGGTAGAAAACGATATGAAAAAAGGCGGCGTTTGCTTCCGCATAAGCCTGCCTTATCTTATTGAGGATATGATGTAGTGTAGGTGCGACCGTGGGTCGTCCGCCTATCACAACCCGTTATACATACGAAGATTTTTTTGCAAACAAAAAGGAGCAGTTCATTGCGAATTGCTCCTTTTATCTGTCTGTCATATTTTAGAACAGACTTGCCACAAAGCCTGCTGCCACACCGAAAACATAAAGTATTCCCATTATGGCGAAATTCTCTTTCATGTTGTGCTTGTTGGTCTTGAAAAGCACCAGAAGTCCTACTCCTGCCCCTGTGCAAAGTCCTGCGATAAGCGAGCCGAAGCTCACAACGCCCTCGATATAAAGCTGAGTGAGAACAACAGAAGCAGCACAGTTCGGGATAAAGCCTATTATTCCTGCTATGAACGGCTGAACTATGCTGTCAGACATAAGCAGGGTCTTTACTGTGTCCTCTCCTGCAAACTCCATTACCGCTCCGAGAATAAGGTTTACCGCAAATATAAAAAGTATTATGCTTACAGTGTGGTGAAGTGCCGAGTGCAAAATACTGTGGTGTTCGCAGTCGCAGTCCTCGCATATCTCCTTGAAAGGCTCTTCGTCCTGCTTTTTGCCCATAAGCTTTAAGATAAGGTCAACAAGCACACCTGCTATTATAGCCACAGCTACCTTTATAAGAATAAGCTGCCAAAGCTTGCCGGCAAACGCAGGGTTTGCTATCATCATTGGTATTGCCTCGTCGCTTGTGGCAAGGTATACCGAAATGAGAGTTCCCATTGTGATGAGCCTGCCTGAGTAAAGGTTGGAAGCTACAACGGAAAATCCACACTGGGGCACTGCTCCAAGTATGCTTCCTCCTATCGCACCAAAAGGTCCCATTTTTCTAAGAGCCTTTCCAAGCTTGTCGGCAGAACGATGTTCTATATACTCTATAAGCAGATAAACTCCGAACAGAAAAGGCAGGATCTTAAGGCTGTCTATTAATGCGTCAAGAAAAACGTCAACTAAAGTTTCAAACATATATCTATCTCCTGTAAAATATCCATTAAAACGATCGCTGTATCAACTCGACTATTATACAATATTTATTCACCCTTGTCAATCTTATGTTTATATGATAATCTGTTCATTTGTTTGCCCTTTTCAGCGACAAAAAAAACGAGCGAAATTTCTCCGCCCGTTTGATGTTTTTATTCTGTTTTATACAGAACGCTTTGTAAAGCCGTCCCATGCGGTGAGCAGGAACACCACCATGTGTGCTATAAGAACGCCTACGGCAAATGTCACGCTGTGCTGGGCAAATATTGAGTAGCCCTTTGAGATAGAAGCAAGGTCTGTGTTTGCGAACACAAGAAATCTTGCCCAATCCTGTCCAAGCTGACCCAAAAGCTGTGTGACCGTTGAGCCTATGCACATTGTGAATACGCTGACGCCGATAGCAAGGGCTGTGCTTCTTACAAGTGACGAGATAGCAAACGCCAGTGTTGACATTACCACCATTTCAACGCTTTTCATCAGATATTGCTCTGCCGCATAAAGCAGTGTAGGCATTTCCTTTACATCGCCGCCGCTTACATAGATATAAGGCGTTGAGAAGCCGTCAAAGCCGAGCATAAGCCCTGTAATAGGTATCATCACAACGAAAAGTATGCAAAGCATTATGTAACCCACTGTGATGACAGTGAAGTATTTTGCCATCAGTATCTTCCAGCGTTTCACAGGGTTTATAAGCAGGAACTTGACAGTTCCCTGTGAAAATTCAGAGGATACAATGCCGCCTGCGATAACGATAGCAAGCAGTGCGACTACTGTCACAAGGGAAGTGCTTGTGAGGAACACTGTCCAGAATGTTATCTGCTCAGGCTCGCTTGTTTCAAACAGCGACATCTGGTTTGCCGTGTTGTCGAGCTTATCATTGTCAAGCTGATAGAGTGCAAGTTTTATATTATCCTCCAGCTTTGCTCTGCTGTTCTGTCCGTCAGACTTTGCGTCGCCCATGGTCGCAATGGCGTTTTTTGCGTTTGCAACTGTCATGATAAGATCGTTTTTCTTCTCGTTTGACTTGTCAAAGGAAATATCCTTGTCCAACCTGTATTGATATTCCCACTTTTCGCCCTCTGTGAGTATGTCATTATCCAGCCTGTATTGACAGAAGCCACGCCAATCGTTGTCGTCAAGATACTTCTTTATCCCTGACATATCACCGGTGCCGTCTGCGAATATGGCTGACAGTACATCATATCTCCAATCATCGCTGTCGATATTGTTGTCGATTAGATACTGCCACATTGCGATCTCGTTAGGGTCGCCGTTTGTGTCTTTGAGCCAATCTATGTTTTGCTGATAATCACCAGTTGCGTCATAGCTTGAATAGTTATTGCTCTCCATATTGTGCTTTGCAAAAAGTGCAATGCCTGAAAGTCCAAGCGCACATATTATTATAAGCACGATCATTATTTTTGTGGATAGCTTTTTGAAAACCTTTATGTACTCGTTTTTCACAAGTCTGAAAAATCTAGCCAATCTGTACGCCCCCTTCCTTTCCTCCTGTAAGCTCGATGAATACGTCCTCAAGCTTCTTGTTCTCTCTGCGGTGAACAGTGTAAAGTGAAACTCCGCCCTCGATAAGCGTCTTGTTCACCGAGGCTATTTTTTTCTTCTCTATCTCCACAGGGATAGAAAGGACAACTGCACCTGTTTCCTTGTCGATATGCTTGCCCTCGTCTGCGAGCATTATAAGGTCCATAGCCTTTTGTGGGTCGTCAACTTCAAGTACATATTCAGCAATTGAGCTGTCAGACTGTGAGATAAGCTCCTCCATTGTGTATGAGCCTATCATTTTTCCGTTTGCGATAATGCCCACTCTGTCGCACATCATTTCCATTTCGCTCATGAGATGTGACGATACCACAACGCAAGTGCCTTCCTTGTGAGCAAGCTCTTTGAGTATGTCACGAAGTTCTTTTATACCCTGTGGGTCAAGACCGTTTGTAGGCTCGTCAAGTATAAGAAGCTTTGGTCTGTGCAGGATAGCCTGCGCAACGCCAAGACGCTGACGCATACCCAGAGAGTATTTCGACACCTTGTCATTAATGCGGTTTGAAAGCCTTACAAGCTCCACCACCTCTTTGATACGCTCCTCAGTTACGCCCTCTCTCATTCTTGCATACTGACGGAGATTTTCCATTCCAGAAAGATACTTGTACATCTCAGGGTTTTCAACAATGCCTCCAACGTTCGCCATTGCGCCCTCAAAGTCTTTTCTGATATCCTTTCCGTTAATGGATATCTCTCCCTCGTCAAGCTGTAAAAGCCCTACGGCTATCTTTATAGTCGTGGTCTTTCCTGCACCGTTAGGACCGAGAAAGCCGTAGACCTCGCCGCCGTAACATTCCATGTCGATACTGTGAAGTATCTGCTTTTTGCCAAGGGTCTTGTTAAGTCCCTTTATCTTTAGAATAGTATCACTCAACGCTGTCTGCCCCCTCGCTGTCGGTATTTTCTGCACTGCTGTCCGGAACTATCTCAGACTCAGCCTTGCTTTCATCAGCCACGCTGTCACTGTTGTTATCATCAAAGCTGTAATCCTCGCCATATCCATAGTCGCTGGACGTTGCTATCTTCCAGCCGTCAGAGGTACGCAAAAGATAAAATTCAGCATATTCATAACTGAAAATCGCCTTGTATGAAGATGTGCTAGGCTCATAGTTGTCGGAATTTGTGTAGTTACCGCTTGTCATGGTGTTTATGCCGTTGGTTGTGAGAAAAGTTGGGTCGCCCTTTGATACGTCATAGCACACATTGTATATCATAGTGACCTTTGCTCCGTCAGCTCCGCTCTTGTTTATTGACATCTCTTTTATGTCATACTCAGCCGAGGTGATATCTCCCCCCTGCGCTGCAACTTCAGCCTGGTTTATTTCCTCCAGAAGTCCTGACTTTGACGAAGCGTACTCATTGTCCGATATGGTGTAGTCAGCATAATGCTTATTTACGAAATCTGTCAGTTGACTTTTTAACTTATCACTGCTTCCAACGTTTGCACTTGTCAAGTCTGCGATATAATCCCTCATGGTCTGTTCTATCTCAGGCTTGGAAGTCTTGAACTGGTTGTTATCATACACTGAGTAGCATACAACGCCCAGCGCAAGCACACCGCCAAGAACCAGACCTCTGTTTATGTTTCTTAGTTTCACTGTTTCTCCTCCTTGTGTTTTACCTTTTTCAGACGTATTATTGGTGTCGTATATAAGTTTATCATAGCCCTTTCCAACTGTCAACCGCTTTAAGAAACGCTTAAGATTTTCATAAGACAACCATACAGACCATAAGATAAAATACGTTCTTTGTTTAAATATCTGTAGTGGCGAACAGTTCGCTCTCCTTATTAGCGTATTTGCAGGCAAAGCAAAAAGGCGGTGGAACACGCACGATAACGTATCCCACCGCCTGTATGGAATGAGGAAAATTACCCGTTTTATAAAAACAGCTTCAGGTCATTCTCTGCCTTTTTCGGGTCTTTAAGACTTATGCTCCTTACCGCCTTTCTCAGTGGCAGTATCCTTGACGGAACTACCGACAGCATATCCACATCAAGCTCCAAAAATATCTCTGTGAGCGTTGGGTCGCCTGCTATCTCACCGCAAATGCCTGCTTTTATGCCGTTTGCATGGGCGTTGTCGCACACCATTTTTATCATTCGCAGCAGTGCCCTGTGATTTTTCGGGGACACTCTGTCATAGCATGGGTTCTGCCTGTCAAGTGCAAAGGTGAACTGCTCAAGGTCGTTGGTGCCGATGTTGAAAAAGTCCGCCTCCTTGGCTATGATATCGCTTGTCATCACCGCCGCAGGGGTCTCTATCATTGCCCCGAGCTTAACATTGTCGGCAAATTTCCTGCCCTCTTTTATAAGCTCTGCCTTGACCTGCACGATAAGCTCTTTCACCCTCAGTATCTCGCTCACGTCTATGACCATAGGCAGAAGTATTGAAAGCTGTCCGTAAACAGACGCTCTGTATAATGCCCTTAGCTGTGTTTTGAATATGCTTTCTCTTTCAAGACAAAATCGTATGCCTCTACAGCCCATAGAGGGATTTCTCTCAGCACTCATGTCTGCACAATCAGGTATCTTGTCTGCACCTATATCATAAGTGCCTATTATGACCTCTTTACCCTCCATTGCCTCCAATGCCTTGCGGTAGATGTAAAACTGAAAATCCTCGTCAGGAAAAGCAGGTCTGTCAAAGCACATAAACTCCGTTCTGAAAAGACCTATCCCACCTGCGTCGTTTTTTACCGCTGATTCAAGCTCCTCAGAGTTGAGTATGTTCGCATATATCTTTATCTCATGTCCGTCACGAGTGATGTTCTTTCTTCCTTTGAGCCTTGTGAGAAGTTCTTTTTTCCTGCCCTCAACGGCTTCCTTGTATTCAAGCTGTCTGAGCGTATGCTCGTCAGGCTCTATGTAAAGCGTTCCGCTGTAGCCGTCAAGGACGGCTTCCTTGCCCTCGTATTCGTCAGAAAGCTCCGTTCCAACGTTCACAATGGCAGGTATGCCAAGATTTTTCGCAAGTATCGCAGTATGAGAGTTCACAGAACCGGACCTTGTGCAGAAGCCCTTTATCTTCGTCTTGTCCATGAGCAGGGTTTCTGAGGGCATAAGGTCACCGGTGCAGATAATGGCGTTCTCTCTGAGTATGGGAAGCTTGTCGGCACAGTTTAATATGTGTCTTAAAAGTCTGTTTGAAACGTCCTTGACGTCAGCCGCTCTGCTTTGCATATATTCGCTGTCCATTTGTGCCAGCATCTCTGCAAAGCTTCTTGAAGTGCTTGCGACCGCATAATCGGCATTGAAATGCTCGTCAAGTATCTTTGTGCGAATACTGCTGTCGTATTGCTCGTCGGTGATAAGCATTTGGTGTATCACAAATATTTGAGCGTCGCCTTCCCCAACGCTTAACCTTGCACGGTCATAAAGCTCCCCAAGCTCCACTAAGGCAGCGTTTTTAGCCTTGATATATTTTTTGTATTCAAGTTCAGGGTCGGACACTTTTATCTTGTTGATGATAAATTCGTCACGATGATAAAAGGTCAGCTTTCCTCTTGCAATGCTTCCGAATACCGACCGTCCTTTTATGCATATCATGAGCGCTCACCCCCAAAAAACATACCTATCTGATATAATTATATCACCCTTTGATTAACGATAAAAGTAAAATGCCGTCTGTTTACAAAATATTAACAATATTCGTGATTTTAGCAAACAAGACAATCAATATTTCAGCAAATTTAACAAATCAGAAACATTTTGCGACCTTATGTCAAAATCAGAATAGTACAATCCCTAAAAATCATATGATTAAAAAGCGTATGAGCGATACTTTATATAAGGAGGGACAAATATGTTTTCAGCACTGTTTGAACTGCTTACGGGAAATTTTCTATTTTTCGCACTGCATTTTGACAGCCGCAGCGTGTTTCCAAAACCGCTTTCGGCGAAGGAGGAGCGTGAGTGTTTTGAGAGAATGGCGCAGGGTGACAAGGCGGCAAAGGATAAGCTTATCGAACACAATCTTCGTCTTGTGGCACACATTATAAAAAAGTATTATTCAAATTCCACAGATCAGGAGGATCTTATCTCTATCGGCACTATCGGTCTAATAAAAGCTGTGTCAACATTTGACCACAAGAAAGGCTGTCGCTTCGCCACCTATGGGAGCAGGTGCGTGGAGAACGAGATACTAATGCACTTCCGCTCCCAGAAAAAGTCTGCCAACGATATCCACTTTGACGAGCCTGTTGACTCCGATAAGGACGGCAATCAGCTTTGCCTTATCGACATAATCGCAGACGGAGAGGACGTTGCCGACAAAATAGAGCTTTCCATTCGCAGTGAACAGCTCTACCGCTATATCGAAAGCTCTCTTGATGAGCGTGAAAGACAGATAGTCACTCTGCGCTATGGTCTTTTCGGTCAGCCGCAACTGCCGCAGCGAGAAGTCGCAAAACGCCTTGGTATCTCACGTTCCTATGTTTCAAGGATAGAAAAGAAAGCCTTGAAGCTTCTTAAAGACCGCTTCGATAAGCAGTGATAGGCGTTGACGCAGTAGGGGCGAACAGCGTTCGCCCGCTGATTATCATATCATGTCATTACTTTAGCACTCACGAAACTAATATGCTAGCACTCGTATAATGAGAGTGCTAAAATTCAGCTAATGTTCACAATATCTTCACACAATGAACACATAGCAGGGGTATCATAAAGACAATGAAGAAAGGAAATGATACCAATGGAAGAGCAGAATAAATTATAAAAGCTTACAAGATAAATTAAGATATAACACATCAAGGAGGAATTTATATGTTTGGACTTACACCATTTGAAAGAAAGAGCTACGACCTGTTTAACGCATTCCATGATTTTGAGAATGATTTCTTTGGAGAAAATGCACTCCAGAGCTTCAAGACCGATATCAAGGACGAGGGCGACAAATATGTAATGGAAGCAGAGCTTCCGGGCTTTGATAAGGACGATATCAAGCTTGACATCTCAGGCAACGATCTTGTTCTTACCGCTGAGCATAAGGCAGAGACAGAGGATAAGAAAGACAAGTATATCCGCCGTGAGAGGACATACGGTTCTTATCAGAGAAGCTTTGACCTTACAGGCATTGATACGGGCAATATCGCCGCAGAGTACAAGAATGGTATCCTGACCCTCGACCTGCCAAAGATGCAGGAGGTAAAGCCCGAAACCAAAAGACTTGAGATAAAGTGATTTAGGTAAAGCCAAGGCTTTGAATGAGGCGATACCAATGGGTCACGATATGATTTGCAATAGGTTTTGCTAGAATAAAATATCCGTGAGAGCGAAATGCCCCCACGGATATTTTTTGTTATCACGATTTTTTCTCACGACTTTTGAGCCATATTTTTCGTATTAGTATGGCAAGTAAAATTCCTGCCACTGCACCGCTTGTGTCGATAAGAACATCACGCACCTGCCCTGCACGCCCCGGCACGAAAAGCTGATGTATCTCATCGCTTGAAGCGTAGATGCAAGAGAACACTGCCGCAAAAAGCCCTCTGTATCCAAGCTTTTTCACCTTTGAAAGATTGATAAACGCCAGTATTCCAAGCAAAGCGTATTCGCTGAAATGCGCAAGCTTTCTTATTATGAACGTGGCGGTGTCCTTGTATTCCGCCTGCGCTGTAGCGTCAAGGCTGTCATATACAGGGTTGACAAATTCTATCACTGCGTTAAACACCGCATTTGATTGCTTGTTGGACTCGTCAGCATTGTTTGCCGAGAACATGAATATCACCACGCACCACAGCACAAGTGCCGACCCTTTAAGTATTATCTTTATCCTGCCTTTTGAAGTTGCTTTCAATGTAGCCTTTCAGCTCCTCTTTTTTGTTTTCCACCTTTTCGTCTATAACACCATTCAATGCAAGTTCCAGCCCAATGCCGATATCCTTTCCGCCGAAGCCCATTTGTATAAGATCCTTGCCGTTTATGTCAAGGTCGCAAATGTGGATACACTCGTTGTCCTCTTTTATCTCCATTGCAAGCTCTGCGATATGGTCAAGTTCTGCAAGCTTTTCCTGCCGTTTGTAGTCCGACTGGGCATATGTGTCAGCCCTGCGCACCTCCAGATAATCCATAACAAAGTCAAAGTCATGCTGAGCCATAAATCTCCGCACCGACTTTTTCGTGGCAGCTATCCTGTTGTCATGCTCCCATATAAGCTCATAAATATATTTCGCCGACGCATTGTCTATCCTGAGCCTTTTGAGTATCTTCTCCGCCATGTAAGCCCCCTCGAACTGGTGCTTTTTAAAGTGCGAAATGCCGTTCTCGTCAACAGTGTGCATTCTCGGCTTGCCGATATCGTGAAGAAGCATAGTAAGCCTCATCTGCCACTGTGGTCTGACGTTCTCAACGCTCAAACAAATGTGACCGTAAACATCAAGAAAATGGTGGGGATTGTTCTGCCTGAAATCAAAGCTTTCCCGAAGCTCAGGTATGAACACCGCTATGACCTCACGATAGTCAAGCAATATCTTCCTTGCACCCTTTCCGCAGAGAAGCTTTTTAAGCTCCGACGCAATGCGTTCAGCGGAAATGCTTTTTAAAAGCTCACGCTGTTCAAGTATAGCCTTTGAGGTCTTTTCCTCAATCTCAAACCCAAGGCATGAAGAAAATCTCAGCCCTCTTAATATCCTCAAAGCGTCCTCGTCAAAACGCTTTTCAGGCTCGCCAACGCATTTTATAATGCCCTTTTCAAGGTCGCCTTGTCCACCGTAAAGGTCAATAAGCCCCTCTTTTGGTGAGTATGCCATAGCGTTCACAGTAAAGTCACGACGTTTTAAGTCCTCCTCCAGCGAGCTTTCAAATGTCACCTGAGCAGGCTTTCTATGCCCTATATACTCTCCGTCACTGCGATAACAGGTTATCTCCACCGGCTCGCTCTCTATCAAAACAGTGAGCGTGCCATGCTTCAGCCCGGTTTCAATAGTGCGGAAATTTGCGAAAACTTCAAGCATTTTGTCAGGGGTGCAGTTTGTGCAGACATCGTAATCATGAGGCTTTTTGCCAAGCAAACTATCTCTTACACAGCCACCGACTATATATCCCTCGTAGCCGCACTCATTCAGCCTGTCAAGAGCCGTTCTGACAAACTGCGGAATAAAGATCTCCAATTTACTGCCTCCCTTTATAGTTTTGTGAATTATGTGCGACTTTCGGGTCATAATATTTACATGAATATCTCGAAAATAATTGACCCCAAAATCTCACGGAGAGCGTTCCTCGCCCTCACGGGTATAGTGAGCGCACTTATGCAATCTATCTTGAATTTGCCGTGGCTTGCGTTTTTTATCTTTGCGCCAATGGTGCATTGCCTGTCAGTCTGCCATGAAAAAAGGGCTTTCAGGCTTGATTTTCTGTGCTTTTTTGTACCATATTATCTTTTTCAGCTCACTTTTATGCTCACCATATGGAAAATATGCCCTCTGCCGTCCTTTGCCGCTATACCTCTTGCCACTTTAGCGTGGTTAGGTCTTACCTTGTGGGAGTGTATCCTTATGTATATTCCACTGAGCCTTTTCCTGCCCCTGCGACCGCATCTCAAACACCGTTTATCTGAGATAGTTTTGCTCTGCCTGCTTTTGACAGCAGGGGAGTGGCTTCAAGAGAAAGTTCCGATTTTGGCGTTTCCGTGGTCTGCGGCATGGCTAGCTGTAACAAGTTCGCCGCTGCTTTTGCAATCCGCCACGCTCATAAGCTGCCGTCTTACAAGCTTTATAATTTTCCTGCTCAACGGTCTGCATGGGGAGATATATACCGGCAAAAAGCGTTTTGCATACACCGCCTTTGCACTGCTTTTGCAGGGGGCAAATTTAAGCTACGGACTTTATTCCATAAACCTCGACAAAAAGCTTGATAACATCTACCCTCAGATAGACGTTATCTGCGCACAGGATAGTCTGGAGGGCAGGGAAAAATCACACCGTAAAGCCCTTGACTCAGCACGCTCCTATCTTTCTATAATGGAAAGCTGTTGGCGGTGGGGTACTGACCTTGTTCTGCTTCCTGAAACTGCCGTGCCGAAAGACTATGACGAACAGCTAAAAGAATTTTCCCTTATATCAGACTTTGCCGCCACCCATGGGTGTACCCTTGTGACAGGCTCGTTCTATCTTGAAAACGGCAAGGATTACAACGCCCTTTTCGCCTATGATAAAAACGGCATTGCGTCTTCGCCCTACCTGAAACAAGTGCTTGTGCCTTTCGGTGAAAAGACACCTTTTGCAGGCATTTTTCACCTTGACACTATGAGCGAATGTGCAGACGAAAGACACACCAAGCCCCTCGCCTCAGACGGCATGACCATAGGCTCTGTTATCTGCATAGAGTCCATTTTCCCAAGCCTTGTGAGCCGACAGAAAGAGCAGGGCGCACAGATAATTTGCGTTTCCACCAACGATTCATGGTTTGGCAAAAGCTCCGCCCGTGAACAGCATTACCGCCACTGCATAATGCGAGCCGTTGAGAACAGAAGATATGTCCTCCGTGCAGGAAACTGCGGAATATCGGCGATAATATCTCCCACAGGCGAGCAACTGTCCGTAAAATCGGACAAATCAAAAGGTGCGGTGTGGGGAAAAGTTACCCTTATTGGCAGGTAACTTTGAGCAACACAATCTTATTAGGTGTATCAGACAACTCCGATATCCGACGGGCGAACAGTGTTCGCCCCTACCGCCCTTTGTCGGGTTTCATGGTTTGTGCGATAAATTATAAGGCGAAACCTCGAGGAGCGGGACGTCGTATTTCTGTGAGCTTGCGAACAGAAATTGCGCCGCTCCCCTACAAGATCGTGCCAAAGCACAAATTCATATGTAGGGGCGAACATTGTTCGCCCGCATTTTTTTGCACAAACTACAGAAACCCTACCAAGCTCGTATTTTTACCACTCTATCTCAAAAAGTCTGGCCATATAAGGTCTGTCAAACTTAACGGAAACATTGCCCGTTGTCTTTGAAAACTCCACAGGGGTTTCGCTGAAATCAGGATAAATGCACTTCACCCTTGCGTCAACACCTTTGAGGAAGTCGATAGTCAGAGCGCAGGTGTCGCTCTTGCCCTCTCTCCTCCATACGGCAAGATAAGCCTTGTTGCCGTTTCTCAGACCGAGAGATACCCAGTCGTCCGAAAATTTGGACAGTCCCAAGCTCCAGAACGGCACTGCTTCCTTTATGTCCGCCCTTATCTTCTTGTAAACGCTGATAGCTTCCTTAACAAGTGCCTTGCGTTCAGGGTCGATGTTGCCAAGATGACCGCTCTGGTGTATTCTCAAAAGCATTGCGTTAATCATGTTGAAAACAACTTCCTCCCTGTCACCTGAGGTGATAGGATAAGCCCAGATAGCCGATTGCTCAGGGCAAAGGGCAGTAGGGGAGTTCGCTGCAATGGTACAGTATTTTTTGTAATCGTCCTGATCTGAGGTGGACTGAATGGAGTATCTTGAAAGCATCGCATAGTCCATTCTGAGTCCGCCGCTGGAGCAGTTTTCTATAATAAGGTCAGGGTGACGAGCAAAAACACCGTCAAGCCATTCAAGGTAAGCCTTTTCATGACCCCACAGACCCTCGCCAACGCTGTCGCAGTTCTGTTCAGTGCCTATACCAGGCTCTATGTTGTAATCCATTTTTATGTAGCCAATGCCGTATTCAGAAACAAGCCTGTCTATTACCTCGTCAGCGTGGGAACGGACTTTCGGGTTTCTGAAATCAAGCTGATAACGGCTTCTGTCATAGACTCTCTTGCCGTGACGTGTGAAGAACCAACTGTCATCGCAAACGCTGTCCACAAGCGGACACTTTATTCCCATGACCTCTATTTCAAGCCAAAGTCCAGGTATCATGCCCTTTTTGCGGATATAGTCGGCAACTTCCTTTACGCCGTTAGGAAAACGCTTTCTGCTCTCTTTCCATTCGCCGACCTCGTCCCACCAAAAACCGTCAGCATACCAGCCTGCGTCAATGCAGAAATATTCACAGCCTGCCTCTGCCGCAGCGTCCACAAGTGGAAACTCCTTTTCAGCCGTAGGGTCGCCCCAAAGACAGTTCATGTAGTCGTTGAATATTACCGCAAGCCTCTGATTGTCCTTGTTGCGACGACGTATTTTTCTGCGGTATTTCGTCAGCTCGCCCATAGCCTTGTCAAAGCTTCCTGCCACCGAGCCTACTGCACATTTCACGCTTTCTATGCTCTCGTTAGGTGCAAGGTTTTTGTACCAGTGGGACTCTATCTCAGACGGACCAGAAAGCTGTAAATAGAAATGTCCTCCCACGTCCGAAAGCTCCCAGTGCCAAGAGCCGTTTTGCTCTATCTGCCAAAACAGCACTGAGCCTGCTTCTGTGTTTTCAAGCACACCCATTGGTATGTATTCCTTTGCCGACCAGTTTCCAACATTTGTGCAGGCAAATACCTTTGATGAACGCTGTTCCGTAGGCTTTGCAGATGAAGCAAGCCCTACCTGTTCAAGGGTGTAGTCCTGCCACTGCAATTCACGCTGCCATGAGTTGTGGCATACCCATATCTTCATCTTGTCTTCAGGTTTTTTAAGCCCCTCTTTTTCTACGCCAGTCAGCGCAAAGGAGGACATATATTCAATGGTCTGTACCTCGCTGCCCTTGTTTGTAAGGGTAGTCCAACAGCGTACAACAGACGTGCCGGTGTAAAACTGATAGTGGGACACAGCTTCAAGACCCGTGCCCTCATCAAAGGTCACAAGCTCAAGCTTTCTGCCAAGATCGTTGTTCACATCACGGAAGTCCTTGAACTTCATTCTCCAGCCCGGAGCGGTCACAATATATTTGTTGCCGTGACGCTCGTCAGGACGGTCGATACCGCTCGCCTGTATCTCTACAGGTCTGAAAGTTTTCAGCCCCATGTATGAAGCCGCCTTGGCTTCATCAAAAGGCAGAGCAGAGAAGTGCAGAAGCTTCGCCTCGTTCTCGTCTGTTATCTCAAATACTATATTAATGCCGTTTTCATATATCTCAATACGTTTCATATTGGCATATTTCCCTTCGTGATCTGTTTATCTGTACATATTATTGTACAACTATATCATTTTCGCAAGCTCGTCAAGTATCCTGTGAGCGGCTTGTTCTTTGGTCATAATAGGCAGCTCCACAGCACCGCCCTCAGTGATAAGGGTGATAACATTAGTGTCCGTCTTGAAGCCTGCACCAGCGGTCTTTAGTGAGTTTGCGCATATCATATCGCAGTTTTTGTTGGTGAGCTTTTTCTCAGAGTTCTTGATAACGTCCTGCGTTTCCATGGAAAAACCGCATATGACCTGACCGTCACGTTTGTGCTGACCGAGATAGCCGAGGATATCCTTTGTGCGCTTTAGCTCTATCTTCATGTCGTCGTCAGACTTCTTTATCTTGTTGTCAGCCACCGCAGCAGGCGTGTAGTCAGCCACAGCCGCCGCCTTTACGATAATATCCTGCTCAGGAGCAAGCTTTGTGACAGCTTCAAACATATCCGCCGCAGACTTTACGTTCACAACGTCCACGAACATAGGCGGCAAAACCTCCATATGACCTGCCACCAACGTCACCTTTGCACCTCTTTGCATAGCCGCTTTAGCAAGTGCACAGCCCATTTTTCCGCTTGAATGATTAGTGATGTACCTCACAGGGTCGATAGCCTCCATGGTCGCACCAGCCGTAACAAGCACATTTTTGCCTGCAAGATCCTTCTCAAAAGCAAGCTCCCGAAGAATGTATTCAAACAACACCTCAGGCTCAGGCATTCTGCCGTCGCCGTCATCACCGTTTGCAAGCATACCTCTGTCAGGAGCGATGATCTCGTAGCCGAAACGCTCAAGCTTCTGGATATTGTCCTGCACAATAGGATTGTGATACATATTGTGGTTCATGGCAGGGGATATCATTTTTTTGCAAGGGCAAGCCATGACAGTGGTGGTGAGCATATCGTCAGCAATGCCGTATGCTATCTTTCCGATAACATTAGCGGAAGCAGGAGCGACCATAACAAGGTCAGCCTGCTTTGCAAGAGCAACGTGTTCAACACTGTATTGAAAATTTCTGTCAAAAGTATCTATAAGGCACTTGTTGCCTGTGAGGGATTCAAAAGTGATAGGGTTTATAAATTGAGTGGCGTTCTGTGTCATGAGTACCTGAACATTGCAGCCTTGCTTTTTGAGCAGCCTTGCTAAAGTTGGGATCTTGTAAGCCGCGATACTGCCGCTGATGCCGAGAACGACCGTCTTACCTGAAAGAAGCATAGAGATGACCTCCTTAGTGAAATATACAAGGCAACACCGCACAAAGCCCGCCTGACGGCTTTGCACGCCATCTGCCTGCGGAATTTTTATGCGATCTGACAAAAAATCTGACTACGCATCTGACGCACGATCTTTGTGCAGTATTACCTTAAATATAGTATAACACAGATCATGGTGAAATGCAAGATTTCAAGTGATAAGTGAGCATGGAGAATAACAAAAGACCGCTGTTCACAGATGCCCGTGAACAGCGGTCTGAACCATATGTCAATCCTTGTATTGCGAAGTTATCCCGAAGTATTCTTCAAGAGAAAGTCCGCTGTTGGTTATGTTTTGTGCTAAAGGCGTGCCTACATATCTTATGTGCCAAGACTCATACTGATAACCGGTGTAAGCCTCTTTGCCCTTTGGATAACGAATTATAAAACTATATTTTGCACAGTTGTTGGCAAGCCACTTGGCTTCTCTTGTGCCGCTAAATGAGTCGCTGGCGTTGTTTACGTCTATTGCCATGCCTGTCTGATGGTCGCTGTAGCCGGGTCTTGCGGAGTATGTGTCTGCCGCAGCCTTGCCGTCACGGTTGCAGTACATATTATAAAGGTACCTCTGATCGTAATAAGAGCGGTAGCCTGAGCATACCCACAGGCTTATGCCGTCTTTATATGCAGCGGTCTGCATCTTTTTGAATGCCGCAGATGTTTCTTTGGTCAGATCCTTTGGGTCGTAGCTTGCAGGGAGGGAATATGTTTTGTTCGCCAAAAGAACTCCGTCAACATAGCTCATGCCGTTTATGACCTCGACAGTGTGGTCTGGTGTCTTGACGGTTATCTCCTCGGAATATGCGCCATAGTGATTTGAACCTTTATCGTCCGTCTTGCAGGCTCTTACCTTGAATCTGTATGTAGTCTTTGCGTAAAGTCCGTTTATTGCGCAGGAATTTACCGTAGATGAAGCTATGTTCTTCCACTTGCCGTTTGTGTATATAAACACCTTGTAGCTTGTACAGCCTACAGACTTCCAGTTAAGGTCAAGGGTCGAAGCGGTGATGTCAGAAGCTTTTACTCCTGTTACCTGCCTTGGATTTGTGGCGGAATTGTAGTTTTCACAATAGTCGCCGTATATCTTAACTCCGTCTACTATCTTATATGCTCTTACCTTGAAATTCTCCCTTGTTGCCGCAGGCAGACCCTTGACAGTGTAGGTCGTGCCTTTCACGTCAGCTATCTCAGGATATTTACCCTTTGAACGCATTCCCACAGAATAGCCGTCCGCACCGCTCACAGCGTTCCAGCTAAGCTTTATAGAGCTTGTGTTAGGGGTCTTAGATGTCAGACCGGTGACCTTGTTCACCGTGACAGCCTGTGCCGTTATCTCCTGCGAATATTTGCCGTAGTGATTTGCACCCTTATCGTCACGCTTGCAGGCTCTTACTTTAAACTTATAGCTTCCTGCGTCAAGTCCTTTGACAGTGTAGCTGTTTGTATCCGTCTGCGCTATCTGCTTCCACTTGCCGTTTTTCAGCATAAAGACACGATAGTTTGAACAGCCTACTTTTTTCCACGAAAGGCTAACAGAAGCATTGCCCGTCTGAGCTTTAAGACCGCTTATAGGGCGAGGATTTGTGGCAGAATTGTAGTTCACTGAATAGTCGCCATAGACCTTTTGACCGTTCACTATCTTATAGGCTCTTACCTTGAAATTCTCCCTTGTTGCCGCAGGCAGACCTGTAACAAGATATGTAGTGTCCGTAACGTCTGCTATCTCAGGATACTGACCCTTTGAACGCATTCCAACAGAATAGCCGTCCGCACCGCTCACAGCGTTCCAGCTAAGTCTTATGGAGCTTATATCAGGGGTTTTAGATGTCAGCCCTGTGACCTGAGGCAGACTTGTCTGCACCGCAGCTTCAGCCGCCTGCACAGGCATACTCACACTTAGCACGCTGTCAGGCACAGCACCTGCCGCACATATCATCATAGCGGCACAAGCCACTGCCGCTGCATTTTTTCTGTTTATTATCCTTTTCATTTTTCAGACCTCCTTTGATGAAATTCTTTTGCACTTTAAGTATAACACATTTTTACCAGTTTGTAAACACGCAATCCCAAATTATTTTTGTTCACATTTTGTTTTTTATGTTTACTTATACTCAGTTGCAAAACCTCTCTTTTGGTTGCTGAAAGAATGTATAAAAAACAAAGACCGCAGAAAAAATCTACGGTCTTTTGTGGCTGGGGTGGAAGGATTCGAACCTTCGGAATGACGGAGTCAGAGTCCGTTGCCTTACCACTTGGCGACACCCCAATGTTTGTTCGATTTAGCTTGTTTTTGGTTGGGATAGATGGATTCGAACCATCGGAATGACGGAGTCAAAGTCCGCTGCCTTACCTCTTGGCTATATCCCATCGTCATGTCCCTCACTCAAACAGCTTAATCATTATAGCACACCATTTCGGGAAATGCAATACCTTTTCATGTTTGTTTACAAAGCATTTACAGTACATTAACATATATGGGCAAAACGACGTAAAACCGTACGGCTTTGTAGAAAAACTATTGAAAATGGTCAAAATATGTGATAAAATGACCATAAGAGCGTGGCTCGGAACAAAAAACGAAAGGTCGTAACCGTTATGGAAGAGAAGAAAAAAGGTTTTATCAAGAAGTTTGTAAATGAGTTCAAGGCGTTTGCTCTCAAAGGAAACGTCATGGACTTGGCAGTGGGCGTTATCATAGGCGCTGCGTTTCAGAATATCGTGACGTCATTTACGGAGAATTTTATCAACCCGATAATAGGCTGTATAGGCGGTGCTGACGTAGAGGGCAAGATACATTTGCTTGGAAATCAGTACATAAACTACGGCGCATTTCTGACGGCAGTGATAAACTTCATAATCATGGCGTTCGTTATTTTTGTAATAATGAAGGTCATAAACAAGCTTGCGTCACTTGGCAAGCATGAAGAGCCTGAAAAGCCTGCAGAGCCACCTGTGGACATAGTGCTTCTTACAGAGATCAGGGATCTTCTCAAGGCACAGCAGGCGGCTGAGGCGAGCAAAGAGGAAGAAAAGGCAGAAGAATAAGATCTGAAACGGTACACTTTTTAAGTTAAGGGGCAGCTCCCATGTGGGGCTGCCTTTTTTTGGCGGTTATCTTTTTGACGGTATTCGCTCAAATTCAGGTAGGGGCAAACACTTTTCTTCTGTAAAAACTCCACAATTATTTATCTTTCACTTTGTCACTTATTCTGTTTTAAATCTCTTTACTTTTTTGTCATCATATGATAAAATAATAACATATATGTTTGTGAATACTTTTAAGCTTTTAAGTTTTCTAGCTTTCAAGCTTTTAATTATGAAAGGAAGTTTTTGTATGCCTATAACCGAGATACTGGAGCGTAACGCAAGAGAGTTCGGAAATGATGTTGCTCTGGTAGAGGTCAATCCTGAGATCAGAGAAACCAGACGTGTGACTTGGAAGGAATATGAGCTTATCGAGCCTAACCCAGTCTGTCATTATCGCCGTGAGATAACCTGGAGCGTTTTCAACGAAAAGGCTAACCGCTTTGCCAATCTGCTTTTATCCCGTGGGGTAAAAAAGGGTGACAAGGTGGGTATCCTGCTTATGAACTGTCTTGAATGGCTGCCTATTTATTTTGGTATCCTCAAGACGGGTGCGCTTGCAGTGCCGCTGAATTTCAGATACACTCCTGAGGAGATAAAATACTGTCTTGACCTTGCCGAGGTGGATATTCTTGTATTTGGCCCTGAATTTATCGGCAGAGTTGAGGAGATAGCTGATGAGATAAGCAAGAACAGACTTCTTTTCTATGTTGGCGAGAACTGTCCGTCATTTGCAGAGCATTATGACAGGCTCACTGCAAACTGTGCAAGCACTACTCCGTACATAGAGCTTACTGACGAAGACGATGCGGCTATCTACTTCTCGTCAGGCACAACTGGCTTCCCGAAGGCTATCCTGCACAATCACGAGAGCCTTATGCACGCCGCAAGAGTTGAGCAGAATCATCATGGTCAGACAAAGGAGGACGTTTTCCTTTGTATTCCTCCTCTTTATCACACAGGTGCGAAGATGCACTGGTTCGGAAGCCTTATCTCAGGGGGCAAGGCGGTGCTTCTCAAGGGCGTGAAGCCCGAATTTATACTTGATACTGTATCAAGGGAAAAGTGTACTATAGTATGGCTTCTTGTGCCTTGGGCGCAGGATATCCTTGACGCTATCGACAGCGGCGAGGTGACACTTTCAAAGTATGAGCTTTCACAGTGGAGGCTTATGCACATAGGCGCACAGCCTGTTCCGCCGTCACTTATTGCACGCTGGAAAAAGGTTTTCCCTAACCACAAATATGACACTAACTATGGTCTTAGCGAATCTATAGGTCCTGGCTGTGTACACCTTGGTGTGGATAACATTGACAAGGTAGGCGCAATAGGCAAGGCAGGCTTTGGCTGGAAGGTCAAGATAGTTGATGATAAGGGCAACACTGTAAAGCGCGGCGAAGTGGGCGAGCTTTGTGTAAAAGGCCCCGGCGTTATGACCTGCTACTACAGAGATCCAAAGGCGACAGCTGAAACTCTCAAAGACGGCTGGCTTTTCACTGGCGACATGGCTCAGGAGGACGAGGACGGCTTTATTTACCTTGTTGACCGCAAAAAGGACGTTATTATAAGTGGTGGAGAAAATCTTTACCCTGTACAGATAGAAGACTTTTTGAGAAGTCACGACGCTATCAGGGACGTGGCAGTAATTGGTCTGCCTGACCAGCGTTTGGGCGAGATAGCGGCGGCAATAATCGAACTAAAGCCAGACCACCCATGCACAGAGGAAGAGATAATGGCGTTCTGTCAGAAGCTTCCGAGATACAAGCGTCCGCACAAGATAATTTTTGCAGACATACCGAGAAACCCGACGGGCAAGATAGAGAAGCCGAAGCTCAGGAAGATATACTGCGGAGAGAGCCTTGTGGCAAAGCAGAATCACGGATAAAAAGTAAAGAGGGGTAACGAAAATGGGACGAGAAGTAGTATTTGCCAACATACGAAAAAGAATGATAGCAATGATAGCTGGCGGTGTGATACTCACGCTAATGGGTGGATTTATCTCATTTGCGGCGGTAGTAGCCGGTGAATACGGCGTATTGATACTTGGACTTTTTGCTCTTACGCCTGGTGTTATATTTCTTATATTTGGTACGTCACGGAGGACGCACCCTGAAAAGAGCGGCATATTCAAAGCCAATCCCGATCTTTTACAGCAGGCTGACGAGCTTTACGCCAACATACAATATCAGGACGATCATATTATCGTATCCGACAGGGTGCTTGCCAACAAGAAAGCGCCATTTCAGATGTGCTGGCGAGAGGAAGCCTACGGCATTTACCAGCACACAGCGAGTATGAATTTCATCAGCTACACCAACGAGATAATCGTCTGCACGAAGTACAAGAAGAATGTACTGCGTTTTAACGTATATGCCAAGGGCAAGGACACCGCCATGGGGCTTATGCAATTGCTCTCTCAATGTTGTCCCAACGCAATGGTAGGTTACACTCCTGAAACGCTTGCATATGTTAAGGAGATGCAGAGGCGTGCTCAGCAATAGATGATGGACAAGCTCTTTGTGCTTAAATTTGCACAAAGGGCTTGACTTTTTTTGTGATTACTTGTATAATAGTATAGTTGACACAAGGAGATGTACCCAAGTGGCTGAAGGGTCCGCACTCGAAATGCGGTAGTACGGCAAAACCGTAGCGAGAGTTCAAATCTCTCCATCTCCGCCAAACGAACAAAAACCACCGTAAATACGGTGGTTTTCTTTTGTATACACGATTTTTACACGATTGTGTTCAATATCTTCACCGCACGTTCTTCCTCTCGTGGGTAGAGGTGCGAGTAGGTGTTCCATGTCATTGATATGTTGGAGTGTCCAAGACGTCTTGCTATCTCCTGAATGTTTATGCCCTCATTGGCGAGCAAAGAAGCGTGGCTGTGACGGAAGTCATGAATACGGATACGTTTGACACCTGCCAAGTCTGCAAACTTCTTGTTGGTCTTTTCAAGGGACGTGTCACGAATAGGACGCTCACCGCCGCAGATGTACATATCATCATTGAACTTCGGTACAGCTTTCTTACAGCGTTCGTAATGTTCTGACAGCACTGCTCTTAACGGCTCTGGTATCTGTATCGTCCGTATGCTTGGCTTGTTTTTTGGCGGCGTGATACGATCACCGCCTTTGAGCTTCTGAGCAATGCTCTTGGTGATGGATATGTAGCCGTCTTTTATATCCGTCCATTGCAGGGCGTATATCTCTCCTTTTCGCATACCCATATAAAACGCTATGTTGAAAAATACATAGTAGTTCCATTCGTACATTGAACCGCTATCCTCTGCGGTCTGAGAGTATTCTTTTGCTGCCGATATGTATTTCTTGAACTCGTCAGGCGTGTAGAAAAGCATTTCTTTCTTGGCTTCAAGGGGCGCTTTGAAGTTGCCTGCGGTTATAACGGGATTTTTCGGAATGTATTCCATTTTCACAGCATAGTTCATCATTGCACGAAACTCGCCGTAAATGTTCTTTCGTGTGACGATAGCCAATCCCTGCTCTGACAGCTCCTGCTTCCATTTCTGCACCATTGGTACGTTCAGATTATCTATCCTCACGCTTTCAAAGGTGGGCAGGACGTTCTTTCTCAGTATTCTTAGGGACTTGTCCAGTGATGTTTCACGGACCTCTGAACACTTGGCTGTGATGTACTCCGTGAATAGCTGTCCGATAGTCATTTTCGGAGTTATCTCTTTAGCGTTGAGCTTTTGTGTAAGCTGGATTTCAAGCTGCTTAGCCGTCTCTGCACCGAACGCCACACGGTCTATCTGATGAGACTTTCCGAAACTGTCCGTATAATTGACACGCACACGATATTTTTGCAGACCGTCTTTTCTGATGTTCTTTCCGTTCTTGTCCGTCATTTTGTAGATCGGCATAAATATTCCTCCTATTCTTGACACTCCTAAAAAAGTGTGCTACAATAAAAGGGCAAAATTCGCCCTTTCGTGGTTGTTGGGTGTGAATTTTCTGAGCTGATACTGTCAATATCAGTTCACCTGTCCTCTGAGTGCTGTCAACGCTCGGAGGACTTTTTTTATTATGTAGTTGCTTCGCTGTATATGATAGGCAAAAAGTCTGCTTCGTTTATTATCTTGACTTTCTTGCCTGCTTCTTGAAGCTCTCTTGCTTTGAGTACCTCAGAGCCGTAATTGCCGTATGACCAATCAGGACTGCCGTAAGCTCCTACTACAAGATAGTCAGTCTTGCCACTTACGGACGTTCTGATAGTTGCACCCATTGCTTCATATATCGGCGTTATCTCACTTGTATCTCCGAGCTGACACTCGCCTGTGAAAACAAGCACCTTGCCGTCAAGGTTTATAAGTTCCTCTGATGAAACGTCCTTGTCAAACTCAGGCTTGCAAATATCATTGAAAACCTCCAGCATTTCATCAAGCTCGTGCTGTTCAAGTATGCCGTCTTCCAAAGCACTTTCTATTATCCTTTTCAGCTTATCAAATGGGTAAACACCGCAGAACTCATCATTGTTGTCAAGCCAATCTTTCAGCTCCATAACTTCTTCGTCAGTAAGGATATTGTCGTCAGTAATATCCAACAGCATTTCCTGTAGTTCTCGTATGGCTTTGGTCTTTGCTGAGTAGCGAACGTTATAGCTGTTCTTTTTCAACGTGAATTTTGCATGATTATGTATCTTTGGCATCGCTTTCTCGCTTAGCTTTTCAAATACCTGCTGAGTTGCCAACACATCAGACAATGCACGGTGGGCAGAGTCATTGGTGACATTAAGCTTCCGGCATAATGTACTCAGCTTGTGATTTTCAAGTTTCGGAAACACCTGTTGAGAAAGCTCCAGCGTGTCACATACTTTGTTCTTGTATGGCAGATTAAAACGCTGACAAGCTGCTGAAATAAATTGGCTGTCAAAATCAATGTTATGTCCTACAAGTATATCGTTCCCGATAAATTTCAAGAACTTTGGAAGCACAATATTTATACTTGGAGCGTCCGACACCATTTCATTTGTTATCCCTGTGAGATCTTCAACTTCTTCTGGTATTCTTTTCTTCGGCTTAACAAACTGCTCAAATGTGTCAACTATCTCAGAGTTTTCAACAAGCACCGCTCCAAATTCTGTGATAAAGTCATACTGCGGGTTTAGCCCTGTTGTTTCAAGGTCGATAACAACATATCTGTTTGGAGTGTTAGCAATTTTCCGCCTACGCTCTGCTCTTGAATGGTCTTCTCTTGCAGGAACATCTTCACTTTCCGAAAAGTCTTCAGATGTATCTATATTTATAGTATTTCTTTTTGTGTCCGTCTGTTTTTGAACTTCCTGCCACGTTATCTCTTTATTGCGTTCTTTCTTATTATGATAGTACCTTGCAACGCAGATAATAGCAATAACGGCGGCTATTATCACAAATGGCACGTTGTCGCCTCCTTTTTATATTCACATCGTCTCGACTTCTTCAAGCGCATCAAAGCTGAAAAAGTCACCTCTGACTATATGCTCCATTTCGTGAGCTATAGTCTTTTTTTGTTCCTCATAGGATAGCCTAGAGTTTATGTATATATTATAAAATCCGTCAGAATCCATTGCTGTCACTCCCTTTACCGATATAGGCAAAGGAACGTATCTAATGCAATAATCCAATCTATTCACTATCCTTTTGCATACGCTTTAAAATCTCAACTGTAGCTTCTATATCCTCTTTGGTGACGTTCTTTGACACACTAAAGAGGATCTTCATTTCTGGTCGTGTTCTCAGCTCATCTATTATATCTCTTGTTTCGTCATCAAGATATATAGGCTCGTTATGTGCTTCGACCTTGATATTATCTTCTGTGAAATAGTCAAGTGGAACGTGGAAATAGTCAGCGATTTTTTGAAGCTTATCGACTTTCGGTTGGCTCTTTCCCTTTTTCCAATCACTGAATGTGGTTTGACTTATTCCTGTTTCTTTTGATACTTTATAGGCTGAAACACCGTAATCATGTAGCAATTTGCTAAATTTTTCGTACATAAATTATACACCTTTCACAAAGATTACATTACTAAAGAAAAGTTTAGTATTTTCTCTTGACAATCAGGAAATATTGATGTATACTAAGCACATACTAAAGATTTACCAAGCAACGAAAAATCTGAGTATAAGCGGCGTAGTAAACATATTTACTTTTGATATTCTTATTATACCGCAAAACCGAAGTATTTTAAATAACATAATGTTAAGGAGGTGTAAACTATATATGTATGACGCTTTTAAAAAGCTTATGGACGAACGAGGTCTTACATCTTATCGTGTATCGCTTGATACAGGAATACCTCAGACAACACTTAGCGATTGGAAAAATGGTCGCTCTAAGCCAAAGGTAGACAAGCTTAAAATACTTGCCGATTACTTCGGTGTAAGCCTTGAAACCTTTGTTGAGTAGATTATACTACTTCATTCAAGTGATGTCAATAGCTAACAGTCCGATTGAACGGACAGAAAGAAAAGAGGTGAGGAATTATGTTTGATGAGTTTCGGCAAAATGTCAAAACAATTGCGAAGTCAAGGCACTTAACATATGCTAAAATAGCTGAAAAATCGGGTGTGAAAGAAAGTACGATCAAAGCATTTATGTGTGGTGCAACTGATAGCAGACGTATTGCTGAAAACATTGCAGCTGTACTCGGTGTAGAGATCGTGTACAGCAACGGTAAGTACAAAATCAACAGTAATAAGATAGAGAAAGAAGGTGAACCAATGACAGACAACATTGAATTGAGGGGCTGCGACAGTGCAATGACAAGACAGGTCATTGTCACAAAAGCACTTAAAGGCTCAGGAAAAGAAAATGACCCATATCGAGAGGTCACGCAGTATTGGTCTTTGACAGGCAAGCTGCTTTTTGAGCTGACAGACGAGGACGGACAATAATACTACCCAACAGCCACAAAATATAAAACGAGGAGGAATAAAAATGAGGTCACCTGACATTGAAATGGCAGTGCGGCTGTACTATGAAAAGCCCGAAATAACCAATGCGGATATCAAGGCACTGTTCAGCACAGGTGAAACGCAGACTATCAAGATCAAGAAAGCTGTTAAGGAAGAAATGGAAAAGCGTGGTGTGAAGTCATGGTTGCCACACTCGGTCAATACAGAGATAGCCTACGAGGTGTGGGGCATTGATATCGACAACTTCGAGAAAAGGCTAAAAAAACTCCGCACGCTTTACGGAAAGGACGTGAGAAAATGATAGCCGTACTAGAGATAATCAGATGTGCCGCAGCGGTAGCGCTCTTGGTGGTGCTTACAATGTA
>ERZ773158.114-NODE-114-length-104498-cov-71.748303_pt1 | contig 104498 bp, 110 predicted proteins | sample MGYA00511918_ERZ773158 | MGnify/ENA primary metagenome ERZ773158 (study PRJEB29015, sample SAMEA2737876) | human gut metagenome | biome: human gut; feature: human-associated habitat; material: faeces | place: China | collected 2012 ...
GTTCTTCTATCGGATAGTGATGGAGCTTGAGCAGTTCGACGAGGTAGGTCGGTGTTCCAGTCTCAAACCAGTAGCTGCCGAACCGTCGGTTGGCAAAGGTATTCAGCAGGCTGAACGGATTGTACATACCGATGGCATTTTCCGTGAAATGATACCCGTCGTAGTTTGTTTTCAGTTCTGCACAAGCTTCTTCATAGCTCATGCCTGTAGCTGCGGCTAATTCGTGAATATCCTCTTCAAAATAGGTATAAATTTCTTTCTCACTGATACCACAGATTTCGGCATACTGGTCAATCATGGAAATGTCACGCAGGTTGTTCAAATCGCTGAACACGCTGACCTTGCCGAACTTGGTCACTCCCGTGAGCAGAGCAAAGCGGATGCACCCGTCCATGGATTTCAAAGCTCCGTAGAAGGCTTTCAGGGTACCGCGGTATTCGTTCTGCAAGGCTTCATTGCCGATGGCCTGTAGCATGGGCTTGTCATATTCGTCGATGAGAATCACCACGCGGCGGCCTGTCTGCTCGCAGGCACGGCGGATGATCCCCTGAAAACGCCGGGCCACACCGATTTCACTGGAAGATGCTCCATAAAGTACTTCCCAATTCTGTACGTTTTCCTCCAACACGTTGGTCAGTGATTCCGGCGTATCGTATTTCTGCGTATTCAAATCCAGGTGTAGTACCGGATATACCGTCCAGTCCTTCTCCAGTTTCTCCAGTGCCAGTCCCTTGAAAAGCTCTTTCTTTCCCTGTGCGTAGGCTTCAAGGGTTGACAACAGCAGGCTTTTTCCGAAGCGTCGCGGACGGCTCAGAAAATAGTATTTATTTGTATTAAACAATTCATATATCTGTGCAGTTTTGTCCACATACACATAACCATCATGTATCAGACCTTCAAAGTTCTGTACTCCTACCGGATATAGCTTGCTCATAACCACTGGATTTAGATTCTACTGCGAATGTAGTAATTTTCAGCGAACATTCAAACAGACAAAGAATAGGAATCTGAAAATTAGATGGATAATCACTCGTCCTTTACAGTCATAATTACTATCTTTGTATAGAGTCATATTGCGACTTCGATTCAATAACTATTCAGAAAACCGAGCAATGGAAGTACACAGAATAATAAACAACATTTTTAAGGTTCTTCTTAATCTACTGCTCTTCATGATGGCTGGGGTAGCAATCATGAATGTATTTATGAGCAACTGCACGACAGGAGAAATCTGCTATCAGCTACTAATAGCCATTCTATGTATCGCAACGATTTTCTGCAAGAAATACAGATATATCGGTTTGTCCATCATCTTGGTATTGATGTTTATTGCTTATCTTGTCACTAAATAATAACCGTAATGGGAACATTAGGATGCATCCACGACATGATGCGGAGGGACAAAGAAAACAGGGAACTCCGTCAACGCGACCGGGAACGTATGAAGGAAACGCGCCGGCGAATGACCGAATGCCGGCACACGGAGATACCTCCTACACTTTCCGTGGAAAAGCTGGAGAAGATAAAGAAACAGACACAAGAGAAAGAACAAGCGGATCAAAGCCGAGCCTTTAAAATCAAACTGATTCTAGGGTTAGTCATACTTGTCCTTCTGCTGTTATGCGGATTCTTGCTCTGAAGCTTCGTACACGTGTTTTTCAAATCTGCCTAACACAAAAGTTTTTTCAGGCTTTCAGCCGAAGCGTAAAGCAACTACCCTTACCTATCTCGCTTTCCACGGTCAACGTACCGCCATGTGCTTCTACAAAATCGCGTGAGATGGAAAGTCCAAGTCCGCTGCCCTGCACCTTAGTACCCGGCACACGGAAATAATGTTCAAAAATGCTGTTGTGATAGCGCGGGTCAATACCCTTTCCGAAATCGCGTACATACATCTCAATTTCCTTGTTTCCATTCACCTGTCGTGCGCCAATGATAACCCGGCTGTTTTCTGAAGAATAACGAATGGCATTGCTCAGCAAGTTGGTCAGCACCCATGCAATCTTTTCACTGTCTACAAAGAGTTTTCCAATCTTGTCTTCCGGATATTCCACCTCAATCTGAATACCAAACTTCTCTGCCTGCACCCGATTAGCCTTGATAGCATATTCTATCAGTTCAATTGGCTTGGTTATCTTCGGTTTCAGTTGCAGTTTACCGCTTTCCACCTGTGTCATGTTCAGTAATTCACCCGTAATGCTCAGCAAACGTTCGCTGTTTTCCCTGATACTGTTCGAAAGCTCCTCCTGCTCCGGATTCAGATGTCCCACACGTTTGTCTTCCAGCAATTGCAGACTCATCATGATGGCGGAAATCGGTGTTTTCAGTTCATGCGAGATAGTAGAGATAAACGTGGTTTTTGCCGTATCCAGTTCTTGAAACTCTGTGATGTTTTTCAACAGCACCACATTGCCCCTCTTCTCCATTGTCACCCCATCTTTTCCCGGCATCGTGATGTCCATGTACTTCACCTGAAAATAACTTTCCTTATTGTCGGCATAGATTTTCAGCGGCTCCTTCTTCACCTTTCCACCCTCTTCTATCAACCCTCTTACCAGACGGCGCAGCAAGTCGTTGCTCATGGCTATTTCCTGAGCCGACTTCCGGATGACGTTTTCCCGCTTCAGGTTCAGCACATTCAGTGCCTCATGATTGATAAAAAGGATATTCATTTCATTGTCCAGTCCGATAATCGGTTCATTAATGGAGTTGATGATAGTTTCCATGTAGCGTTTGGAAGCCATCAGGTCGGACAAGGTACTGTTATGATACTCGTTCAGTCGTCTGGCCATCCGGTTAAAGTTCTTCGAAACTTCCACCAGTTCTTCGCCTCCTTTCAAATTCAGAGTCACATCGTAATTATGGTTGGCTATTTCCAGAATGCCATCGGCCAGCTGTTTGATTGGCGAGTTAATAGATGCAGGCAACTTGATGAGCATACCGATACCTATCAAGATGCAAATGCCTCCGATTACCGTAATCCATATCAAGGCCCGGTTCAATCCCGGACCGGCAGCCGGGCTATCCGGTTCCGTAGCCGTCAGAATCTGCAGATTAGCCACAGAGAGTGCTACCAGCAGCACAATCATAGATACCAGCACGCCTATCGTAAGCGCGATTTTTGCTTTAATATTCATACCATTCATTTTCATTGAATTTTATGCAATTATAATCAAATCTATTTTCATCTCGGCCAAAGCCTGCAAAAACTTTTTGTATTTCCCTATCTGAAAGATGGTCTGAGGCATTTTAAAGGCAGGATGCCCCATACAGATGGTCGTAATCTGTTTTTCTCTGCAGGTTTCTATGATGGCTTCAGTTATACTCTCCGAAAATACTTGCAGCACGTCTCCCCCCAGTTCCGTCACCAGTTTGAAGTGATTCAGCAGGTAGCGTTGTGAAGCCAGACTGATACGCTCTGTACTCTCACGGGGAGTCTGCACATAAAGTACCGTAAAAGACGTGCTGTAGCGGGAAGCCAGACGGTAAGCCTTGCGGATAATGTGACGCGGAGTATGTTCATTGCTGCTGATACATGCCAGAATACGCTCCCGCCGGGCCGGCTGTGACACTACCGGAAGCACTTCGCTTTCCACTTTTTTCTCCACGCGGAAAGCCACTTCCTTCAAGGCCAGTTCACGAAGTTGCAGAATATTCTCGGTCTTGAAAAAGTGGTGCAGGGCCGTCTGAATTTTCTCCGGACGATATATCTTTCCCGATTTGAGCCGCGCAATCAGTTCCTCGGCCGTGAGGTCAATGTTGACCACCTCATCGGCTTCCTGCAGTACACTGTCGGGCACCCGTTCCTTGACTTCGATGCCGGCAATTTCCTTTACTTCATCGTTCAGGCTCTCAATATGCTGAATGTTAATGGCCGACACCACATTGATGCCCGCATCCAGCAGTTCCATCACATCTTGCCAGCGTTTTTTATTGCGGCATCCTTCCACATTCGTATGGGCCAGTTCATCTACCACAACCAGTTCCGGATGAAGCTGAAGAATCGTCTCCAGATCCATTTCCTCCAGTTCCTTTCCTTTGTAGAAAATCTTCTTGCGAGGAATTACCGGCAATCCTTCCAACTGCGCCTCTGTGCCGGCACGCCCGTGAGTTTCCACATATCCTATCTGTACGTCAATGCCATTGTCCATCATCTCGTGTGCTTCCTGCAACATCCGGTAGGTTTTTCCCACACCGGCTATCATGCCAATGTATACCTTGAATTTACCACGGCGAGAACGACGGATTAAATCCAGAAAATGTGGTACGTTATGCTCTCTTTCTTCCATTTTTCGTCAAACTTTTATACAATATAATTCCCAGCCTCATAACCTGTCTATCAATTATCTTCCCAGAATCCACGATAGAACAACAGCAGAATACCAAAAATCTCCAGACGACCGATAAACATCAGTACTGACAATATCCATTTGGCCGCATCGGGTAAGGCAGCCCATGAGAACACGGGACCAAAAGCACCCAACCCCGGACCTACGTTACCAATAGCCGACACAACCGTACTCATTGCTTCCGTCAGTCCCACTCCAAAGCACATCAGCAGCGTCCAGCCCACAAAAATACAAACCAGATACGTAGCAAAGAAAGTATATACCGTAGCCGATACCTGCGAGGATATTGCTTCTTTATTGACACGCACCGGCAATACGGCACGCGGATGAAGCATCTGCTTGAACTGGTTACGGATGTTCTGGGCAATGATGAGCAAACGCAGGTTCTTGACTCCTCCGCTTGTGGAACCCGTACAACCTCCCGACAGCATGGCAAACAGGAGCAGCATCCAGGTGAATTGAGGCCATAGGTTGTAGTCATCCGTTGCAAACCCGCAAGAGGTATGCGTAGTAGCTACCTGAAACAAGGCTTTGCGGAATGCCGTTTCCAGGTCATAATAATCTGTCACGAACAAAGCTATGGTAATGATTCCCGTCAGTATACCCACTGATTTGAGGAACCAGTGCAGCTCTCTATCCCTCAACAAATTTTGATACTTTCCCTTTAGCGCCATATAATACAACGAGAAATTTACGCCGGAAAGAATCATAAAAATAGAAATCACATATTCAATAAACGGAGAATGCCAGTAAGACACACTATCCTGTTTGGTAGAGAATCCGCCGGTAGCCGTGGTGGCAAAAGAGTGACATATTGCATCAAACAAGTTCATTCCTCCACACATCAGCAGAATCGTTTCCACCAGCGTCAGACCTATATAAATCAGCCACAGATAACGGGCCATAATCTTCGCTTTGGGATGAATCTTGTCATGCGTCACTCCGGTAGCCTCCGAAAGGAAGAGCTGTTGGCTGCTACCACTGAAAAGTGGAAGCAACGCGATGGTAAACAACACAATACCCAGTCCTCCAATCCACTGCGTCAGGCTGCGCCAGAACAGCAACCCATAGGGTAATGACTCGATGTCATCCAAGATGGTCGCTCCTGTAGTAGTGAAACCAGACATGGTCTCAAAAAAAGCATCTGCCACAGAAGGAATGTATCCGCTAAAGTAAAAAGGCAACATCCCCAATGCCGTAAACAACAGCCACGACACACTGACAATGCAGTACCCGTCACGGCGACTAATCAGGTTGTCGGTTCGTTTGCCCACCAGCACCATACTTCCTCCAAGAGCAATATTGATACCCATGGTTTGTACAAAATAAATATAATCAGGTTCTTCATACAAAAGTGAAACCCCGGCACACAAAGCAAACAGTCCAGCTTCGACCAATACCAGCACTCCCAAAATATAAATAATAAGCCGGGTATTTATCAGTCCCTGTTTCCGGCCTTTGCTACGAGGTACATCGTATTCAAAAATATTATCCATAATCTTTTTTTGTTTTTTCCCTTGAGCAAACAAATGTCATGCCGTGAAATCAGCCATAATCATAACCCTCTAAAAATCAAGAAAATAAATTCGCACAAAGAGAAAATGCTCTCCAAGCAACCTTCTCATTTTGAGAAAAGCCCATCTCATTTCGATAGAGCTCATATCAAAGTCCCCCGAATAAAAATCCCCGACACTCCATGTCCGGAATGTCAAGGATACGAACGGACTCATCCGTTTATTTCACCGTGGGGTTTGCTTCCTCCAAAGCCACATTCAGTTTCAATACATTGACTTTTTCTGTTCCAAACAAGCCGAGGAATGGTTTCTCAACCATCTTGTCGACAAGCGCCTTCACGGTCTCCTCATTCATGCCACGTGCTTCGGCCACGCGCTTCACCTGCACGTATGCACAAGCTGGTGTAATGTGCGGATCTAAGCCGGAACCGCTGGCAGTTACCATCTCGGCCGGCACATCCTTACGATCCAGATAAGGATGATGTACCAAGAAAGAATCTACCCGTGCCTCCACTTCTGCCAGATATGCTTCGTTGGTAGGTCCTTTATTGGAGCCAGCTGACGAATCTGCCTTATAATCGGCAGCCGAAGGGCGCCCCCAGAAATAAATATCCTTGGTAAAGGCCTGGCCCACATTGGCCGCGCCTACTACTTTCCCGTTCAGGGTAATCGTTTCTGCGTTTCCTTTTCCCGGGCCGAAGAACTGCCCGAAAACCCATAGTATCAGCACATAACATACAGAGAAAAGAATACAGAATGCAATGGTAATGCGAATTGATTTTATAAAGTTTTTCATAACTGTCCGTTTTATTAGAAAAATAATCCTACAAATAAGTCAATTAGTTTAATTCCGATGAAAGGCGCGATAAGCCCCCCCACTCCATAAATCAGCAGGTTGCGGCGCAGCAAGGCACTCGCGCCAATCGGTTTATAAGCCACTCCCTTCAGAGCCAGCGGAATCAGAATCGGAATGATGAGGGCGTTGAATATAATGGCAGAAAGGATGGCACTTTCAGGACTGTGCAGCCCCATGATATTCAGTGGAGCCAGCTGTGGAACGGTCACCATGAACAAAGCCGGGATGATGGCAAAATATTTGGCCACGTCGTTGGCGATAGAGAAGGTAGTAAGTGTGCCACGAGTCATCAGCAACTGCTTGCCGATTTCCACAATTTCAATCAGCTTGGTAGGGTCATTGTCCAAATCGACCATGTTGCCGGCTTCTTTGGCAGCCTGCGTGCCGCTGTTCATGGCCACACCCACATTGGCCTGTGCCAGTGCCGGCGCATCGTTCGTGCCGTCGCCCATCATAGCTACCAGCTTACCGGCAGCCTGCTCCTTCTTGATGTAGTTCATCTTGTCTTCCGGTTTGGCCTCAGCAATGAAATCGTCCACTCCGGCTTTTTCGGCAATGTACTTTGCAGTCAGCGGGTTATCACCGGTCACCATTACCGTTTTCACCCCCATCTTGCGCAGGCGTTCGAAGCGTTCTTCAATGCCCGGCTTGATGATGTCCTGCAATTCTATGACACCGGCAATCTGCCCGTTGATACTGACCACCAAAGGGGTTCCGCCATTGCCAGAAATCTTCCGGATGATATCTTCCGTCTCTTCCGGAAATTCATTACCGGCCTCCAGTGCTATGCGACGAATGGCATCGAAGGCACCTTTGCGGATTTCGGTTCCATCTTTCAGGTCGATACCGGAACATTTGGTTTCGGCGGTAAACTGAATCATGCGGGCTCCTTCGGTAGGCAACGTACGCATACGTACTCCCAGTTCACGTCCCAGTTCGATAATGGATTTTCCTTCAGGGGTATCATCGGAAACAGAAGAAAGCAGACAAGCTTCTACGAACGCATGCTTATCCAGACCTGCCACCGGATAGAAGGCAGTAGCCTTACGATTGCCGATGGTGATGGTACCGGTTTTATCGAGCAGCAATGTATCTACGTCGCCGGCCGTTTCTACCGCTTTACCCGACTTGGTGATTACATTGGCACGCAGAGCACGATCCATCCCGGCAATACCGATGGCCGACAGCAACCCTCCGATGGTAGTTGGAATCAGACACACAAATAAAGAAAGGAAAGCAGCAATCGTAATCACGGTGTGAGAATAGTCGGCCATCGGCTTCAGTGTAATGCACACAATCAGGAATACCAGCGTAAATACAGCCAGCAATATGGTCAGGGCTATTTCATTCGGTGTTTTCTGACGGCTTGCTCCTTCTACCAGCGCAATCATCTTGTCCAGAAAACTTTCGCCCGGCTGTGTAGTCACGGTCACTTTGATACGGTCTGACAACACTTTGGTACCTCCGGTAACGGAGCTCTTGTCGCCTCCGGCTTCGCGGATAACCGGAGCAGACTCACCGGTAATGGCACTCTCATCAATGGAAGCCAGTCCCTCGATAATCTCACCGTCTGCCGGAATCACATCGCCCGCCTCACATTCAAAAACATCTCCTTTCTTCAACTGCGAACTGCTCACGGTCTTTACCTTACCGTCGACAATCAGTTTGGCCGGAGTTTCCTCACGGGTTTTTCGCAGACTGTCGGCCTGCGCCTTACCACGAGCTTCGGCTATGGCTTCAGCAAAATTGGCAAACAGCAAAGTGAGAAACAGAATGACAAACACCCAGAGATTGTATACAAATGAACCTTGTGAGGTATGAGTGGCCGAATAGAGTGTAACAACCAGCATGATTAAGGTAGCAACTTCTACCGTAAACATGATGGGATTCTTCACCATGATTCTGGGATTCAGCTTGACGAACGACTGCTTCAAGCTTTCCATGACTTGTTCCCTCTGAAACAGGGAAGTATGATTCTTATTTTTCATATCTTTTTTCTTTCGTTGTTATCGTATCTTCTTCAATGATACGTTTCAGTATTTTTCTCTTATAAACTAAAGTGTTCTGCAATTGTACTCAAGGCATGTGCCGGAAAGAATGACAAGGCGGCTACTATGAAAATCACTGCAAATGTCATGACACCGAAAGTCACGGTATCTGTTTTCAGTGTGCCGGCACTTTCCGGAATGTATGTCTTCTGCGCCAGCAAACCGGCGATGGCTACCTGACCCACAATCGGAATGAAGCGGCTCAGGATAAGCACGATGCCACAAGAGATGTTCCAGAACCAGGTATTGTCGCCCAGACCTTCAAAGCCAGAACCGTTATTAGCTGCCACTGAAGTAAATTCATACAGCATTTCGCTCAGGCCATGGAATCCGGGATTGTTCAGCCATCCCCCTTCGCTTTCCACCCATTCAGGTGCATGTACATACAGGTAAGCAGCCAGTGCCGTACCCACCAGAATCACAAACGGATGAAGAAGGGCCACCATGGAAGCCACTTTCATTTCACGGGCTTCTACCTTATGGCAGAGAAATTCAGGCGTACGCCCTACCATCAGGCCGCTGATGAACACTGCGATGATGATAAAGGTGAAATAGTTCATCCAACCTACGCCTACCCCGCCAAACCACGTGTTAATCTGCATATTCAGCATTTCAATCATACCGGAAACCGGCATGGTAGAATCATGCATGCCATTTACCGATCCGTTGGAAGTCACCGTGGTAGCCACACTCCACAAACCGGTGGCTCCGGCTCCCAGACGTACTTCCTTGCCCTCCATGGCTCCGTTATCCTGTGCAATACCCATGGCATCCATGCGCGGATTTCCTTTCATCTCTGCAGGCACGTTAACACATACCCCGATGAGGAATGCGGCCAGCATGACACAATAAATACTGTATCCCAGTCTCCTGCGCTTCACATAGAAGCCAAAGGCAAATACCATGGCCATCGGCAGAATCAGGATAGAGCAACATTCCACCATATTAGAAAGATATGTAGGGTTTTCCAGCGGATGCGAAGAGTTCACCCCATAATATCCGCCTCCGTTCGTACCCAGCTGCTTAATAGGAATGATAGCGGCAGCAGGCCCCTGCGACACATGCTGTGTAACCCCTTCGAGCGTCGTTATCTCCATCTTTCCGTCGAATCCCATCGGAGTGCCTTGCGTTATCAGTATAAAGCCCACTACCAGTGAAAGCGGCAGCAAGATACGTGTACAGCTCAGCACAAGGTAATTCCAGAAGTTTCCGATAGTTTTGGTCGTCTTTTCACCCAGCGCTTTCATAATGCCTGCCATGGCCGCCATACCGGTGGCAGCTGTAATAAACTGAAAAAGCATAATGACAAACAACTGCGTGAAATAAGTCAGGTTGCTTTCTCCGCTATAATGCTGCTCGTTACAGTTCACCATGAAAGAGATGCAGGTGTTGAAAGCCTGATGCACCGTCTGTCCGCCATTTCCATCTGGATTAAGCGGAAGACTGCCCTGAATCACCAGCAGTATCATACCCCAGATAAACCAGAACAGGTTCACCACCAGCAAAGCTTTCAAGAACTGCTTCCAGTTCATTTCTTCTTGCGGATGGATACCTGAGAATCGGAAAATCAGGTTTTCTACCGGCTGCATGAAATCCGACCAGACTTTTTCACCCTTATACACTCTCGCCATATATTTTCCAAGCGGATAGCTTAGCACTATCATCAGAACAATTTGCGCTACAACACCTAAAATTTCTGTATTCATAATACCCAGAATTAATCAATATCTACTTTATCAGAATTTCTCCGGCTTCACAAGCACATACATCAAATAGCCGAACATGATGACACTCACAATAAATAATGCGGTATACATAAAAGTTTCTCCTTTCAAATTCGTTCAAACCAGTCAATACATTTATAAAACAACCAGAAGCAGGCGAGGCCGCCTAACAAACAGATTAAAAATCCCACTGTAAATAGTTCCATAGTTTTTTCTTTTTTTCGATAAACAATCAGTTAAATTCACGGCATACGTAGGGCAAATGGTATGCCACAATTTAAAGGAGATTCATAATCAACTGATAATCTAATTGTTATAAAAATAGTAAAAGAAAAAGGCACAAAAAAAGCCTTCTCAAATTGAGAAGGCTCACTATTATTTTGAAATATCAAAATGATAAAAACATTCCTATACGGAAATATGATAAGCTTCTATTTTACGGTAAAGCGTGGCCAGGCCGATTTTCAGCAGACGCGCCGCTTCTGTTTTGTTTCCCCTGGTATATTGCAGCACTTTCGTGATATGTTTCTGTTCAATCACTGCCAATTCAAACTCTTCCTTACCCTGCTCTTCGTCCATTCCGGCACATTGCAAGTCAATCGGCAAGTCCTGCACGGTCACTTCTTCATCGCAGACAATGGCACTGCGCTCCATCACGTTCTTCAGTTCGCGGATATTCCCCCGCCACTCAGCTCCTTTCAGTATGTCCACCACCTCGGAAGTCATCCCCTTGATTTCTTTCTTCAACTTTGTAGAGAAGCGTTTCAGGAAAGTCTCTGCCAGCATTTCAATATCTTCTTTCCGCTCACGCAACGGAGGCAGATGAATCTGGAACACCGACAAGCGGAAATAAAGGTCCTCACGAAAATGCCCGTTCTCAATTTCCTTTTTCAAATCGCGGTTAGTGGCCGAGATGATACGTACATCCACCTTCGTTGGCTTGGTATCTCCCACCTTAATATATTCTCCGGTTTCGAGCACACGCAGCAAACGCGCTTGCAGGTCGAAGGCCATTTCACCGATTTCATCCAGAAAAACCGTACCGTGATTTGCCACTTCAAACAGGCCGGGCTTGTCTTTCATGGCTCCGGTAAAGGCTCCGGCCTTGTAACCAAAGAGCTCACTCTCCAGCAAGTCTTTGCTGAAAGCCGAACAGTTGATGGCCATAATAGGATACTGACTGCGAGGGCTCGCGTAATGGATAGCGTGGGAGAACACTTCCTTTCCGGTACCGGTTTCACCCGTGAGCAGCACCGGCACATCCGTATCGGCCACTTTCCGGGCCAGCGCAACCGCCTGCTTCAGTCCGTTGGAACTTCCGATAATCGAATCAAACGAATAGGATACGGGAGGAGCGACCTTTCCTTTCTTTTTTTCTACCTCATCCACCGCACGACTGATTGTCGGAATAATCTTGCGGTTGTCATCTCCCTTAGTTATGTAATCAAATGCCCCGTTCTTAATGGCCTGCACCCCATCCGGAATATTGCCGTGAGCGGTAAGCAGAATCACCTCCGCTTCCGGACGATGTTTTTTTATCTCCCGAATGAAATCGACTCCGTTTCCATCTGGGAGAAACACGTCACAAAGCACCACATCAAACGGTTGTGCTTTCAGCAGTTTCAATGCACTCTGGCAGTCACTCGCTTTCCACACCTTGTAGCCTTCCAGCTCAATCATGCGCGCCAGCAGGTTGCGGATGGGATCTTCATCATCAATCACTAAAATCTGGATCATATCAGTACAAATAAATCAGGAGGAGCCGAAAAATAAGCCCTCACCTATTAAATTATTGCAAAAATACGAAAATATCGACATCCGGTCCAAACATTCACGTTTTAGAGTGATAGATGTCCGAACTTTTGCAGAAGTAAGCCGTAATTTGTTGAATGATAAAAAATGAGACATACATTTTTTAAATAGCCCATAAATCATTAATTATCAAATACATAAAAAGCATTTATAATCTCTTTTCAAGATACCTTGACGTTTTAAGCAGAACACCGAAGCGTTTTGCATGAAACACCAAGGCATTTCAGATAAAACGCTCCGGCATTTCACTTAAAATGTCAAAGCGCTTCAGTCCCCTCAAAAATAAATATTCACAGGCATTAGGAATATTACAAAGACGTTACTAACTTTGCGCCACAATTTGTGTAACCGCATGAAGTTAATATTGATAACAACCCCTACTTATTTTGTAGAGGAAGACAAGATCATTACTACTCTGTTCGACGAGGGACTGGACATACTCCATCTGCGTAAACCCGACACGGCTCCGGTTTATGCGGAGCGTCTGCTAACCCTCATTCCCGAGAAATACCACAAGCGTATTGTCGTACACGACCATTTTTATTTAAAAGAAGAATACAAACTTAAGGGCATTCACCTGAGCCATCGCAATCCGCTGATTCCGGATAATTATACCGGACACGTAAGTGCATCCTGCCATACCTTCGACGAGGTGATGGCCGACAAGAAAATGTGCGACTACGTATTCCTCAGCCCGATATTCGACAGCATTTCCAAAGAAGGCTATGCATCGGCCTTCACATCGGAATCCATCCGTGAAGCTGCCGAGAAAGGCATAATCGACAAACGGGTCATTGCCCTGGGAGGTGTAGACGAAAACAACCTGCTTCAGGTGAAGGATTTCGGCTTCGGGGGAGCCGCTATCTTAGGAGGACTGTGGAACAAGTTTGACCCCGCTTCAGACTACAATTATCAAGAACTTATCGCTCATTTCAGAAAATTGAAGCGACTGGCCGACTGAGTCATTCGCTAAAATTCTGCCGGAAACGTTTGTCCGGCTTAAAGAAATGGCGTACTTTTGCAGAAAATAAGGCAATATTATCTATTTTTACAATGAGCGCAACATCACCTTTTAAGGTATTCTCTGGTACAAACTCGAGATACCTTGCAGAAAAAATCTGTAACAGCCTGGGCTGTGAACTTGGTAACATGAACATTACTCATTTCGCAGACGGCGAATTTGCAGTTTCCTATGAAGAATCAATCCGTGGACAGCATGTATTCCTGGTACAGTCCACTTTCCCTAACTCAGACAACCTGATGGAACTCCTCCTGATGATTGACGCTGCCAAGCGTGCATCAGCCAAGAGTATCATTGCCGTAGTTCCTTACTTCGGATGGGCTCGTCAGGACCGCAAGGACAAACCGCGTGTGTCTATCGGTGCGAAACTGGTAGCCGACTTGCTGAGCGTAGCAGGTATCGACCGTCTGATTACCATGGACCTTCACGCTGACCAGATTCAGGGATTCTTTGATATTCCGGTTGACCACTTGTATGCGTCTACCATCTTCGCTCCTTACATCCAGTCACTGAACCTGGAAGACCTGGTTATCGCTACTCCTGACGTGGGTGGTTCAAAACGTGCCAGCACATACGCTAAATACCTGGATGTGCCTTTGGTATTGTGCCACAAGACACGCGAAAAAGCAAACGTAGTAGCTTCCATGCAGATTATCGGTGACGTAAAAGACAAGAACGTAATTCTGATTGACGACATGGTGGATACAGCTGGTACCATCACCAAGGCTGCCGACATCATGAAAGAAGCAGGTGCACGCTCTGTACGCGCTATCGCTTCTCACTGTGTAATGTCTGGCCTGGCTTCTGAACGTGTACAGAACTCTCAGCTGGAAGAAATTGTATTCACTGACAGTATTCCTTACTCACAGCGCTGCGCTAAGGTAAAACAGTTGTCTATCGCCGACATGTTTGCTGAAACTATCCGCCGCGTGATGTCGAACGAATCTATCAGTTCACAGTACGTAATCTAAAAAACAGTACCGGGCATTTTCCGTAAAGGAAGGGTCCCGTCACCATAAAGGATTTGCAGTCCGGTTTCTCATCGGCTTGCAAATCCTTTTCCTTTGTCCTATTCATTCATCACTTGATTCCCGTTTACCCATGAAAATTCTCTGGCTCGACCTGAACAGCTCGTACGCTCACGCCTCACTGGCCCTTCCGGCCTTGCACGCACAAGTCATGCACGACCCGTCCCTGGAATGGGGAGTGGTGTCGGCTACTATCAACGAAAATCCGGGCATGACAGCCGGAGAAGTCGTACGTCAGGCACCGGATATTCTGGCAGCTACCTGCTGGCTGTTCAACCACGAAGTGCTCATGCACGTCATCAGTCGGGTGAAAGCCATGCTGCCCCGTTGCGTGGTGGCACTGGGCGGTCCGGAGTTTCTGGGACACAACGAAGACTTCCTGCGCACCAACCGCTTTGTAGACTGCGTATTCCGGGGAGAAGGTGAAGAGACTTTTCCGCAATGGCTCGCCTGCTGGCAGCAACCGAAGGAATGGACCCGTATCACGGGACTCTGCTTTCTGGATGCGGAAGGACAATACCATGACAACGGCCTTTCACGTGTAATGGCTTTCGACAAGCTGGTGAATCCCGAACAAAGTCCGTTCTTCAACTGGAGCAAGCCGTTCGTGCAACTGGAAACTACCCGCGGCTGTTTCAACACCTGCGCATTCTGTGTGAGCGGAGGAGAAAAGCCAGTCCGTACGCTTTCCGTCGAGGCTATCCGCGAACGTGTCCGATTGATTCACGAGAAAGGCATCCGTAACATCCGGGTACTCGACCGTACATTCAACTACCAGAGCCACCGGGCCAAAGCCCTGTTCGACCTCTTCCGTGAGTTCCCCGACATGCGTTTCCACCTGGAAATCCATCCGGCTTTGCTTTCAGAAGAACTGAAAAAGGAACTGGCTTCCATGCCTAAGGGACTGCTTCACCTGGAAGCAGGTATCCAAAGCCTGCACGAAGAAGTGCTTACCGTCAGCCGGAGAGCCGGCAAACTGGCCGATGCACTGGAGGGTCTGCGTTACCTCTGCGCACTGGACAACATGGAAACGCACGCCGATTTGATTGCAGGACTGCCGCTGTATCACCTTTCACAGATTTTCGACGACGTACGCACGCTGGCCGAATACCGTGCGGGAGAAATCCAGCTGGAATCTCTGAAACTGCTGCCGGGTACGGAGATGCGGCGCCGGGCCGAAGAGCTTGGCATCTGCTATTCTCCCCTTCCCCCTTACGAAGTGCTCCAGACCCGTGAAATCACCCCCGACGAATTACAGACAGCCCGCCAGCTATCGCGTCTGCTCGACGGATTCTACAACGCACCGGCCTGGCAGGAAATCACCCGCCGTCTGATTGTGGAAGAGCCCGGCTTTCTGACACGTTTCCTGGATCACCTGATTCAAATCGGGATCATCGACCAGCCCATGGGACTGGAGCGACGGGGTATCCTGCTCTACCATTTCTGCAAGGAGCACTACCCTCATTTCCTGACCGCCATGAGCCGGGCATGGATTGAAGCCGGCATGTCACTCAAGAAGGAGCCGGCCGAACGGGTACGCACAAAGCACGTCACTCCGCCCGAAGCGTGGACGGTGTGCACGGGTACGTACCGCGACAACCTCCGCCTGTGCAAGCTTCCTGCTTCCGAAGAAGGCCGCTGCTACTGGTACGGCTTCGAAACCGAAAGCCAGCAACTCCGCCCCGTATTTGCTGCTGTAAGTCAGGAATAAGCCTCCCGTTCCATCAAACAAGCACCATCATCTTTCATCCAGCCAGTACTGCCAAGGGAGTACTGCAGTACTTTCAGGGAAGTACTCAAGTACTGCCTAAGAAGTACTGAAGTACTGACAGGGAAGTACTGGAACCTGCTCTTTCCTCCCTGAAAAGCACTCCGCAAGAGGGGGAAAATCGCTTCGGAACATTAGGAAAATTGGCGGGCAAATTATAACTTTGCCTGAATTTTCAACTAGACTATGTATATATTCCGATCGATTCACGAAATTATCAATACCATTGCGGCGGCCAGGGGACTGCTCACGGAAATGTTCGAGAAACGAAAGATGCTGAGTTTCCGCTATTCCGACGCACTGGCACTGCTCAAGGACGATGAAAACCGGTTGAAACTGCTCATAGAGAAAGAAGTCATCCGCCAGAACGGCAACTTCGTGGAACTGGATGCCCGCTTCCTCGACTTTTTCGAACTGCTCCTCGAAGCGAACGAGGAAATCAACACGGCCATCATCGACGAGAACATTGCCTTCCTGCACGAACTGATGGACTACTACGAGAAGGAGCAGATTGCCTCGCGCAAGGAGAGCTATGTGCGCAACATCAAGATTACCTTCCAGAAGATTGCGCGTACCACCATCCGCAACATCATGAACCTGCAGAGCAGCATCGACAATGCGTTCAAGCACGAACCGACTTACCAGATAAAGATTGCCAAGCTGGAGAACCTGGACAAGAAGCGGATTCACATCCAGCAGCTGATTGATACCACCGAAAACCTCATCCTGCACGAGGAACGGCGGTTTTTCCAGCAGGCTACCGACGAGGAACTGAACCGCATCCTGCTGGAACTGCGTAGCGAACTCCAGCTCTCGGCCCACAGCCTCATCCGTGCCCAGCAGGACATCATCAACTACCTGAACCAGATTAAGAGCCAGGTGATTCTGGTAGAGAAAATCCGGAAGGTGAAGTACCTGCAAGACCAGTTTGAGCTGCGTTCGCGAAGCAACCTCTCGGAAGTGCTTGAAAGAGAACATTCCGTACTGGTGGAAGGCAACGTGCCGTCTTCGTTCAAGCTGTCACTGCCCTACCTGAGTACCGACGAGGCACGTCCTGTCATCCTGAAAGTGCTGCGCAACCTACAGTACCGCGAGATTATCCGCAGCAACGAGGCGGGCGCCTTCAGCGAGGAGGACATGGAATCGCAGGCCATGTACCAGGAGGTCATCGACCTGGAAGAAACCCTGAGCGACTACATACAGGCGCAGGCACAGGCCCGCTGGAACGATGCGTCGGCTCCGGAAGAAGACCTCTTCCACTACCTGATGCACTACACCTTCGCCCGCGAAGTGGACGAGCAGGAACGCACCACCTTGTTCTGCCAGATGGTGTCGCTCTACGAAAACCGTCTCCGTATCAGCGAGGAATTCGGCCTGTATCACCAGTACGAATATGCCAAGGTGTATCCGGCTAACTCGTAACCCACTCATCCCTATACATTTGACTTATGGAACTGAACATACATATACCTGACAATACTGCGGCCTTGTTCGACTGCCTCCAGAAGGGACAGTTCATCAGTTCGAACAGCTGCAACGAAGCCGTGCGCGACATGTACGACCAGATAGACGACCACTTCGAAGCGCTCTCGGTCTACTTCGCCCAAATCGGCTACACCCTGGAACGGGGCAACGAATACTTTTACTTTTCGCGCGTGGAACCGCGTACCACACTGGAACAGAAAATCATGCGTGCCTACTACTGGATTGACGTGCTCGACCTGTTCAAGACCTACGACGAGACTTTCGGCGCAGGATTCCGCTTCCAGCCCGAACAGATTCTGGTGGAGGCCAACATCAACGTGATGCTGCAAAACAAGCTCGACGGGCTGCGCAAGCATTTCTCCGACAAGGACGTGCGCAAGGACGTGCTCGACAACCTGATTCGCCAGCTCACCAAGGAATCTTTCCTGGAACTGGAGAACGAGAAGACCAACACCTACAAGGTGATGAGTTCCTGGCACTACCTGGAACGCCTGATTGAAAGTATCCAAATTTACGACGACACTGAAACGGAAGACAATGAGAAACCTGAATAGAATCATCTTTATCAACAGCGCCAACATTCCCTATGCCGACGACATTTACCTGGACGGGAATGTGCACTTCATCGGCACGCAGGGAGTGGGAAAAAGTACCGTATTGCGCGCCATCCTGTTTTTCTACAACGCCGACACCCAGAAGCTGGGTATCCCCGTAGAGAAGCAGAGCTACACGGAATATTACTTCCCCTACTCCAACTCCTACATCATCTACGAGGTAACCACCGAACAGGGAGCGTTCTGCATCCTGAGCTTCAAGTCGATGGGCCGCGTGTGCTACCGTTTCATCGACTCGCCCTACCGCATGGAATTCTTTGTCGACGAGAACCGCACGGCCTACAGCGGAAACGACCGTATCCGTGCCGCCCTCGACCAGTACGGAGTGGACTACTCACGCATCATCTATACCTACGACGAATACCGTAACATTCTCTACGGCAACGGGGCAGGTCCCGAAATGAGCCGCTACTCGCTCATGGAGAGCAAGCAGTACCAGAATATTCCGCGTACCATACAGAATGTGCTCCTCAACTCAAAACTCGATGCGGAGTTCATCAAGAAGACCATCATCTCGTCCATCAACGAAGACGAGACCGCCATCGACCTGAACACCTACAAGGAGCACCTGAAGAACTTCGAAACCCGCCTACGCGACATCGAAGAGTTCCAGAAACGCGAAACACAGAAACAGGCCAAGGAAATCACCTCCCTCTCGGCACAGGTATCACGCCAGCAGACCGCTCTCGTGCAGGGTTGCCGCGAACTGGCCGCCACCTACCGCCTTACCGAAAGCCAGTTGCCCAAGGCCGAGGAACAGAAGCACCAGGCTGAGAAGGCACGTACCGCCCTCCTCGCCCGCCGTCAGGAGTTGCAGGAACAGTCGCGCCAGCGATGCGACAAGATGCAGGAGGCACTGGCCATCCTGAACAATGAGTTGCAAAAGGCACAGCAGAAGGAAAAGGAATATGCCCGCCGCCAGATAGAAGAAATCATGGAGCGTTCGGCCCGCAAGGAGGAGTGGAAGAACAAGCAGCAGGGATTGCAGGAAGAGCAGCGCATCCTTACCTCGCACTACACGGAAATCTCTACCAAGTACAAGTCGCTCATCCAGAGCCTCGACGAACAGTGGAACCGCATCCATGAGGCCAAAATCAAGCAGCTAGAGGGACTGAACAACACGTTCAATGCCCGCATCGAAGAAGCCCGCCGTCAGCACGAAGCGGCTACCGAAGCGCTTTACCAGGAATACGAACAGCTCTCGCAGCAACTGCATCCGGAACGCAGCAGCAAGCAGAACGAACTGACCGCCCTCGACTACCAGATGCAGCTGTGCCGCAAGGAGACTTTCTTCGAAGCCGAGCAGGAGGAGCTGAAACACCGCATCCAGTCGTACACCGGTCTGCACATGAGCAAGAAGAACCGCATCAACAACGCCCAGCTCATCATCAAGGAACTCACGCTGAAGTGGGAAGAAGAGTTGCAGAAGGGACTGAAGGAGAAAGACGAGGCACTGATGCAGTTGCAAGCCGAGCACTTGCAACTCCGCCCGCGTATGGACGAACTGGAGACCTTCCTGAAAAACAGCAAGAGCACCCTGCAAGGCTGGCTCAAAGAGCACAAGAAAGGATGGGAAGAAAACATCGGTAAGCTGTGCGACGAGTCCATCCTCTGGCAGACCAACCTCTCGCCGAAGATTGTAGACGAGGGTACGTCGTTCTACGGCATCTCCATCTCCCTGCAAGACATCGAGCGCCACATCCGCTCCATCGACGACTATCAGGCGGAACATGACAAGGGCATCAAGCGACTGGCGGAAATTCAGGCTGAAACCCTCCGTCTGCAACAGGAGAAAGAGGCCCTGGAAGAGCAGTTGAAAGCCAAATACCAGCCGCGCATCAAGGAACAGAAAGACGTGATAGCCGTGCAGGAATACGAGCTGGAGAAACTGGAACAGCAGTACCAGAAGGATATGCTCGACCTGGACGACTGGAAGAAGAAGGCGGAAGCCGAACGTACTGCCAAACTCCGGAAACTGGAAGAGGAAAAGCAACGCATCGCCGCAGAACTGAAGGAAATTGACGGCAAACTGAACAACCTGAACCGCAAAAAGAGCGAGAAGCTGAACCAGCTGAAGCAGGAATGGAACCGAGTGCAGCAGGACATCGCGCACGAGAAGGATACACAGGCCGGCAGCATCCGCCTGGAGGATAAGGAAGAACAGCAGCGCATCGCCACGGAGAAAGCCGAATACGAGCGCCAGATGAAGCAGGAACTGCACTCGCAGGGGGCCGACACCGAACGTCTGCAACAGATTAGCAGTCAGTTGCGCGATATCGACCGGGAACTGCAGTTCATCAAGGAGCACGCCACCCTGCTCATCGAGTACCAGAAGGACAAGCGCGACCTCATCGACCACATTCCGGAATGGAAGCGTGAACAGGAGGAACAGAAACGCCAGCTCAGCCAGGAAAAGGACAACCTGCGACGGGAAACCTCGGGTTTGCAGGAGCAGATTGATGCCCTGAACAAGGAACTGCAGCAGGCAGAGAAGGAAGTGACACAGCTTCAGGCCAACCTGGAGGCGTACAGCAAGATTTCGGCCTACGACTGGTACAAGCCGCATCGGGATATTTTCAATCCCGAGAACCCCGTCACGCTGGAAATCCACACGCCGCGCACCTGCCTGGAACTGATTGACGAACTGGGCCGCACGGACAGCCAGTACATGACGCTGCAAAACCGTCTGCGCAAGGAGGTGAATCTCTTTACCGGCCACTTCGACGAGGAGAATACCTTCAAGTTCAAGACCAAGTTTACCGAGGACTGGGAGTACATCCGCTTTGCCGAGGAACTGCACGACTTTGTGGAAGAGAACAAAATCAGCGAATTCGTCCGCCGCATCAACAACGAGCACTCCGACATCTTCAAGCGCATCAGCATGGATACCTCAATGCTCACGGCTTCGGAAGACGATATTCAGGACCTCATCGGTCAGGTGAACAAGGGATTCCAGACGTGCAACTTCGTGGGCGTTATCCAGTGCATCGAAATGAAGGTGGAAGAAAGCAGCAACCGTGTGGTAAACTGTCTGCGTGCCATCCAGAAGTACTACAACGAGCATGCCTATGACCTCACACCGGGCACCAACCTCTTCTCGTCGGAAAACGAGCAGCTGGTAAAGCAGGAGGCCATCGCCCTGCTCCGCGACTTCATCAAGGAGATTCACGCCTACCGCTACGACAGCATCCGCCTGTACGACTCATTCGAGCTGCGTTTCCGCATCATCGAGAACAACAACGACACGGGCTTCGTAGAGAAGCTGTCGAACGTGGGTTCGGAAGGTACGGACATCCTGGTGAAAGCCATGATCAACATCATGTTGCTGAACGTGTTCAAGGAAGGGGCTTCGCGCAAGTTCAAGGACTTCAAGCTGCACTGTATGATGGACGAAATCGGTAAGCTCCATCCGAACAACGTGAACGGTATCCTGAAGTTTGCCAACGACCGGAACATCATCCTCATCAACGGATCGCCTACCGAACTGAACCGCGATGCCTACAAGCATGTGTACCTGCTTACCAAAGGAGCGCAGAGCAAGACACGCATCGCCCGACTTATTTCGGACCAGAAATTATAGGCTTTTCAACCTTTAAAACAGGGTTGAAAAAACGCCTTTGTGTTTTAACTTAAACGCCTTTACGTTTTAGGTAAAACGCAAGGGCGTTTTACTTTAAATGCACTTGCGTTTGAAAGCAAACGCTTAGGCGTTTTAGAAGTGCTTACCATGATTCCAAATAATAGAATTTTATTTTACAAATCAGAATTTTATTCTTATCTTTGCCACATGACAATCGAGTGAATCTAATGAGAATATTTACAGAACAAGCTATAAAAGAATATGCAGAAGCGCATCCTGATGCAAAAGTAGCTTTGCAAGAATGGACTACCATAGTTAAAAGAAGCGAATGGACTTGCTTTGCAGACGTAAAAAAGACCTTTAATAGCGTAGATAATATAGGTAATCAACATTATGTATTCAATATCAAAGGCAATAGCTACAGACTGATTGTAGTGATAAAATTCACTATAAAGTTCGTTTATATTCGTTTTATAGGCACTCATGCCGAGTATGATAAGATAGCTGATTGTTCAGTTTTATAATTAAACAGAATCGGCAATTACCGATCAACCAAGAGCCATGACAAAGATAGAAACAAAAGCTCAATACGATTGGGCAGTAAAAAGAGTTGAGGAATTACTTCCACTGGTTACAGATGAAACCCCTCTGGATAATCCTCACAGTATAGAGTTAGAATTACTTTCTAATCTCGTTGCAGATTATTCTGAGGAGCATTTCGCACTGGGAGAACCAACGCTGGTTGATGTCCTCAAACTTCGTATGTATGAGATGGGACTTAATCAGAAATCTTTAGCAAAATTAATCGGAGTCAGTCCTTCACGCTTGAGTGATTATATTTCCGGTAAATGTGAACCGACCTTGAAAGTAGCCCGCGAAATCAGCCAGAAATTGAATATTGACGCCAATATAGTACTGGGTGTTTAATATGAGTATAGAAAACAGAAAAACCGCTTAATTCACCATGGAATAAGCGGTTTTAAGTCGGAGCCGAAAGCGGGACTCGAACCCGCGACTTACTCATTACGAATGATTATCTAAGAATAATATAAAATCACTGTGTATCAGTTGTTTATAATTAAATTTAAGCTAAATAAGGATACTCATTAGAACATTTTTTCTACTTGAATGCCTTCCCTATCCTGTTGTCGGATACCTATCAAATCTCTAAAGAAAGTATGAATGCTTCAGATGTTTGCTTATCCGATATTGTCATCTTTTGATATTCTGATACTGCTTGTTCTATAAATCCACGCTTCTTTAACACCTTGAGTTTGGAAATAAGAGCCGCAACTTTCTCCTCATCAACGGAGGACATTTGTTTATATACATTGAGACAAAAATCTATTGCAGACTGTAAATCCTCAAGGCCCGTTTCTTCCATATAGAATTTACACGCTTCAGGAACGCGGTTTAATCTTATGAACTTGGAGATTATATACTGCATGGAATCATTGGGGTCAAAATCAATATCATCATAGGACACAGCCTGTAGCTGATATTCATCAATTTTTTCTATATCATCAATCGAGCACCCAGTACGATTCTTTAAAAGCTCCTTAGCTTCGTTTATTCTTTCCTCACGCAAAAGCTCTTCCCTCTCCTTTTCCTTCTGCTCTTGGCAAATGCCTTTATACTCTTCCGAGATAGGATTTCTGTGTTGATTCAAAATTCGATTCTTTTCGTAATCAAACTCTTCCTCCGTCAATATTCCTTTCTCTTTATAGTCGTAAATTTTTTCAAGTAAGTCATACAGAAAGTATCTGTCTTGAGTAGTTTTCTCCAATGTAATAGCAGTCCCAGATGCGGAAACCATAAACATGGATTTGCCACCGCCAGAAACTTCGTCAAAATCCACATGTAAACCGACGATTGCATCTGCATGATAACTTTCAGCCTTTCCAGTCAGTTCCTTCATTACTTCATCGTAAATTGTAGTCAATTTACTCTTGTAGCTTCCAGAACGTCCGCCAAATACATCTGTCAAAGAGGCTGCAATATCGGAAAACAGATTTGTACCTATTACAACATTCGCATTGACTACCCCAAGATATTTTCTTATTGTATATCCTTCTATACTATTTGTTGTTGTTACTATCATAAATCTCTATTTTAACCATTTTGCAACACCACCATGATGAGAGCAAGTTCCTCTACGGCTTTTACTAAAACTATATGTTCCATCTCTGCATAAAGCAGTTGCCCCAGGAGGTGCAGAAGAATAATATGTAGGAGACTGAACTCTCTCACCTCTAGAATTAGTATAATATCTTATTTGTCCTGATGAATGATTTTCAGAAGAATAATAAACTTTTTCTTTTGAAAGATACTTCGTTGAAACATATCCAATATACCCATTATAACTAACAGGAATCCATTTGCAATCACAATCCTCATCAATTAGAACTGCAGTACCTCTAGGAATCTGAGTAATAATAGAAGATGTTACATCAGGAGAATCTCTTAAATTTAGGTTTGCCGTTACATATCTTACTACTTCTTGTGCATGAAATGTGCAGAAAAAGAACAATCCCATCAACAAAGTCAATACTCTTCTCATTCCTTTTTGTTTTTTGATTTATCAAGTAAAGTTTGTGCCTTTTCTAGTCTTGTTATATAACTCATGACATCATATTGAACGAAAGCCCATTTCCCATCTTCATACTTAATACTTTCGTTGGTCTCTAATGCTTGCATTACTTGATTATACATAGAATTATCCTCATCAATTACCATATTGGCTCTTCTCTCATTTTCTTTCATGAAGACTTCTATTGCAATTTTTATAACTCGGATTTCATTCTCATAATCTTTTCTTTTTCTGTAAAGGATAGCAAGTCTCTCGTATGGGTGCTTAAGCGGTAATCTGTAAATGATTGATTTCTCATACACATTAATAGCTTCATCAATCATTCCTTCTTTTTCTAAATCAATTCCAATATTAACAAGCCGAGAACTCTTATCAAAATTATCCTCTATATTAGTATCTTTTGTTGTTTCTTGGAACATGTCATCACTCAGGTTTTCTAACCTCTCAGCCAACTCAACTTCATCCTTACAAAGCACGTCATGAAGGTTTGCTCCATTTGCTGGTCCAACAATCCCAGCTTTCTCAAGTAATCCCATTATCCTTCTTGCCCTATTATATCCTATTATAAGTTTACGCTGAAGAAGAGAAGTACTTCCTTGCTGCTGATTCACGACCAAACGAGCCGATTCTTCAAATAATGGATCTAATTTATGTATCACGGAATCCTTTAAAATATTTTCTTCTCTATGAGACTCATTTTCTTTTAGAGTAGAAGTATTTTCAGATACGTATTTCTCTTCTGATATGTTTATAACTTTATCCGGGATTATATGGATAGGTTCTACTTTATCAGCATTATAGTTTAAATTATTAGCTTCCGTTTTACTATCAGGAATAAAAGCACAACAAATTCCAATTAAGGCGAGTATAGGAAACCAAATCCATGAAGCACTTGTAAGTAACGGAATCATTACTGAAGCCAGTAAAAACAGAAATGTCAAAATAAACCTCAACGGATTGCTATTAATTGCTTCATTTTCTTGTTCACGCTTAGAAGAATAATGTTTATCTCTATCATAGTTACTACTACCTCCCGATATTTTAGTCCGAGAATATATACCAGTTCCTGGTATCCCGGTATTCACATAAACTCCTCTCTTACCCACATTCACTGAAGCTCCACGCGGACCAACAGACCAACTTGTCCCTGTTTTGCTTATGTTTAAATGCACTCCAGGAAGAATCTTCACCCTTTTCCTAAAATAAAGTCCCATATTATTTCATTGTGTTCATTCTAATACTCAATTTTACCAAAGCCATAGCTCTCACAGAAGATAATGGAAAATCTTTGGGTTGGTGGTTTTGATTGTAACTTACCAGTTTTATCCAGTCTTCACCTTTTTCTGAATGCTGGACGTATTTTACAGTTAAGTATTCATCTCCATCCAGATCTATTGACACAAGGTACATTTCTCCAAAGAAAATATGACTCATTTCTAAAGGTACCTCCTTATATGCTACGATGTCACCAGATTTAAGTAATGGATACATGGAATCCCCTTTGACATAAACAGCTCCATCGCATTTAGGGATATTTGGAATATTGATTTGTCCAAGGATATTCTGGTCTTTGTTATCGAAGAGGGATTTCAAGTTTGCAGCAGCTTCAACATCATAAAGGGTTATCAATCCATCTTCTTCAGCTTTTTCTATGCTCTTTGGGTGAAATATTTGAGTAACTTCAGGTTGCTGACGCAATGGAGTTCCGCGACCAGTTAAAATATAATCTGGATTAATATCTTCTCTTGCAGAACATACAGCAGATAATAAATCAGATGGGAGAGTTTTTTCTTTTCCACTTTTAGTCTTTCCTTCCTTTAATTGTGAAAGTTTAGATTGAGCAGATTTAACTCCGTATTTCTTTTCAATTTCGTAAGAAGAAATTCCTGCTTTTTCAATACTTTCAAAAAATCTTTCAATAATTCCCATAATTTTAAAGCTTGTATTTGATACTTTAGAATTATAAAGTATCTTTGTACCGTAACAAGTACGAGGTGTTAAAGGAACAAGTTGGTTAAACATTCCTCCGAGGAGGTTTAATATATACACCCATGATAGCTCGTACCTATTGTGGGTGTTTTTACTATGGTTATTGTTCTTTTATGTTTAAAGTTCTGCTATTACTCTTGTTTATACTTATATGCGTGACTGTGATACTTGTTTGGACAAAAGTATTACTCCCATTGCTTGGCATGGATAAGTATTCTATGTTTTCTAAGGATTCAAAGAGTACTAATGATTCTAAAGACTCTAAGACTTCTATGTCGTCTTATGATGATTTAAAGATTTTGTGTATCAAACCTATGCATCATCAAGAACCTCAAGGACCTAGGAATCCTTTTGAAGAGTCGGATAAAATCATCGACCACGCAAAAGAATCATACCTTGAAATTTTGAAGGAAGAGAAGAGCACTGTCAGAGAAAGAGGTAACTTTCTCCAGTCTAATCCTTAGTTTCCCTTTGAATGTATCATCGAACAATCTGTCTCCATAACGTTTTTCAAGCTCTCTTAACTGGTTAATAATATAATCCACATCTTTCTTATTTTTAGTTTTTTCTGTTGTATCAAGCATCATGTAAATAGACTGTCTTATATCGTCAATTTTACTCAATTCGGTTGCTAAATGCAACAAACGCATTTCCATGTACATCATGGTTTTAGCAGTATGAATTACATGATTGTCGCTTATCTCCTTCAATTTTTCATCTATCTCATTTTTAAGCTCCTTTCTCAGGCCAAACATATTAAATGCAAAAAGGACGGAGATAATCGCCACTATTAAAGAAAGCATGGTCATTATAGTATCCAGCAAAGTCCATGTTATAGGTTCATATTTACATAGCCATAGCATTATAGATATAAAACTTGTCACTATTGAGGCTATACCTAATCCTAACGCCCAATTATCTTTCTTCATATAATAATGTATTAAGAAACCTGATAGTTAAATAATGTTATGTACTTTATAATTCTAAAGCTATTTATTTGATACTTTAGAATTATAAAGTACATTTGCATATCGAAACTTAGATACGAAACAAATATAGTAAAAAACAACTAACCCTCACACGATTATGAAAAAGAATTTATTACACGAGATTATGAGTCTTGCATGGCAGTTGGTAAAGAGAAACGGTTTCTCTATGAGTGAAGCGATGAAATGCGCTTGGGCAAACATGAAGCTGAAAGCTGCCATGAAGCAAAGAATCGTAAAGTTCTACTTCAAAAAGGTAGATGGTTCTGTTCGTGAAGCCTACGGCACGCTGAAAGAAAATCTGATACCAGCCACATCTGGTGAAAGCAGAAAGAAGAATGACACTGTTCAGGTGTACTTCGATACTGAGAGACAAGAATACAGATGCTTCAAGAAAGCTAACCTTTTAAACATCGCCGCATGACTATGACACGCCACGAAATCGAAGAAGAACTTGACGGGCTGTACAAAGACCTGAACTTCGCCTACAACGCAGATGAAGAGACTTTATGCAGGGCTTTCAATGCTGACAGCAAGCAAGAATACATCAAAGTACTTACTGAAGAGGTGGACAAATACGAAGCCCTTCTTGAAGAATACAACCTGCCTGAAGATGATGGCATGGACTACATTAACCTTCAGTTATCACAAGGCATGGCAGTTACACGCTGGTAACTCACCTACCCTGCTGACGGACTGAACGGCAACCGATAGCGAGAATCGGGCAGGGTTCTACTTGATTGGTTCTTTGACATGATGGAAATTTAGGCTTACCGTTAAGCCTGACGTGAAACGGACGACTGAGTAGCGATAACGGCTGTGTGAAAAGAGTATGAGTAAAGGGCTGCACTAAGCAAACGCAGCATACGAATCACACAGATAACAAAAAGACACTTATACGATTGCAGGTGGCCGTAGGTCGGCTACAAAGACAATCTTCACTGATTAGACACCAGCATGAACTATATATACCCGTGGCTTACCAGACCTTTGATAAGCAGTAAGGCAACCACCGGAACGCCCACGGGAACGATATTTAATACACACGGTTATGAAAATACTACTTTTTCTCTGTGCATTGTCCGTTCTGGTAATGCACTTCAATCAAGACCTGTCTGCTATGTACTGGATAGGATTTGTCGGGTTTATAATCACTGGTTTTTCAATCGCAAACAGACTGGACAATGAACGAGCTGCAAGAAACAATAAAAAGCATCTGTGATGAATTTGCGGACATCAGTGCCATTCTGACGGCACGCTCACGGGAACTGGACAGACGGGAGCTATTTGATAAGGAGATAGAAACGGAAATAAAAAACATTAAAAAGAATAGACATGAAAACAAATGAGGAATTACAAGGTATGACGCATGATGAACTCGTGGCATACACACAGAATCTGCAACGAGAATCCGAAGAATACAAAAAATCAATGCTGTATTACATGGAAGAAGAGAAAAAGATTGAATCGAAGTTTGACAACTTCAAGAACATGGTTAAGTCATTAGCTGGCTTAGTAGATTAGTTTTTATGGTTTGAAAATGGGTAGATGCCGGGCTATGAAAGTCCGGCATTTTCATTGGCAGATAGTTCAGGCGGTAGAACACCATGTAAGGGTTAGCATGGAAGTCACGGGTTCGAGTCCCGTTCTGCCAGCAAACAATCAAATACTTAAACTATGGTTAGAGAAATTACAGTAGACGAAAACTACCAAACAGTACGTCTTTTTGACGAAATGAAGAAAGGGGACATTTACAAGGTTCCCTATGACAAGAAACGGCACAACGGAATCAAGCTGGAAGCATCACGCCGCAATCGTGACCTTCGCTTGATCGGGACACTTAAAAACAAAATGGACGTGAAATATCGGGTATCAGCAACAGAGTATCCGGGTTTCTCGGCAATTATCTGCTTAAAATAAAATGCTTATGATAAACGAAGATGTATTGAAAATAGTCTTAAACAACAAGTCTTTCGGGAAATACGAAGCAGCTTCGATAGTAGGCGGTCTCAAAAGGCTGAAAGAATTGTGCGAATCCGGAAGGATAAGATACAAGACCAAAGAAGGCGTGCCACACAGCAGATGGGCTTGTAATGCCTGGGACGTGATAAAACATGCAAAATTGATGTATTAAAACCAATTATTATGGAAGAAAAGCCAAATCTATATCAGAAGATACAGCTTGTCTCAAATGAGATAAAAAATATCGAAAAGAACCTGACCGTAGGCAAAGGTAATTATGCCTACAAGGCAGTACAGGACATTGATGTCACCTTGGAAGTGAAAGAAGCCGAGTCCAAGCATGGCCTTGTCAGTATTCCCATTAAGCAGGAACTTGTTAAATCGGAAATAATTAGAGTTGTCAAAGAAGGTGGAGGGGAATCCATCAACTATATGGACATCATAAAAATGACCCTACGCATTATCAATCTGGACAACACATCAGAATACATAGACGTGGAAAGTTTTGGGCGTGGACTTGACCCAGGCGACAAGGGATTTGGAAAGGCTTCTACTTATGCCAGAAAATACGCTTTACTTAATGCCTATAAGATTGCTACAGGTGAAGACCCTGATGAAAACAAATCCAAAGTGCAAACCCCTGCTACAGTAGATGAAGTGAAAAATATTGTCGTTGATTACATGATGACCGACAATCAGTTTGCGCAGAACATACTGTCTTATTTCAATGTAGGAAGTGCTGATGACATGACAAGCGAACAGCTTAAAATGGCATATAACAACCTCAAGAAGAAAGGAAAGATATGACAGAAACCATGTACATAGGAAGCGGTGACGTTCATGCCTTGATGAGTGGTAAGAATACGAAATCACATATCGCCCTCATGCAGCGTTTCGTCAGCGGGATAAAGCCTTATTACAATGCTTTTGCCAGCCCTATAGATGCTTTACGTACGGGAGCCATTCTTGAGAACAGGTATCTTCTCACTTTGCCTGACAACTACTTTACTCAGTATGTTGTCAGGTCAGATGAAATGAACGTGTTCAAGTGCAGCCTGGACTTTGCTTGTATCGATAAAGGAAAGTTAACTGATTTTGATGAATTAAAGACTCTTTATCTTTCAGATTACCTTGATTTTATTGAGCCTATCAAGCATGACAACAAAGCTTTAATCGAATACGTCAAGAAGAAGCATAAAGCTTATTATTATCAGGTTCAGGAACAACTCTTTTGCACTCATCTTAAAAGCTGTAACCTTGTTTTTCTGTCTGTAACAACCTACGACGACGAAGCCAACTGGCATCGTAATATCCTTCCCAATGAGTATTGTAAAATCCGTATCACTCGTGACGAACAGGCAATTGCAGAAATAAAACGACGTGGACAGATTTTCCAACAGATAAAAGATTTTTATTCAAACTAATATGGCAAATCAAATAACTGGACGGCTGGTCTATATTGGCCAGCCCCAAGAAATCCCATCCAAAAGCGGTGGCAACCCGTTTGTGAAACGTGAATTTATTCTTGATGCCACAACCTATGACCCCTATACAGGTGAACGAAGCCAGTACGAGAACATTCTACCTCTTGAAGTAAGTGGTGACAAATGTGCCGAACTTGACCAGTTCAGAACCGGTGATGTAATAACGGTTTCCTTTTCCCTCCAAGGTCGGGAATGGACAAATCAGGACGGACAACTAAAACGTATGGTGTCCATCCGCTGCTATAAACTGGAAGGCCGTCAGCCAATGCACCAGCCAGCATCCGTGCCAGCACAGCAACCGTCACCGACACAAACGCCAACCATGGCACAGGCGTTTCCACCTGATGTAGATGCGAATGGAAATCCCAAAGATGACTTACCGTTCTAGCCTATGAGCATATTCAATCTGAAGAATGAATACGATATACCCAAGTTCAAGGCTTATGTAAACAAACTGTTCCAGGAGCGGGCGGTTGTGGAAGTGAGAAAGAAGCTGCCCAACCGCACGCTCGCCCAGAACAGATACTTCTATTTGCTTCTAAATTGGTTCGCAAGTGAAACAGGTTATAGTGTAGAGGAAGTTAAAATCGATATTTTCAAGAGGTTATGTAATAGGGATATATTCGAGAAAGAAAAGACGAACAAAAAAGGAAAGATTATAAAAACTTTGAGAAGCTCGTCTGAACTGAGTACGGGAGAAATGACTCTCGCTATTGAAAGATTTCGGAATTATTCTAGTGCTAAAGCAGGAATATATTTACCAAGTCCTAACGAGAATGAGTTTCTATTACATATTCAACAAGAGATAGAAAAAGATAAAGAATTTCTAAGCTATGGGGATGGGTGAGAATTGGAAAGATATATCCGGATATGAAGGTTTATATCAAGTATCAGATATGGGACGGGTTAAATCTATATGCAGTCATGTAAGGCTTCAAAATGGCGAGTTAATGAAAAAGAAACCACATATTTTGAAACCACAAAACAGATGTGGATATAGATGCGTAAATCTATTCAAAGATGGAAGTATTCATACAGTAAACATTCATCGTTTAGTGGCTGAATCTTTCTTGCCTAATCCTCATAATTATCCAGTTGTAAATCATAAAGATGAAAACAAAACAAACAACAATGTAGGAAATCTTGAATGGTGTAGCCATGCTTACAATCTTAATTACGGTACAGCTAAAAGACGTAGAGCTATATCGCAAGGAAAGGTGGTTCTTCAATTGGATAAAAATGGAGTTTTGATAAAACGCCATTTAACATTGATGGATGCTTATAGAGATACTGGTGTAGATTACCGAAATATTTCACTTTGCTGTTATCATAAAAGAAAAACTGCTGGTGGATATTGTTGGAAGTTTGAATAATAAATTAAATCGAACGTAACAAAGAGTTTATTTGACTATGGACAAATTTTTAGGACAAGACATCCCTGAACAGGAACGATGGCAGTTCCTTCAGGACAACGCCGATGCGGTAGAGAAAATCGGATATACTCACCGATTCACCCCTGAAGAACTGGCTCAGAAGAAAGAGACTTTGGCCGAGGTATCAATCACCATCAACGATGTCGAGATGGAGAAGAAAGAGGCTATGGAGAGTTTCAAAGAACGCCTAAAGCCTTTGAATGAAGAAAAACAGGAACTTTTGGACCACATCAAAAGAGGTTCGGAGTTCGTCGAGAATGAAGAATGTGCAAAATTCCTATACCATAAAGAAAAGATGGTAGGATTCTACAACAAGTTAGGTGAACTGGTTTATAGCCGCCCAATCATGCCACAAGAAATGCAGAAGACAGTATTTAGTATTAACCGTAAAACTGGAACAGAATCATGAGTGAAAACAAAATCAATTTGGTAGTACCGAAAGAGTACAATGGTACCCCCATCGAAGTAGTATTGAGAGAAGGTAAAGCATCCGTAGCCCTTGACCCGAAAGAACCGGAGAGAGTAGTTATCAATGGAACGATAGAAGCACCCTTCAGATGGCTGGAAAAGCGTGTCGAACTGATTAATCAGAAATCGGCCTATATCATTGTGAACCGTGATAAGATGTGTCTGGCTTTGACTATTGATGAAACCAATTATTACCAGACAGTAATTAGTGGAGTTTTACAGGCTTCAAAGGAAATGCAGGAGTTCGGTATCAATGCGGAAAGGAAATGGGAACCTATCAAATTGTCCCAGTTCTTCAAGATGCACCGTGCCTTCTTCAAGGATAAGTCTGAGAACATGATGCTGGTTTCCACTTTGAAGAACTTCAAGGCGAAAGTGAATCAGGATATAGAACGTAGCAAAGAGGAAAACGGGAACAAGACGGATAACTATTCTCAAGTGGTTGATTCCAATCTGCCAAAATCGTTCAAACTGAATATCCCTCTTTTCAAAGGTTTTGCCTGTGAAGAAATCGAAGTTGAAATCTACGCCGATGTGGATGGGCGGGAAGTTTCCCTTTCTTTGGTTTCTGCCGGTGCGAATGAGGCCATTGAAGAATACAAGAATAAGGTGATTGACGAACAAATTGAAGCAATCAAAGGTGTTGCACCTGACATCGTAATCATCGAAGTATAATTGACAGCCCGGAAAGACGGGCATCTGGTACCGTGGCGGAACTGGTAGACGCGTCTCAAAATGAGATGGCATAAGGTTGAGAGTGGCCATGTTAAAGCCTTTGTAAGTCCTTGCAGGTTCGAATCCTGCCGGTATCACAAACTAAAATTATGTATTATGCCGTATTACATCAAGAAACCTAAAAAGAAGAAAGAAAAGCCTTTGCCGTTATTTGACAAGGCAGGTATCAAGATTAAGAAGAAGCCGGATTTAGTGGCCAAACTCGACAAAGTTTTCAGCCGCTATATCCGGCTTCGTGATTGTATGCCGAACGGGTATTTCCGCTGTATCTCATGCGGCCAGATAAAGCCATACGAACAGGCAGATTGCGGACACTTCCATTCGCGCCGCCACATGGCCACACGCTTTGACGAGGATAACGCCCATGCCGAGTGCCGGGCGTGCAACCGATTCAGTGCCGACCATCTGATACAATATGAAAAGAACCTGAAAGCTAAAATCGGCCAGCTACGATTCGACAAGCTGGCATGGAGAGCAAGCCAGGCGAAGAAATGGACTGATTTTGAATTAATAGAACTCACCAAGTATTACAAGGCTTTGGGAGACAAACTGAGTAAGGAGAAAGGATTATGAGTTATGTTTTACGGGATTACCAGCAGAAGGCCAGTAATGCAGCGGTCAGCTTCTTTGCTAACAGGGCCAAGAAGAACAATGCCATCATGGTACTGCCTACCGGAGCCGGCAAGAGTCTTGTGATAGCCGACATCGCCAGCCGCCTTGAAGGGCACACGCTGGTATTCCAGCCAAGTAAGGAGATACTCGAACAGAACTATCTGAAGCTCTGTTCGTATGGTGTTCTGGACTGTTCCATCTACTCTGCCTCATTCGGGCGAAAGGAGATTTCAAGAATAACTTTCGCCACTATCGGAAGCGTAGTCAACCATCCGGAACTCTTCCAGCATTTTCAGAATATCATCATCGACGAGTGCCATCTGGTTAACCCGAAAGACGGAATGTACAAGAGATTTCTTTCGATGCTGAAATGTAAAGTTCTTGGATTGACGGCTACGCCCTACCGTCTTTCATCAAGCAGGGATTTCGGCAGCATGTTGAAGTTCATCACACGCACACGCCCGTGCGTGTTCTCTGAGGTAATCTATCAGGTTCAAATCTCTACTCTATTGGATATGGGGTATCTTTCGAAGCTGAACTATTATCCGATGAATCCTTTGGGATGGAACGAACTTAACCTGAAGGTGAACACTACCGGAGCCGACTACACGGACAAGTCTGTAGTAAAAGAGTATGAGCGTATCGACTTCTACGGGTTTCTGGTGAGCATCGTCCAAAGGCTTATGAATCCCAAGAGCGGTGTAAAACGAAAAGGTATATTGGTTTTCACCCGTTTTTTGAAGGAAGCAGAACGCCTTACCTGGTCTATTCCCGGAACAGCAATCGTTTCAGGAGAAACACCGAAGAAGGAACGCGAACATATCCTTGAAGCGTTCAAGGCCGGAGAGATACCCGTTGTGGCCAACGTAGGTGTACTTACTACCGGATTTGACTATCCTGAACTGGATACGATTGTCATGGCCCGTCCGACAATGTCGCTGGCTCTTTGGTATCAGATAGTCGGTCGTGCCATCCGTCCGCATCCTAACAAGGAGGCTGGCTGGATCGTTGACCTTTGCGGGAATCTGAAACGATTTGGCGAAGTCAAGGATTTACGCCTGGTGGATAGCGGAAACGGCAAATGGGCCGTGTACTCCAATAGCAGACAGTTGACTAACGTAAGATTCTAAGATTATGGAAGGATATATAAAACTAAGCCGCAAGTTCTTCTCGAATGATATGTGGAATGAAGCCCGGACTTTTAGCAGTTGCGAAGCGTGGCTTGACTTGATTCAGTCAGCACGATTTGAGGCAACGCCCCGTATGGAGAGTATCGGAGGTCGAGAAGTCTCTTATACAAGAGGACAATATCCTGCATCCATAAGATTCTTATCAAAGCGTTGGAAATGGTCTGAGAGGAAAGTACGGACATTTCTTGCCTTTCTGAGAAGAGAGAACATGATAACTCTTTCCAAGGAACAAGGAATGAATGTAATAACCTTGGTAAAGTACAATGAGTATAATGGCTCAGAGTCTGACACAGCATGTGACACAAGCAATGACACAATGAGTGGCACAAATATCATTCAGGAAATCAATAATTTACGAATGCAAGTGACACAGCTAATGACACAAGTGGCGACACAGCAGGTGACACACCCTGCAAAAGAGCCAGAAAAGCGACACACGGGTGACACAAAGCAAATAAAGGAGAAGAATATTATTAAAGAAACTACTACTAACGTAGTAGCAAAGAAAGACGCGGCTAAAGCCGCTACTCTCTCCCGGAAAGAATCCTTCTACCAGTCGTTAGTCCCTTATGTCGGCCAGTACCCGAAAGAAATGATTCGGGCTTTCTTCGATTACTGGAGCGAACTTAACAAGTCAGAAACCAAGATGCGCTATGAACTGGAAAAGACCTGGGAGCTTCCAAGACGGCTGGCGACCTGGGCCAGTCGTGAGAAAGTGCCTTCGAAAACAGATGTGGGCATAGTTCTGAAGGATAATTCACCGGAAAAATACAAGAAAGGCTGGTAAACATGGAACAGATAAATTTTCAACAGACAATAGAACGGCTTAAAGATACGGGCTTCTCCCCTATTCCTAACGTCGTACAGGTAACCGTTCCGGATGCCAAAAGAGTTCTCTGGGCCGGTATCAGGTACTTCACTGGAGAAAATGCCAGATGGCTTCCTGAGTACGAAGAAGTGGCAGAATGGCTGGCCGGCAATGAAGGTCGCGGACTTCTGTGTTTCGGCAACTGCGGACGCGGAAAGACCCTTATCTGCGGAAAGATTCTCCCTTTGGTTCTTAACCATTACTGCCGCAAGGTGGTAAGCTGCTACGATGCACAGCAGATGAACGCTGATTTGGACGCCGTGAAGCAAAAACACATCATCTACGTTGACGATATAGGGACAGAGAATCTTAGCGTCAAATACGGCGAAAAAAGGCTTGCATTCGCTGAGCTGGCAGACGAAGCCGAGAAGAAAGGAAAGCTTCTTATCCTGACCACCAACCTCACGATAGACGAGCTGAGAGAGAAATATGGGGAAAGAACCATTGACCGGCTGAGGGCGATAACGAAAACCGTCCTCTTCAGCGGTGAAAGCCTGAGAAAATGATATGAAAATCACAATTAACTGGGTAACTCGTGACTGGAACCTGATCAGGAGGTTACGTGAGAAATACCGTCTCCCACAATACATGAACGTGAACGGACTCACAGAAGCAGAGGTTGACGAAGAGACATTAAGCAATCTCCGCAAGGGTGAGCCAAAGTATTTAATCATCAGAAAAGTAGAGAAATGACAAGACAAGAATCAGAAAGAAAGCTCAATGAACTGAGAAAGAAGTATATCGCCTTGATTTCATCCATGAACTTTGCCAAAGCACAGAAAATCAAGAACAAGATTGACTCCCTTGAAAGAGAGGTGGAACCGCATTCCTTGGGAGAACTTCTTCAGGACTATACCCCGGAGTTCAAGGTAGAAATGCTTCGCAAGATGCACAAGCTGTTCATCTATTCAGACTTACTTGAGGGTGCGGCACTGGAGTTCCAGTCTGAACTTGAATCAAACGGAATAGATGCTCAGGTAGTTTTTCAGGTGAAACGCGTACTGAAAGAACTGAGAAGCATAGTACGAATACCCGATGAAGAGAAAAACGCTTCATTGTCTGACAACTTTGCCGGGATGTGTGATGAAGCCGGACTTGTAGTGAGTAACATAATCAACAAATATCTTGCAAAATGATAACGGAAAATGACCCAATGCTTCCACGTAAAGTGGATTTGGAGAAGAACCCTTCTGGAACCGAACTGAAAATCGCCCAGCATCGGGAACTGGAGAAACATGGAAAGTATGTAGCTATCCCAGGCGACAAGACACAGACGCGAATTTTCGTCCGCAACGGTGAGGATGCGGAACAGAAGATAGCTGCTTACTTGGAGAGAATCAACAACCGACCTCAAAGATGGAACTAAAATAATACTATTATGTCAAGTTCAAATTTTGAAACAACAATCCAGGCGTATTTGGAGAATCGTGCAAAGACTGATTCTCTCTTTGCCGAAACCTACAGGAAAGCGAACAAGAGTATCGAGGAATGTATCAAGTATATCTACTCGAAAGCCAGAAAGCTGGCAAAAGGAGGAAACGCAGTCGGTGTAGATGATGCAACCGTATACGGATGGGCAGTCCATTACTACGACGAGGATGACATTAAGGTTAAAGATGTGAAAGAACGTGTGGAGGTAGTTGCCCCGACCACAGTACAGGAACCAGTAGTACAAGAACCAGTCAAAGAAGAAAAGCCGGAGCCGGTGAAACAAAAATCTGCAAGAAAGAAAACGAAGCAGGAACTACAAAAGATATTTGATTCAAGACAACTGTCACTATTTGATATGTAACTATGGAAAGAATAAACTTGAATAACTTAGTGCTTGAAATGAGTACACACCTCAGACCTATATCCGAAAAAGAAAAAGAATATGCAAAGACTATATTCCCATCAACCGGATACTACAAGAAAAGCGGTGAAGTGTGGTGCCATTGCTGTGGTAACATAGAATATCAGATTCCTGGTATATTGGAGGTGGATTTAGAATTAGGGTATCAGTGCAGCTGCCTGAATCATCTCATATTAGAACAAAATCAACAGAAAGATAATCTGACAGAATCGAAATATTACTCTGTGGTGCATACTTACAATAAATGGCAGGTAATAAGAACATTTTATGTCCAACGAATAAACCACAAAGGGTATCCAACAAAATATACCATAAATGAAGTTTATCAGAATTGGGTATCACCAGATGGAGAAGAGATAATCGTATCAAAGAGGTACACTCGTGGAGTAAATTTCTTCAAATGGTATTACGACACAGAATATGTAATAAGAAAACACAATAAAAGCTGTAATGGATATTATGTACTTGAAGACGTGTTCGATGTGACTGGTAATTATTTCTATCCAGACTATAACATCACAAGAAAACTACGAAAATACGGATGGTGCAAAGCTATAGAGAAGTTGCCATACGTGTCAGTTGTAGAGTGTATGAAGATGCTGCTGGTATCAAGGCATGCAGAGACAATAGTAAAACAAGGACAGTACGATGTATTCCTTTGGATGGTAAGGAGTAATAAACAAGATTTGGAATATATGCCGCAAATGAATATCTGTCATAGAAACCATTATGTGATAACTGATGCATCAATATACTTTGATACGCTTTCGTTCATGAATATGACCGGGAAAGACATTCACAACCCCAAATTTATTTGCCCAGATGATTTGTACAAAGCGCATGAAATTGCACTAGCCTCATATAAAAAGATAGAAAAGAAAGTAACAGAAGAAGAGAAGCGCAAAAAAGCAGAAAAGGAGAATAAGGTTTACGTAAAAGAAAAAGAGAAGTTCTTTGGAATAAGAATAACAGACGGAGAACTATCAATCCAAGTCTTACAGAGTGTGTTAGAGTTCATAGATGAAGGTGACAGCATGCATCACTGTGTCTATGAAAATGAATACTACAAGAAAAAGGATAGTCTTATCTTATCAGCAAAAGTAAACGGAGAACGTATGGAAACTGTTGAGGTATCATTAAAGACATTTAAAGTAATTCAATCACGAGCGGCCTGTAATAAAACAAGCGCATACCATAACCGTATAATCGAACTTGTAAACCGTAACATGGGATTAATCAGGAGGGCTGCATCATGAAAGTTTGTATCGAGTGTGGACGGAACCTTCCGGAAAGAAAGTTCCGTGCCTATGAAACGAAATCCGGTACCCATTACACCAGCAGGTGCCGGTTATGTGAGAGCAGACACACGTCTGAAAGAAGAAAACAGGACAGGCTTCATGGACGGCTGGCCAGATACACCAACGAGCAGCTGGTGAACGAACTTCGGAAACGTGGAGCCTATATCATGTATGGGAAAGACTTTGATTGTGTAACGACGATTTGATATGGAAGAAGTAAATAAAAAAATATTTATAGAATACGTATCCCACTTGTATAGTACCGATAAAAGCTATGAGGTTATTGGTAAAACCATTAAAGCTGTAAAGTTATTCCTTGAAAGTGATTATCAGGTAAACCGTAAAGGATACAAGGCTTATATCAGAGAGAATGCCGTTGAATTATCTGATAAGCCATACATTAAAGATGCTCTATGTGGGTTCCTTAATTATCTTGGTATTGGATATTCACGCACACGAAAAGAGAAATATGTTAAACCTCTGGAGAAGCTAAGCGATGTTTCAGAAAAGAACATGAAACTGATGAATGAATTTGTGTATTACCTTACGCAGGATGAAGATTACTCTCCACACACTATTGAAATATATTCATTTTCAATTAAGAAATATTTCGAATACGCCAACGAGGTATCAGTTGACAATTACAAGCGTTTTGTACGGATGCTGGAGGATGAGGGATTGTCTCCCAGAACAATACGCCTACGTATTACCGCACTTGAACGTTTCAGCAAATGGATGAAGAAGCCGATAGAGTTGAAGCGACCAAAGTTCAAAAAGGAGTTGAATACGGAGAATGTTCCGACAGAAGCCGAATACAACAGGCTGCTTGAGTATTTGAAAACTTGTCCTAACAGGGACAGGTACTTCTTCATCAAGATACTGGCTACAACCGGGGCGAGGGTAAGCGAGTTCTTCCAATTCAAGTGGGATGACATCATTTCCGGTGAAGTCACTCTAAAGGGAAAGGGAAACAAGTACCGGAGGTTCTTTTTCAGCAGGCAGTTACAGGCGGAAGTAAAAGCATACGTAAAGGAGAGTCACAAGACTGGATATGTCGCAGTAGGTAAGTGCGGAAGGCTGACACAGAGAAGCTTGTGCCAGTCAATGAAAGACTGGGGCGATAAGTGCGGAATAGATAGAAGCAAGATGCATCCTCATGCTTTCCGGCATTTCTTCGCTAAAATGTATCTGAAAAAGAACAATGACGTGGTACAGTTGGCAGACCTGTTGGGACACGGAAGTATTGATACGACAAGAATTTATTTACAGAAAAGTTATGACGAACAGAAAAAAGAATTTAATAGAAGCGTTGTATGGTAGCTTCATGTTCATGGATAACCTTCCGGAATTGATAGACCGGGAAAACATTTACGATGAGACCGGACATGTGGATTTGGAGTTTATGACTGCAATCCTGCAATGGATGTCAAGGATGGCAGAGATAAGTGTGAAAGTGCAGAAGTCGTTGAACCGTCTGTTGGGGTGTGACGAACTGGAGCAGAACAACAAGCGCAATAAAGATGATTCGGGAAGTAAATGGAGTGTGGAGGAAATCCTCATGCACTGCACGCTTGAGGACAATATTTTAAAACTTCCTCAAGTACAATTTAATAAGAAGTCCTATGCTGAAGCAAAGAAATGGATTGAAGAAGCCGGAGGTAGTTGGATGGGCGGTAAGGTACAGGGATTTACATTTCCATTTAATGCTGAGAGAGTTTTCTCAATACTACACAAGGGTAAGAGGTGTAACCTTCAGCAGGACTTCCAGTTTTTTGCAACACCTCCAGAAGTAGCCGACTGGCTTGTTATGTTGGCCGGTGGCGTGCATGAAGATGAAAAGATTCTGGAACCCAGTGCTGGTACTGGTGCTATCATAGATGCGATTCATCGAAGCTGTCCGGACGTAATTGTAGATTGCTATGAACTTATGCCGGAGAATAAGGAGATTCTATCGAAAAAGGATAATATATGTATTCTTGGAGATGACTTCACGAAGTGTGATGTTGCACAGTATGATAAGATTATAGCAAATCCACCATTTAGTAAAAACCAGGACATTCGGCATGTAAGGCGTATGTATGAGTGTTTAAATCCCGGCGGTGTCCTGGCTGCAATAACTGGTCCTCACTGGGAATTTGGAAGTGAATCTGAGTGTAAGGATTTTAGACAATGGCTGGAGGATAATGGAGGGAAGAAATTCGAGATTAAAGAAGGCACTTTCAAGGAAAGCGGAACTGGAACTAAAACTATAGCAATAGTAATTAATAAGTGAAAACGAAATTGTATTACCTGTTCCTGGCAGTCATGTGGTGGCTGCTGGGGTAGGTGGAAAGGAAAAACTATGAAAAGAGAAGATATTGAAAAAGCAGCAAAGCGTACTATTGATGAATATAATCTCAACCCTGAATATGGTTCATATTTTGAACACGGTTTCATAGATGGCGCAGACTGGCGCATCAACAGCGTGTGGCATGATGTTGACAAAGAATTACCAGAGTACAACAGGCACGTTGTAAACGAAGACTGGTTTGACTTTACCGCAAAAGATGAAAAGGATTTGAAACGCATTATGAATCAGTACCCATTTAAACGATGGGCATACATTAAAGACTTAATACCTAATACGGAGGAATAATTATGAACATAGAAATTAAATTCAGAGCGAAAAACAAAATAGGTTGGATATACGGCTATTTATCTTATGCTAATATTTTAAATAAAAAAGTTATGTGTATATATGACGGTAATGGAGATTGTATTGTAGATATTGACACTATCGGCCAGTTTACTGGATTGCATGACAAGAATGGAAATGATATTTACGAGGGTGACATTATTCAACTTCAATGTAAGGAAAACAAATATAATTGTCTTGTTGACTGGAATATAAATCTTGGCGCATGGTGTATTTCGATTGATAATAAATGTTTAGGAGTTAAACCTTTAGGAGAGTGGCTGCGTGAAGATAGTTTTATAGTAATCGGTAACATTTTTGATAACCCTGAATTATTAGAGGATAAGAAATGAAAGCAATATCCATCAAACAGCCGTGGGCGAGTCTAATCGCTCACGGTATCAAAGACATTGAGAACCGGACATGGAAGTGTCCTCAGAAGTACATCGGACAGAAGATACTGATACATGCGAGTAAGGTTAGGACAAAAGATTATTTCATACCTAAAAGGCTTTTTATTAATTCAAAGATATGCTCTATACTAGAATCAAAGGAACTTCCAGAAGGTGCTATCATCGGCAGTGTGGTAATAGCCGACTGCGTACTGAATCATCCGTCCGTTTGGGCTGAGAAAGGTTGCTGGAACTGGGTACTGAAGGATGCGGTATTATTTGATAAGCCGATTATGAATGTGAAAGGAAAACTTAGTTTTTGGGAGTATGAGTTATGAGTATGAAACACAAAAGACATCAAACGGGAAGGCTATTCAGCCGTGATACTTACATGGTGATGCTGATAAAAGACAGCCGAAGGAACTTTGAAAGGGCAGAAAGACTGTTGGGTGATTTGAAACTGAAAAGCCATATTATAGCCGGGCTTGAAAAGGAGAACGAGGAACTTAAAAAAGAAGTAAACAAGCTTAAGGATGATGCGACATTTTATCACACTCAATGGGGAAAAGAGATAGACCTTTGTAAGGATTTGAAGAGAGAACTTGAATACGCAAAGAAGCGAAAATGGTGGATGATATGGAGTTTATAACTTACTGACAGCCCTTGTCAGTGCTTTGTGAATACCCGGTAACTGCTTTGTGGCGGTTATCGGGTATTTTATTTGAATATGGATACCAATAATGCTGCGATGGCAATAAAAGTATTGACTATAAGAAGCCATTTTTCAAGGTTGGCCCCTTTACGTTGCTCTTCGCGGTATTTCTGTTGAGCAAGTATTTCCTTCTGATGCAACTCACGATATTTCTGTTGAGTGAGAATTTCTGACTTCTGAATTTGAAGAAAGTTGTATTGCTCTTCCATGAGAGCACGTCTTTTCTTCTCATCCAGAGCCTTCATGTAATCAGAGTTTCCTGAGAACCCAGAGCCTATTTCAAAACCAAAATCATTCTTATAAGAATCAAATTCATTCATATAGATATAATCAAATTTTATTATGGGCATACAATATGTGTGCCATAGAAACGATGTCAAAATGTCATAAATATAGAAAATTATGAACTTAAACAAATTAAGAGATAAAGCCTACCAGTGTGCAGTAGCCCACGGATGGCATGAAGAAAACCTGAGTGACGAACATTTCCTTTGTCTGGTCATATCCGAACTTATGGAAGCGGTAGAAGCAGATCGGAAAGGGAAACATGCGAAAGTTGCAATGTTCAAAGAATGGCAAGGGAATAGCGTTCCATTGACTGAAGAAACTAGGAAAAGGAGATTCATGGAAGACTTTGAGGCATTTATCAAAGGGACTGTCGAGGAAGAACTTGCCGATGCCTGTATTCGTCTGTTGGATTTGGCCGGATTGAGAGGATATGATTTGGATAGCTTTGACTACGAAGGAAGCGATACGGAAGACTATTCCGATATGAGCTTCACGGAGTCCATGTTTAGAATCTGTGTCTATGTCACCGACAACTTCTACAGGGATGAACCATTTATCCTCCTGAATGAGATATTCGCTTTCTGCCGCGATAGAAATATCGACATCTTCTGGCACATCAAGCAGAAGATGAAATATAATGAACTACGTCCGTATAAGCACGGAGATAAAAGCTACTGACCATGAAACACGTATTCTACACCTTAATCATCATACAAGCCCTGTACGAGTTTGTGAAGCTGTTCAGATGTAAATCCTTATACCGACATGTAAAAGTCTTTCAGAAGCTGGATAAGACAGCAAAAAGCTGGTATCTGATGGCGCATCCATGGCTTCATGTTGCATTCTTCATGGATACCATCGGACTTTTATTGCTGGGGATGGGATTGTTTTCAAGCCAGTGGGTGTGTTTCCTTGTTGTCCTGGTCATGAGCTTCAGCCAGATCCAAAAGCTAGGAGCATGGGCGGTGTTCCTGGACAGTCTGGTAACGGTTATCATCTACGCTTTCGCCATCCTGAATGCATATCACTTGGCATAAAATAAAAAAGGGAGCCAGCCCACACGATTAGAAGCCAACTCCCCCACACGATTATGATGCAAATATAAGAATTTCCAACTAAATAAATCGTGCTATGACAAAAGAATTTTCATCAATCGTGGAGTTGAAATCAATACGTGAACAGAAATCAAGATTATCAGAACGCGAGCAGGAGTTATCCTCCCCTATCCTGACTGATTTTTCTCTCATCCCGGAGATTTATGAGTGGTTCAGGGAGATACTTTCCGGGGCAGATTGTCCGCCCAATCCGGAAAGTGTTACCCAGCGAAAGAAGTTCCTCTTCATTGTGTTGTTCTTGTTCGCCCCTAGTGTGCTTGCCGGCGGACGGCTGCCGAACGGTATCCGAGCAGAAATTTCCGGCGTGTTCCCGGATGTTTCTCCGTGTGTAATATCAAACAATATCGCTGATGTTTCCTTTATCTACCAGCAGTATAAGGATTTCCGGCAGGATATAGAGTACCTTTACTGCCAAATCGTAGAAAGATTGAAATCCAAAGGACTAATCAAGTAACAGAATGTTTCTAATGGGGATAAAGTCCCTATGCTTAAATTTTTATGTCTAACAAATTTAAATTTTAAAGCCGAGTCAGAAGAAGAACAAAATCAGGTTGGGAAATAGTTCGACAAGCCGACAGATTAGCTCAACAGCGTTATGGAAGTAACTCTGACAATCCTAATAATCTTGTAAATAGGATTGCAGGCAGGTATCTTGGGAGCTTTAATAGAAGTGGAACCAGTTGGAATACACAAGTTTCAAAACGTACTTACATGGGACTTAATGATGGGTAATTAGTAAAAGAACTAATCAAGTAAAAAAGCCGGAACGTTATGCTTCCGGCTTTTTGTTCACTATCAATTTAGCAATTCTTGAACGAAAGATGTAAATGTTGAGCATTTAACACTTTCTATTAAGTTATTATAATCTTCTTTTTCAAGACAACTCACAAGGGAGGATACATCACTTTCATGTTTGTCATATTTTGATCCAATCAGGCCATAAATATCTCCCATAATTCTTGCTGGATGATAATAGGTAATCTCTGGATCATCATTCTCCAAATCATAATTTAGCTTAGACTTAATAAAATCATTTGACAATGTGCCATCAATACGTTCAAATATGTTAAATCCTAAAAACCATGCTTCAACCTCCATTATTGCAAAATGTAATTTTATATATTGAGCCAGGTTTTTAGCGTCTATTTCCTTTTGAGCTGAATTTCTAAATTTTTCAATTAATTCTAAGTTTATATTTCTTACGCCTCTATTTTTTTTCTTGTAAAAGTCCCCATATACATCTCTTAACCCTATAATCTTGGTAAATCCCTTTTCATGCAATCCATTTGCTCTAGTAAAGATTTTAGATAATACAGAGTTGTCATTACCAACATTTACAAGCATATAATAGTTATGAGCCATTTTATCACCATATTGATAAGGAGCTTCATCCAGATTATCACAAATCAGGTTATAACAATTGATTCCTATATCTTGGTAGTCGTACATCTTTAGAAGTAATTCTCTGACCAAAATTAATTCAGCTTGTCCTTCTACAAAAACTGCTACTTTCTTCATTTTTTATGTCGTGCAATAAAATCAGATGAGAATAAATCAAAATTATTAAGTCCTGTAAATTCAAAATCTTCAAATAATTCAGGAGAATTATATATATTTATTGCAGTAACTTTATCGCCTTTACGTTGTAAAATATTCCAATATTTCAAATCGACAACGTCCATTAAAAAACTATCGTTTGAAGTAGTAATTAATTGTATATTATTTTCTAAACAGAATTTATATAGGTATTTACCTAATTTTATGGATCTATCATAATCTAATCCCTCACAAAAATCATCAATAACAATTGTCTGTGTCTTCTTTTTTTGAGAAACAATATAGAATAAAAGAACAAGAATGTATAGTGTTCTTTGCATTCCTTGAGATAACAATCCTTCCCATAAAAATGTGCTTACATCTTTTTCATTAATCTGTAAGACTCTTATATCAGATTTCTCATCTCCAATTTTTACAATCTTTATTTCGTCAATAGAATAATCTAAAGCATTTAGTTCCTCCTGAACCTTTAGTTTCAAATCATCATTTAATTTTTCAAACATTGGGATAATACTTTCTCCTTTAGACATAGTACTAAATAGGTTGGTACCATTAGGAAACATATTAATCTGATTAAATAATATCCCATATGAATTTTCAGCCCAATTTACTATTTTTTCAATTTGAGGATATAATTTTGTATCTCGTCTTACATTGATTGTAAGTTTATTACTTGGAGGGTTAATTTCGTCGTTAAAAAAGATAGTAGAGTTTTCATTCCTTTCTATTAAGATGTTTTCGTTATGATCAATTAGCTGTTCCAAGGTAATATTCCCTTGAAAACATGCAAATGAATATGTCAATTCTGTATCATTGTCTGAAAAAATAATTTTATAGAAAAAATTATCGTGCTCAGCAATTTCTTTAGTTTGGAGTATAACAGAGACTAAAGAATTTAAGGCTTCTATTGTTTTTGATTTTCCAACAGCATTACGGCCTACGATGAGACTTGTTTCTGACAAATTGAGACCATCTAAAGACCATCCAGGTGTAACATATTCGAGACTTTTCAGTTTCATAATCGTATTAATTATACTAGAATTTTATTTTAATCTACAAAGATACAATAAAGCATTGAATTTATCAAGTGACAGATTTTTATGCTCCCAAAAACTGTAAAGCATAATGGAATAGTTATTTCCAAATATAGTTATATCTTAGTTCGGATTCATCATTCTTAAAACTATATGATACGGAAATTTTATTTATTGTACCATCTTCATTATAAAAGTAGTCATAATATGTCCAAGAATCTGAATATGATTCCTTTTTAGATTTTCTTTGAATACGACCTGAAGAGTCATATTGGTATTCATATTTTTGCTCTAATGATTCTCTCCCTGTATCTCCGTTGATATATGTTTCTTGTAGTAGATTTCCATGTGTGTCGTACTCAAAGATAAAGTTCCCGAACAAAGAACCGTCATTAAGCATTGTCTTTTCTATATAAGCGTTATTCCCTTCGTATCTATATTCGCTTATATAGCCAAAATTTTTACTAACCCAAATGTCTTTTTCTACTGTTTTTATCAATCTTTTTTGACTATCATATTCGTATGTCCATTCTTCATTCAGGTCTCCATCGTCATCATATACCAACATGCGTGACACGGAATCAATGTTGTTATATTCATATTTACGTTTTTTTTCAAACAAAGTAAACGTATATTCGTTCATTTCCACTACACGCTTTTTGTCGTCGTATTCATATTTGTAATTGTAATCAATCCTATCATCCAATAAAGCATTATAGTAATTGGTGGTTTTTTCTTGCAATGTTCCGTCTGGATTATAGATATACTGTTCGTATAGTTCTCCATATTCATTTATCTCGCCAAATTTCTTTTCGTGTTCGTTTATTACAATTTCAGACAGAACTTTATTTCCACTATTTCCTCCGGGCTCTCCATCACCATCGCTACTGCACCCTACAAAAAACAAAGCCACTAGTATAGGCAGTATAAATAACATTTTCTTCATTTTACTTTGGTTTTATTGATTAAACATCCATTTCTAATAACTTCCTTAAATCCTCAAAAGAGTGAACTTCATAAAGAGTTCCTTTCACTTTAACATAACCGTTTACTTCTGAATCAGGTGTATTTCTCACAAATAGTTCCGAAATGTCTACATCTAAAGCATTTGCAATACGTTCTAAAGATTGTAATTGCGGATAATCACCTCTTAATGTCTTATTAAGACTAATATCAGATATACCCATCTTATCAGCCAAATCTTTTTGAGTAAGACCCTTAGACTGGCAAAGTTCTTTTATCCTTGTTCTAAAATCCATAATACTACATAGTTTTATTGCACAAATATAGGTGTTTATACTATATAATACAATGAAACGTGAAAAATAAATCTATATAGTTTTATATTTAACATAAATTATCTATGTAACTATTGCATAATTAAACTATATAGTCTTACTTTGCAGTATCAAATAAAACGAAGTAGTATAATTAATAAAATATAAAGAACTATGGCAATAGAAAAGAGAAATCAATTAAAAGAGATTATGAGTCTTGCTTGGTCATTTGTACGCAAGAACGGTTATTCTATGAGTGAGGCGTTGAAATGTGCGTGGACTAATATCAAACTTCGTGCATTGCTTCATAAGAAGGTGGTTGAGTTCTATTTCAAGAAAACAGACGGCACGCTACGTCAGGCTTTCGGTACTTTAATGAGTAGTAGAATACCAGAAAAAAAGGGTACAAAGAAAACAGCAGATAACTGCCAGGTGTATTTCGATTGTGAAAAAGAAGAATGGCGTTGTTTCAAAAAATGCAACCTTATAAAGATAGCTTAGTATTAATATTTAAAAGAATATGACTTATGAGAATTATAGACTTTAATCCTGAATTGCACAAGATAACATTTACTAACAAACAAGAAACAGTAATAACTGAATCAAACATTATGTTATTAAAACGAATGTTCAACAACCCCGAAAAATACCAGTATTACATGAAAACACTTTGGCTGTTGCGTTCTCTGAGTGAAAAGAAATGTTGTAAAGATGGCATGATAGACTCTAATGATGAAGTTTACCCGATATTTAGGCTTGCAAATGAACTTATTGGTAGTCTGCTACGAGAAGACACCTTTTTTGACTGCGAAGGTAATCTTATGCAAGGCTTTAATCCAAACATGATGAAAACTGCAATGTAAATCCCTCACACGATTATTTTGAAACAATCAGCCAAATGTTTGTTCTGATTACGGCAATTTTTAGGATAAACATTTGGCGGTTGGTAATTTTGCCATAGAATGAAATGCGCTTCGTGGCAGTTGCGCTGCAAAGATATTCAAGGCATTTCTTTCAAGGGGTAAACTGCCACATCAGACCTCTTTTAAGATTTGCCTTTTTTATATGTCAAGCGTGGCAGGTCAAGGCAAGGCATTCAGGTGTGCATGGGTTCGAATCCCAGCTTGCTACTACGGTCAAAATAAAATCCTCATTGATGAATTGACCGGCCATCAATGAGGATATGTTTAATTCAGGTTTTACAGCGTATGAACAAAGAAACCATAAATGAATCCCAATTCATACGGTACAAAGATAAGCAAATTTCTTATTGTACCTACAATGGCAGGATATATATTTCTTGCAAGGGGCTTAATTCTGATGTCGGGATAAGCATAAGCAAATGGAAATCAAAGAACATGTCGCAAATAAAAACGTATGCAGCCGAAAACGGATTGAAACTAAGAGAAATCATGTATTTTGGCCAGTATCTAGAAATCGGCATAGCCTTGATGTATTTCGCAAATAATAGAGAATTGACAGAGTGTGTAAAGAATCAGATTGGTAATTTAAATTCAAATAATATGAATGAAATACAGGTTTTACAGAAAACTACCTTGTTGGGTAAAGAACTAACCGTTTATGGCAGTGCAGAGAATCCGTTGTTTCTTGCTAAAGATGTAGCTGAATGGATTGAATATGCAAAAACATCACAAGATAAATATGATGTATCTCGTATGGTTGGTACTGTTGATGAAGATGAAAAGCTGGTACGAACAATTTTCGTATCAGGTCAGAACCGTCAAGTCTGGATGCTCACAGAGAACGGTTTATATGAAGTCCTGATGCAAAGCCGCAAACCGATAGCCAAACAGTTCAAGAAAGGCGTAAAAGCCATACTGAAAGAAATCCGAACTAAAGGCGGTTATATGGCAGTAAAATCGGATGATACGCCAGAAGAAATCATGGCAAAAGCCATCCTGTTAGCAAACTCAACCATCGAAAGGCAGAAAGAACGAATATCTGTACTTGAAACCGAAAAGAATCTGGTAGAAGAACAGAACAGACTGATGGCGCCAAAAGCTGCCTACTTCGACAATGTCCTTCAAAGCGAAGGATTGATAACAACAAATATCATAGCCAACGAACTTGGCATGAGTGCCAAAAAGCTGTACAAGATATTAAAAGATTTAGGCGTATTGTACAACCAGAATGGGGTTTACATGCTTTATGCCAAATACAGGGGATTAGGTTATGACAAGTACAGGACACACACCTATACAAGTGATACCACTGGTATGCAGGTTGCAAAGCAATACTTGTGTTGGACGCAACTTGGTAGAAAGTTTATACTTGATTTAGTAAACAGTAAATCGGCAGCTTAAAAACCGTTCATACACACGTCATTAAGTTGGCGTGTGTATAAAATGAAACAATTGGCATATTGTTTCGTATGTACTAGCAATTTATTCTGTTTTGAGGTAAGTATATACTATTTTTGAATAGTAAAATATTAATAATCAAATGAAAACAATCAAATATAATGGCCAAGAAGTAGAAGCCTACTCGCTGATAATGACGAAGGCTAATGCTTTGGATATTCTCAATGGCAAGAAAGTTATAGAAGCTCGTAAGCTAAGTTCTAAATACGAAAAGATGTTTACAAATTTCAAGCAACTTGAAGAAAACGAGAGATTAAGAAAAGAAGGACGTGAAAATGAGTGCCAGCCTATTCTGCGTACTGATATAGAAGCAATTCATTTTTATAGCACAGGCGCCCCATGGTTTCTTGATGTGGCGATAGATGAAATCGGCATTGGTGAGGTTACTGAAGAGGGCATAAAGTTCATGCACGAAGAATTTGATTTTCACGATTTCGACGAACAGTTAGAAGAGTTCAAGAAAAATCCACCAGAAGAAATTCCATTGTTTTATTACCTGCATATTAGTGAAGTGATTAACCATGAAGGATTAAAATAAGTCAAGCCGCTTTATGCGGCTTTGTCTGCATATAGGTAAAAAGATTGTTTAATTTAAATTCAGGATTATGCCAGAAGTTTACGCAACAGGCTCGGATGGTAAGAAGTACCGAACAAGAGCGGACTATGAAGCTGGACGTTTTCAATCAATGGGCACAAACGCTGCTCAGAGAGCGAGAATCAACAGAGCAGTTGGCGGTAGAGTTGTTTAATCATGAAGAAGGCTATAAGCATAATTAAACAAGTCTCAGAGCTGACAGATAGGGTTATATTGTTTCACTCAGCATCGGGTAAGGACAGTATAGCCCTTTTAGATCTTATGCACCCCTATTTCAAAGAGATAGTATGTGTTTACATGTATGTAGTCAAGGACTTGCAGCATATTAACAGATACATCAACTACACCTGCAAGAAATATGGTAATGTGAAGTTCATACAAGTGCCTCACTTTGCGGTATATTCATATCGTAAGAGTGGTTACATGGGTTGTATAAAGAACGAAAAGCAGAGGCAGTACAGTATGGCGCAGCTTACAGAGATAGTCAGAGAAAAATATCATATAGACTGGGCATTTTTCGGGTTCAAACAATCCGACTCAATGAACAGACGGTTGATGCTAAGGACGTACAAAGATGAAGCTATCAATGAAGCGCAAAAGAAATGTTATCCCCTATCAGCTTACAAAAATGTTGATATTCTGAACTATATCGAAAAGAAAAGTCTTATAAAGCCGGAGAAATACGGTAACAGCCAGTCGGCAGGAACGAATATAAGCGATATGAACTATCTTTTGTGGCTCAGAAGTAATTTCCCGGCAGACTTGAAAAAGGTTATAGAGGAATACCCTATGGTAGAACGATTGTTGTTTGAGCATGATTATGAAGGAACTGAAACAAAGTGAGACAAGAATAATAAAACGTTCGCAGATAAATCTGAATCCGATAAACCCTAAGAGGCATTCGGATGAACGTATTAGACTGCAAAAGAAAAACCTGCAAAAAGTCGGTTTTCTTGGTGGTATTGTATGGAATGAATTAAGCGGAAACCTAATAGATGGGCACAGGCGTATCAAGGCTATGGATATGTATTACAAATACGATGGTACTTCTGATACAGACTATAAGGTAAAAGTGGAGGTTGTGAACCTTGACGAAAAAAAAGAAAAGGAACAGCTTACTTATATGGCAGTAGGAAACACCAAGCCTGATTTAGATTTGCTCGCGAGTTATTTGCCTGATATAGACTATTCCGAAGTCGGGTTGAGTCCTGATGAGTTGAATGATATACTTGCGATAAGTGAAGTTGATGCCAATTCCTTATCAGAGTCATTAGATGACTTGTTATTGCCAACAGACTTCGATGGTATAAAAAATCCTATTCCTGAAGATGCTGCACTGCCATATGAAGAGAAGAAAGAACACATGAAAGCGGTAAAGCAACAAGTAAAAGAATCTGCATTTCAGCACAGGCAGGATGAAGATGCTTATATAATACTTTCATTTTCTTCTTTTGAGACAAAATCAGATTTTTGTGATTTGTTGGGTATCAGTACGGATGAAAAATTTGCCAAAGGAGAAGAGGTTTTGAAATTGATTGAGTAATCAAAATAAACAGATACGCGCGCATGGGAAAGAAGCCAGACATATCGAAATTCAGAGAGGTCCTTCATAAAACAGGTGGAAATCTCTCTAAGGTTGCTGCTGTATTCAATGTAACCCGAAAAACCGTGTATGATTGGGCCAGAGCAGACAGCCAGTTCAAAGATGCTATCACCGACGAAAGAGGTTCTCTGGTAGATGAATGCCTTGTATCTGCACGTGTACTTGCGCTTGGTATCCCTGAGAAAGATGAAAATGGGAACTTTATCGGATGGCGTGAACGTCCAGATGGGTATATGATTCGCTATTTACTTTCCACATTAGGAAGAAAAGAAGGTTTTGGAGACCGAGAAGACGAAGACGCAGACATTCCAAAGGATATTGACCACGGAATTTCTATCGACTCATGGATTAAAGACAAGCTGAAATGATTGTACCCCAAGCGATATATCATCCGTTATATACCGATAGCGAGAAGTTTATCATTCTCATTACCGGTGGCCGTGGATCGGGAAAGTCTTTCAACGCTTCTACCTTCATAGAGCGGCTGACGTTCGAGATGACTCCCACAGAGAAGATAGTCCACCAGATTCTTTATACCCGTTACACGATGGTATCTGCCGGGATGTCTATTATTCCTGAAATGATGGAAAAGATAGATTTGGATGGAACCACGAAGTATTTCAAGACCACCAAAACCGATATAGTAAACCGGATGACCGGCAGCCGTATCATGTTCCGTGGTATCAAAACCTCTTCAGGGAACCAGACGGCCAAGTTGAAATCAATTCAGGGTATCACCACCTTTGTCTGTGATGAAGCAGAGGAATGGACCAGTGAGGACGAGTTTGACAAGATTATGCTCTCCATCCGTAAAAAGGGAATCCAGAACCGGATTATCATCATCATGAATCCCTGTGACTCCAATCACTTCATCTACAAGAAATACATCGAGAATACTCACCGGCTGGTGGAGATTGACGGCGTCCAGGTACAGATTTCCACCCATCCGAATGTACTTCATATCCATACGACTTACTTCGACAATATAGAGAACCTTTCTCCTGAGTTCCTGAGAGAAGTCAAGGAAATGAAAGAGAAGAATCCGGAGAAGTACGCTCATGTGGTTATCGGTCGATGGGCGGACGTGGCCGAAGGTGCCGTGTTCAAGAAATGGGGTATTGTGGACGAGTTCCCCATGTGGTGCAAGAAAGTGGCTATTGGACAGGACTTTGGTTATACCAATGACCCATCGGCTTCTATCCGGTGTGGAATCATTGACAATGCGCTTTATCTGGATGAAGTGGATTATAGAACTGGATTACTTTCTGGGGATATTATAAAGACGCTACGCCCGTGGAATTTGAGAGTGATTGCCGACAGTGCGGACCCGCGACTCATCCAGGAGATTCATAACGGAGGGATTAAAATATACGCGGTAGAGAAAGGGCAAGGTTCTGTCAATGCCGGTATTGACAAGATGCAGGGAATGGAAATATTCATTACCAAGCGTTCTTATAACCTGCAAAGGGAGTTCAGAAATTATGTCTGGGCAAAAGATAAGGATGGAAACTACATCAACAAACCTGAAGACCATGATAATCATGGCATAGATGCTGCACGCTACTATGTGCTGGGAGAACTTCTCGGTAGAATTATGAAACCCAAAGACGTTTCAGGAATATTTGGACATTAAACTTTGAGATATGACTATAGAAGAAATTTTAGCTATGCCGGAAGTAGAGAGAAAAATCTACTATCTGAAGAAAGGACGAAAGACCGAGCAACCAAACGCTCACGCTCTTTACAACGACTGGAATCCGAACAAGCACGAGATAGTGATAGATGAAGAGAAATACCCGAAAATCAAAATTACGACCCAGCCTGAGAAACGGATTACAGACCCTACAACCGGGAAAGAATATGTTGAGCCGGCGGCAAGGAAAGAAGTTGACCCGAACAGGATTGCTCTTCCTATCGAGCAGGACATCGTGAACATTCAGACTGCCTTCACCGTGGGAACAGAACCGGTCCTTGATTGCCAGCCGGACCAGTCGGAAGAAAGCCTTCTTTCCACATTGAAGCAGGTGTTCAAGAAAAACAAGTTGAAATACCAGAACAAGAAAGTAGTCCGGGCATGGCTGGCCGAGCAGGAAGTGGCCGAATACTGGTATGTGGTGAAGGATGACGGCTTCTGGGCAAAGCTCAAACGAAAGATTTCAGGAATCTTCGGCAAATCAAAACCTGAATACCGTCTGAAGAGTGCCATCTGGTCTCCGTTCCGTGGCGACAAGCTCTACCCTTTCTTCAATGACCAGGGGGATTTGGTGGCCCTGTCCCGTGAATACAAGAAGAAAGATCTGAATGACGTGGAGATTACCTGCTTCATGACCATTACCAAGGACATGGTTTATCAGTGGGAACTGACAAGCAACTGGACTGACAAAGGCTCATTTGCACATGGATTCAAGAAGATGCCGGTGATTTATATGTACCGTCCGGAAGCGTACTGTGAAAAGATAAAGAGCCTCCGTGTAAGACTGGAGAAGCTTCTCTCAAACTATGCAGACTGTATCGACTACCACTTCTTCCCTATCCTCATGCTTTTTGGTAACGTGGAGAATTTCTCAGGTGAGTTCAAGAACCGTGTTGTCGAGTTGACCGGCCAGGGAGCAAATGCCCAGTATCTTACCTGGTCACAGGTACCTGATACTGTCAAGTTCGAGGTAGAAACCTTGCTGAGCCAGATATATGGACTGACCAATACACCCAGAATCTCTTTTGACTCCCTGAAAGGTACAGGAAACGCCGTTTCCGGTGTGACTTTCGATTATGTGTTTATGTCCACCCACCTTAACGTAGAAAATCTGAACGAGATCGTCGGCGAGTTCATGCAACGACGTGTAAATTTCCTTGTCTCCGCGTTGGGTTCCGTGAATTCCACCCTTGAAGAAGCCTCCGAAACCATCGATGTGGATGTGCAGATGCAGCCGTATAAGCTGGAGGACATCAAAGACAAGATAGACACAGCTATCAAGGCCAAGGACGGTGAAATCTGGTCTCAACAGCGGGCCATTACCTTTGTGGGGAACGTGGATGCAGTTCTGGATGAGATTGAAGCCATCAAGGAAGAGCAATCTGAGAAACAGAAGAACGACATCGAGAAGCAGAAACAGCTTTCCTCTCTTAAAAGTTCCAGCAGTAAATCTGAAGAATAGAACAACCCAGTCAGAATATTTACGGGGATAATACAAAACAGAATGATATAAATCTAAAATATTGACTATTTGAGTAGCGGTATCTTTCGAGGTATCGCTATTTCCTTTATCATAGTAAAAACATGAATACTTCTTTGTAATTATTCGTTATTTTACTATATTTGCATCGTAATTAAGTCTTAAACGCTATGAGCTACAAATCAGTTAAAGACGTTGTAACGCTGCTTACTGAAAATGGCTTTTGGTTCGTGAGGCAGAAAGGCAGTCACATGGTTTACACTGATGGTAGCCATGTAGTGATTGTACCCGACCACGGCAAGAAAGGCGTTGAGAAAGGCACTTATTACAACATTCTGAGGCAAGCGGGGCTAAAATAGCCCCCGCCTCTTTTGTTTAACGATAAAAAGGAGGTCAGTATGAAAACCGTAGAAGTGATTGTAGAACATGCTGGAAATAATCTTAGTGCCTATATTGAAGGTGCTCCGGTGATTACTGTCGGTAACGACGTGAAGGAAATCGAGAAGAACATGAAGGAAGCTGTTGAACTTTACCTGGAGTCATGCAAGGAGATGAACATCGCTCCAGTGGAAATTTTGCAGGGAGAGTTCACATTGAAGTTCAAGATAGATGCTGCCACCTTCATCAACTATTACAGCAGTATTTTCACAAAGGCCGCTTTGAGCCGGATCACCGGAATCAATGAGCGCCAGTTATGGCATTATGCGGCTGGAGTACACAAACCCCGTAAACAGCAGTTGGAGAAGATTCAGAAAGGTATTAACGCGCTGACAGAGGAACTGGCAGCTATAAATTTGTTATGATTATTAATTAAATATAATGGAGGATAGTACAATGAAAGCAAAAGATGTAAATCCAAGTAATTTTAAGGTTGAGAATGTTGTATTTGAAAATGATGATTTTTCTATAGCGATAGGTATTTGGGAAAATGGGGAAAGAAGAATGGCAATGAGATGGAATGGTTATGGAGATGATCCTGGATACCCTAAATTATTTAAAAACCCAGTCTGGTTCATCGTTGATGACTCTTTAATATTACCTTTTCTGAATGCTTTAAGGAACGTAAAAGATTCTGACAAAAAAGAAATAGAAGCAGCTATATTGAAATTTTAAAAGTATAATTGGATGATGATCTAGCGTGATTATTTAGGTAGTCACGCTTTCTTTTTACCTAAAAACGAACATTTCCCTAATTGTTTCGTATCGTTAGCCTTTAAATTTCCCCTTCCCTTTCTCTATAAGTAAATTTACCGTATGAAATTATTAATCAAACTCATACGGTATGACAATCTTTGAACAAATCTTGGCAGGACTGCAACAGAAATTCGCTGGGGTGGACACTGCCACACTCACCCGTATCGCCACAAAGAAGGCAGAGGGTGTAACGGACGAAACGAAGGTGACCTCCATCGTTGAGGGTATCTCATTTCAGGACGTGATGCAAAACTATGGTGATTTCCGTGCAGGACAGGCGCAGACTTCCGCTGTTTCAAACTACGAGAAGAAGCATGGACTGAAAGACGGGAAACCAATCGAGAATCCGAAACCAGAACCACCGAAACCAAACGACCCTCCAAAGCCGCAGGAGACAGACATCGCAAAGATGATTGCCGATGGCATTGCCGCCGGTATCAAGCCGTTTGCCGACAAGCTGGCCAAAATGGAGGAAAATGAAGCGCAGGCGCAGCGCAATTCTCAGATTTCAGCAGTGGCGAAGAAGTACGGTATTCCCGAATTTATGCTGAAAGACCGCAACATTCCTGAGAACACGGACTTGGATACTTATTTCAAGGACATGAAGCAGGATATGTCTAACAACGGGTTTCAGTTCTCCAAAGCTCCTGAGACTGCCGAACAGAAGCAGGAGAAAGAAGCGAGTGAGTTCGCCAAAATGATTGAGGCGGACACAAAATCTATTGTCGAACAACAAAACAAGTAATTTATGTCAGCAGGATTTAAGTACAACATGGAGCCTGAACCGTCCATCGAGGAACGCTATGATGTTTCTACCGGAGTAAGACGCAGAGGGCCTTACAAGCTGGATACGACCAACCTTGTCGCTGGTTCATTTCTTCCATCCTTCACTCCCATTGCCGCCGACTTAGTAAAGAAAACCGCTCAGGTGGCCATCCGTGTAGAAGTCTATGAAAAGTTTACCACCGGTTCCAATACCACTTTGAAGATCAAGAAAAACTCTTTGGCTTATGTGGGTATGCATCTGGGTAATGGTTCTCATGGAGCTACCATCAACAGTATTGACAAATCAGACAAAGCTTTCGATAAGTTGACGCTGTCTGCCGACTTTGGCGAAACATTGGAAGCTGGTACTGTACTCTATGAAGCTACAGCGGTAAGCGGCACAACTCCGAAAGTCATTGCTAACTCAGCCTTGTACGGAAGAGTACAAGTAGAAGAAGGCATTGTATTAGTTGCTCTTTTGATGCGAGCATTCGAGATTGAGCCTACCAAATTGGTTATGCCTTTCTCTGACATTGACAAGGCCAACATGCCGCATTTCCAGTTCAACGCTCCTGACGTTACTCAAGGTGGAAAGGCTGTAGTTGCCAAAGCGTCTTCCAGTCAAGATGGCTTGATGAGTAAAGAAGACAAAGCTAAATTGGATGGTATCGCATCCCAAGCCAACAAATTCACTTTGTCTGCAGCAACATCTTCTGCTCTCGGAGGTGTAAAGCAAGGTGTTAAAGTAGATGATGCTACTGGGCAGGAAGATGCACATACAAAATTGAATGCCCTTCTGGCATCTTTGAGAACAGCAGGTGTAATTGCAAGCAAATAAAGAAAGGAGGTAAAACATGATGCTAACTATTCATACTCTGTTTAACGACCCCAACATCGTTAACGCCGTTATTCAGCGTGTCCTTCAGACTCGTAAGGATACAATCTACTGGCAGCAGTATCTTGATTTCCGTAGAACGACTACCCGTGTATTCAAGGACTACATCGGTCAGGTTACTGGAGTGATGGCCGGTTCTATCAACTCTCGTTATGGTGAGAAGCCTATCCGTGAACGCCGGAATATCGGCTCAGGATATGGTGAAATCGCTTATCTTGGCGATGCTTACCAGATTTCCATTGACCGCCTGTCCGAACTTCAGGACTTGATTGACAAGTTCAATGCAGCTAAACCTGCCGACCAGGTAGCAGCCATGCAGGAAATCGTGAACTTCATCTATGATGATTACCGTCAGGTACTTTTGGCAGCCCACAAGCGCATGGATATTATTGTAGGTTCACTTCTGATGACCGGAGAAGCAACAGTCAAGAATAAGGATGACAATGCCGGAGGCGTTGACCTTCTTAACATTGAATTGCCGTTCAAGTTCATCAAGCCTGATACTGGTGCGAAGACGAACTTCATCACCTATTTGCAGCAGCAGATTAATGCACTGAAAGCGGACTACGGTAATTTCCAGAAGATGATTATGTCACGAGGAACTTTCGTGAAGAATATCATCGGGTCGGCTGAGTTTGGTGACAAGTTCAAGATGCAGCTTACAGGAAATGAGATGTATCTTTCAACCGGGTTGATTACATCTCAACTGGCTTCCCAAGTGTTCACTGGCATCGGGCTTCCGGCCATTGAAATCAAGGAAGATTACGTAAAAGACCAGACCGGAAAGAACGTGCAGATTTACGCCGACGACCGTATCACCTTGCTTCCGCAGGATAAGGTCGGTTATATGCGTTTCCACACTCCATACGAAGCAGTGGACGGCGTACCGGGACGTAACTACACCCAGGCAGACGGTGATATGCTTATTTCCGGTTACAAGGACAAGAACGGTCGTTATCTGGAATACACCGCAGAGTGGATTCCTCAGATTACGAACCCGAATCTGATTGTGAACTTTGATTTGTCAACCATGAACGCATGACAGTAAATGACTACATATCACAGAAGTTTCAGACCTTCGGCATCAACTTGTCGGAGGCTGACCTTTTGGAGATAAGTTTGTCTTCAGAAGTAAGCGGAGAGGATGAGATGGGCCCGTCAAACATCGGACTTGTTTCGGTGTCTATGGCGAAGTTTATCCCCTCTCTTCTACTTCGTGCTACTTCCATCAGCGAGAACGGTTTCTCTATGTCCTGGGACACCAAAGGCTTGAAGGAATACTACTCATTCTTGTGCAAGAAGTATGGCCTTGAAGACACACTGTCAGATAAACCTAAAGTCAGATTCCTATGATATTCGCGCCACATATATTACAAATCAAGGTTACTACTCCAATGGAAACAGACGAGTTCGGCCGGCCTATTCCCGGAACCGGTGGAGAAAGCTGGCAGGACGTATGTAAGTGCCGGTGTGATGATAACTCCACCAAGGAGTTTACTTCGGAGAACGGCGAGGTGTACCGACCGAACTATCACATAGTCTGTGAAAAGAAAACCTCCCTGAAGGCTGGCGATGAAGTCAGATGTATGGATGGCGATAATACCAGGGGAACTGGCAAGGTTTATACGGTAAAAAATACTAACTATTTTGGTTACTCAGAAATATGGCTGTAAAGTTTGATTTTTCGGACATGGATAGCTTTTTTAAACAAGGTTATGCCGAGGTGAAAGCCGTTAAGGAGAAGGTTGGTAAAGAGGCTGTCGATTACGCTGTAAAGAATGGAAGCTATCAGAATCATACCGGAACACTCCGTAAGTCAAACAAATACTCAGTTCAGGATGATGGACTGGAGTTGAGGAATGAAGCTGAATACGCTTCTTTCGTTGAATCCAAAGGTTACGAAGTCTTGACTGGTGCAGCCATATATGCTGAGAAACGATTAAAGGAGGAAATAAAATGATAGTTACCACCGACATAGCGAACATACTCTATCGTGATTGCCAGCCTTTTGAAATTGACATCGTTCCACACGGTAAGAAGCTGACGGGGCCGATGAAGTCCGAAAGGATTGTCATTCACTCTAAGAAGCAGCAACCGGAGACGTACTGGAAGAAGTCTTTCGTAGAAGTGAACCTTTGCGTTCCTGACTTGAAAGAAGGTGAAGCTAACACAATACGTCTGAACGAGCTGGAGAAACAGGCGCAAGAATTGTTTGACGGAGTGACCGGACGCTATGACGGAACAACCTATCATTATTCCATCGAGTCAATCGGAATTGAGGAAGACACATCCTTAAAGTGTCACTATGTGAATGTAAGAATTTTGTTTGAAGTTTTAAATGTGAAATAATATGGCAGAATCAAAGAAAATCACAGCTGTGAATATCAAGAAACTTTGGTATGGCGAGACAAATGCTATCACAGCAGATTTGACTGGGCAGGCTTTATATACTCTTTTACAAGGTGAAACCTTAAAAGAGGTGAAGAATATCCATCAGGATACATGGACACTTGAAGAAGCGGAAGCAAGCCGCACTAACTACAAGAACCAGCTTACCGGTCAGACTTATCGTAGTGATAAGGAAATGGGCGATGTAACCGTGAACTTCACCATTGGTGAGTACGACTATCCGACCAAGAAAGACCTCATGGGTGGTGATGTAATTAACACTGATAAGGGTTGGAAACGAGCAAGAGGCAAGGTAAACATTGAGAAGTTACTTGTCGCTTTGACTGACGATGACCAGTATTGTGTGATTCCCCGTGCTGACATCGGTGCACGTGAAGCCACAACAGACAAGGCTGTCGGTATTCCTGTAAGTGCGGTGGAACTGGAACCACAAAATGCAGAAGTTGCACCGGAATACTGGTTTGACTCATCTGAAGTAACAGCAGGTGCTTAATGCCTATCCAATAGGTAGAGATTGAATTCCATAACAGGGGTGGGCTTTATGGCTTCACCCCTTAATTTTTATCTTTTATCAGAATGAATCAAGGAGCAAAAATAGTAACTGAATCCATTATCGGAAGTGATTTCAGAACGGTGTTTGTCGCTGGGAAAGCCTACACGGTCTACCCTCCTACTATCAACAAACTGGCCGGAGCAATCTCCCATTTGTCAGGTGTACAAGAAGCAGACAATTTGAAAGAAGTTCTTCTCTCCCTGGGAGAAAGTGAGGCCTACAGCAGGGCTCTTTCCTGGCTGATAGCTGGTGACGAAAACTTGAGCGAAGAACTGGCAAAAGGAACATACGAAGAGAATGTGGACGCATTGGATGAAACACTCTCTATGATTGACTCAAAGGTTTTTCTCAAAGCTGTCAGCTTGGCGAGGAACGTAAGTCTGCTGGCAGCGAAACCGAGGTTGTAGGAAATGATACTCTCTTGGGACAGATTGCATCGTTCATGGAAAATCTGCATCTGTCATACCGGGAAGTGGTCTATGAGATACCATACAGGAATTTAGTATTAATGCAGCGTGACAAGCTTCATACTGTAACCGGGACAAAAGTCACGAAGGTGAAAGGCAAGGATATGGCTTCACGCAGAAGAAGAAACAAGAAATAGATATGGCTCTATTAGAATGTTAAAAAGCAACAGAAACGTTACTTTTTTACGTTACAAAGCTTGCTTAATAGTAACGAAAATGTTACCTTTGCATTGTCAATTAAAAGTTCTTTGATTTATGAAGTTTTCAGAGTTTTACAAATTGATTGAGTCAGCAGGCTGGACAATCGAAAAGGGAAAGAAACATCACAAGTATGTTCATCCCGACTTTGACTACTTTATCCCTGTAGGCAGACATCCAGCCAAAGAGATACCTAAAGGTACTCTTGACAGCATGATGAAAAAGGCGGGGTTAAAGAAGTAAAAGAACAGCACCCACTTCGGTGGGTGCATTTAATTGACAAAACTTAAAATACACGATTATGAAGAAGATTCAGGCTATTATTGAAAAAGCAGATGATGGAGGAATTTCTATCTATTCTGAAGATGTAAACGGTGCGTATGGCTTTGGGCTTACAGAACAAGAAGCGAAAGAGGACTTTGTTTCTGTTTTAGAGGAACAGGCAGAATATTACAAAGAAAAACATGGTGAATTTCCAAGTTGGTATAAAGCTGGCTATTCTGTGGAGTATGTGTATGACTTAAGTGGATTTTTTGAAGCGTTCCCTTTTATTAATGCAAGTAAGTTTGCAAAGGAAATAGGTATAAATGAATCTGTAATGCGAAAGTATAAAGGAAAGATAATTACAGCATCAGAAAAGCAAAGAGCTATCATACAATCAAAATACAATGAGATACTTAAAAGAATGGCAAATGTCAAGTTTTGATATTCCAGCCGTGAGGCTCTGATATAAATTAAAGAACAAATTGACAATCGGGCGCATCATAATGGTGCGCCTTTTTTGTTCTATTCCGAGATGGAGTCTAATTATTCAAAAATAGAAGTTAAATTACACGACAATTGCCAAGTTGTTTCGTTTTTGATTTCAAAAAGTCTGAATACTATTTGCTTATATCATAATTTTAAGCATTAATATTTAGATTTTTATTTATGGCAACACTCGTATTCCGTGTATCAAGTGACTGGGAACAGGTCGTAAAGCTAAGACAAGAATGTGAAAAGCTGGAAGCCCAACTCAAAAAGATGGACGTGAACAAATCTCCGGCAGCGGCAAGGGCTTTGGAAACCCAATTGGCATCTGCTCGCCAACAAATGATGGGGCTGGTAACCGAGGCGGCTAAAGTTGGAGCTACAATGGAGCGTGATTTCAAAAATGGAATTTACAGCGCTTCACAAACAGTAAACAACCTCTCTGCAAATATTACTTCACAAAGGGGTGTCATTAGGCAATTACAAAATGAGCTTACTTTATTGAAAGAGAAATACCGAGAAACTGTAAAGTCGGGTGGTAATACCAGCGGTATGTCGGAGCAGATAAAAGCTCAAACCGATAAGTTAAGGGAGCAGAAAGATATTTTGTTTGGACTTACTCAACAGCAGGCAGAAGCCCGTCTTTCAGTAAAGAGACTGAAGGATGAATATGCAGCTTTTAAGGAAGAAGCCGGCGAAACGGTCGAAGCAAATGAAAAGATGTCCGTTTCCTTAACCAAAGTACTTGGTATAATAGGTGGAGTAACTGCCTTGAAAAACTTTGTTACAGAACTTGTTAATGTACGAGGACAATTCCAGCAGCTTGAAATTGCTTTTTCAACCATGCTGAAAAGTAAGGAAAAAGCAGATAAACTGATGTCAGAGCTGGTGGATATTGCCGCAAAGACACCCTTCGACCTTCAAGGGGTGGCATCATCTGCCAAGCAAATGATTGCTTACGGCTCGTCAGCTGAGAATGTGGGTGATGAACTTGTCATGCTTGGTAATGTAGCCGCCGGTGTTGGCTCCCAGCTTAGTGAAATAGCCTATCTCTATGGCACATTAAGGACACAAGGGAGAGCCTATGCTGTCGATATTCGTCAGTTTGCAGGACGTGGTATTCCCATCTACGAGGAACTGGCAAAAGTGCTTGGTGTGACAAAAGATGAAGTTTCCGGTTTAGTAAAGGAAGGCAAGGTAGGATTTAAAGAAGTAGAACAGGCCTTCAAAAATATGACTAGTGAATCAGGAATCTATTATAACCTGATGCAAGAACAGTCTAAGTCTCTTACAGGTCAGTTGAGTAACCTTGGAGATGCTTGGGATACAATGTTGAATGAGATTGGAAAAGATACTCAGGGAATTGCTTCTGCAGGTATTTCAGGATTGAAAGGTCTTATTGAGAACTATGAAACTGTTGGTAAGATTTTGATAGGACTGATTGCTACATACGGGACATATAAAACCGCTCTTATTGTAGTGCGAATAGCTCAGGATACATTAACGGCCAGAATGGAACTTGCAATCTTGGTTACCAAAGCTCAAATGATAGCACAAAAGGCTTTGAATACGGTTATGAAAGCTAACCCGTATGTACTGGCAGCTACGGTTCTTGCCGGGCTTGTTGCTACAATGTGGGCCTTTCATGACAGCACAACCGCATCGGAAAAGGCACAGCAAAAATTCAATGAAGAACAAAAGAATTTTGCGAATCAGGAAGAGGAACGCAAGAAAAAAATAGAAGAGCTGATACGCGTTATCCAAGATGAGACAGAAACCGAGTTTTCAAAGATAAAGGCCTATGAGGAACTACAAAGGTATTCTCCTGCACTTTCTTCTGCTTATACCCGTGAACAACTGGCTGTACTCAATCTTGCAGAAGCAAATAAAGAACTGAATAAGGAACGAGACAAGAACAGTTATGAAAACATACTAAAGAATATTCAACAATGGGAGGAGAAAATAAAATCATTAAATGCTTCTTTAAAAAATGCGGGACAAGGTGCCCCATTAATCGCTTCACAAATAGAATCAGCAAAAGCAAATCTTAACAAGTGGAAATCAGCCTTGAGCGAATATAATCGACTGAAAAAGGAAACAGAGGAAAACTCGAAACCTGTTGAAGTCAAGCTGATGGAAGCAAGAAGTAATCGTGAGCAGATTATACGCGAATACAATATAGCAAGACAAATATTGCAGGAAGAGCAAGAAAAAATTAAGAATTTTCCTTTTGCAACAATTCCTATTGACGTTCAAATACGGTTCAATAATGCGCAAGCAGCGTTAAAAGGGATTGACGGCACCATATCTGGCCTGGAATCGCAAAGAGAAGCATCGGAAAAGACGTATCAGCAAGCATATAAAGAAGCAAAAGCTGTTTACGAAGCAAAATTAAAGGCCGTAGAGGATGCTAAAAAAGGCACTGAATCTGCTTATAAGAAAGCTGTAGAAGAGTTGGAAGCAGCAGAAAAATCATATAAATCGCTCGGTGGTGTAACAGGAGACACTCTGGCCAAACAAGAGAATAATGCGAAGAAAGATGCCGAGCGACAAAAGAAAGAGCAGCAACAGGTTGCAGAAGAACTCCTTCAGCTTCGCAGAACAAATCAGCAGGAAGAAATCAACCTGATGGAAGAAGGTTCTGAAAAGAAGCGCAGACAGATTGAGCTGGATTACCAGCGAGAAATCGATGAAATTAGGAAACAGCGCAAAAAATGGGAAGATGCGCAAGGAGGAAAGCTTACGTCTGAACAGCGGGAAGTATTAGGAAGTCGTGCGTCTAATGCCATGACGTCGCGTGAAAAAGGTCTGGCCGAAATTACAGAAACTGAAAATCAAGCTGCAATCGAGGCCAACGAACGTTACCTGAAAAGCTACGGTACGTTCATGCAGAAACGTGATGCAATCATAGCCGAGTACACCCGTAAAATCTCGGAAGCCACTACCCAGGGAGACAAGGACATACTCCAGAAAGAAATGGATAAGGCACTCTCCTCCCTTGATCTTGAGAAGCTGAAACAGGGAATCAACTGGGAACTTATCTTCGGTGACTTGGACAAGGTATCCAAAAAGTCCCTGAACAAGGTAAAGCAGCAGCTTAGGGACTTCAAGAACTCCGAAGAATACAAGAATATGGCTGTTGACCAGAAGAAGGTCATTGACGAGGCTTTAAGCAACATCCAGTCAACCCTTATCGACAAAGGAGGATTGCTGGCCGACCTACCCAAACAGTTAAGCGAATTAGCCAAGGCACAGGAAGAACTGTCACAAGCTCAGGAGGAATACAACGAAGCCATGAGAAGCGGAACAGATGAGCAGAAGGAAGCGGCCACGAAGAAACTGAATGATGCCCAAAAAAGACAGCAGAACGCTCAGGTCAATGTACAAAAGTCGACAGATAAAACGACAAGCAACCTTGTCACATTGTCGAACGTCATTACCCAGCTTGGTTCAAATTCTGAAATTTCACTCTCTCAGGTCGGTGATTTGGCCGGAAATATAGTAGACATATTTGCAGAAGAGAGCGAGAAACTTGGAGGTATAATTGGAGCTGCATTTTCTCTTTTAGATGCTATCGGGACACAGGGGCTGGATGGTTTCGTAGGTAACATATTCAGTAGTGTCTTTAAGTCTGTAGGTGGAATATGGGATACTTTGACTTTCGGCGGATTCAGCAAACTTTTCGGTATTGGAGGAAACGAAAAAGAGGTGCAGGATACCATCAACAGACTCACGGACAGAAACGAAAAGTTGCAGTCTGCCATCGAATCCCTTACGGAAGAAATGAAGTCCAGCAAGGGAAGCGAGAAATCCGTAGCAGAGTACAATAAAGCCATCAAGTATCAGGAGGAATACAACAAGAATGTCCTTGCAAAAGCGCAGGCAAATGCTGGCTATCACAGTAAGCATCATAGCTGGGCCTATTACATGGGCTGGTCGGAAAGTGACATACAATGGATTCGAGAAAATGTCATGGCAGAATTCACAGGTACAGATTCCTTGTGGCAGATGTCGCCGGAGCAGATGGACTTATTACGTCAGAATGTAGACTTGTGGCAGAAAATGGCCGATTCAGGAAAAGGAGGCTATGGAAATGCTGTCGTTGATGCACTAGATGAATATGCAGATCTGGCCGGAAACCTCGAAGGACTGAAAGAGGGACTTTTCGAACAGCTTACCGGAATAAGTTTTGATTCCATGTATGATAGTTTCATCGATACCCTTATGGATATGGATGCATCGGCGGAAGATTTTGCGGATAACCTATCAGAATACTTTATGCGTGCCATGCTTTCAGATAAAATCGGTAACATGTACAGCCAGAAGCTGGAAGACTGGTGGAACAGATTCGGTGAAAGTATGAAGGACGGAAACCTGAGTGAGAGTGAACGTAATTCACTCCAAAACGAATATATGGGGTACGTGAATGAAGCATTGAAACTACGGGATGAACTTGCCGCAGCTACCGGATACGACAAGGCTGGCAGCAGTTCCAAGCAGTCGGCCTCCAGCCGCGGATTCGGTACAGAAATGACGCACGAGGATGCCGGGGAACTGAGTGGGCGGTTTACAGCCGTGTATGAGTCCAATCTTCGTATTGAGACGGCAGAACAGCAGCAAACGGTAGCTATTACCGAACTGCGAGGTTCCATCGGCTCCCTGACATCACAAGTGACCGGTCTGTACAACATTGCCGACGAGACACGTACTATCCTGGCCAATTCCTATTTGGAGTTACAGCAAATCAGAGAGAACACAGGCGAAATTGTCAAACCTATCAAACAGATGCAGGCCGACATTGCCGAAGTGAAACGTAATACAGCAAGACTATGACAGGAGATTTATTTATTAACGGGAAGGATGCCTGGAGCACATGGGGTGTCCGCATGGGTGACAGTTTTCTCGATGCTATCGACGGATTCAACCAGATGAAAGACTACATCGAAGATGAGAGCCGTCTGGAGCACGGGAAGCGAATAATAACCGACAATGCAAAAGTAGCATCGCGTGAAATCACTCTCCAGTTCACCATAGAAGGAGACTCAGAAGGTGACTATCGGACAAAGAAGAAAGCCTTTCAGTCAGAACTGGAGAAGGGAGCCGTAAACATCAAAATCCCCGCTCTTGGGAGCGAAGTCTTCAAGCTGGTTTACCTGGGGAAAAGCATCTCTTACGGGTTAAGTATTGACAGGTGTTTCGGTAAGGTTTCAAGTAAGTTTTGCGAACCGAATCCCATGGACAGAAGCGAATAACAAACATTTCCTTTATTGTTTCAAATGGAAGTCCGGATTTTTAGGGCTTCCATTTGTTATTTATGAACTTTGGGGATATGATTGAAATTAAGGACATATCCGGAAAAACAAGGTTCTCTACCCCTATCAACAAAGGGGCGAAGGGAAAGTTTACACTGATGAAAGAGGACTACATCGTTCTCCCCTTTTCCGTGCCTGAACCTATATATTTTAAACTTGGTGACTATGTAGACCTTTCTGGGGTTCTGGATGATTCTCTGGGCGGATTACTTTCAAAAGTATATGAGGTAACTGACTTGCAGAAACCTTCTTTCAATGCTTCTACCGCTGGATATGATTATGAGCTGAAACTGGATGCTTACTACTGGAAGTGGAAAAACAAAATTTTCAAATACACTCCTGAACATGCTGGATATGAAGCGTCATGGTCTCTCACCGCAGCCCTTGATGTACAGCTTGGTGTGTTCTTACGTAACCTGAAAGCTTTGGGATATACCTATAAGGGAAAAGAATTCGTATTTGAAATAGATTCAACAGTAGAGAATAAGGCAGTTGCAATGACGTATGACAATATGAACCTGCTGGATGCCTTATTCTCAATGGCGGGTGAGGATAAGTGGAACTGTGATTGCTGGATAACGGACAACGTAATTCATTTTGGGCGAAACGAATTCGGTGATGCCGTGAAAATCGAGTTAGGGGTTGAAGCGTCTGCCATGACTCGCAGTGAGAGCAAAGGCACTTATGCCACCCGCATTTATGCATTCGGATCTACAAGAAACATACCTGAGAACTACCGTTCCATTGAAGAGCAGACGGTAGTAAACGGAGTTGTGCAAAGACGACTTATGCTTCCCGCTGGTACGCCATACATAGATGTGTATCCTGACATGAGCCAGGAAGAAGCAATTGAAGACATCGTGGTATTTGACGAGGTATATCCCCGACTTGAAAGTACGATGTCAAGTGTATCTACGAGGACGGAAACCGTTACAAATGAAGACGGAGGTCAGGAAACCGTGACTTACTATCGCTATCGTGATACTGGCCTGAATTTCTCCAAGGACTACATACTTCCGGGACAAGAGCTGACAATTATCTTTCAGTCCGGCAAAATGAATGGATTGGAGTTCGGTGTTATTTTTGACCCGGACAACAACGGAAGCCAGCTTTGGGAAATTGTCCGCAGCGAAGACTACGGACGTCCATTGCCGGATGATACCATATATCCTGAAAATGATGACAAGTATATCCTTTCCGGTTTTGATCCAAAGTTTGTTTCTGTACAAATGATTCCGGACGCGGAGCAGGAACTGAAAGAGAAGGCACAGAAGATAGCAGACCAGCGAAAAAAGGACGATGGTACATACTACACTACCCTCCGGTCAGAATGGGTTAATGAAGACAAGCTGAAACGCTTTTTCGAGTTCGGGCAAAAGATAAACCTGGTCAATAAAGCCTTTTTTGAGAATGGCCGTGAAAGCCGTGTTCTCGGATGGGAGTTTAACCTTGACATTCCATGGGATTCTCCGGTATATACTATTGGGGAAAGTATGCCCTACTCTCGCCTTAATGATGTGGAAGAGAAACTGGAGTCGATTACGTATAAAGGGCATACTTATGTTGGAGGCGGAGGTAGTAGCATATATGTGATTAAGACCAATGATTCTACTGCCCCATCGGACAGTAACGTATTTTCGGCAAAACGGTCACTTGCAACATTATTGAGAAAGGACAAGGAAGACCAGACAAACTATCTCATTAAGCTTCTTGGCGGTATCATATCTCCTTTCCTGGAATCAATTGACTTCGTGACCGGTATGATGGGTGCTGGTATGTCATTCTCTTCAGAAAAGGGCGGCGAGTCTGTCGGATGGATTGACAAACTGTACGTGCGCAAGAAAGCTATCTTCCAGTTACTTTCAATAATGGAGACCGAGCTGGCCGGAGCTTCCTTCATGTTCAACGCCAGCGGGGCCAGAGCAACGATTACTAAGGTCGAGTTTATAGAAAAAAAAGGAATTCGTTTCAAGGATGGTAAAGGAGTCAAGTTCTCAGACGGGAAAAGAGGTTACTCATCTCCTGGAACTTATGGTTCTGTTTATCGCTGTTACTTCCTTGCAGATGATGGTGAGAAAGCCATAGAAAATCGTTTTAAGCCAGGGAATTTAGTACGCTCACAGTCCTTTAATATTAAGGAAGGCGCGTATGACGGCGTATCCAATCACTATTGGTGGCGTCTGGTGGAAAATGTTGGTGATAACTGGATAGATGTATCCGTGAATCATTGTGACGAAGGAAGCGATATACCCAAAGTGGGTGACGTGATGGTACAACTTGGAGACATAGCCGACCCGGACTATCAGGCTGCAATCGTGTTGTCTGCATACGGAGACGGTGCGCCTTCTCTTACCTTCTATCAGGGGATAAGTTCTTACTCCCTCTCAGGGAAAGATATAGTTTCAATCGGATATGATCGTCTAACTAAAGAAGGATACTTTAATGTTTATGGAAAGACATATATCGGTAATAGGGACAAGACAAATTATATCAGACTTGCTTCTGGAGAAATAGAGGTACGTGCAGCAAGAATATTGTTGTCAAATGGTGAAAGCGTTGTAGATGTAGCAGAGAAAAATATCTCAATTAAACTTGGTGCTACGGGTATTGACATCGAAAAAAATGAGATTGTTATTTCTTCAGATAAGTTTAAAATTAAAAGTTCTGAAGGGAAAGGAATAGCCGTGTTTACGGTTAAAAATGGGAAACCACTTCTTCTTACAGAGTGCATAGATGTAAACTCGTTAAAAGTGAAACATCTGGATGGTGCGGACGGTACATTTTCGGGTGAACTGAAAGCCGCTAAAGGTACTTTTTCCGGAACAATATCTGCCGATGGTGCTAAGATTGGAGGTTTCACTATAGACAACGGTTCCTTGAATTGGAAGGGAAGGGATTTTTTCGGCAATGATAGCAGGAGTATACGGATTGGTGTTCCTACGGATGATAACAGTGGTATGATTGACATAAATTTCAATGGTGCGACTGACGGGAAATTTGGGGTTAAAGTAATTGGAAGCAATGACGGTGGAGCATGCATCTATGCTTCAAGGAACGGTACTAGCAAGCCACATAGTTCTAATACTTATGCCGGATATTTTGACGGAGGAGTACATGTAAACGGAAATCTTTATACCAATACGATATTGTCTAATGAGTTCGGTACCGGATGGTCATTGCAAGCCGATGGATCATATACATACAAAAAAGGAGCAACGAGAACAATATCATGGACTATACAGAATGGTTCGATACCTTCAACGTATAAACTGGTTTTTGAAAATGGAATTTTAGTCGATTAATCATGAAAATAGATTTTAAGAAATTTAAGAAGTACACGAAGATAGATAAATCCGATTTCGTGGAGATTGATGTCAGAGAAATGTTTGCAGATAACATTTTCAATGTGACAGGAGTTGGTATTGCTGATTTAAAATTGGCTGAGAAAATTTTTTCCAGCGATGACGATACCGAATTTTCAGATGATGAAGTTAACAGGGTAAGACATCATGCAGCGTCGCTTCTTCCATGGTTTCTTGCTGGGCTTAATGATGCAATGAGATAATTATAATATACAATGTTGGTAATATCATTAATAACTATAAATTAAAAACAATTATGGCAGCAGAAGAAGATTTTGTATTAAGCTTTACAGGTGAAGAAACTGACAATCTATTGAAACATACAGAAAGTATGAAGAATCAGACAACGGAAGAAGATGGTGAAACGGTACAGGTGTACGATACAAACGGCGTGCCGCATAAGGTGTCGAAAACGGAACTTTTGAAGAAGTCTACACTGGCTCTCCCAGCTTTGGAAGACATCTCCAGTTTTGTGGCCGTGAATGCCGCCGGAAATGCCGTCGGAGTAATGACAAAAGAGCAGGTTGCGTCAGTTCTGGCGGGACTTATTGGGATTAACAATACTTGGTTCAGGGATGGTGGTATTGTCATAAATCCGGATAATTGTTTGAATAATAGGGTATATATGATTAATATATCTCTAGGAACTATTAACTTCGATTTATTCACTTATGGGAATTTATTATATTTCAGTCAAGGTGAATATCACACGCAAATAGCAATGTCCATATATGACAATAAACGGTTTACCCGTATGTCTTCTAATGGTGGTAATTCATGGGGAGAGTGGAGAGAATTTTAATCATAGTTTAAATGGACTCGATTATAATATTAGGCCCTATTGATTTTAATAAGCCCGTTGCCATCTTGTCCTTTAACAATAGATAGAGTAAACGAAGAGCTAATAATATATGCATATAAGTTATAACTAGCTGTAGACACTGTCCATGAGCCATCCGATAAGTTCTTTGTTCTCGAATATAATTTACCTGCATAATCGACAACAACCTGCATTTCTGTGTTAAGAGATGTGTATCTTACTGCATATCCTGATATGTAATTGGCGGTTGGGGTTATTTGATTGATATACCCTGACACAAACATTACAATCATGCGCGATGGGCTGGTAAGCCCATTATCCAAGTCACTTTTTGTAACTCCTTTCAGTAGAACCGCTCCCATCAGTTCCGCCAGTGCTAAATCTGCCTGGCGGGACTTATTGGGATTAATAGCACGGTAACAACAATACTTCAAGTTGGGGAATCCGTTGAAATAGGAGAAACTAACACGGCAAGTATATATTTACTTTCAATTCGTGCTAGTGCTAGTAATACGGAGTATCTAGCTACGTACATATTAGCATGGGCATCCGTATATGCTGCTGGTATAACTAAAATATCTGAATATAGCTACACAAGTAATGTTACGCTAGAGGTATCCAGAACCGGTACTGACAAATATAAAATTACATATAAGACTGGGAATGTATCTTCTGTCGAGCTGAAGTATTCTCTTCGGAAATTAATATTATAGTTGTTTCCATGATGTCCAACTATTATAATGCATTCTTATATATGCTAATCCATTATCTCCACCTGCACATAATTGCATACGAATCCATCCGTCACAAGAAAATGCAACTAATATGCCATAATTCACGGGCATATTGTCCTGTTGTGAGTCAAATTTATAAACTCCGTTATTTACGGTATTGGCATCACCTTCCAAATTTAATCCAATAGCACTCAGGAAACCTGATTTTGACATTAATCCATCATTTTTTAAAGTAGCCGTTCCAATAAGTTCCGCCAGGACTTATGGGTATGAATGAAAACAACTGAAATAAAGAAAGCTGTATTGAAAATTATTTGAGTGGTAGAAATTGGGTAGAAAATAGTAACTAGCTTGCTTATTCTACCCGGCTTCTACCAACTTACTGACAAGGCGTGTCAGTCGATTTGAAACCTTTTATTCTTTGTTCGTTTTTATATCATTTACCTTCGCTGAAAAAGGATGGTAAATGAGTAGTTTTGTGTGTGAAATAGTAGTTACGCCCATGAGCGTGTTCCATTAAGTTGGGATGCGCTTATGGGCATTTTTTGTTTAATCTAAAACCTTAGTAAGATGAAAAGATTCGTTTTCATGATGGTCGCACTGCTGATGTGCGTAGTGAGTGTTTTCGCGGAGACTTCCGTTAGTGTAGAACCTTCCGTTCCGGAGTTCCTGACCGGATTTGCCAGCTTCACCGGGCTTGTTACGGTCGTGGTTCCTGCTGTAGTAGGATTTATCGCTTCGAAGCTATCCAATCCTATGAACAAGTGGGTGACTATGTGGGTGACAGCAGTTGTCGGTATGCTTGTTACTTTTTTCAGCTGGTGGATGAATCTCGGTTTTCCTCCTGCAGATGCAAGTGTCTGGGTTGTGCTGATTGATGCGTTATTTGTCGCCCTGGCATCTACTGGTATCGTGTCGGTTGTAACAAGTGAATGGCTGTCCAGGTTGTTCGGTGGTAAGGTAAATAAGGAGTGATGCAGAACCTTATAACCGTCATAGCCCCGCAGATTCTTGTTGCCGGGGCTTACTCCTTTGTAGGAGAGATAAGAAGCGTTGTCTTTGAGCTTCGCTGGATGCTGGTCTTCATTGTAGCCATGATTATAGCGGATTTTGTCCTTGGTATCATTGACAGCGTGGTCAAGCGAGGAGAGGATTTCCGCTTTTCCAGAGCAGGCCGCCGAACGATGTGCAAGTTCATCGAATATAATTCGTATTTAGTGTTGGGATTCGGTTTTGGTGTTGCTATTCTCCAGCCTGTAGGTATTTGTTCCTATACGACATCGTCAATGTGCGGACTGGGGATAGCTATTGTATTTGAATTTGATTCAATCATGGAACATGTATGTGAAATTCACGGAATCAAGAACAAGGTTTCCATTAAGCGCCTGCTGGTGGGCTACATTAAAAAGAAGTACACAACGGCTGGCGAAATTATCGAAAAAGTTACAAAGGATGAAGAAGACAGATAGACGCCTGATAGCGGAAATCATCTACTCCGTAATCATAATATTACTTATGACAATAAGTTTCATGACCTAGTTGATATGAGAAAGATAAGGATAGGGAAAGATATATACTTCACCTGGCAGATACTCACGAACAAGGAGCCTGTTCCACTGGAAGGAAGGGACTTGAAACTCATGCTGAAGAATCCTCTAGGCAGATTTCTCGATTTCCATTTTGAGATATACCAGGGAAACAAGCTGAAATTTACTTTTCATGGAACAGACCACAAACACCTTGGTACGTATTCGCTGACTTTGTGGGAGAACTATGGTAAGGAAGGACAGACTGCCGTTGACATGTGTGAGGCTTTCAGGCTTGTTGCAACAACTTGTGAAGAGGACAGCATAAGTGTCCCTAACCTTGAAATGGCCACCGTCAACCTTGGTGCTTCTTCCATTGACATATCAACCGGTGGAAGCATTCCCATTCCCGATGCGCCAAAAGACGGGAAGATATACGGCCGGAAGGATGGAGAATGGGAGGAGATAACAGAAGCAGTATGGAATGAAGAAACAAACAGTTAAAATCAGACTTTTATGGCAACAACAAAATTAAAATTCTACAGGGGCTTAAAGGCCCGTTATGATGCAGCGTCAAAACATCTGGATGCTATCTATTTTGCAACCGACACCAAAGAACTGTTGATGAACGGTGTGAATTATGGAGGAAGCGGTGTCACAGATGTCAGTTTTGACAAAGGCAGCAATAAACTTATCGTTACCAAATCATCAGGCAAGACCGAATATGATCTGACGGAACTCATCAGGTTCAAGACATCATTGCCAGACAGCCTTGCCACTCCTTCGAAACTGGGAGGTCTTCCGGCTGGGACAAAGGTCGAGACCTTGAAGACAAAGACGCTGAGCCAGATTTTCGAGGATATTCTCTTTGAGGAAATCCAGCCGACGGTACAGGCACCAAGTGCAACAATATCATTCAAGTCTCCTTTTACCGCCAACAAGATTCTGGAGGTTGGTGAAAGCGCACCTACCTCAGAACAGATTCAGACAGGATTTAACCGTGGTAATTGTACGGTTGTTGGCCAGGCAAACAAGAACCGTGCAGGAGAACTTATCTCCGATGACCAGTCTTTCATCTATGTAGGAAACAGTACAAGCAACAAGACATTGCCGACGAAAGTTACACTCGGTACGATGCAGTACAATTACCAGGCTCATCATGGCGCAGGTGACACCTTGCTCACTTCAAAAGGAAACAAGGCGACCGTGTCCCCTAATCCGCTTCCTGAAGGTACTGTGAAATCAGGTGCTGTCTACCTTTATGGTACCTATCCGTTTTACTGTAATGGTTCTTCAGCTTCTACCTCTGCCGGAGATACCAATTTCCCGTCTGCCGCAGCTCCTGATACAAAGCTTCCGCTGCAGAAATGGACTGATACATTAATTGGAGCGAAGTTTGCTTCTGAAGCAGCAACCGGAACCCGCCTTGAATTCTACTTCCCTTCAGAAAAGAATGTATCAAAAGTCGAGTTCTATAATACGGTGTCCGGAAAGTGGGAAGTCTTCGGAACGGACAAGTACACCGTATCTGATGCAGGAAACAAGACCGTACAAAGTGTTCAGATTGCATACAAGAAGCTGACAACGACAGGTGCCATGTCCGGTGCATTACAACTTCGCTTCACAGTTTCCGATGCCGGGAAAAAACTTGTAGACGAGCCGGACACATATAATGGCGAGGAAATTACGGATGAAGTGATAGCCATGCTTGCACGAAACAGCCGTGAAGTTCCCTTTGCCATGCCGATGAACAATGTCATGCCGATGGCTTCGACAACAGGAAACCGTCCTGCGGGTGTTGCTTCCTTTGCCGTGAACTTTGAGCCTGGAGGACAGGCGCCACTGGATGCCCGTCAGCTTGTTCCAAACAAGAAAGACCTTATTGCCGCAGCTACCTATTCAGGAAAGAATACTTATAACGGCATGTTGGTCGTTGTTGGAGATAACGGGGACGGCAAACCGGCTCTGTATGTCCTGAAGGACATGACAAAGATTACCCAGGCTGATTATGGCGGATGGATTCGTCTTGACGTCGGTGCACAGACACTCATCCAGATTATCAATGACCTCACAACGGGCGGGACTAATAAGGCACTTTCCGCCGAGCAGGGTAAAGTTCTGAAAGGTCTGGTTGACACACTGACAAACAAGGTCAACGCGCTTGGTGCCGTATATGTGCCAAAGGGTACTCTGGCAGACCTTAGTGCCCTGAAAGGGGTGTCTTCTGTATCGAAAGGCCACGTATATAACGTTACGGCAGAAGTTACCCTGAACGGCAAGAAATATCCGGCTGAAACGAACTTCGTCTACATCGGAGAAACGGCCAATCAGGCAAGTGTGGAAACCAACTGGGATTCCTTGGGTGGTACGGTCGATTTGACAGCGTATGCAAAGAAAGCTGACCTCGAAGGATTTCTTACCGAAGAGGATTTGGCTGGATATGCCAAGGCTGTAGATGTGGCGAACACCTATGCCACAAAAGCTGCACTGAGTGAGGCTATCGAAGGGCTTTCCTCCACTTATGCGACCAAGGCTGAACTGACCAGCTATGCAACGAACGAGACTCTGAAGCAGTATGCCACTAAACAGGATCTTGATGATGCGTTTGCATGGAATGAGGAAACCGAGTAATAATATGTGGGGGCTTTGTATCAGAGCCCCCCATAAATCCCAATGACATGGCGAAAAAGAGATTCAACAATTATTTGAAATATGCCACCTTCAAGAAAGAACTGGAAGCCGGTAACATATTGCCTGATTCCGTTTCCTACATCAAGGAGATACGGGCTATCTATACCCATGGGGAATATTATGGCAATGGCTGCATATCCAGCGTGAATGCTGGTACGGGTGAGGTCAGTGCCGAGCTTCTTCCGAACGTGTTCCATGTGTTCGGAGAAGTATCCGTACTTAACGTCACATTTGGAAAAGGCTTTCCAGGCATTGCCAATGAGTACATGTTCCAGTTTTCAAGTGGTGTTACGCCTACCGTCCTGAATCTTCCTGAAGGTGTGAAATGGATAGGAAGCAGTGTTGTCAGGGCCAACAGGACGTATCAGGTAAGTATTCTTAATAATATAGCTGTGATGGGAGGTACTTTATGATTTTGTTAAGACGCAGATTGCTTATACTGGCGGCCATGAATAATGGACTGCCTAATATGCCGATTCGGTTTAAGACCGGCGAAAGGGCGGTATTCAGTGACGGGAAGCATGGATATTTTTCGATGGACAGAAGATTTGTTCGTGATAAGAACATGTCACGAATGTATTTCAAAGACGGGAAACGGATTAGTGTGCTGAAGAAAAGGAACTGAACTAAAATAAAATAGGAGTGCCACTGCACTCCTTGTAATAAATTTTTTATTAACCATCCTACCATTGGCAGAACTCCACAAATATAGATGTAATTTTATTATGAACAAAATAGATTCAATAATAATTCACTGCTCAGCCACACGTGCCGGGCTGGACATAGGTAAAAAGGAGATTAATCAGATGCACGTATCCCGTGGCTTTCAGTGTATTGGGTACAACTACGTTATCCGGCTGGATGGTACGGTAGAAGTTGGCCGTTCGCTCACTATTGACGGGGCGCACTGTAATAGCAAGGGATTCTCAGGTGTGTCGTACAACAAACATTCAATTGGTATCTGCTATGTGGGCGGTCTGGACGCGCACGGTAAGGCAGCTGACACCCGAACACCGGAACAGAAGAAAGCGTTAGCCAAACTGATTAAGGAGCTTTGCGGAAAGTACCAGATTGTCGAGGTGCTGGGGCATCGTGACACATCGCCTGACCTGGACGGTGATGGTATCGTGGAACCTGAAGAGTGGACGAAGATGTGTCCTTGCTTCGATGTGCGGAGCGAATATCCTTTTGTCCCTGAAATCGTTGTGAAGCCATGAAGTTATACGAATACATAATGGATAAGGTGAGCTGGTGTATTACGCTGGCTCCATTTATGTGCCTCGTTCTCATTTATTCCTGCCAGACAGTGAAGTATGTTCCGGTTGAAACCAAAGCTGATAGCGTGGTAATAGAGAAATTGGTTGAAGTACAGATCCCTCCTGACAGTGCCACCATCCGGGCGTTGTTAGAGTGCGACGAGAACGGGAAGGTCGTACTGAAATGGTTGGACATCGCAAACAGTAAGAACGCTCAGGCGCAGCTTACCATTGATAGCCTAGGTAATCTACTGGCGAAGATGAAAACTCAGCCGGATACGGTTTACCTTCCAGCGAAGGAAGTGGTTGTTTCCAAAAAGGAAAAAGTTCCTTACCCAGTAGAAAAGGAACTTACTTTATATCAAAAGATAAAAATTAGACTTGGTGAACTCTCATTTATTGTAATTATAGTGATAATAGGATTATTGGTGCTTAAAATATTCAAGAAGTAGTATATTTGTAGTTAATGCGGAAAATACATTAAACTACAAATTATGAGAAGATTGAAGAAGTATATAAAAAATGAAAGATCATGGATAATTACCATATCAATAATAGCATTCTCTATTTTATGCTGTTTTTTTATTTCAGAAAGGAGTAAATTTCATTGGGGTGATTTTGGAAGTATCCTTGGAGCTATTACAGGGTTAATAGCATTTATCGGAGTATTATACACATCAAAACAAAATAAACAGCAGTTTTTGAATAGTGAGGAAAGATCTACATTCTTTGAAATGCTTAAAATATTCATTTCTTATCGTGATTCATTACGTGTAAAAAAAATAGATTGGAAATATGATAAAACACTTCATGATTGGAACATTATTCAATATGAGGAATTTTGTACTACTGAAAAGACTTATCAACAAATAACTTTTGAATTATGTTGTATATTTTACGTAGAAATAAGAAATAATATACCAAACTATTTATCCAAAGAGGAATTCGCAAAAGAAATCATTCCATCAAATAGATCTACAATACAATGGTATTCTTCATACAATTATTTAGCAATTGCTATAAATAATATTTATAACGGATATAATTGGAGTAAATCTGGAGGCGTTGTTAATCAAATACCTATTAATTTAAATACATACGATTATATTTGCTTAATAGCTATAAGAACTTATCTTAAACAGAATAACTTTAAACCAATAATAGAAGCTATATCGAAAACTGCTGACTTTTGTTTTTCTAAATATATAAATCAACTTGGTACATATTTTAGAAACGCTTATTATATTCTGGAAATGGTCTCAGGATTCAACTATCCTAAAAAGTATTCAGATATATTCCGTGCTCAATTATCAAAAGATGAACTCGTACTTTTATTCTTTAACTCTTTTAGTTCTTTGTCAAACAACAAAACCCGACAATTATATTTAGATGCAGATTTATTCAATAACCTTGAACTAAAAGATATAAGATTGAAAGAAAATATAAATAATATATCACGTATGGAATACATAAGTTTCCCTTCAACTTTACAACAAAATCCAGTTAAGAACGAATATGTATCTTATGAGTTTCTAAGCAGATTATATAAATCCATAGATATAAAAAATGATTAGTGCTTACATATAAATACTTACATTGTAATTACTATGTTTTAAATTTAAGATTGTAGCCATTCTGATATACAATATTTTCCAATAATTATATACAACTTTTCTGGGAAATTATATACATCTTTGCAGTGTAGAAGTTTGCTTTTATTGCAAACGAAAGCCCCAACCAGATTAATATCCGGAAGGGGCTTTTATTGACTTATACTTTAGGCTATTTTACATTAAAAGATACAAGCACTTCACGCGGTTTACCCTTGTAAAATTGATATACATAGCACTCCACCATTTCGCCTTTGTACTTTTGGAGTCTCTTGTATAAATACTCCTTCACTTCAACCTTACGAGAGAAGTAAAGATTCTGTTCGCTAAAGACAGGTTCATCTGCCCCAACCCAAGCTTCTAACGAGCATGGGCATTTGTTGATAATTCTTTTCATATTACAATAAATATTATGTAGTGGCTCCATTGCCTCATACATAACATAACAGATAAAGTGTCAGACAAATTACCCTCTCATCATCATAATATCAGACCTCAGTTCGATATATTCTTTGTACTTTTCCGGGTTGTTCACGTAATCAATCACACGAGATATGGCCATATCAGCCTGTTTCTGCCGGACTTTGGTGTAGTATCGTATAACTCCTTTTGATTTGTCTGAGTGGCCTAAGCAGTAGTCTATTATCCCGTCAGGAATACCTATTTCAGAGGCGTACTGAGCGAAAGACTTGCGGGCCGAATAAAATGTAACACGTTCATCAATATTTAACTCTTCAGCCAAATCTCCAAGAGAATACGTAACATACTGAGAAAAGTTGTGATATGTGAATTTATACCCAAAATCAAGTTTCCCCGTCCTTTTATCCATCCACCTGCATATTATCTCTCTTGCTTGAGACGGTATTGTAAATGTGATTACACTATCCGACTGCATTCGCCCTTTAGTCTTTGAGCGTGAATATTCCAATACATCTTTTCTAAAGTCTGTTTGCATAATGTCTATAAGATTCATCCCTCCCAAGTAAAAGGAAAGGCAAAAAAGGTCACGTGCCATAATCAGCTTTCTCTTTTCTGGTGAAGATTCACGAATCTTGTTAAAATTCTGTACTGTCAGATCAAGCTTCCTGATAGGGGCTGCAGATATTCTAGTCGTTACAAAAGGATGTATATCGTAAGATATATTCCACTCTCTTATCGCTCTATTGACGACAGATTTCATTTGGGCAAGCATTGTGTTTACTGTAGTTTCAGTCACTTTCCGCTTCCGTATGAATGCGGCAAAATTCTGGACTAGTGACGGGGTTAAATCAGAGAGAAGTATGTCACCTCTTGCAAAGTCACGAAAATATCTCCCCACCCTTTCAATAGATAATGCGTATGAATCTCTTCCCTCAGACTTGAGATAGTCTACAAAATTGCTACATGCTGATGAAAAGGTTTGCTCATCGGAAAGATTGTCTGTAGAAATGATTTCTTTAATTTGCCGGCAGGAATAAAGTTCAAGATGTTTTATTGAGTCCAGTTTCTCTTGAAGGTCATCAAGGATGTTCCTAAGTTTCCGGTTTATCGCAGATGCCTCTGGATGCTTCACGACCTGACCGTTCTTAAACTGGTTCTCTGAAATAATGAATCGTGTGACGATATATGTTGTTTCATGCTTGTGACGGAGTGCAATTCTTATCTTATGTCTTCCGTCTTTTAATGCTTTTGCCTTGAAAATGGTAAGTGATAGAGTTGCCATAATGATTAAAAAATTTAAGGATACTCCAGGGATACTCACAGAATTGTAAATTTACAATTCAAATCCTTTTTTTTAATCATCGTAATAAGCTGTAGAAAATAGAAAAACCGCCTAATTCACAATGTAATAAGCGGTTTTAAGTCGGAGCCGAAAGCGGGACTCGAACCCGCGACTTACTCATTACGAATGAGTTACTCTACCAACTGAGTTATTTCGGCAACGTGTTTCGTTGAAAACGGTTGCAAAATTACTGTTTTCTTGAAAACAGCCAAATAAAAAAGAGATTTTTTTCCGAGAAACTACATTTTTCCAGCCCGTACAACCCGTTTCCGTTACATCACAGGAGCATTTGACACATTATTACGTGTAATTTGTACAATAGTCCCTTGTCTGCCTTCTGCCGATTTTCTACTTTTACCCGCAAAATGAAACATTACACTACCATGAAAAAGAAACTGATAATTTCACTGCTGGCACTGGCTTCGCTGGGAGCCGGAGCACAAAACTTGCAAAAGGGAGACTACGGATACTTGTACTGCCACATGAGCGGACGAGGAGAATGGACGGCCTACGCCCTGAGCCGTGATGGCGTACACTTTCACGACCTGATTGATGGCGACCCCGTATACAATGTAGAAGAAATGTCAAAAATAGAGGGAGGAGCACGCGATGCCTTTATCTGCCGCACGTCCGACGGAAAAGGCTATCTGATGGTGACTACCGACATGAGCAACGCCAAGAGCCGCTCGTGGTTCAACTACGGCATCAACCTGCTGAAAAGTGACGACCTGATTCACTGGACTTCTACCACCTTCGACTTCCGCCGGGGACCGGACATTTTCTGTGACCCTCAGTCGCCCGACGTCTATAAGGACTACAGCACCATCAAACGCGTATGGGCACCGCAAATTTTCTGGGACCCTTCGTACGTATGGACTGATGGCACGAAGGGCGGATACATGATATACTATTCACTGCTTAATCCGGCAGAAGACCAGTACGACCGCGTGTTCTATTCCTATGCCGACGCCACCTTTACACGTCTCACTAAACCCCGCCTGCTGGTGGACTGGGGATATGCTACCATCGATGCCGACATTAACTATGTGCCGGCCGACGGACTCTATCACATGCTCATCAAGAAAGAAGGAGGTACACCCGGCATCTTTGCCGCTACAGCTACAAAACTGACCGGTCTTTATAAAATAAAAGATGAAAACGATTATGTGAAGTTTGAAGGCAACAAAAAGTGTGAGGGCTGCTCTGCCTTCCAGTTGGTGGGCGACTCTACCTGGCGCGTGGCCTACATCGAATACTCCTCCAAACCCAAAAGATACCGCATCTGTCAGGCCGACGAGAAACTCTCCAACTTCCACTCCCCCGTCACCATGGAGGGCGTGAAACATCCGCAGCACGGCTCGTTCATGCGGCTCACCGAAGAAGAATACAAGCGCCTGCAGGAGTGGTCGGACAGCATCATGCGCGAAAGAGCCGCCCGCCACAGCGGAGAAAAGAAGTAAAAAGAGGAAAATGAAATATTTTTGTAAAAACTTTTGGCAAACATCCTTTCATTTGAGCAGAAAACATTATCTTTGCACTCCGAATTATGACGTGACAAAAGAGTTTGATGTATTACTGTTCAGCACATAGTAAAAAGAATAAGCGCACATTCGGAGTTCCGGCGAAATGGACAAATGCCGGAAGCTATTTCTTTTTTCTTTTATGTCACTTATTTCCTGAATATTTAAGATTTCCTATTTTTTCAAACACCCGGAACTGCTTTTCGGCAAGTCCGGGCGTTTTTTCGTATATACGAGAGTAGAATAGAAAAAAAATACAAGATATAAAGATTATTAGTAACAAGGTAATGAGAAATGTAACATTGATCCTCGACGACGGGAGCCGCTTTCATGGCAAGTCGTTCGGCTATGAGAAACCGGTAGCCGGTGAAGTAGTTTTCAATACGGCAATGACCGGATACCCCGAAAGCTTGACCGACCCTTCGTATGCCGGTCAGTTGATGACACTGACTTACCCGCTGGTAGGTAACTATGGTGTGCCTCCCTTCACATTCGAAGCAAACGGACTGCCCACTTTCATGGAAAGCGAGAAAATCCATGCCGAAGCGATTATCGTAAGCGATTACAGTGAAAAATACTCTCACTGGAATGCAGTGGAAAGTCTGGGCGACTGGTTGAAACGCGAACAGATTCCGGGCATCACGGGCATCGACACACGCGAACTGACAAAGGTATTGCGCGAACATGGAGTGATGATGGGAAAAATCGTGTTCGACGATGAACCAAATAACATTCCCGAAGCTACCTATGCAGGTGTGAACTACGTAGACAAGGTTTCTTGCAAGGAAGTGATTCGCTACAACGAAGGCGAAGGCAAGAAAAAAGTTGTGCTGGTAGACTGTGGCGTGAAATCAAACATTATCCGTTGCCTGCTCAAGCGCGACGTGGAAATCATCCGCGTGCCCTGGAACTACGACTTCAACTCTCTGCAGTTCGACGGTCTGTTCATCTCCAACGGTCCGGGCGACCCCGACACTTGTGATGCAGCCGTACAGAACATCCGCAAGGCCATGCAGAACGAAAAACTTCCTATCTTCGGTATCTGTATGGGTAACCAGCTGCTTTCAAAGGCAGGAGGTGCCAAAATCTATAAGCTGAAATACGGTCACCGCAGCCATAACCAGCCGGTACGCATGGTGGGCACAGATAAGTGCTTCATCACCTCACAGAACCACGGTTATGCCGTAGACAACAATACACTGGGAGCCGACTGGGAACCGCTCTTCATCAACATGAACGACGGTTCGAACGAAGGTATCCGTCACAAAAAGAACCCCTGGTTCTCGGCTCAGTTCCATCCGGAAGCTTCCAGCGGTCCTACCGACACGGAATTCCTGTTCGATGAGTTTGTAAAGTTGCTGTAATCTACTAAAAAACAAAGAAGACAATGAAAGAAAACATAAAGAAAGTATTGCTGTTAGGTTCAGGAGCCCTGAAAATCGGTGAAGCTGGTGAATTCGACTACTCGGGTTCGCAGGCTCTGAAAGCGCTGAAGGAAGAAGGTATCGAAACCATCCTGATTAACCCGAACATCGCCACCGTGCAGACTTCGGAAGGTGTGGCAGACAAAATCTACTTCCTGCCCGTTACTCCATATTTCGTAGAAAAGGTCATCGACAAGGAACGTCCCGACGGCGTGCTGCTGTCATTCGGTGGACAGACTGCCTTGAACTGCGGTGTGGCTCTCTACAAAGCCGGTGTGTTCGAGAAATACAACACCCGCGTACTGGGTACTCCGGTACAGGCCATCATGGATACAGAAGACCGTGAGCTCTTCGTACAGAAACTGGACGAAATCAACGTGAAGACCATCAAGAGTGAGGCAGTAGAAAACATTGAAGATGCCCGCCGCGCAGCGAAGGAACTGGGTTATCCGGTCATCATCCGTGCAGCTTACGCATTAGGAGGTCTGGGTTCAGGTTTCTGCGACAACGAAGAAGAACTGAACGTGCTGGCCGAAAAAGCGTTCTCTTTCTCTCCGCAGGTGCTGGTAGAAAAGAGTCTGAAAGGCTGGAAGGAAGTGGAATACGAAGTAGTGCGCGACCGTTTCGACAACTGTATCACGGTCTGCAACATGGAAAACTTCGACCCGCTGGGTATCCACACCGGTGAGTCTATCGTTATCGCTCCGTCACAGACGCTGACCAACAGCGAATACCACAAACTGCGCGAACTGGCCATCCGTATCATCCGTCACATCGGTATCGTGGGTGAATGTAACGTACAGTACGCGTTCGACCCTGAATCAGAAGACTACCGCGTAATCGAGGTAAATGCCCGTCTGAGCCGTTCTTCTGCACTGGCATCTAAGGCTACAGGTTATCCTCTGGCTTTCGTTGCAGCTAAGTTGGGATTGGGTTACGGACTGTTCGACCTGAAGAACTCGGTAACAAAAACAACTTCTGCCTTCTTCGAGCCGGCACTGGACTACTGCGTATGTAAAATTCCTCGCTGGGACTTGGGTAAGTTCCACGGCGTAGACCGCGAACTGGGCTCCAGCATGAAGTCGGTAGGTGAAGTCATGGCCATCGGACGTACCTTCGAAGAAGCCATCCAGAAAGGCCTTCGTATGATTGGTCAGGGCATGCACGGTTTCGTGGAAAACAAGGAGCTGGTTATCGAAGACATCGACAAAGCACTGCGCGAACCGACCGACAAGCGTATCTTCGTCATCTCAAAGGCTATGCGTGCAGGCTACACAGTAGACCAAATTCACGACCTCACCAAGATTGACAAGTGGTTCCTCGACAAGCTGATGAACATCATGCAGACTTCTAAGGAACTCCACGAGTGGGGCAACAACCATACACAGCTTTCACAGCTTCCGAACGAGCTGCTCTACAAGGCAAAACGTCAGGGATTCTCCGACTTCCAGGTGGCACGTGCCATCGGCTACGAAGGCGATATGGAAGACGGTATCCTGGAAATCCGTAACCACCGTAAGAGTGTAGGCATCGTGCCGGTAGTAAAACAGATTGACACGCTGGCAGCCGAATATCCGGCACAGACCAACTACCTATACCTGACTTACAGCGGCGTGGCCAACGATGTACACTACCTGGGCGACCACAAGAGTATCGTTGTACTGGGTTCAGGTGCTTACCGTATCGGTTCATCCGTAGAGTTCGACTGGTGCGGCGTACAGGCACTGAACACCATCCGTAAGGAAGGCTACCGCTCAGTAATGATCAACTACAACCCTGAAACCGTATCGACCGACTACGATATGTGCGACCGTCTGTACTTCGACGAACTGACTTTCGAACGTGTGATGGATATCCTCGACCTGGAAAACCCGCACGGAGTCATCGTATCTACTGGCGGACAGATTCCGAACAACCTAGCATTGCGCCTGGACGCACAGAAGGTAAACATCCTGGGAACTTCTGCCAAGAGCATCGACAACGCTGAAGACCGCGACAAGTTCTCGGCTATGCTCGACCGTATCGGCGTAGACCAGCCTGAATGGAGCGCACTGACTTCTATGGAAGATATCAACGCATTTATCGAAAAAGTAGGCTTTCCTGTATTGGTTCGCCCGTCATACGTGCTTTCTGGTGCAGCCATGAACGTATGTTCTAATCAGGAAGAGCTGGAACGCTTCCTGCAGCTGGCCGCTAACGTGTCGAAGAAGCATCCGGTAGTAGTAAGCCAGTTCATCGAACACGCTAAGGAAGTAGAAATGGATGCCGTGGCACAGAACGGTGAAATCGTAGCTTACGCCATCTCTGAGCACATCGAGTTTGCCGGTGTACACTCAGGCGACGCTACCATCCAGTTCCCGCCGCAGAAACTGTACGTAGAAACCGTACGCCGCATCAAGCGTATCTCTCGTCAGATTGCGAAAGAGTTGAACATCTCTGGTCCGTTCAACATCCAGTTCCTGGCTCGTGAAAACGACATCAAGGTAATTGAATGTAACCTGCGTGCCAGCCGTTCATTCCCGTTCGTCAGCAAGGTGCTGAAGATTAACTTCATCGAGCTGGCAACCAAAGTCATGTTAGGCTTGCCGGTAGAAAAGCCCGAAAAGAACCTCTTCGACCTCGACTACGTAGGTATCAAGGCCAGCCAGTTCTCGTTCAACCGCTTGCAGAAGGCCGACCCTGTGCTGGGTGTAGACATGGCTTCTACAGGTGAAGTTGGCTGTATCGGCGACGATACTTCATGTGCCGTACTGAAAGCCATGCTGTCTGTAGGCTACCGCATTCCGGAAAAGAACGTCCTGATGTCTACCGGTACACTGAAACAGAAAGTAGATTTGCTTCAGGCAGCACGCGCCCTCAAGGCCAAAGGTTACAACATCTTCGCTACCGGCGGTTCTTCTAAGTTCCTGGCAGAAAACGGAGTAGAAAACACCCGCGTATACTGGCCAAGCGAAGAAGGTCAGCCTCAGGCACTGGAAATGCTACACAAGAAAGAAATCGACATGGTGGTAAACATTCCGCGTGACCTCACTCCTACCGAGTTGGAAAACGGATACAAGATTCGCCGTGCCGCAGTCGACCTGAACATTCCTCTGGTAACCAATGCCCGTCTGGCAAGCGCATTCATCAATGCCTTCTGCTCTATGAGCATTGACGACATCGCTATCAAGAGCTGGGACGAATACAAATAATCCGTACCACTTAAAGATATAGATAAAATTAATCCCCTCCGGAACTATTTGTAATGAATGAGTTCTGGAGGGGATCTTTTATTTATAGAAAACATAAAACAATAAAAAAGCCCACCGATAAAGGACGATGGGCAAGCGCCTAAATGTTTTCACAACGGAATAATCCTTATTGTGATTTGCTTCATTTTAGTTTTACAAAAGTAAAAAGAAACAACACAAAAGACAAGTTTTTTTCATAAAAAATTAGTAGTTTTGAGAAAATTGAAAAATACAACTATGAAACATATTTTAGGTTTAGACTTAGGTACCAATAGTATAGGATGGGCAGTTATCAATGCCATAAAAGAAGAAAACACTCAAAAAGAACAACTCATAGGAATCAATACTGCAGGAAGTAGAATAATTCCAATGGATGCCGCCCAATTAGGAGATTTCAATAAAGGAAACACTGTTTCACAAACCGCCAACCGTACACAATTTCGTGGGGTACGCCGATTATATGAGCGCAAGAAGCTCAGAAGAGAAAGATTGCATCGCATCCTACAATTATTAGGATTTCTTCCAAAGCATTATGCCAGCCAATTAGACAGGTATGGAAAGTTTATAGCCAATTCCGAGCCCAAGCTCGCTTGGACAACAAATACGCATGAACCTTCTTACTTTATCTTTCAAAGCTCGTTCCAAGAGATGCTCAATGACTTTTTACAAAACAACAACCAAGTAAAAAAGGTTCCATACGACTGGACTTTGTTTTATTTGCGCAAAAAAGCTTTGACACAAAAAATTGAAAAAGAAGAATTAGCCTGGATTTTATTAAATTTCAACCAGAAAAGAGGATACTACCAGCTACGCGAAGAGGAAACAGAAAAAGCGTCTTCTAAAACACGGCAATATTTTGACAGCCAGATTGTAACAGATATTACTGACACTGGGCAAATTTATAAAGGATTAAAAATATTCACAATAACACTTGAAAACGGAGAGAAAGGAAAATTTTTCAGTAAAAACATGCCTGACTGGAAAGGTCAGAAAAAAGATATTATTGCAATCATAGACCTTGATAAAAACGGGAATGACAAATATGATGAAAATGGAGAGTTAAGCCGTCGTTTCAAAATTCCTACCGAACAAGAATGGGAAGAACAGTGGGAGCTTATTAAAACAAAAACTCAAAAAGATCTTGACACATCTCATAAAACAGTAGGCGCATACATCTATGATACACTATTACAAACTCCTAGCCAAAAGATTCGGGGAAAATTGATTCGCACCATTGAACGCAAGTATTATAAAGACGAATTAAATCAGATATTAAAGAAACAAGAAGAATTTCACCCAGAATTGCGAGACTCCAATTTATTAGAAGCCTGCATCGAAGAACTGTATCCTAACAACGAAGCCCATCGTAATGCTATTGCAAAATATAGCATTGCCCAATTGCTTATTGAGGATATTTTATTCTATCAACGTCCACTTAAAAGCAAAAAGTCGCTTATTAGTAATTGCCCTTACGAAGAATACACATACATCAATAAAGAAACAGGAGAAATATGCACTTCTCCGTTAAAGTGTATAGCCAAATCACATCCTCTTTTTCAAGAGTTTCGTCTATGGCAATTTATATCAAACTTGCGAATTTATCAAAAGGAAGGAACCATAAACGGAAAATTCACTACTGATATAGATGTAACAAGTCAATTTCTGAAAACCGAAGATGCCTACGCAAACTTGTTCGACTGGCTCAATCAGAAAAAAGAAATCAGACAAGACACATTTCTTAAAAACCCAGCATTTGGATTAAAAAAGAATACAGCAAATTATCGCTGGAATTATGTAGAAGACAAGACATATCCTTGTAATGAGACTCACTACAAGATACTTTCATATTGGGAAAAAGCAGGAATAGAGCAATCAGCCTTAACATCAGAAATAGAAGAGAAACTATGGCATATTCTATACTCTATTTCTGACAAGAATGAACTCAGAAAAGCTTTACAGCATTTCGCTGATAAAAACTATTTAAGCGATAAATTTGCAGATATTTTTCAGCAAATTCCTCCTTTCGAGAAAGATTACGGTTCCTATTCTGCCAAAGCTATCAAAAAACTATTGCCACTTATGCGTATAGGAAGATATTGGAAAGCAGAGAGTTTCGATAGTACAACTCTTGACCGTATAGAAAAAATATTAACTGGAGAGTTTGAAGAAAACATAAAGAACCGAACCAGAGAAAAAACAATCCATTTGGACAATTTATACTCATTTCAGGGACTTCCAACCTGGCTGGCATGCTATATCGTATATAACCGGCATTCAGAGATAAAGGACGTTACTAAATGGCAACAACCTTCAGACATTGATGCTTTTCTAAACGCATTCAAGCAACATTCTTTACACAATCCTATTGTGGAACAAATCATCATGGAAACCTTACGCACTGTACGAGATATTTGGAAACAGACAGGGCATATTGATGAAATTCATGTCGAATTAGGACGTGAAATGAAGAATCCTGCCGAGAAACGCAGAAAACTCACCCAACAAATACAAGAAAACGAAAACACCAATCTGCGTATCAAGGCACTTCTCACTGAGTTTGCAAATCCGGAGTTTGAAATCGAAAATGTACGTCCCCACTCTCCCAGCCAGCAAGATTTATTGCGTATATATGAAGAAGAAGTTCTAAACGAAACTAAAGATATACCAGAAGATATTGCTGTTATTTTAAAGAAATTCAATGAAACTGATACCAAAAAGCGCCCGTCTACATCCGATGTCTTACGTTATAAATGCTGGCTGGAACAAAAATATCGTTCTCCTTATACTGGAGCTATGATTCCTTTGGGAAAACTTTTCACCCCTGCATACGAAATTGAACATGTAATTCCTCAATCTCGTTATTTTGATGATTCATTCACAAATAAAGTTATTTGTGAAGCAGAAGTTAATACACTAAAAGGCAATATGTTAGGCTATGAATTCATCAAAAATAATCAAGAAAGAATAGTAGAACTAGGATTCGGACAAAACGTTAAAATACAGACGGTTGAAGCTTATGAGCTATTTGTGAAAGAACATTATTCCTACAACCGCACTAAAATGCAAAAGTTATTGATGGAAGACATTCCAAACCAATTTATTGAACGTCAATTAAACGACAGCCGTTACATTAGCAAGTTTATAAAATCATTATTATCTAATATAGTACGTGAAGAAGGAGAAGAAGAAGCTACGTCCAAAAATGTTATTGTTTGCACTGGAAGTATTACAGACCGGCTAAAAAAAGACTGGGGACTCAACGATGTATGGAATAAAATCATTTTACCTCGTTTCATGCGCTTGAACGAAATTACGGAAAGCAATCGCTTTACGACAACCAATGCCTGCAATAAAACAATTCCTGCTATGCCGTTAGATTTACAAAAGGGATTCAACAAAAAGCGTATTGACCACCGCCATCATGCCATGGACGCTATTGTCATAGCCTGTGCCAACCGGAATATAGTCAATTATTTAAATAATGAATCGGCCAGCAAGAATGCAAAGATTTCACGTCAGGACCTGCGACAAATATTATGCAAGAAAACAAAAACCGACAATTTGGGAAACTATCAATGGCTCATTGACAAACCTTGGGATACATTTACCCAAGATGTGTATTCCATTTTAGGCAACATCATTGTAAGCTTCAAACAAAATCTGCGTATTATCAATAAAACAACTAACCATTATATCCACTATGAAAACGGGAAAAAAGTAAGTTGCTCACAAAAACAAGGTGATAGTTGGGCTATCCGTAAGCCCATGCATAAAGAAACCGTATATGGAGAAATCAACCTGCGCAGAACAACCACTGCTACATTGAAAGCCGCTCTTGAGAATCCTCAAAGAATTATTGAAAAAGACTTAAAGAAAAAAATAAAGGAACTTTTAACGCAGGGACTCAATGAAAAACAAATCAAAAAATACTTTGAAGACAATAAAGATATTTGGCAAGAAATAAATCTAAAGAAGATACCAGTATACTATTTCACCAAAGAAACTGCCAACAGATTCTTTGCTTGCCGTGAATCAATAAATACAACTTTCAATAAAAAGAAAATAGAAGAAAAAGTTGCAGATACAGGAATCCAACAAATTTTACTGCGTCATTTAGAACAGAATGGTAATAATCCGGAACAAGCCTTCTCACCTGAAGGTATTGAACAAATGAATAAAAATATTATGTCCCTAAATAATGGAAAATTTCATCAACCAATTTATAAAGTCAGAACATACGAACAAGCCGATAAATTCGCTGTTGGACAAACAGGAAATAAATCTACTAAGTTCGTAGAAGCCGCAAAAGGTACTAATCTGTTCTTTGCAATATATGAAACTGCCCATAAACGCAGTTTCGCCTCTATTCCATTAAATGTGGTCATTGAACGACTGAAAAAAGGCTTGTCACCAGCACCCGAAAACGAAAAGGGTAATCTGCCTAAATTTATATTATCACCTAATGATTTAGTATATGTACCAACAAAAGAAGAAATAGAAAATGGACATATTAACCAACCAATACAAAAAGATAGAATTTATAAAATGGTAAGTTGTACAGGAAATCAATGTTTCTTTATCAAATCCAATGTAGCCAATACAATTATTGATAAATATGAATTTTCTCCACTGAATAAAATGGAAAGAGCTATCACAGGAGAAATGATAAAAGAAACATGCATCCCTATCAAAACAGATAGATTAGGAAACATTATAACGTCAATCAGCCTATGATAAAGAAAACATTATATTTTGGTAACCCAGCATACCTATCATTACGTAATGCCCAACTTGTCATAAAACTTCCGGAAGTAGAGAAATGTTCTTCACTTCCGGAAGCGATGAAACGTCAATCTGAAATAACCAAACCTATTGAAGATATAGGTGTTGTTATTTTGGATAATAAACAAATCACCATTACGTCCGGAGCTATTGAAGCATTGCTTGAAAATAATTGTGCACTTATTACTTGTGACAGTAAAAGTATGCCTGTAGGATTAATGCTCCCTCTCTATGGAAACACTACCCAAAATGAGCGTTTTCGGAAACAACTGGATGCTTCTTTGCCTTTAAAGAAACAACTATGGCAACAAACCATTCAAGCAAAAATCAACAATCAAGCATCTTCCTTATCCATATGTATAAACGAAGATATAAAATGCATGCGTATATGGGCTAACGATGTACGAAGTGGAGACCCCGACAATCTGGAAGCACGTGCTGCAGCTTTCTACTGGAAAACACTTTTTCATGACATCGAAAACTTTACAAGGGACCGAGATGGCATACCCCCTAACAATCTTTTAAATTATGGTTATGCCATTCTCCGTGCAGTTATCGCACGTTCTCTTGTAACAAGCGGATTATTACCCACATTAGGCATTCACCATCATAACCGATACAATGCCTATTGCTTAGCAGACGATATTATGGAACCATATCGCCCCTTCATAGACCGGCTAGTCTATCAACTATACTCTGAAAACAAAATGGAACTTACAAAAGAAGTAAAAGCCAGTTTATTATCCATCCCCACAATAGATGTCAGAATCAGTGGGAAAAGAAGTCCTCTTATGATAGCAGCAAGCCAAACAACGGCATCACTATATAAATGCTTTTCTGGAGAATCACGAAAAATCATTTATCCTGAATTTTAATGGAACGTTTCAGCGAATATAGAGTTATGTGGATTTTAGTTCTTTTTGACCTACCAACAGAAACAAAGAAAGACAAAAAAGCTTATATTGATTTTCGCAAAAATCTACAAAAAGATGGATTCACAATGTTTCAATTCTCTATCTATGTACGCCATTGTGCAAGCAGTGAAAATGCAGCTGTGCATATAAAAAGAGTAAAATCCTTTCTACCTGAATATGGTCAAGTTGGAATTATATGTATCACAGACAAACAGTTTGGAGAAATTGAGCTATTTTATGGCAAGAAAGCAAGTGGGGTAAAAACACCAGGACAACAATTAGAACTCTTTTAAAATAATAAATCCCATGGTTAATATGGGATTTATTATTTCAAGAAACAACTTTTTCTTTTTCTAAATTTACTTATAACCTACTGATAGACAACAAGAAACAATCAATAAGTTGTTTCTAATGGTTCAAAGATACTAAAATGAAAGCAAATCACAACTTTTTATAATAGATAGTTTTTTATAAATAAGTTGTTTCTAATGGTTCAAAGATACTAAAATGAAAGCAAATCACAACATGATTGTAGATTAATAGGAGATTGTTTATGTTGTTTCTAATGGTTCAAAGATACTAAAATGAAAGCAAATCACAACTTCAAATAATAGGACTGTTATTTAATATAGTTGTTTCTAATGGTTCAAAGATACTAAAATGAAAGCAAATCACAACTAGTTTTAGATTGCTGTTTGATTTAGTTGAGTTGTTTCTAATGGTTCAAAGATACTAAAATGAAAGCAAATCACAACAATCTTCTGCTCTACTTCCTCGGTATCTTTGTTGTTTCTAATGGTTCAAAGATACTAAAATGAAAGCAAATCACAACATAAGAATAAAACAATTATTTAATAGTGTGTTGTTTCTAATGGTTCAAAGATACTAAAATGAAAGCAAATCACAACAAGTGTTATTAGAATAAATAGAAACTGTAAGTTGTTTCTAATGGTTCAAAGATACTAAAATGAAAGCAAATCACAACAAATTTTAAATATGTTATATTTTAGAATTTGTTGTTTCTAATGGTTCAAAGATACTAAAATGAAAGCAAATCACAACAATATGAGTAATTTATATAATTATAGTGTGTTGTTTCTAATGGTTCAAAGATACTAAAATGAAAGCAAATCACAACAGAATTATAATTGATTTATTAAAATATGAGTTGTTTCTAATGGTTCAAAGATACTAAAATGAAAGCAAATCACAACGGATGTGGAACAGTTTGATAATAGAAAAAGTTGTTTCTAATGGTTCAAAGATACTAAAATGAAAGCAAATCACAACATTGTAATAATTAGTGAAAAAATTATTGAAGTTGTTTCTAATGGTTCAAAGATACTAAAATGAAAGCAAATCACAACATTGATTTATTGTTTAATTATTATAAAGTGTTGTTTCTAATGGTTCAAAGATACTAAAATGAAAGCAAATCACAACTTTAGCTGAGATGTGAGCAAATAATATAATGTTGTTTCTAATGGTTCAAAGATACTAAAATGAAAGCAAATCACAACTAAAATGTTATAGTATTGAATGAATATAAGGTTGTTTCTAATGGTTCAAAGATACTAAAATGAAAGCAAATCACAACCAATATTCTGTAATCAATGTTCAATCCTGAGTTGTTTCTAATGGTTCAAAGATACTAAAATGAAAGCAAATCACAACAAGATTCCCCCAGAACTCAGCGGCTCTCTGGTTGTTTCTAATGGTTCAAAGATACTAAAATGAAAGCAAATCACAACAAGTAATTATTAATTAATTTATATATTAAAGTTGTTTCTAATGGTTCAAAGATACTAAAATGAAAGCAAATCACAACACCAGCATCATCGACTTGTCTGTGTATAAGTTGTTTCTAATGGTTCAAAGATACTAAAATGAAAGCAAATCACAACAATGAAATGATTGTTATGTTGTAGAGATAGTTGTTTCTAATGGTTCAAAGATACTAAAATGAAAGCAAATCACAACCGAATGGAATAGTAAGTAGATAATGAAAAGTTGTTTCTAATGGTTCAAAGATACTAAAATGAAAGCAAATCACAACAAAGATGAGATAACAGTTGAAAAATTTGAAGTTGTTTCTAATGGTTCAAAGATACTAAAATGAAAGCAAATCACAACTTAATCATATTTCTGAACATTCTCGCCTTAGTTGTTTCTAATGGTTCAAAGATACTAAAATGAAAGCAAATCACAACCGATAACGTTACCTGCTTCTCTGTCTCTTAGTTGTTTCTAATGGTTCAAAGATACTAAAATGAAAGCAAATCACAACCATTGTGATAAAGCAGTCTTCATTAAATAGTTGTTTCTAATGGTTCAAAGATACTAAAATGAAAGCAAATCACAACTAAGGAATTGTATGATTCTGAAAAAATATGTTGTTTCTAATGGTTCAAAGATACTAAAATGAAAGCAAATCACAACACAAGAAGACGGGAGCTCTTGGAGTGATAGTTGTTTCCCGTTGTTTAAAGATACTAAAAGTTTTTCTATATTTAAATATCATTTGTCCCTATAATAACACATAAAAAGCTGCCTCCACACCAGAGTGTTGGAGACAGCCTTTCTTCATTAATAAAACCTATAATTAATCAACCAAAGGGAACATAAAGCCTTTTCCGTCATTATCATCAAACTTAGCTTTTGAAGGAAGAGGCAGATGTTTGGCATTGTTGCTGAAATCCCAAAGCATGGTTTCGTCCTCGGTGATTTCTCCTGTGTCAAGGTTCCGCTTCTTTCCGTTTAGTGGATAATACAGCACCAGATTCTCATCACTTCCGTCTACCGTTTTCCACATGAACTGCTTCAACTGCTGAGGTGTGCGGGCCGTCTTCCAGAAACGGATTTCACGAACCAGCTCGTTCGCACCGCCAATCCAAAAACCTACCAGACCGTAAGGCCCTGTACGGATTTCACGGTCGGCCACCAATTCCCCATTCACATATACATAGTTTTTCTTACCGTCGTACACGAAAGCTAGCATGTACCAGGTGTCGGCCTGTGCCGCAAAGACATCCGCCGGTACGTCAATCTGAGAACCTCCAGTCTTAAACTGAAGCTGGTCGGGACGGATGGTCACGTCGCCGAAGCGAGGATAGATTTCATCGAGTGCACCGGCTCCAGATACGAGTTTGGTACCACAGATCGAGCGGTTGTTGCTCTGGTATGCACTACGGTTCACCATAACCTCCATCGTCCACTGGTCCACCTTGAAATCGTCCGGGAACATCTTGGCATCTTCACTGCCGTATCCGTCAATGCGAAGACACTTCGTATTGATGCGCTGCTCCAGTACAATCAGTGATTCAGATTCACTGTCAATCACGGGTACCGTACCGCCCCTCAGTTTTACCGGCAAGGCGTAGCTTCCCTGCAAGGAGAATTTCACATCCTTGAACTTTACCGGCAAATATTGCAATGTCTGCTTAGAGTTGAACACCACTTCCTTGCCCACCTCATACATTTCGGGCGGAAGCATCAGGTAATCCGTTCCATGCTTCTTGTTGTATGCTTCCAGCTGCTCCTTGTTGCCGGCCTCTACCGTCACCGTCTTAGTATCATTTTCCTGCTGTACCAGTGATACGGTGATAGACTTCACGTCGACTTCCTTTCCTTCTTCCACGAATACCTGCGAAGATTCGCCAGTCTTGATGTAAGCCCCCTGTGCCGACCGGTATTCACTGGTTGCATCCTTGTATAATTCATTCTGGCAGGAACAAATCAGCAAGGCTCCTGCGAATATGCTGAAATATAAATTCTTTTTCATAATTCAAATTTTAATCTAACTTACCCGGATAAACCACATTTCCCAAGCGCAAGGCTTCTCTGAGCCATTTGTAAGGAGGTGTATTTCCATAGTCGTATTCCATGTGATACGTCCCGATGCCACCGATGCGTCTGCCGTCGGGAAGGTCCAGCGTGGCATAATCAAAAATCTGACGTCCTTCCGGATAAGCATTGATTTCCGGACGTACGCTGGTGTACTCATCTACTCCACCTGTCTGCCAGCCTTGCTCAAACTCTACGGTGATAATGGTCTTCCGCTCCCAGTTTTCAAGGTGAGGCTGATTGATTTTCATAAGGACCTGCGCAGTGGAACGTTCCCAGTATGCTTGATAAATATAGTGGTCGATGTACTTGGAAGCCTCGGTAGAAAGTTTCTCAGGCTGACCGTCCATTACCAGCATTCTGCCGGCCGGACGCAAACGGTCTGAAAGGGTTTTGATAAATACGAACATGTCCGTATTGCCCGAAGTTTCGCTGATCATCTCACCGTTGGCCATCGAACCTGAATGACCATAGCCGGGCTCATAGTCAATGTCGAAACCGTCCAGATTGTACTTCTCGATGGTATCGCAGATGGCATTTGCATAAGCCTTCACACCTTCCACAAAATTGCCACCTCCCTTTTCCACAATCCAGTAATTTTTCGGATCTTGTCCCGGAGGAGTCATCTGGTCGCCCAGGTCTTGTACAATCCAGCACAGCAGCGCTTTTCCTCCCTTGATTTCCTGGAAAAACTTCAAGTCTTTTTTCTGCTCTTCCGAAAGGTTTCCTCGCGTACCCCACAAGGATACGAAATCTACGCTGTCGGGCAGCATCTTCAGGTAGTTCTGTGCATTGCTGCCTCGTCCGGTCCAGTTGCCGAACCAGCCGAACCCCTTCACATGAGGCGCCTGACGGTATTCTCTCAGTTTGGCAAAATAATCGCGCATGGAGGGAGTCAGGTCGGCTTCACTTTCCGCCTCCAGCAAGGGAATGTATTTTTCCAGGTTCTCCTGGTTTTCGAACGTTTCTCTTTCAGGCACGGTCCATTCGGAACAGGCCACGAAGCCTGCCGCCAGCAGCAGGGCTCCTGCATATCTTATGATTTTTTTCATCGCTTCATTTGTTACACTTTTCCGTAAAACTCATTTCTCATTTCGGCTGTTTGGGACGGTTGTTGCGCACCCACCACAGCTTGGTTGCTCCCTGGTCTTCCCCACCCAGCAGCGCCGGCACTTCCGACATGTTGGGGTTTGTACCATATTCTGCCGGAGCAAAGCGGAATCTTTCGGGCGTAATGGCATCTTCTTCACCTCCTATGCTCACGTAAGCTTTGTCATAAGCCGGTTTGAGCAGATAAGGATAGCCAGTCCGGCGATATTCGGTCCAGGCTTCCACGGCATTGGGATAGAGTGCCAGGTATTTCTGGGTAATGATTTTCTGCAACTTCACTTCATCCGAATCGGCATCGTTCCACTTGGGAGCCACATTTCCGGGAGAAAGCTTGCAGGAATATTCACGGTTATAAGGCAACACAGAACGGTTGATGTCATAAGGAAGATCGTCAGTCTGCAGATAAGCTGCAACTCCATTTGCGCCGCTTTCCTCGAACGACTTGGTAACACCTTCTTCATACAAATCTTTCGGATTGCCTCCTGTCAGTTTGTAAAGAGCAGCCTCTGCTTTCAGGAAAGACACCTCCGAGGCACGCATCCAGAACAAAGGAGAAGCGGCATCGACCTTCGGTTTGGAAGCCCCATTCTTGGCCTCCGTACTAAGGGGATTGTAGTTTGTAGGAGGAATAGGTACGAAATAGCCATTCGAAGTAGCCGTAAAATAAGCAAGCAAGCGAGGATCTTTATATCCCTGCATGTAAGCCCAGATGGTAGCTCCCAGACGGCATTCTCCGTAGTCCTCCACCGTTGGCAGCATGGAGTTCATCAGCGGCAACTTATCCGTGCTCCGTATCTTGGCCTCCTGTGCCACGGTTTCTATAACACCCCCGTGAGAAGGGTCAAGGGCAAACGTGATGTATTCCTTTGCCAGCGCCTCATCCTTGAAATGCACGCGGACAGCCATGCGCAGCATCAGAGAGTTGGCCAGACGAACCCAGCTGGAAGCATTTCCGTCATAAATCAAATCGTACGACGGAAGTACTTTCGAAGCGGTATTTACCAGCAGTTCCGAAGCGTCCTTCAGGTCGGCCAGCATCGCTTTGTACACGGCCTCCTGCGAATCCAGTTTCGGTGCAATATCTCCGTTGCCGGCGTTGGTATATACAATCGGACCAAACACATCCGTCGCGCGGAGCCAGGCAACAGCCTTGACAATATTGGCCACAGCCCGCACTTCCTTATCGGCAGGGTCTTCAGAATCCTTCGTATGCTTGTAGATGTCATTCCATGCACGGAACAATTTCGAATAGAAATTCTGGTAGGCATAGCTCATACGGGCATCCGTAAAGTTCCACGTGGCCTCCGTGTTGAAATTCCAGTTGTTGTTCATGCCCCAGTAGCCGATGTAGTTGCCGGCCGACATGATGTCTGTATTGGCTAGGTCATTGCCCGGTCCTGTCGATTCTGTGGGCGAACCGATGGGAATAACCAGCTTCTGCATGTCCATGAAAGGAGCCCCATACAGCAGTCCGCCCGTCTTCATTCCTTCTTCCGTCACACCATAGATATTTGTATTGATCTGCTCATAGTTGCAAGATGCAAGTGCCAATACGGAAAATACAGGTATCAAATAGTTTCTTATCTTCATATTATACGTTGTTTTTCATGATTTGTTAGAATCCAAATTTAAGGCTCACTCCATACGTGCGCTGGCTGGGCAACATAAAGTAATCGTATCCTTGTCCGAAGGTGCCGGTAGAAGCCGTCAGTTCCGGATCGAAAGGAGCTTTGTTGTAAATCATCCAAAGGTTGGTACCATACACGGACAGGTTCACGCTATGGAACGGAGTACCCTTGAACCAGGAATTGGGGAAGGTGTATCCCAGACTGGCTTCCTGCAGGCGGACGTTGGTAGCAGAGTACACATTATACGCATCCAGGTTCACCACCGATTCATAATAGTCTTTTGGCTGAACTGCCACATTGCCCACCATGACTTTTCCGGCATCACGGGCATCGGCCGAGGCCTGCGACACACCGAACTGGTCGAGCACGGCCTGTGTTTTGGATACCACGATACCTCCCAAACGGGCAGTCACAAGGAAGTTCAGGTTAAAGCCTTTGTAGGTAAAGCCGTTTCTCCAGCCCAGGTTCCACTTGGCATTGACACTACCCAGCTTGTAGGGTTCCGTAGATTCCGTGGTTATGGTCTGGCCTTCATTGTACACGATGTAGCCGTCCTGATCACGTTTCAGGCGTTCTTCCGCATATATCGTACCCACTTCTTCTCCTTCGCGCAGGCGGAAACGTCCCACCTTGATGTCGCTCAGGTCGAGTGCCTCTCCGGTCACGGGGTTCTTCACGTTCGAAGCCAGTTCGATGATTTTATTGCGGTTGGCAGTAGCTGTCAGCGAGGTACTGTATGAGAAATTGCCAAAGGTCTGGTCGTATCCCAGCATCAGTTCGATACCCCGGTTTTCCACGTTACCGGCCTGCACGAACATATAGTCATAACCCGACGTTTCCGACAGCTTGGCTTCGAGCAACTGGTCGTAGGTATTCGATTTATACAACGTCACACCCAGCGACACGGTATTGTTCAGCCACTTGGAGTCGATACCTACTTCATAAGAGCGGGTTCTTTCCGGCTTCAGCTCCGGCAGCGGATAATACTTGAAAGGTTTGATTACACCACCTTCAATGGTGTGCGTTATGGTTCCGGGAGTCAGTCCGGTGTAAGGAATAGGCGAACCCACCTCCGTATATGAAGCACGCACTTTCAGGAAGCCCAGCACCGGTGAAATGGACTGGCGCATGGTTTCGGGCAACAAGTCCGTCACAATAGCCGAAAGTCCGACAGAAGGATAGAATATCCAGGGCGACTTGCTGTTGACCAGCTGAGAAGGCTTGTCGGCACGACCGGTCAGTGTGAGATACACGGCCGACTTCCATGAGATTTCCGCAGAGCCGAACACACCGAGATTCATCTTACGGTTGTCACCTCCCGTCTGTGAAGGTACACCGGTAGAAGGGTCTATGTTATCATAAGCAAACAGATTCGGCACCTTAAGCAGCTGTCCGCCATATCCTCTTCCTTTTGTATCGTATTCCTCGAAAGAAGCACCCACGTTGACATTGGCATAAAAATCTCCGGCAAAAGGCTTCGAAAGGTTGGCCATAATGTCTGCATATTTCTGGCGGAAAGTCTCATTCGAATAAGCATAACGTCCCAGCGGCTTGGCAAACGTACCGTGCGTAGAGGCATAACGCTTGTCTTCCTTCTCCGTGTAGGTATTATCCAGACGGCCTCGTGCACTCACGTTCAGATAATCGGTAATTTCATATTTCAACGATGCATACAGCATGTAGCGGTCTTTCACCTCAGGACGCAAATTGCGGTAAGCCACCCAGTAAGGGTTCTGCACAGCCATACCGAAGTCGCCCGGTGTCCACGACTGCACATTGTAGCCCAGCTCGGCATCATAGCGTTCGAAATACTTTTCCTTCTCAAAATTCTCTCCGCGCGGATACAGATAAGCTCCCAGAAGAGGGTTGAAATACGTACCGTAGGACAGCATGTTGTTGTAATACTCACGCACGTAGCTGGCAGACAAGTCCATGGTCAGCTTATCGTTGAAGAACTTGGTGGTATTTCGCACCATGGCATTGTAGCGGTGGTATTTGTTGTTGGGCACGATACCCTTGGCATTGACCGCCGAACCGGACACATACGTCTGGTTCTTGTCATTTCCCACAGACAGATTAAAAGAGTTGGTAAAAGTGGTTCCGGTATTGAAGAAGTCGGCCGGATTATATGAAGAAGGTACCGGCAGTTTTTCTCCCCACGAGGCAGCCTCCCCACTCACGTTTCCGTAGGTGTTCTGGAAGCGCGGCAGCACGAAAGGATTCGAGAATTCAGCCGATGACGACACGTTGACACTCACTTTTCCGGCAGCACCTTTCTTCGTGGTAATCAGGATGACACCGTTGGCCGCATTGGCTCCGTAGAGTGCAGCAGCCGAGGGACCTGTCAGCACCGACAGACTTTCAATATCTTCAGGGTTGAAGCTGGCAATACCTTCACTCGACGTGCGTCCTGCACCGAAGCCCGTACCGTCGCCTGTGCGGTCGGCCTGATTGCCCATGGGCACACCGTCAATCACATACAGCACGTTGTTGTCTCCCTTGATAGACTTGTTTCCACGCATCACGACGCGGGTACCTCCACCCACACCCGAAGCACTGCGCTGAATACTCACACCGGCTACTTTTCCGTTCAGGCTGTTCACGAAGTTGGCATCCTTTACCTTTGTCAGCACATCATTCTTCACCTCCTGCACATTGTAGCTCAAAGCCTTCTGTGAGCGCTTGATACCCAATGCCGTTACCACCACTTCATCCAGTTGTTCGGTATCTTCCTTCATGACCAGAACACCCAGTGTTTCCTTGGCAGAAACCGTCAGGTTCTGATACCCCACGTAAGAGATTTCGAGTGCGGCCCCTTCGCCTGCTGACAAGGTGAAGTTTCCGTCCATGTCGGTAATCGTACCGTTTCCGGTACCCTTTTCCAGCACACTCACCCCTACCAGAGGTTCTCCGTTGACGTCAACGACTGTTCCACTCACTGTGATTTTGTTTGCTTGCGCCGACACCTGTACGGGAGACGCACTGGCTCCTCGCGGAAGGTTGGCATAGGCCGCATTTCCTCCCTGACTTATCAGCAAAAGGAATAGCAGCTGAGTAGCTCTTTCTATTTTCATAGATGATTTAAGATTTTGTTGGACAATTAAGTTTAGTTATCGCGGTTTAGTGGTACCCTGAGGAAGGGAATCCCCCTCCTCAGGTACCGGTTAAAAAACAATCCTGCACAGGTACCTCCCTCAACTGCGAAAACAGTCTGCGGGCTGTATCTGTCCTTCTTGTCAGTTTTATTCTTCGATTTTAGAAGAACGCTTTCTCTATCCTTTCAAATGATATAATACAGGCTCGTTTGTAATCGGCCTTACGAAGTGATTTTTTTCTGTAGTTTAGCTTAAGCTCGTTCTGTTTGTGTCCGTAAAAACAAGGTCGGTAGTTTTATCGGGGTGCAAATATATGCAATTTTAATAAACTTACAAACATTTATAAAAGAAAAAGAGAAAACCAACGATATTTTCACCGCTTGATTTTCTCTTATTTTCCGTGATTCCGCTGCGATTCGAACGCAGGACCCACGCCTTAGAAGGGCGTTGCTCTATCCAGCTGAGCTACGGAACCATCCTTGTAATTTGTAAAGCTTTCAGTGATTCCGCTGCGATTCGAACGCAGGACCCACGCCTTAGAAGGGCGTTGCTCTATCCAGCTGAGCTACGGAACCATCCTT